>JAABUQ010001365.1_pt1 | contig 53048 bp, 43 predicted proteins | sample 5560001 | NCBI WGS metagenome assembly JAABUQ01 (sample SAMN10711888, study PRJNA513371) | rock metagenome | isolation source: Antarctica rocks | place: Antarctica: Victoria Land, Finger Mt nord | collected 2015-12-18
CGCCGGGAACGTCAGGAAAGAACAGCTTGGTGAGCATGGCAACACCTGCCTTTCTCCAGAGATAACCTGCTTTCAGACCCTCAGGTTATCGCTCGATGGGGCGCATCAAAAGTGCCGGAGAGCCAAAATATCATGGCCAGCGACATCCACATTCATTGTTCTCCTCCACCGTGATCATCCTAGAGGCTGCGCGGTTCGATGTAGTACAGGCCGGTGCGCGCCCGCTCGGCGCGCAGGTGCAGGTTGCGGATACGCTTGACGGTCAGATTGTTGCGACTCTCGATGGGCCGCGGGCGGTTGGACGGGTCGGGCAAAGAGCTCATGTGTTGCAGCGGGACCGTTGCAGGTCCCTCCCGCGCCGAGGCCAGTGAACGGGCGGAGCGGGATGTTGGCGGCCACATAAAAAAGCCGCGGGGCGACGGGGCCCGCGACGGTAGTCGCATGGCAAACCCGGGCCGACCGCGGTCGGTTGAACGGATGAGTGCTGTTGAATTGGCGGGTCTATGACATGCATCTATCCTTCCCGACAGGTTGCGAGGAGCTGTCGCTACTCCACGATCACGATGAAAACTGGTCGTCTACAGACACCATAACGCGGCGGACGTACCGCTAACGCGGCGGACGTACCGCTAACGCGGCGGACGTACCGCTAACGCGGCGGACGTACCGCTGTCAAAAGTATCTCGTTGCGCTATGGGTCATCGTCGCTACTTGAGCACTGCATGAAGTCCACCGTGTAGGCGGTCGCGGTGCGTGTCTCCGGCCCCGTGACGTAGGCGATCAAGGCTTGAAAGTCCTGCTGGATCTGCTGTACTTTCAAGTCTACGTTGGACGTCATCGCGCGTCTCCTTGGCTCCTGTGGTGGGTGATGCTGCCACAGTATGCCCCTTCGCGCGCTGGCTTTCAACGTCGTTGACCCTCCCCACGGATTTTGGTCATACTCAAATGGTTATGCATACGAGTGGATGAGGATATGTGTCGCGCAGCACAGCATGGATGTCGTCGAGCAGGCTAGTGAACCCTCTCGCCTGGTCAACGAGGCGACTGCTAACGGGACGCAGGCCCGGATCTTTAGGTGCGTTCGAGCGAGTGGCTGTCGGGATTGTGGATCAACCGTCGTCTTAGTACTGCGTGATGATGTAGTCCAAAAGTTCGTCGAGAACAGCGTCCGGCGATTGGCCGCTCTTTTTGAGCTCGATCATTTCGAGGAGGCGCGTATCGTTAATAACGAGGATCAGCTGATCTTCGTCACGTAGCCGGCGAAGCGGCCTCGCCTGCGCTGGACCACGTCCAGCGCGCGCACGTTCCGGGCATCCGCAGGACGACCTGTTCCTCAGTGTCGTCAGCCCGCCTAGCAAGGCGTCACTTGCAAGGTATCACTTGCAAGGCTATCCTTAGTATATGACTGAGGGACCGAGCGTTGAGGATGTCGCAGCCGCGCTTCAGATAAGCATCGGCTTGTGCCTTCGACGCCTGCGTCACGTGCAGGCCGACGACGAGTTGACCCTGCCCGAGGCTTCCGCCCTCAAGCGATTGGAGCGCGGCGGGCCGAAGACGGTTACCGCGCTGGCGAAGGAGGAGCAGATCAGCGTGCAGTCGATAGGAGCAACGCTGGCCGGGCTGCAGACTCGAGGTCTCCTGGAGCGTCGCCCTGATCCCGCCGACGGCCGCCGCAGGGTCCTGGTGATCACGGAGGCGGGGCGGACGGCACTGGGAGACAAGAACAACGCCCGCACGGAGCAGATGGTCAAGGCCCTGTCGGTTGGGTTCACTCAGGCCGAGTTGCGACACTTGATGGCCTCAGCCCCACTGATCGAGCGTCTGGCGCAGTCGATCTGATGTCAGCACGAGCTACACCAGCCGCCACCACATCTACGCCCGCGGCCTCGCCTGACACCCGAGCCGCGTCACCACACCGCAACCCACCGCCACCGAGCGACCTCACCCTATAGAAAGGAACATCCATGCCACTCCTCGGCACGCTCCTCAAGAATCGTCGGGCCGGCGACACCCATCTCGCCTGGAGCCTCCAAACCCTTCAAGCCCCCGAGCTGCTCAGCGTGACAAGCCAGGATTTCGACGACGGAGCGCCGATCCCGCTTCCCCACGTCGGCAAGTGGATCGGTGGAGAGAACCTCTCTCCCCACCTGACCTGGAGCCCGCCGCCGCCTGAGACCACGGAATTGCTGCTGGTCATCGAGGACATCGATGTACCGATAGGCAAGCCCGCCGTGCACTGCCTAGCGCGCATCGACCCGTCCCGACTCGCGTCATCCTTCCACCTGCCTCCGGGCGCCCTCTCAGCAAACGATCCTGCCGCTGGCGTGCGAGTACTTCGCTCCACCATCGGGCGCGGCTACCACGGCCCCGCGCCGATCAAGGGGCACGGACCTCACCGCTACATCTTCCAACTGTTCGCGCTCGCCTCCAGCCCGGCCACGGTCGTTGACAGGACCGCCACAGAGAGGGCCAGGCCCCGGACCTTCCTCGCATCCATCACCGCACCAGTCGTCGCCCGTGGCCGCCTCACCGGCGTCTACGAACGATGACCGCCCACATGGGAGCGCGTATGACTTCACACGAACAGTCCCGAGGCCGCCAGATCGTGCTGGCAACCTGCTGTTTGAGCGTGTTCGTGGCCGGGACCGACGTCACGATCGTCAACGTGGCGCTGCCCTCAATCGGGCATGCGTTGCATGCATCGGTGAGCGGATTGCAGTGGGCAATCGACGCGTACACGCTGGTGATCGCGTGCCTGCTGATGCTGTCGGGCTCGCTGGCTGACCGGTTTGGACGCCGACGGGTGTTTCAGATCGGGCTGGGGACGTTCACGCTCGGGTCGCTGCTGTGCAGCGTGGCGCCGTCGCTGGGATCGCTCGTTGCCTTTCGGGCCTTGCAGGCCGTCGGCGGGTCGATGCTCAATCCGGTCGCGATGTCGATCGTCGCCTCCACGTTCACCGAGCGCACCGAGCGGGCTCGGGCAATCGGGGTGTGGGGATCGGTCGCGGGGCTGAGCCTGGCCAGCGGACCGGTGCTCGGCGGCCTGTTGGTCAGTGCAGTCGGGTGGCGCTCGATCTTTTGGATCAACGTGCCAGTCGGCCTGCTTGCGATCGCCTTGACGCAACGGTTCGTTCCCGAGTCTCGCGCGCAACACGCAAGGCGACTGGATCTGCTTGGGCAGCTGCTGGTGATCCTCACCCTCGGCCCGCTGACGGCCGCGATGATCGAGGGACCACGTCAGGGATGGGGCTCGCCGCTGATCATCGGTATGTTCGCCGTGACGGTGGTGGCCGCGGTCGCACTCGTTCGGGTCGAGCCGCGTCGACACGAGCCTCTAGTCGACGTGCGCTTTTTCCGTAGCGTGCCATTCTCAGGCGCGGCGCTGATCGGTGTCGTCGCGTTGATGACGCTCGGCGGGTTTCTGTTTCTCAACACCCTGTACCTGCAGGACACGCGCGGGTACAGCGCGCTGCACGCGGGACTGTTGACGATCCCGATGGCAGCCGCGCTAGGAGTGTTCTCGATGGTCTCGGGCCGGATCGTCGCCAGGCGCGGACCCCGGCTCGCGCTTGCGCTCGCCGGCGCGCTGATAGCACTCGGAACCGGGCTTATGATCGGCGTGGGGCCGCACACCGCCGTCTGGTATCTGATCCTCGCTTACCTGCTGTTCGGTGCTGGCGGGGGCCTGGTCACCGCCCCCATCACCAACACCGCATTGTCGGGGATGCCGCGCGACCAGTCCGGCGTGGCGGGTGCGATCGCATCCACCTGCCGTCAGACCGGCGCGGCGTTCGGCGTCGCAATCTGCGGGTCGATTGTGGCCGCCAGCTCGTCGGGGTTCGTCACGGCCAGCCACACCGCGTGGGCGGTCCTGGCTGGGTGCGGCGTCGCGACGCTAGCGCTCGGCCTGGTATCAACCGGTCGCTGGGCACAGGTCAGTGCGGCCCGCAACGGGGAACGGCTGGCCGCCGACGAGGCGGCAGCGGCGTCATGAGCGCACGGCCCGACTCAACGGACGTGATCTCCACCGCGACGCGTCTGGACTGAGCCAGGCCGGTTTTGACGGAGACTTTCGAACGAGGGTTTCACCCTCGAGGAAGGAAGTTACTGTTCATGTCACGATCGAGGAAGTACCCACAGGAGCTTGTTGGAGAGCGCTAAAAAGTCGGGCCAAGGCATAGGCCTTCCAATTGGTGTGTTAGTCGACATGAGCCACGAAGTTGCGCAGCGTTGCTGGCCGCACGATGTCCTCGACCTCGACAGGCGCGTCGGGTTCTCGGCGTACGATAACTCGTACCTCCGGCGCGGCACGGAGGATGTACATTGGTTCTGACCCAGACAGACGTGTACCTTTTCCCACGTCATGCGCAAAGGCTTGTAGCGCGGCGAAAACGTCCTCCCGCTCCTCGCTCGTCAGGTGGTCAAGCGCCACGATAACCTGGCCTGGAAGATCGGCTATCAAAGATTCATGTCCATTTGTCTGCAATTGATCCCGCGGAGTTTCCATGTGCGTCTCCTCTCCAACCGTTTGTATCCAGGATACTACGGAACGCGTTTCTCTCTTTGGTTTGCCACGTTGCCGGCTGGTTCGACCTCGTCGTCACTTGGCGTCGTCTGCTCATCGAGCCAGGCGACAAAGGCGTCCACGGCGGTGAAGGTGGCGTTGGGGTGGCGCGCCCGCAACTCCGACTGCGTGGCCAGGGCGGCGGGCGCCCAGGCCGCGGCGATGGCCAGCGTGCCGACCTGGCGGGCGGCGTCGATGTCGCTCGGCGCGTCGCCGACGTAGGCCACGCGCGCGGGGTCGGCGTTCCAGGCGTTCAGCACCGCGCGGATCGCCGCCGGCTTCACCGCGCCCTCTGGTGAGCCCGCCTCCACGAGGTCGAAGTAGGAGGAGAGGCCCAGGCGCCGGAGCGAGATGGCGGCGCTGCGCGGACCTTTGCCCGTCACGATGGCCTGCTTGACGCCGTGCTCACGGAGCCAGGCCAGCAGCCGGTCGACGCCGGGGAAGGGCGCGGTGCAGGACGCATGTTCGCGCTCGTAGGCCTGCAGGTACATCTCCAGGGCGGCCTCGGCCTGCGCCGGCACGACGGTCTGGAAAACGCCCTCTTCGCTGGGGCCGAACAACGCGCGTATCTCCGCGTCGCTATAGTGGCGGCCCGCGAACCGCAGTAGCGCTACGCGGAACGCCGCGTAGCAGATGGGGAGCGTATCGCCCAAGGTGCCGTCGAGGTCGAAGATAATGCCGTCGAGTTTCATGCTACCGTTTATCCTAATCTCGCGGGTGGAGGGCGAGGAGGGCGGAGCAGCCCGTTCCCTGCCGGTGCGGCGTTGTGGCCGCTCTTCCCATGGTACCAGCGACCGCCGCCACGAGGTAGGACGCCCCTTGATGGGCGCCACGCCGGCTGCAATCGACGGCCTGCGAGTGGGCGCGCCCCCAGACCAGATCACCCCACACCTTCCGCACCTTCCGCGCACTAACGACTTTTCGCAGACCCTGGGCGGACCGCAGTGGCACTGGATTTGCTACTGGAACGTCTCACCATGTGTTGCGTGTCGCCGGCCGCCGGCCGCCTGTTTTCGGCGGGCGGCCCCGTGGCCGTAGAGGGGAGTCCGATGACCAAGCAGAGTCCAACCATCACGTCGCCGCTGGAGACACAGGGGTTTGCCTGGCTCGATGCCCTGGCGGAGCCGCTGCAGAAGGGTGTGCTGGCGCTATTCCGGGCTGGCACGCTGGGGCCGCGGGTCAAGAACCTGTTGCATGGGACGCCCGTCCGCCACCGTGTCCACCCCGCCATGATCATCGTGCCGCTGGGCGCCTGGACCACAGCCGCGTTGCTCGACGTGCTGGACGGTCTGCGTCCGCGCGGCGGCTACCGTCCCGCGGCCGATGCCGCGGTCGCGATGGGCGTCATTAGCGCCCTCCCGGCCGTCGTCGTCGGTCTGGCCGACTGGGTCGATACGTACGACCACCAACGCCGCGTGGGTATGGCCCACGCGCTCACCAATAGCGTCGCGCTCCTGCTCTACACCGGGTCGCTGGCGCTGCGTTTGTCTCGGCCCAAGCCGGGCCAGAGCCGGGGGGCCGCATGGACGCTGGCTGGCCTGGGCTTCGGCGCCGTCGGGCTGGGCGGCGTCCTGGGCGGTGAACTCACCTACACCCTGGGCGTCAACGTGACCCATCTGCTGTACCCCAAAACGCCCGTCCGGTTTATGGACGCCATGGCCAGTTCCGAGTTGCCGCCTAACGAACCGCGCGTGGTCGAGGTGGGGCGCGTCCCGGTGATGCTATTGCGGCGGGATGCCGACATCGCGGCGGTCCAGGCCTGGTGCCCGCACGCCGGCGGTCCCCTGGTGGACGGTACCTTCGAGGACAATATGGTGACGTGCCCCTGGCACGGCTCGCGCTTCTGCCTGGACGACGGGCGCCCGCTGCATGGGCCGGCCACGGCGCCTTTGAGGACGTTCGATGTACGGGAGCAGGACGGGCGCATCCAGGTGCGCCCTAACGACGAGTTGCGGGCCTGGCCGCCGCCGCCCGCCCCGCCGCAAGTCACACCGGTCGGACCCCAGCCGGGTTAGCCGCGCGAATTACCACCCTTCCCACAATGCCGGCTCGTGAAGCGTGCCGTCAGCGCCTCGGCCGAGGCGACAAGGTAGGGCTAGCCGCCTCGCGCCATCCGGGTCCATTCGCCCAACTGCATGGATAGGCCGATCGCCGTTCGCTCACTGCGCCGCGCGGATGTCGTGACGCGCACGATGGGACTATGGTGAATGCGCGCATCGACGCGGCGCAGGGCGCGGTAGAAGGCCATATCTTCGAGCGGCGCGACGGGAGGCCGCCCGCCCGCCCGGCGGTAGGCCGCGGCCGTCACGGCAATGCTGGCCCCAAAGTGCTGATAGTGGCGCGGCCAGGGGTCGGCCGCGTCCGGGTCGAGCCAGGATTCGTACTGTGCGACGAGAGAGTGGTAGGCGGTATCGCGCCGCTGGTACAGCTGGGCGCCGGGTTCCAGCGCGGCGCATTCGGCGGGATCGATCCGGATGCGCCCCCCACGGCGTCCGCGCCGCGCGCGATCTCGCGCTCCGTCGCGGCCAACCAGGGCTCGTCCATGAATAACCTATCCACTTTTCGCGCCAAATCACGTGTGAATGGAGCGCAAAGTTGACTACTTTGTTCTTGGACGGCCCCTCAGTCCGGCGCGACGCGCGTGTCCGCGTCCGTGGAGGCGATGATACTGCGGGGCCGGCTCACGCGTTCGAGGCGGCGGCAGGCCTCGTCCATCAAGAGGTGCCGCGCCTAGCCGACGTGCGCCTGGTCGGGGGGTAAGGTCAGGTCGACGACATGTAACGCCAGATTGGGATGCGTCGCGGCGTAGCGACGAGCCACCATGGCCGTGGCGTCGCGGCAGTTGTTGGCCAGCAGCACGACCTCGTAGCGCGCCGGATCGAAGAGTCGTCCCTCGTCCGTTACCTGATGGGCCAGCGCGTCGAGCGCGGCCACGACGCGGTTCGCTTCGTCACGCGCCGGTATGATGACGCAGGTCTCAAGATGGGGTGATGGCGGGGTCGAGATGGACACTGATGGGATGGGGGCGACATCCAGGATCATGGAAGGCGGCGCATCTAGCATTCGGCGTCTTTCCCGTACATGTATAGGCTCCATAAGAGAGGAATCGCTATGGTACCAACCAGCATGCCGCGTAGCACCTGTCGTCCATCTCGTTTCATCCCCAATCTCACAGGTCCATCGAGTCACTCCCAATGAATAGTCGTAGGGCTAATAAACACGAGTTGGCGTCCAGGTCGAAACAGGCTACATATCGATGGTCGCGCTCATGTTGCCGCAGGTTCCCCCATGCGTCATCGTTCACCACCAGCATTGCCAGCCCGGCTCCCAGTTCTCGCCCGACTATCAACCGGTGGTCAAGCCATGAATGATGCAAACAGGTGACGGATGGCGAGCATCAGGCAGACGATACACCCGATGAGTCCGACAACGACAATCGGCCCCAACGTATAGATCCACCGGATATGGTACGCAATCAGCAAGAGACTTAGCATACAGACTAATACTCCCTGACAGCGAATCACCCAGGTCCACGTCCGCTCCCGCTCCTGGCTGGCTAGGAGCTTGCGACGGAGTTCGGACTCAGTGCTCACGTTTCCTCTCCACAACGGCATAGTTGGTACCCACATCAGTCGTGGGAGTCAAGGAAGGCTCATAGGGGTGCGCTCAGCGCACGCTGACCTCTTACTGGAAGTGTACTCCTTACCATAAACAGGCAATTCTATCCTAACGGCATTTTGGCGGCAGCGCTTGCCCTACTCATCCAATCCGGCGTATTGGTGCGGCCAAACCGTAGCGGGCTTCTTTGTGCCTGACCGCGAAGAGCGGTACTATATACGGTGATGATAGCTTCAGCCGTCGGGATACGATGGAGGCCGCGGGTACAGCCGGCGCCATGGGCGCGACAGCACGGTGTTGCGTCGCGTTACTCCGTCTATAAGTCTATCTGGCTATGGCCAGGTTAACCCTCACCGCCCTCAAGCAGTATCTGGCGGGGCGCTCGGCCAATGAGCTTCGCGCCGACATCGCGGACCTCTTTACGAAGCTGGACGCGGTGAAGGACTACTATACCTTGCGATTGAACGGCTTGAATGAGGACGTGATTGCTTCTTATAAGGACAGGATCAAGCACGAGTTCTTCCCGGCGCGCGGGTACGGCCAGGCGCGGCTGTCGGTCGCCCGCAAGGCCGTCAACGACTACAAGCGGCTCGCGCCACCGCCCGCCAGCCTGGCCGATCTGATGGTCTACTACGTCGAGATGGGCGTCGCGTTCACCAACGCGTACGGCGACATCAGCGAACCCTTCTATAGCAGCATGGAAAAGATGTACGCCAGCGCGGCGGACTACATGGCGGAGCACAAGCTGCGCGCCGAGTTTCGGGATCGCTGCAGGCGCATCGTCGCCGACACGAGCGGCATCGGCTGGGGCTTCCACGACATGCTGAGCCAGATCTACGACGAGTATTTCCCCGACGAGTACTTCCCCGACGACGTCGGGTAGGAGCGTCCGATAGGTGATGGACCCGGCGTCAGCCGTCGAGCCGAGCGGGCCGCGCCGCATCGTGCTCAAGGTGGGCAGTTCGATCCTGGCGCGGCCCGACGGCCTGCTGGATACGCGCTTTATCGGGCGCCTGGCGCGCGTGGTGGCCGTCCTGCGCGCGGAGGGCCGGGCCGTGCTGCTGGTGAGTTCGGGAGCGGTCGCGGCGGGGCGCGCCCACCTGCGCGACGCGGCCGCGCGCACCGACATCCCCTCGCGCCAGATGCTGGCCGCCGTCGGCCAGCCCCGCTTGATGCAGGCCTACGCCCGCGCCTTTGGCCGCCACGGTCTGGTGGTGGCGCAGGCGCTGCTGACGCAGGGCGACGTGGCCGACCGCGCGGGCTACCTCAGCGCGCGAACCACGCTGCTGGCCCTGCTGGAGCGCGGCATCATCCCGATTGTCAACGAGAACGACGTGGTGGCGGACGACGAGCTGCGCTTCGGCGACAACGACCGTCTCTCCGCCGTGGTCGCCGCCCTCGTCGAGGCCGACCTGCTGCTGCTGCTGAGCGACGTGGCCGGCCTCTTCGACCGCGACCCGCGCCACGACCCGGACGCGCGCGCCATCCCCTATGTGGCCGCCATCGACGGCGCCATCAGCGCGCTGGCGCGTCCCTCCTCGTCGGGCCTCGGGACGGGCGGCATGGTGACCAAGCTGCAAGCCGCGCGCCTGGCCACGGCGGCGGGCGTCACCACGGTCATCGCGGCGGGGCGCGAGCGAGACGCGGTGCGCCGCGTCGTGGCCGGCGAGCCGGTGGGGACGCGCTTCGCCGCCTCTCGTCGCGGGACGGCCCGCCGGCAATGGCTGCGCGCCCGCCTGGGCGGCCGCGGCGCCATCGTCGTCGACGACGGGGCCGCCGTGGCGCTGGAGCACGGCGGACGCTCCTTGCTGCCCGCCGGCGTGCGCGAGGTGCGGGGCGCCTTCCGGCGCGGCGACGCCGTGGACGTGATGCGCCTGGACGGCCGCGTGCTGGCGCACGGCCTCGCCAACTACGGAGCCGCCGACCTGGCCCGCTTGCGCGGCCGGCGCTCCTCCGAGATCGCCGCGACGCTGGGCTACCACTACGGCGACGAGGCTATCCACCGCAACAACCTCGTGCTGCTCTAGCTATCAGCGTATACTATGTGCAAGTACGTCGGGAAGCAGCCATGAGCACAGGGATTGACCAGAGACGCTGCCCAGTTGACGGCGAGCGATGAACGGAGGACACGAGACACATGAGCGCACAACGCGCCTTCACGCCGGACCCCATCGCGCCGTGGGCCGAGATCGTGCCCAACCTGCCGCCGATGACGGTGGATGAGTTGCACGCCATACCGGATGATGGATATGTCTATGAATTGGTTCGGGGGATCCTTGTCCGCATGCCACTGAGCGGCTTTGGAGCATCGACTATTGGGATGCGCTTAGCGATACGACTGGGCGCTTATATCGAAGATAACAGTTTGGGCGCTCTAACCGGCGAGCAGGGCGGCTACCGTCTCGACCCTGCCCACCCGCTTGATACGGAGCTAGCGCCCGATGTCGCTTTTGTGCGGGCAGATCGCCTGCCGCCGCGCACATGGCCCGAGTTCTTCAAGGCATTTCATCTGGCTCCCGACCTTGCTATTGAGGTCACGTCGGAAAACCAATGTGGGCCCGGTATGGCCAAGAAAGCGCAGACCTACCTCTCCTTTGGCACGCGCCTTGTGTGGGTCGTCTAGCCGCGCTACCAGCGCGTGGATGTCTGGCATCCCGACGACGAGACGCCGACGCCTCGGGGCGTTGAGGACACCCTGGAGGGTGAGGATGTGATACCCGGTTTCAGCTACCCTATCGCGTCTCTATTCCGGTAGAGCCGCTAGACTCCGAATACGGGCAAACGTGTTGCGATTGAGTCAAGTTTTTGCGGCACGTCTCGTCGGTCTGAGGCGGAGCCTCGCTAGTTCTTTGGCAAGGCGGCGCGGCGATGGGGACGACGAACACGGCCACCAACACGCCGACGAACACGGCCACCAATACCCCGGCCACCAACACGCCGACGAACACGGCCATCCCATCGACGAACACGGCGACCTCGGTCCCGCCGACGGCGACGACCGTCCCGGCCACGGCGACATCGTTCCCCACGATCATCCCGATCGCGACGCCGATTAGCGAAAACGGGAAGTTATTTCTTGCCGACTCCTACAGCGGACGCCCCCGGCCCCCTGGTTCGTCATCCGGTGCGCACCCCCGCCGCTGGCGTGCGCGGTCGTCGGCGCCGAGGGCATGCTCCGTCGGATGCCGGAGCCGTCTCTTACGACGGAGGTTGGCGGTCGGCCAGTGTAGCCAGGGCGTCCCGCAGCGCGGCCTCGGCGCGCGCCGTACGCTCCTCGGCCGCCAGGCGCGCCTGCCCTTCCAGCGCCAGGCGCTCCTCGGCCGCCAGGCGCGCCTGCTCCTCAGCGATGCGCGCCTGCTCCTCGTCCGCCGTGCGGAAGGGCAGCCCCGTGGCCGGGTCGATCACGCGCAGGTAGATGCCTACCGGCCGCAACTCCGCGCCCAGCAAGGGGCTGACCACGGCCCCCGTGGACAGCAGGGTCAGCGGCGCCAAGGTGTCGCCCTGCCGCGTGTAGGCGCGCAGTGGCGGGACCATCACCTGCTGGGGGTCGTAGATGTAGTACTCCCGCGCCCCCAGCCGCGTGTACAGCTCCAGCTTGCTGCCCCGGTCCACGTCCTCGGTGCTCGGCGAGGTGATCTCGAACACGATGTCCGGGAACTTGCCCTCCTCCCACATCCTCCAGGTCGGCCGCAGCCCCGGCGCCACGTCGAGCGCCACGTAGACGTCGGGCGAGATGTGGTCGCGCCCGTTGCGCTGATTGTCGTACATCAGCTGGTTGCCGCCGACGGCCACGCGCACGCGGCCCTGCGTCTCCAGCAGGCAGCGCAACGCAAACTGCAGATCGACCATCTGGATGGCGTTCTCGACGGTCTCGGCCATAGGCTCACCGTCGCTGCTGGAGAACGTGTCCCAGTCGATCTCCGGTCGGGTGTACGTGACCATGCTGCATTGCCTCCTCCACGACTAACTCGGCCAGTTACGGGTGTGCTATCAGTCTACCATTATGAGGGCGCCCAGGCGGTCCAGTAGAGGCGGCTCTGGATGCAGGGTCTGTGAAAAGTCGGTAGCGCGCGGCGCTCCCAGCCCAACAATTCACAGGCTCTCCCCCCTCGTGCCCTGGCGCCGCTCACTTGTTCGACCCGCTGCATATAGTGTAAGATCACTACTAGTACTCCTGGTACTCCCCCGTTCGTCTCAGCCCGAATGGTCGATAGCGGATGAGGGCCAAAGACGTGGTTGGAGAGGAGGGTGGGTACAGGCCGCCTTGATGAGTTGGGCGTCCCATTGTCCGAAAACAGCCCAATTGCCTCTGTTGCTACGGCTACCGTTGCGACAGATATGCGGATACAGATATGGAGCACGGGAGAATCACATGCGACGACAGAGTACCTGGCGCATCCTGCTCACATCCGGCGTTATCCTCGCCTTCGCCGTGCAAGCGACATCCATGCCGACGGCCTCCGCCTCGGGGCATGCCGTCGCCGCCCAACGGCAAGCCGCGCCTTTGGCTCAGCCGCACGAGTATACGCCCCCTCCCCAACGGCCGTGGGCGACCAACCTGCCGGCCACCCTGGTCCACCCCGGCGTGGCGTTAGTCGCGTTCCGCACCCCCGTGCATACCGCGGGGGCCGGCGCCCAGATCGCCCTGAACGACGTAGCGGCCGCGTCGCGCATCCACGTCGACAGCGTCTCGGTTGACGCCTTCAACAGCGTGCTTGACGGCCTGGGCACCACCAGCGTCGAGCACCTCTTCGGCGGTCTCGACGCCTCCCGGCTCGACGCGGCTCGCGCGCGGGCCGAGGCGGCCACCGGCGCCTACGTGACCGACTTCACGCAGGTGTACCTCGTCCACTTCGACCCGGCCATCAACCCCGGCGACGCCGCCAACCGCCTGGCGCGCTCGCCGCTCGTCTCGTCGGCCATGCCGGACTTCAAGTATCACCTGCCGCAACAGGCGCGGGCGGTCTCTCCGGCGCCGCCCCCCATCTTGTCCCGCTTGCCCCGCTTGCCCCGCGTGCGCGTGGGCCAGCGGGCGAGCGGCTTGCCGCCGCGGCTGCCGGATAACTACGGCTACGTCAGCGACGGGCAGTCGTACCACGACGCCGCTAGCAACGACGTGACCGGCGCCTTCGCCATGATCCGCGATAAGTTTGGGGATCAGCCCGGCCAGGGCCAGATCGTCACCAACATCTCGCTGGGCAACATCAATGACCGCTCGACCGTCCTCGACCGTGGGCAGCGCTACCTCGAGTATCGCGGCTTCCCCCGCATCCCCGTCTACCTCTCCAGCGGCGGGACGGACCCCGTGCTCGATCCCACCGCGACGACGCAGGACGACCAGGGCGACCTCACCGAAGTCCTGCTCGACTTCAGCGTGATGGCGCCGCCCCCGACGGGCGACCTGCGCGTGCCCAACCAGCAGACCCCCGGCCAGCTCGGCAATATCCTGGGCGCGGCCTACGGCGCCACCTACCGCCTGATCAACCCGCTGGCCAACAGCACGTCCGACTTCCTCGCCGCTTTCCTGGGCGGCGGCCAGCAGACCCCCGCCCCCACCATCATGACCGCCTCCATCGGCGACGGCATCTCGCAACTCGGCTTCAGCGACTACTTCTTCGAGCAGGAGACCATTATCCACGACGCGGTGGTGCTCGAGGAGCAGGGCAACGACATCTTCGTGACCATCTCCGCCGGCGATGGCCAGACCAATACCGACTCGGCGATGAATCCCAACGGCCTGACCGGTCCTACCGAGGTGACGACCGACACGTCCAGGATCACGGACCTCAACGAGTTTCCCAACTATGCCGACCCCAACTACAGCTACTTCCTGACCTTCGAGCCGCAGTACGTGATCGACAGCGGCGCGAACGACGCCGGCGCCGACACGCTCAACGACATCTTCAACAACAGCCCCTCCAACACCGCCATCGACGCGCGGACGCGTCACGGGCAGCACACCACGGAGACGCGCTGGACCGGCCAGCAAAACTTCCACTCGGGCAACGGCTCGCGGGTCAACCTCTCCGCGCCGGGAGATGACGTGCTGTATCTGGCGCAGACCGAGACGATTACCCCGGGGACGCCCAACAATCCCGTCGACGACCAACCGGAGCTGGTCGGCGGCACCTCCGCCTCCAGCCCGGAGATCGCCGCCGCGGCGGCCGTCGTGCGCGGGGTCGCCACGCACCTTGGCCATCCCCTCAGCGCGGTGCAGGCGCGTCAGGAATTGATCGACACGGCGCGTCCCAATCCCATTCCTGCCTTCGACCTGGATCGGGCCAACGTCGGGCCGGAGCTCGACCTGACCCGCGCCGTGGCCGACCTGTTCAGCAAGTACGGACAGTCCGGTACGCCGGCGCTGGTGCGCATGACCGTGTCGCAGCGCAAGGCCATCCCCTACAGCAACGGCTACGGGCGCGGCTTCTACAGTGACACGCCGCAGGACCCCTCGGCCAGGACGGCCGCCATCGACCTGAGCCAGGGCCTGATCGTCAAAAACGGCATCGGCTTCAACCTGGAGGAGCCCGCGGCCACGGGCGACAACATCAACGCCCCGCTTACGTTCGCCGTCGACGGGATGTACCTGCCGGCGAGCACGACTTATCGCTGGAGCTTTGCCCTGGGCAGCGGCGCCTCCGTTGCTCTCCCGGCGGTGCAATATACTAACACGCTGCCGTACGTTCGCTTGCTGCCCTCCGAGATCTTCGGCCTTCTCGGGCAGCCCCTGACCGCGCTTGGCGACCGCGTGGTCAACGTCACGGCGACGACGAACAACGGGCTGTCGACGACGCTGGCCGTCACCTTCAAGGGCCAGACCGGCGCGACGTACTCCCACGCCGTGTCGCCGTCGTTCCATCCTGTTTTCCGCCCGGGCTCGTCCGCGGACGGAGTCACCGTCAGCTATAACCTGAGGAACCTGCGCAGCGGCGCGGCCCCCACGGGCGGAGCATATCCGACGGTCGACGGCGGGGAGTTGCTGATCAGCGACATCGACCGCGCGCTGCCGCGCGCCTTTTCCGACCGCAACGTCGACGCACACGGCTGCAAGGTACCGCTGACGGGCCTGATGGGGACGGTCACGCTCACGCCCACCAACCCGCTCGTCGTTGCCTGCCTTGGCCGCGGCGTTGGTACCTACGGCCTGGCCTTGCGCGGCGTCTCCGGCGGCAAGGAGCTCGTGGGCAGCACAAGCTCGTGGATACCTCTACGCTACGCCCCCGCGTTGGAAGTCCACCCGGCGACGCCAAAGGTCCAGGCCGCCGTCTCGGCTCAGGGCGGCACGGCGCCCTTGTTCTACGACATCGCCAACACTCAGGCGGGCGGCGGCTCGGCGCAATTCACCGTTACCTACGACACCGGCGCCGTGCCCGGCGCAACGGGGACCATCGTGGAGTTCTCCGCGCCCACCCTCGACCTGGCGCGGGGCATCTTCATCACCGGCAACTTCCCGGACGCGAATAAGTTCACCAATCCGTACGGTGATCGCCTCGACGAGGGCAACAACCTTGGCCAGCCCGGCGAGTCGTACCACACGACGGTCAACAACACGGTTGGGGCAGTCACGCTCGACGGCGCGGCGATCGGCCTGTACAATCCCTCCGCTATCCCGGCGGGGTCGTGTGACCTGGCCTATCAGGTGCGCCTCTTTGCTACCAACGCTCAGGGGAGGATTATCGGCGTCGTCGGCAATCCATCGATCATCGACTTCGGCGACTTCAGCACGACCGCCTGCGGCGCGACGCCTACCGCGACGGCGACACCGACTGTATCGGGGACGGCGACCGTGTCGGCGACCGTGTCCGCGACAGCTCCGGCCGCCACCGGCACGCCCACGGCCGGCGCGACGGGAACCGTCAGCAGCACGGCGACGGTCAACGCCACGGCGACCGTTAGCGGTACGGCAACGATGAACGCGACATCGACTGTCAGCAGCACGGCGACGGTGAGCGCAACGGGTACCGTGAACGGCACGGCGATGCCGAGTGCGACAGCTACTGTCAGCGCGACGGCGACGGTCAGCAGCACCGCCACGGTCAGCAGCACGGCGACGGTGAGTGCCACGGGGACTGCCGCGACGGGTACCAGTACTGGTACCGCGGTCCCGGCAACAAGCACGGGCACGAGCGCGGCGGCAACAAGCACGTCCACGCCGACGCCCGCCACGAGCACCGGGACGGCCGTGGCGACGAGCACCGGTACAGCAGTCCCGGCGACGAGCACATCCACGTCGGCGCCCGCGACGAGCACGAGCACGACGGCCCCTCCGACGAGCACGAGCACGACGGCCCCTCCGACGAGCACAGGCACAAGCACAAGCACGGCTGTGCCCGCGACGAGCACCGGTACAGCAGTCCCGGCGACGAGCACCGGTACGGCTATCCCCACAACGGGCACGCCGACAGAGACGGCTGGGTCGCCCACCGCGACCCCGAGCCCGGTCTGCCAGCTCTTCGTGTCGCCCGTCTTCGACACGGTCCCGCGCGGCGGCGAGCAGTCCCTCGTCTTCGAGACGGCGCCCGGCGCGCCCATCACGGTGACGATCAGGGCACGATACCCGACCCAGGCGACCCTGTTTACCTTTGGTGATCCCAAGGATGGAGGGGCCAATCTGACGGGGACGCCCGTGCCTCGCGGCTACCGCTACACCTTCCGGGCGGGCGCGGCCGGCCTGACAGTGCTGCTATTCGCGATCCCGCGCGATGCCCGGCAGGGGACGGTCGCCGTGGACGTCGCGGCGAAGGAGTCGTGCGGGCTGTTCAAGACGGTCGTGACGTTCGAGGTGCGCGGTCGAGTGCGGGGGTCAAGCGCCGCGACGGCCCTCGATGGACGCGCCCTGTCGCTGGCGGTCGTGCTGCCGCGCGGGAACGTGCTCCCGGCGAGCGCGAACACGCTGCTGCGGCGCGGCGTCATCCGCGTGGTGACACGCCGACACGGCGCGACGGTACAGCGCGTGCTCCTGGTCACCTACCATCCCCGCTCGCGGCCCGCGCCTCAGACTAAAGGAGGGACCTCCCACAAGCGGTAATCGTCCATCGCCACCTCCGCTAGCGCCGGCCATCCTGTCCTATCATGGTCGTGAGAAGACGGCGCCATGGCGCCGTCTTCTCACGACGGTCATCCTCAGCACGAGGGGGAGGAGCCTGATTGGCTCCTCCCCCTCGTGCTATGTAGCGGCCCGTGATCCATGAACGCTCGCACAACGTACTATATCTATGTCCGGTCGATTGTAGCGCGTATCTCTGGCACGGTTAATGCTCCCATGGTGACGAGCATAGCCAATATCATATGCATATGGGTTCCCGTGGAAGTCCCACGGTGAGACCGTCTGTTTCGGCAGACGCACCGGTGATTGGGCTATCGCCAACCCAGGACGACCTGTGCCGGGTCCTGCGGGACGAGTAGGGAAGAGGAGAGTAGAAAACGAGATAAGAAGTGGATAGGGCGTAGGTAGGCCACGAAGGGACACATCGTACACCTAATGTGCAACTCTTTTAGGGCTCAAACGGCCAGTAAGCCATCCAAATCGAGTGAGACACGCCCTTTTGCAGATCGTGGAAGACGCCGATCATGGATACGGATACCGCCAAGCGCAAAGCGTTTGGCTAGACGGGCATTATAGCGGTCATAAATAGTGAGACATTGCTCATTTACGAACAATGTTCCTGTGGATCAAAGACCGGAGTTGCACATTAGGTATCGTACATCTCTATGAGGAGGGATAGATTCTTGAGACGACTGATTTATTGCTGCGTATTTATATCACTCGGGGTGGCCGTGCCCGCGGCGACACACGTTGTCGCCAGTTCCAGCACCACGGTTGTCAGTCGAGCCGTGAGTGCAGTCCGACCTGCTGATGCACCCGCAATTGCACCTGTAATACCTGCGGCGATTACGGACACGCTGACGGCGCTCGCGGGAAACACACCGACGGCGACAAGCGTGGCATCCGCTACCGCGACGGGCACGGCAATAGCGACGAGCACTAATAGCCCGGTCGCCACGGGTACGGCGACGCCGGGCAATAGTCCGACTAACACGGCGACGAGCGTCGTGGGAATTCTGTCCCCGACATCCACGGCGACCACGGCGACCACGGCGACCACGGCCCCGGCCAATACCGCTACCAATAGCCCGACCAGCACGGCGACGCCAACCGCTACGGCGACGGCTACCAACAGCCCCACCAACACGGTGACGCCAACGGCCACGCCCACCAACAGCCCCACCAACACGCCCACTAATAGTCCGACGAAGACGGCGACCTCGGTCCCGCCGACGGCGACGACCGTCCCGGCCACGGCGACGTCGTTCCCCACGATCATCCTGATCGCGACGCCGACGAACACGACGGCCACGGTGACGGCCACGGCGACGCCCCAGCCGCGGCCGATGGCGCGGCCCTGCCTGGTGCGCACGCTATTCCTCTACGGTTCGCGCTTCAGCTTCGATGGCTTCACCTTCTACACGCTGCCGAACATCAGCGTGCGCACCCTGCGCGGCACGGGCGGCCAGCACCCGCGCGTGACCTCGCCGGCGCCGCTCTTCTTCGACGACGGGCGTACCGCGTTCTACTCGGACACCCGCTACCGTTCGCTGGCCTGTGGAGGGACGACGCTGGTAGACGTGACCGGTACGGTGTTCATCGGCTACACAGCGGGGCAGCATGGCCGCCTGGTCGACCTGACTGGCCGCACCTTCCGGCTGCGGGTGCGCTCGGCTCGGGGCGGCTACAGCGCGTTCCTGGAGATCTATGGCGCGCGCCTCAACCCCAAGACGTACAATGGCCTGCACGGTACGGTGAGCGTCCAGCGATAAGTTCCCTCACCCTGACCCTTCTCCCATAGTAGAGAGGGGGAGCAGCACGTTCTCCCCCTCTCCCGCGCCCAGGGAGAGGGGGTTGGGGGGTGAGGGACAGGGTCATTTCATTGTTGATCATACGATGCGTAGGGGCGTATTGCATACGCCCTCGCGGGTGCGGCCAGGGCGTATTGCATACGCCCTCGCGGGTGCGGCCAGGGCGTATGCAACACGCCCCTACCACGGTGGTGGCCCCTGCTGGTCCAGAATGAAATGACCCTGGGGTGAGGGAGCTTCCGTTTGACACGAGGGCGTGGGGCTCTCTATAGTGAGAGGACACCACTTCCGCGAGGAGAGACTTCCATCAGTACCAGGACCTCCATGCCCTCGGCGCCGGCATCTCGCGATATCCCCGGCCCCGTGTGGTGGCGGGAGATGCTGCGCGATGTGCTGCCCCTGGTGGCGGCCACCCGCCTGTTATTCGTCCTGTTCACGCTGGCCCTACCCATCTGGCGTCAGGACACCGGGGCGCCGCGTATGGTCGTGAGCGACAAGCCCTCGGAGAATGCCACGGGGACCGCGTTCGACAGCTGGAACCGCTGGGATACTCTGTGGTACGATGACATCGCGCGCCTGGGCTACAACGTGCGCGGCCCCAATGGCTACAAGAACGTCGCCTTCTTCCCCCTCTACCCCCTGCTGATGCGCTCGGTCGAGGATGGTATCACCTTCGTCTCCCAGGATGTGCTTGGCTACACGCCGCCGGATCGTCGCAACCCGTGGCCGCCCTACCTGGCCGTCGGGCTGCTCGTCTCCAATGTTTGCTCCATGGCTGCCATGGCCTTTCTCTATGGCCTGGTGCGGCTGGACCATGGGCGTAAGATTGCGCGCCGCACCGTGACGCTCCTGGCGCTGTGTCCGCTCTCGTTCTACCTGTTCACGGCCTACAGCGAGGGTACCTTCCTGATGTGCGCCATCGCCTGCTTCTACGCCCTACGCCTGCAGCGGTGGTGGCAGGCCGGCCTGTGGGGCTTGCTGGCCGCCGTGGCGCGCCCGCCTGGCGCCGTCCTGGTTGTGCCGTTCCTGATGGTCTGGGCGCAGGCTCATCCCGCTGCCGCGCAGTCCCTGGCGGCGCGCTTCCTCCGCGCCGGGCAGTTGCTGCTGGCGCGCGCGCGTCTGCCCTGGCGTGGCGCCGTCAGGTGGCTGCGTCAGGAGCGGAACAGGCGCCGTCCAGGCATGATGGCCGTGCGCGTTGGCGGGGAAGGAGGCAACGCCGGCGAGACCACGCCCTTGCCCTTCCGCGCGACTCACTCCGATGGCCTCGGACGTACCCCGCGTCGCCGTGCCGGTGACCTCAACCGGACGGGACGGGCACAGCAACCCGCCGTCCGGGTCGTCGCGGCCGCGCCCCGCGCCCGACGAACGCGACGACGCGGCCCGCGCGCGCCCGACCTCCGCCACTGGCCCGAGGATGCGCGCCGCGCCCTCTACAACGCGCTGCCCGTGGTGGTCATCCCGTTTGGACTGGGCCTCTTCATGCTCTTCCTCTACAAGCTCTTCGGCGATGCGCTGTACTTCAGCCACGCCCAGCGCGCCTGGTGGCGTACCTTTGCCCTGCCCTGGGAAACCCTCTTTATCAGCGTTGCCTGGCCCCTTGGCGACCTCTTCCGCGGGACGCTTGCCGACAGCGACGCCTCGGCCTTCCACGACCTCTTCTACGAGATCGTGGGCCTGTGGCTGACCTACAAGGCCGCGAAGCGGCTGCCGCGGGTGCAGGGCGTGTACCTGTGGTTGATCTGGGCGGTGATCCTGTGCTCGCCCTCGATGCTGGTCGACAAGGCCATCGGCGAGCCCCACCGCGATGTCCTGATGTCGCTGCCGCGCCTGTTGCTGATGATGTTCCCCCTGTTCACCTACCTGGCCGTGGTCACCGAGCAGCGCTACTACCGCTATCTGGTCATCTTCTTCGCCGGCAGCCTCGCCGTCTATACCGACCTCTACCTGACCGGAGGCTGGATCGGATGATCTGGTACCCCTCACCCCCACCCCATGCGGATTGGGCTGTCGGCTCCGCGGAGCCGACAGCCCAACCGGCTCTCCCTGCCGCAGGAGAGGGGAGCACCGGCGAACGGCCGCGAGTAACGGCGATGGCGGGCCTCATGGCATGAGCATCGCCTTCCTGCTTGGCGCGATTGCGATTGCGCTGGCGGCCGGTTTGTTCGGCTCGCTGCTGGGCCTTGGGGGCGGACTCTTTGTGGTGCCGTTGCTTACCGGCCTGCTGGGCGTGCCGACTAAATACGCCATCGGCGCGAGCATTGTCGCGGTCATCGCCACGTCGAGCACCGGCGGCAGTACCTACCTGCGCCAGCGCACCGCCAACGTGCGCCTGGGCATGACGCTGGAACTGGCCACGGTCTGCGGCGCTATCCTGGGCGCGCTGACCGGCACGGCCGTTAGCCCGCGCCTGCTCAACCTTGTCTTTGGCCTGGTGCTGCTTTACACGGGCTACACCATGGCGCGCGGCCGCCGGGGCGGCGAGACGGTACAGGCGCCCAGCGGCGACCCCGATGCGCTGGACTTCTCCTACTACGACACGCAGCGCCGCGCGGATGTCGCCTACCGCGTGCACGGCCTGCCCAAAGGCCTCGGCGTGGGCCTGGTGGCCGGCTACGTCTCGGGCCTGCTGGGCGTCGGCGGGGGGCTCTTCAAGGTGCCGGCGATGACGCTGTTGATGGGCGTCCCGCTCAAGGTCGCCACGGCTACCAGCACCTTTATGATCGGCGTCACGGCCACGGCGGGCGCCTATATCCAGTACACGCACGGGTTCGTCGACCCTATCTTGACCGCGCCGGTCGTGGCCGGGGTGATCGGTGGGGCGCTGCTGGGGCCACGCGTGGCGCGACGTCTGCCCACAGCATCGCTGCGCCGCATCTTTGTCGTGGTGCTGCTGATCTTTGCGCTGGACATGCTGGGCAAAGCGGCGCTGGGGACGGCCTGACGATGGCCACTCCTCCTTCCTCCCTTCCTCCCCACAGTCCCGACAGTCCCGACAGTCCCGGCAGTCCCGGCAGTCCCGGCAGTCCCGGCAGTCCCGGCAGTCCCGGCAGTCCCGGCAGTCCTGGCGGCCCCGGCAGCTCCGGCGCGGCCGCTGACTCCGCGCTGTACGGGTTTCTCTCACGCCTGCTCATCGTTGGCGTCGGGCTAAGTCTGGCGCTGATGGCGGTTGGAGCGCTGCTGTTGGCCGCGCGCCACGTCCCCCTGGCGGTTCCCCAGGTCGGCGCCAACGGACAGACCGGGCGCGGCTCGGGTACCTGGTTGCCCCTGGCCGACGTGGCGCCGCGCGCGTTGGCCGGCGATCCGAAAGGCATCCTCGACCTGGGGGTGCTGGTGCTGTTCGCCACGCCCACGCTGCGCGTCGCCGCCGCCATCGTCGTGTTCGCCGCCGACCGGGAGTACCGCTACGTGGCCATCTCATGCGCCATCCTGGCCCTGCTCGTCCTCAGCCTCATCGTGGCCTTTCACTCGGTGGCATAGTATTACAACGTGACGTGGACCTGCGACTGAAGTCCATAGGAGTGGGCAGGATATGTCGTTATGGTGCGAGAGGCGCGACAATTGCACTGCACATGACGGAAATGACAGGGAGAAAGGGCGAAAATGGACCGCATCGGTACCGAAAGCGACCGCGTTGGCCGCATTTTTCGCCCTTTGACCACGCTTTTTGCGACATTGTGCCACAACCTGCCCACTCCTATGGACTGAAGTCGCATGGCAAAGAACGACGACTAAAGTCGTGACGGCGACGTGCGGTGAGACACTTTAGTGTCCGTGATGTGCCATGCGACTTGGGTCAGCAGGCCAGTCCTAACGTTGTAGTAATAGGCGTACGGAGATTGTTATGCCGATCATTGGATCACAGGGCGCCTGGCAAGGGCAGGATCGCCTGGACGAGGCGGCGCGGCGCGCCGTGCAGTTTGCCGAGGCTCTGGGCGCCACGTACGGGCAGCGCCAGTCCGCGCCCGATATGCTGCTCCTGGCGTTGCTCGACGACCACGACGCCGTGCCCCTGCGCGCCCTGACCGCTCTGGACGTCGATCTCGCCGCGGTCGGCGCCGAGCTCGACCGTGTGGTCAAGAGGCGCGGGGCGCCATTGGACGGGCGTTCCGCCCTGGACGCCAACGCGCGCGAGGCGGTGATCCTGGGCGTCAACGAGGCCCGCCGCGCCGGTTTCAACCAGGCCGGCGCTGGACACGTGCTCCTGGGTGTCCTGGAAGCGCGCACTCCCGGCGCGCGGGTCCTGGCGCGCCAGGGGGTGGCCGTCGGTCCATTGCGCGATATCGTCAACGGTCTAGAGCAGGCGGGCGCGCTGCCCGACGCTCACCTCTTTGCCGCCGGCTTTGCCAGGCTGCTGGCCCGCATCGGCGGCGGCGCGGCCTGCCCCACCTGCCAGGCCGCGCTCCACCACAGCTTCCACTACTGCTACAACTGCGGCCGAGCGGTCGACGAGTGATGAGTCAGATGCGTGCGTACTTCTGCGCGGCTACGACTTTTCGGTGATGGCCAGGGTGGCCGGGCGCGCCCACGGCATCAGCGACGGCAAGATTGAGACGACGCGAGAAAGTCGGTGAGACAGAGGGGAACGATGGTGACAGGCGCTACGCCGGGCGCCGAGCAATGGTCCGGTGCGGCAGGACCAGAGGCCGTTCCATACGTTCTTGCCCTCACGTCCAACCGCGGCGGCAAGCCGGCGATGATCGATCCTACCGTGACCGTGCGGCGCGTGCGCGGACGATGGATGGCGCCCGCGCCCAATACTCTGTCGCGCTGCCGTCCGATGGTGCGTTGGACGAGGCGTTGTGTGTGCCCGGCTCTCGTTTAGCGGTGGCGCGGGCGGGCCGATTGTTCGTGCCTGGCCCCTGGTTGGCGACGATGCGCGCGTGCCGCCGGACCAACTGAATTCGTACAGTGCCAGGCTGCTCGGAGTGTTCTCGGTCAACGCGAAGACGGGACGGCCATGTTGCGCGATCCACGTCAGCAGGGCGCGGCCCCGCGCTCCATGGTCCCAGATCACCTGGTCCGGGTCCACGATGACGTAGGCCGGGTGGTAGGCCTGGAGCGCGGCGGGCGTATCCCACAACCCCCACGGGCCGCTCGATTGATCGCCCAGCAGAAACTGAGCGGTCTCCTCGGTCGCCGCGACATGGCGCCGTGGGGCGGGGATGGAGCGGTCGACGTAGGCCAGCACGCGCGCGAAGCCATCGTTCGGCGTCAGGTGGATGGCGCCCCATTGGTAGCCGCTCCATAGGATGAAACTGGCCAGCAGCACGCTCATGGTGGGCGGGATTGCGCGCCACGCCGCGGCTGGTACAGGGGTGCGCCGCGAGCCGAGCAGGAGCGCGCCGGCGGCGGCGATGGCGGCGAGGGCCGGGACGACCAGCAGGTAGAAGAACTGCTCCTCCAGCGTACCGAAGGCCGCGCAGTAGCCCAACAGGGCGTAGGCGCTGGCAACCCACAGAGCGAGCAGGCGGTGCCGTCCATCGCCCCACCGCGCCAGCACGGCCACGGCGACGAGCCCCAACGCGATAATGGCGTAGGTCGTCCCAAACTGATTGAGCCGCGTGACCACGGTCGACAGCAACGAGGGACCGCCTCCGCTATGGTGGAAGCCCGTCTCGCGCGCGGCTCCGATGAGACGGCTGATCCCATGCAGTTTGATGGCGGCGAGCTGTCCCCAGCCCCCAGGCGCGATCAGCGCGGCCGGATAGAGCGCGTAGACGAAACAGGCGATGCCGCCAATGAGCGCCGCCGCGGCGCGCGGCAGCGACAGGTTGAACACAACGCAGGCCGCCAGCGGCAGCAAGGTCAGGAAGACCATCATATCCTTGGTCAGCAGCGCCAGGCCGAAGAACACCCCAACCGTCCCCTCCCACAGGACCTGACGGCCGGGCGAGCGATAGCGGAGGCCGTGCTCGTCCATGCTCCAGACAAGGACGCCGTAGCCGCACATCACCCACAGTATGGCGGACGTATCGAGCAGGTTGAGGCTGTTCTGGCGGATGATGAAGGGGTCGAGCGCGAACAGCGTCGCCGCTGCCACGCCCGCCCGCCCGCCCGCGATGCGGCGCACGATGAGATAGAGCAGGGCAGCTGTTAGCCCGGCCAGCGCCACGTTGAGATAGCGCACGGCATAGATGAGGTGCAGCGTGTCGCCAACCGGCCCAACCGCCTTGAGGTAGGCCGCTTCGAGCATAAAAAAGGCGGGGGGGTGGAGGTAGAACGGTTGCCCGTACAGCGAGATGCCCAGGCCCTGGGTCACGCTCTGAGCGATGCGCAGGTAAGTGATCTCGTCGATGAAGATGTCGAACGAGCGATTGAGATAGGCCGCGCGCAGCACAAAGGCCAGCAGGCCCAGCAGGACCGCCGGCGCCCATGCCGCCAGCGCTGTCCGCCGTGCCACGACCGCCGTGGCGCGGGCCGGCCATGGCAGCAAGTGCCGGTCGCGTTGCAGGTTCCTGGGCCAGGTGCTCATGGTCATTAGTGTACGCGATGCCTCCCTGTTAGTCATTAGTCATTAGTCATTAGTCGTTAGTCGTTAGTCGTTAGTCGTTAGTTTAAGGACACCTGTCTGACTAATGACTAATAACTAACGACTAATTACTCGTCGGCGACGGCGCGCCATTACAAAGCGCCGCCGTTCCACGGCGCGCAGGTAGTGTTGCTCTTGCCGGGCGGCCAGCTCGTCCCAATCGTACGCGCGCGCCCAGTCGCGGCCAGCGAGGCGGGCGGGCGTCCTATCCGTTAGGTCAGGGCTAGCCAGGACAACCGTGACGATGGCGTCGGAGAACGCGGCCAGATCGAACGCGGGGACCAGGCGCGCGCCGCCCGGCCCGGCCACCTCGGCCAGCGGACCGACGTCGAAGGCGATGACCGGCGCGCCAGCAGCCAGCGCCTCCACCGCCACCAGGCCGAACGTCTCGTAGCGCGAGGGCATCAGCACCGCGTGCGCGGCGGCCATCAGACGATACTTGGCCTCTCCGTCGACGCGGCCGCGGAACTCGACGGTGTCGGCGAGGCCCAGGCCGGCGGCGCGCCGCTCCAGCGCGGCGCGGTCGGGTCCGTCGCCCACCACGACCAGCGTCGGCAGGCGGGAACCGCGCGCGGCCAGCATGGCGCGGGCGCGGGCCATGCAGTCCAGCAGCAGGTCGCAGCCCTTGTGCTGTATCTCCAGTCTGCCCACGTAGAGCAGGTGGCGCGGCGGCGTGGGCTCGACCGAGAACGCCGCGGCGTCGACGCCGTTGGGGATGGTCTCGATGGTGGCGCGCGGGCGCCGGGCGCGGATGGCGGCGGCCAGCCAATCGGACACGGCGATGAAGTCGTCGTACAGGTGGAGTCCGGCGCGCTCGACCAGGTCGAACGGCAAGCCGTACTCGATCCGCTTCTCGCGCGCGAAGAGCCACTGCACCGAGGCCACGACCGGGCGGCGGGTGAACAGCGGCGCCATACCGGTGCTGAACGGCGCGCCGAAGTCCTCGACCACCAGATCGTGGGGGTGGCGCAGGATGGCCTGTCCCAGCAGCGCGAAATAGCTCAATTGGTCGCGAGTGGTACCGCTGCGCGTGCCAATGGGTACCCAGCGCACGCCGTCCTCGACGCGCGAACAGGCGCCAGGATACCCGGCCACGATGGCCGTGATCCGGTGGCGCGCGGCCAGCCGGCGGTTGATCTCACGGGTGCGGATCGAGCCGCCGCCGCTGCCGGGACGTCGCGGGTCCTCGTAGGCCAGGTGTAGGATGCGCATGTGTTCCTCTCGCCAGTTGCCAGTTGCCAGTTGCCAGTTGCCAGTTGCCAGTTGCCAGTTGCCAGTTGCCAGTTGCCAGTTGCCAGTTGCCAGTTGCCAGTTGCCAGTTGCCAGTTGCCAGTTGCCAGTTGCCAGTTGCCTCACTCGTCACTAACCACTAGCCACTAGCCACTTTATGCAGGCCCAGGGCGATGGCGCAGGCCAGGTAGCAGAGGCCGCCGAGTATGAGGGCGCCATCCGCGCCCTGGCGCTGCGTCAGGACGAGCGTGACCGCGGCCGCACTGACGCCGAGGGCGATGACCAGTCGCCCTAGCCATGGCGCGACGAGGGTCAGGACCTGCGGGCCCACCGCGCGCAGATAGGCCGCGCCAAGCAGCGCCAGCGCGCACGACGCCGCGCCCAGGAAGACGGTCGCGGCGCCCAGGGCATGCCAGTGCGGGACGGCGACGCTCAGCACGACGGCCTCGCAGGCGGTCACACCCAGGAGGATGCGCGCTGGTACCCCGGCGTGTCCGGTGGCCTGAAATGCGCACGACAGGACTGCTACCAGGATCACGGCGCAGTTGCCGAGCGCGAGCAGGCGCAGGGCCGGTGCGCCGCCCGCGTAGGCATGGGGGAAGAAGACGCCCAGGGCCAGGTTGGGCGCCAGCGCCAGCGCAAGCTCGACCGGTACGACCAAGAGCACAGCCAGCCGCAACGCCTCTCCGATGGGGCCAGCCGTCGCCGCGGTGCGGCCTAGCTGCGCCAGTTGTACGAAGAGAACTGGCAGCAGCGCGTTGACCAGATAGAACAGCACGTTGGCCAGGATGCTGCCGGCCTGGTACTGACCGACGGTGGCGCCGTCCGGGCCGGCGGTCAGCTTGAGCGCCATGAGGTCGAGGTTCAACAACAGCGCCATGCCCAACAACGCCCCGAACATGCCGCCGGCCACGCGCAGCGCCGGCCGCGCGACGGCGCCCCACGGTCCGGTTCGGTACAGGCGCGTCAGGACGAGCACGCCCGCCAGGGCGGCGATGACCGCCCCGACCAGGAAACCCGCGATGGCGCCGTCCGCGCCCAGGCCGGCCCCGACCAGCGCCACGCCGCCGCCCACTTTGCAGACCACTTCGACCACCGAGAGCGCGGCCATGGTTCCGAAGCGCTGCGCGGCCTGCGCCCCCGCGCAGGCCACGGCTTTGAGCGCAATCGGCGGCAGCGTCAGCACGATCAGCGCCGTCACCATGGGAGTATCCAGCCCGGCCTTGAGGGGACCAAGGGCGTACAGCAGCGCGACGGCCGCCCCCAGGACTAGGGCCAGGCCGACGTTGGCGATGGCGGCGCCGCGGATGAGGGCGGGCCGTTGCACGGGCGAGGCCTGCACCAGCGCGGCGGCGAGCGACTGCACGAAGCCCGAGTTAAGGGCCAGCCCGGCGATCAGCAGCACGGTCTGGGCGAAGGCAAGCAGGCCAAAGTCGGACGGCACGAGCAGCCAGCTCATGGCTAGCCCGAAGGCGTAATTCAGGACGCTGACGGCGGCGAACGAGGCGAGCAACGTCAGGCGCGAGGTAGGAAGGCGCAGACGGCCGACGGTTGGGCTCATCCCGACCCTTGCCTGTCGTCGGCGTGCACTGATACTGATGATGGCAGCGTATGGTGCTTGCCGCGCTGCCCGATGGTCCCGGAGCGCGGGCGCGCGACCAGCCTATCTTGGGGCACTGTGAAGTGCCGGCCTGGGGGCGCCCCGCGCCCCCAGATCGCCCCCAACCTTCTGCGCGCCAACGACCTTTTACAGACTCTGAGTCCGTCCTGTCGGGGTTGGACAGCTGTGCCGCTGGCGCGGAGCACCTGGAGCGTTTCCGTTGCGCAGAAGTCCCAATCGAAGCTCGCGGCCCACGCGCGCGCGTTGTGAGAGAGGCGTCGTTGCAGGTCATGGTCGCGCAAGAGCAGGGCCAGCGCCTCGCGGAAGCCAGCCGCGTTGGTCGCGAGCAGGCCCGTCTCGCCGTGTCGTACCGCGACGGAGAGTCCTGGAACGTCGTAGGCGACGGCGGGGCAGCCATGGGCGTTGGCCTCAATGACCGAGAGGCCCCAGCCTTCGTGCATGGAGGGAGTTGCGAACACCGACGCCGAGCGGAGCAGCGCCGCCTTGGTCCGCTCGTCCACGAAACCGTGCAGGGTGACGTGCTCCCGGAGCCCCAGTTCCTCGACCAGCGCCGCGATGTCGGCGCGGGCGTCGCCGTCGCCGGCGATGTCGAGGCGCAGGTCGGGGAACTCGGCCCGCAACTCCTCGACCGCCCGCACCAGCAGGTCCAGGCGCTTATAGCGCTTGAGTCGGCCCACGTAGGCGATGCGCGGCGACGCGCGCATAGGTGGATCGGGCGACGCGGGCGACGCGGGCGACGCGGGCGACGCGGGCGACGCGGGCGACGCGGGCGACGCGGGCGACGCGGGCGGTAGATCGACTCCGTTGTAGATGACGCTGACCAGCGACGGGTCAAAGCCGAGCGCCACGAGCGCGTCGCTGGTGGTCGGCGACACGGCGACGACCGGGCGACGGCGGTACAGGCGCGGCACGACGCGGCGTTCCAGGAACCAGCCGACGCGGGCCACGGGACCGGGGAACTCGCTGAACCATTGCCGCTCGTGGACGTGGTGGACGAACAGGACCTGTGGGGTGCGCGTGAACAGCGGGGTGAAGAAGGGGATACCGTTGGCGATGTCGAGGATGCGGTCGAAGCGGTGTCCGTGGCGCAAGACGTAGAGCGCGGCCCGTGGGTAGACGCCGAAGCGTCCGCCCATGCGCCGGATGGTGATGCCCTCGACGGCCTCGTCGCGCACGGGGATCTGCGCGCGTCCAGGATCGGCGCAGACGAGCGTCACCTCGTGGCCCTGGGCAGCCCAGCGGCGGGCCTGTTGGTACAGGTTTTGCTCCGCGCCCCCGGCCTGAGCGTGGCGGAAGCAGCGCCAGTTCAGCGCCAAGATGCGCAGGGGCCGCGGGTCGCCGTCGATGTTCCCGACGGTCGTCCGCGCGCCGGATGCGACGGGCTGTGCGGCCTCGGGCCGGTCGGCGAACACATGGTCGTCCCACTCGCTTATGGCGGGGATGTCCGGTCTGGGATCGGTTGTCTGTATCACACTCCGATCATCGCAAAGCGGGGGGATGAGTGCATCACACAGACACAGGGTATTCGCCTAGCCCACTTGGGCTAGAGCCAGGCAGGACCCCTACGAGTTGATGGCCCGCTGGTAGTCGGAGAGAGTCGCGTAGCGGCCCGAGAATAACTGGGCTTCATTGAACCAGGCCAGGCCGCGCAGCCTGTAGCGCCTGGCCTGGGCAACCGAGAAGCGGAGTTGCGCCGCGTTGCCATCTCCACTATTCTCGCCGTACAGCCCGAGCGCCGGCCGGTGTCGGCGCGCCAGGACGGCCAGGTAGTGGACGGGGCGCCAGAGGACCGGGTCGTTGCCGCTGTCGTTGCCGAAGGGGCAGTTCAACCATGTCGTGTCAAGCAGCGTCCCCTCGTCGGTCAGGGCTGCGACGTCGCGCGCATAGTCGACGCCGCGCTCGGTCTCCCCGTTGACCTCGGCCGGGCTGGTCCCGTCCAGACCGTCGGCCACGGCCTGCTCGACCTGTCCGGGGCGGATGCCGAAGCTGGGGTACAGCATCATGATCGGCCCATGGTAGTCACGACGCAGGGTCGCGATTTGCCAGTTCTGGTAGCCGGCCAGGGCGTCCAGATAGTCGTTCAGGAACCGCCCGGCCTCGCCACGCGGGGAGGGATTGCCCGGTCTCCAGCCCGGCACGGGGGAGCGCGCCTGCGCGTTGGCATCGTAGGCCCAGTAGCAGTCGTGGTGTCCATGGTAGGACGGGGGCGGGTACGACAGCTCGCCGTAGCGGCCGCCGCCCAGCCGGACCGCGACCCAATCGGTCCCGAACAGGTTGAACACCGTGCGCATATAGGCGGCGATGCGGTCGCGGACGCGCGGATCGAACACCGCGTTGGCGTCGCCGCTGTCCGCCTGTCCGTCTCCGCTATAGACGTCGCCGTACTGGTCCACGTAGGACGCGCGGGGATCGTCGGCATGGACCCAGTCCGGCGTGTCCTGGATGCCCAACTCCAGGATCACGCCTAGGCCGGCCTGCCGCGCGCGCGCGAAGACATCTCCCATCCGCGCGATATACTCCCGGTCGAGCGCGTCCCGCGCGGGCGCGACGTCTTTCCAGCTGAGGCGGATGACCGTGGCGCGGACTCCGGCGGCATGTTCGAGCGCAAGGTGAGAGCCCTCGCCGCCGATCACGGCCCACAGCGGCGTATGGTCGGCCAATGATGGCTCGGATCTGTCAGACGTCATGGCGCGGCCCCACACCACGACGCCAAGCACGACCAGTAGCAGCAGCAGCGCGGCCCGTCGCCGTGTCGTCCCCCTATCACCGTGACCCCACGGTGCTGGCGCCAGGGAGCGCCGAGCGGCCGCAACCTGTCGGTCTATGTCAGGACCCTCTACATTGTTAGATGTGCAGGATCGGATGGTCGGCATATCCATCCCGTGGATAGAGATCGGGAAGCCACTTAGCCATATAAATAGACGTCATCATGCGCTAGCGAATCTGAACGGCGCCGTGCCGTACCGCGAAGACGAGGGCCTCCAACCGCGAGTGCACGCCCAACTTGGACAACACGTTGACCATGTGAGTGCGCTCGGTCTCCACTGTGATGAACAGCTTCTGCGCGATCTCTTTGCTGGACAGGCCCTCGGCAAGCGCTTCGAGCACATCGCGCTCGCGCGTCGTCAGTTGCGCCAGCGTCGCCTGCGCCTCGCGCGTCTGCTCGCGACGGTGCGTAGCGACCCGTAACAACTCCACGACCTCCCGCTGCGAGAGCAGCCACTCGCCCGCGCCGAGTCGGTGCAGCGCGTCGGCGATCTCGCTAATGGAGACCGCTTTGTGCAAGACCCCGGCGGCGCCGGCCTCCACGGCACGGGCGTGGTCGGTGGGGTCGATGCTCGCCGTGAGGATCAGGGCCATGGCGCGCGGATGCGCGTGGTGCAGCGCGCGGACGGCGTCGATGCCCTCGCCGTCGGGGAGGCTCAGATCGACGACCGCGATGTCGATCCGCTCCACGGCCGGTAGGATACGACGCGCCTCGGCCAGCGAATCGGCCTGGGCCACGACGCTGAACTCCGGCTCGCGGTCGATGATCATGGCCAGCGCCTGGCGGAACGAGGAGTGGTCCTCGACGAGTAAGACGTGTTGCATGCGCTGTTGCATTTCTCCATTGTTGGCCACCAGGCCGTCGTCGTTGCCATTAGACATCTATAGTTCATGATCGCCGATCACGCCGTTATAGATCATGATCGTTGATAACGCCGTCATACCTATCGCCAAGGAGGGGGATAAACGCCTACTCCATGTGCGCTAGAGGGTCGGGTCTGACCTCGACGGCGATGCGGTCGATCAGCGTGGCGAGGGCGCCAAGGTCGATGCCGGGAACGGCGTCGCAGGCCCCGCTCACGCCAACGGTGGCGGCCCGCGCGCCATCGGGATACAGCTCGATCCAGGCGTGCGCCGTGCGCGCCAGCGCCGTCGCTTTGTTACAGATCACCATATCCGGGCGGACTGCCGTCACGGCGGCATCGAGGTCGTCCCCACGCACGACGATCTCGGCGTGCGGGCACAGCATTTGGAGGGCGCCGGCAATCGCCTCGCGGTAGGCGCGCGGCTCGTTGGACACCAACACAATCGTTTTAGGCATACGATTACGATGCCTGATGGCCGCGCGGTTGTCATTGACCCGACGCGGTATTTCCTCCTAGCTCAATTAGGTGAGGCGTTACGCGCTGTCGCGCACACCAGACATGTCGGGCACGTCGGGCACGTCGGGCATGTCTGGTACGATGCGCAACGGAGTCTCGACGGGAGCGTGCACGCGGACGCGTGTCCCCTGGCCCGGCGCGCTCGCGATGGTCAGTGCGGCGCCGATGGCATGGGCGCGCTCGCGCATCGCGTCGAGCCCGATACCTCCCGCCGCCAACTCGGCGTCGAACCCGCGTCCGTCGTCGGCTACCTCGACCCATACCGCACCCTCATCCGCGCCCATGCTGACCGCGATGGAGCGTGCTCCCGCGTGGCGTCGCGCGTTGGTTAGCGCCTCGCGAACAATGTGCGACAGCTCAACCGCGGCGGCCATGGGCAGCGCCAGGAACGGGTTGTCCTGGATGATTAACTCTATCTCATGTTGTGGGGAGACTCGCCGCGCCGCGCCGACCAGTTTCTCAAGCAAGTCGATCAGCGAGTGCGCGCCATGGCCTTGATAGTGCAGATCGTAGATGACGTCGCGCATGCCCTGCACCGCCCGCTGCAGGGAGTCGATCTGTTGCTGGAGATCGGCCTGCAGCGGTTCGTCGTCCGCCCTCTGCCACGCTATTTGGGCGGTCTGGAGCGCATAGACAAGATCCTGCATCACTACGTCGTGCAGGCCACGGGCAATGCGCCGCCGCTCGCCGTCCTGGATCTCGCGCATGGCCGCCTCGGCCTGCATGCGGACGGTGACGTCTTCTACCACCCAGATGAAGCGGTCCGGCTGCCCAGAAGGCGTGCGGATCAGCGAGACGGTGACGTGGACGGTGACCGGTCCCTGCTCCCGTTGCACGTAGTGCTTCCGCACCGTGTAGGACGGCGCCTCGCCGTTGAGCAGGCGCCGCGCATAGACCTGATTAAGGTCCAGCAAGCGCCGTTCGTAGGCCGGATGGGCGCCCGCGTCGTTCCGCTCGCTCACACCCTGGAAACGCCGGGACAGCAACTCCTCGCGGGAAAAGCCCGCGATGTCGCACAGACAGGAGTTGACCAGCAGACAGCGGCCGTCCAGGCTGGTATGCGCGATGCCCACGCCGACATGCTCCAGGGTCAGGCGAAGATAGTCGCCATAGAGCAACGACGCGTGAGGAATGGTTCCGGCGTCCGTTCCATCCCACACAAGGTCGCTATCGATACGCGGCCACACCTGCCCACCGGGAGGCGACGCCCGGCCTACACTATCATGCGCGTCGACGCTATCGCGCGCTGTGGTATCTAAAAACTGAGTCACAACACCCATGGAGAGTCCTTGTCGAGTCACGTCGCTATGACGTACGCGTATCAAGTCGTGTATGGGCTGTGGGACGGCTAAAGGCTGCACCATTACTATAACATGTGTCGCGATCTTCTCGCTTCATGACGCGGCCGAACCGGGCGCATCTAGCCCAAATGGGCTATCTGTAAATACCACCATGGCGTGATCTCAACATAAGGGCCGCCGCGCTACGATACTAGTGAGCCACGAGGAGAATCTATGCACACCGTCCACCCTGTCCGGCCCGATAGTATCATCCCGCGCGTCGAGACGGCGCACGTCCCCGCTCCCCTACTCGACGATGCCGAGCGCCTCCAACTCGACCGCTGGAACGAATCCCAGCAAGACTATCCGCGCGACACCAGCGTGCCCGCGTTGGTTGCGGCCCAGGCCGCCGCCTATCCCCACGCGCCGGCGCTGGTGATGGGAGCGCAAACCCTCACCTACGGCGAGCTGGACCGCCGCTCCACGAGGTTGGCCCAACGTCTGCGCGCCCTGGGCGTGGCGACGGACGCCCCCGTGGGTCTCTGCCTGCGGCGTTGCCCGGCCATGGTGGTCGCAGCGCTGGCCGTGCTCAAAGCGGGCGGCGCCTACGTCCCCCTTGACCCGTCCCACCCCGACGAGCGTCTCGCCTTTATGCTCGACGACGCCCAGGCGCTGGTGCTGCTGACCGACCGCGCCATGCTGGAGCGCCTACCAGCGTCATCGCGGCCCGTCATCGCCCTCGACGATCCTGACCTGAGCGATGCCGCCGACCTCGAGCCAGACGCGTCATCGCCCGACAGTCTTCACGCGTCGTCGCCCGACGATCTGGCCTACGTCATCTACACCTCGGGCTCGACCGGACAGCCCAAAGGAGTCGGCATCACCCATCGTGGCCTGCTCAACCTGGTGTTCTGGCATCGCCAGGCCTTCGTGGTCAGGTCCGACGACCGAGCTACCCAGCTGGCCGGGCCGGGCTTTGACGCCGCGGTGTGGGAGCTGTGGCCCTATCTGACCGCTGGAGCCTGCGTCTATCTGCCTGACGAGGAGACGCGCGGCGTGCCCGAGCGGCTGCGCGATTGGCTGGTGGCCCAGGGCATCACCGTCACCTTCCTGCCCACCACCCTGGCCGAGAGCGCGCTGACCCTGTCGTGGCCGCGCGAGACGCGGCTGCGTCTGTTGCTGACTGGCGCGGACGCGCTGCACAGCCTTCCGCCGGCCGATCTGCCCTTCGCCGTGGTCAATAACTATGGTCCGACCGAGTACACCGTGGTCGCGACCTCCGGCCGCGTGCCTGTTCGGACAACCAACCAGGACCAACAAGATGTGACAGACGCCGCGCCGACCGTCCCGTCGCTCGGGCGTCCCATCGCCAACACGCAGCTCTATATCCTGGACGACGAGTTGCGCCGCGTGCCCATCGGCGCCGTCGGCGAGTTATGCATCGGCGGCGACGGGCTGGCGCGCGGCTACCTGGGCCAGCCCGAGCTCACGGCGCGGCACTTCATCCCCCACCCCTTCTCCGCCGAGCCCGGCGCGCGGCTCTACCGTAGCGGCGACCTGGCCCTGTTCCGTCCCAACGGCGAGGTCGAGTTCCGTGGCCGCCGCGACGGGCAGGTCAAGATCCGCGGCTTCCGCGTCGAGTTGGACGAGGTCATGGGCGCGATCAACGCGCATCCCGCCGTGCAGACGAGCGCCGTCGTGGCGCGCGAAGACACGCCGGGCGACCGTCGCCTGACGGCCTACGTCGTGCCGGTCCCCATGGCCGACCTGACGCCCGGCGAACTGCGGGCGGCCGTCGCGGCCCGCCTGCCCGACTACATGGTCCCGGCGGCGTGGGTGCGGCTGGAAGCGCTGCCGCTCACGCCGAACGGCAAGGTGGACCGTGACGCCCTCCCGGCGCCCGCGTCCGCGCCCGCCTGGCCGACCGCACAGGAGGGGCAGGAGGCTGCCGCGCGCACGCCCGTGGAGGAGCGGGTGGCCACGATCATGGCGGGCCTGCTAAAGCACGACCGCATCGGTCTCGACGATAACTTCTTCCTGCTGGGCGGCCACTCCCTGCTGGGCACGCAACTGATCGTCCGCGTGCGCGAGGCATTCGGGGTCGACCTCACGCTGCGCTCCTTGTTCCAGGCGCCCACCGTGGCCGGGTTAGCCGCTGCCATTGAGGATCTGATCCTGGCGCGCATCGAGGCGCTGACCGATGAGGAGGCGCTGCGCCTGCTGGCCGGCGAGCCGGGCGACGGGCATATGCAAGGGCGTATGCAATACGCCCCTACGGGGGCAAACGCATGACGGTCCCCGCCCCAACAACGGGCGCCCAGACGGCCGCGGACCCCAGCCTTAGCCTCTACCAACTGCTCGATCCGTCCGTGCTGGCCGACCCCTACCCGCTCTACGACCGCCTGCGCGCCGAGGACCCGGTCCACTGGGACCCCTTCCTGCACGCCTGGGTGGTCACGCGCTATGCCGACGTGGTGACCGTGCTACAGCGGTTCTCCGCCGACCGCACGCCCACGCCGGCCCAACTCGAGGCGATAGGGCTCGCCTCGCTGTCGCCCATCGCGCGGGTCATGGTGCGGCAGATGCTGTTCCTGGACCAGCCGGCGCACGGACGGGTACGCCGCCTGGCCGCCGCGGCCTTCACGCCCGCGCGCGTCGCGGTGCTGCGGGAGCATATCCGGGACATCGTCGACGATCTGTTCGACCGGGTACAGGCGCGAGCGACGCGGCGCATGGATGTCATCGCGGACCTCGCCGCGCCCCTGCCGGCCATCGTCACCGCCGAGTTGCTGGGCGTGCCCATCGCCGACCACGGCCAACTGAAAGAGTGGTCGACCGACTTCGCCGAGATGCTCGGCAACTTCCAACACAATCCCGACCGCGCCCCGCGCATGCTGCGCAGCATCGCGGAGTTGACCGCCTACTTCCAGGCCGCCATCCGCGCGCAGCGGCGGCAGCCGCGCGAGGGCCTCGTCAACACCCTGCTGACCGCCGAGGCCGACGGCGACCGCCTGAGCGAGGACGAGGTCATCGCCAACCTCATCATCACGATGGTCGGCGGCCAGGAGACAACCACCAACCTGATTGGCAACGGCTTGCTGACGCTGCTGCGCCACCCAGCGGATCTGGCCCGCTTGCGCGCCGATCCGTCGCTGATTCCCTCCGCCGTCGAAGAGTTGCTGCGCTATGAGAGCCCCAGCCAGCACACCGCGCGCCTGGCGCCGGAGGACACGGAGTTGGGCGGACAAACGATCGGCAAGCGCCAGGCCGTCATCGCCGTGATGGGCGCGGCCAATCGCGACCCGCACCGCTTCCCCGACCCGCACCGCCTGGACCTGACGCGGCAGGATAACCGTCACCTGGCCTTTGGCTGGGCCGCCCACTTCTGCTTCGGCGCGCCGTTGGCCCGCCTCGAGGGCCAGATCGCCTTCGAAGCGCTGCTGACGCGCCTGCCAACCATGGAGCTGGCGCCCGGCCCCATCACCTGGCGCGAGAACCTGGGACTGCGGGGCCTGACCGGGCTACACGTGACGTTGTGAGCGGAGTTGAGGTGATGCAGGATACTCCCGCCCTTCCCGCGCTGTCCGAGGCCAAACGCGCGCTCCTGGAGCGCTATCGCCAGGGCACGCTGGCCGCCGAGCCGGCTCGCCAGGTCCCCATTTTGCGCCGCGCGCCTGGCGCCATCGTGCCGCTGTCGTACGGCCAGCAACAACTCTGGCTGGTCGACCACCTCGTGCCCGAGGCCCCCGTCTACAACGAATGCGTGACCATCCACCTGCCGGGTCCGCTCGACGTGGCCGTGTTCGAGCGCGCTTTCAACGAGATCGTGCGCCGTCATGAGATCTGGCGCACCACCTTTCCGACGATAGATGGGCAGCCGGTACAACATGTTCACCCCTACAGCGCACGGACGCTGCCGCTGATCGACCTGACGGCGCTGCCCGCGGCGGATCGCGAGGCCGAGTCCGTGCGCCTGGCGACCATTGAGGCCCGTCAGCCCTTCGACCTGGCTGCGGGGCCGCTGCTGCGCGCGACGCTGATGCGCCTGGGCGAGCGGGACCATCGCCTCTACCTGGCGCTGCATCACATTATCTTCGACGGCGTCGCCATGTACCAGGGATTTCTGCCCGAGGTGCGGTCCATCTACGAGGCATTCCTGGATGGTCAACCCTCACCGCTGCCCGAGCCGCCGATCCAGTACGGTGACTACGCCGTCTGGCAGCGCGAGGACGTCCAGGGCGAGACGCTGGAGCGGCATCTAGCCTACTGGCGCCAGAAGCTCGGCGGCCGCCTGCCCGTCTTGCAACTGCCGACCGACCGGCCGCGCCCGGCGACCGAAACGTTTCGCGGGTCGATGCTGCCGTTCGCGCTCTCCCGTGAGCTGACCTCGGCCCTGGATGATCTGGCTCGTCGCGAGGGCTGCACCCTCTATATGGTCCTGCTGGCCGCCTACACCGCCCTGCTCTACCGCTACAGCGGCCAGGAGGACATTTTGATCGGGACGGCGACCGCCGGTCGCAATCGCCCCGAGCTTCGCGCCATGATCGGCTACTTCCTCACCACGATGGTGATGCGCACCGATCCGTCGGGCAACCCCACGTTTAGCGAACTGCTGCGGCGCGTGCGCGAGCTGACGCTCGAGGGCATGGCCCACGACGACGTGCCGTTCGACGTCCTCGTCCGCGCGCTTCAGCCCGAGCGCACCTTGACGCACAATCCGCTGTTTCAGACGCTGCTGACCCTGGAGCCGCCGCTGCCGGTGTTGGAGTGCGGCTGGACGCTGACGCAGATGGACGTCGAGACCGGCATCTCCAAGTTCGACCTGTCGCTGGAGATGGACAACCGGCCCGAGGGGCTGATCGGGCGCTTCGAGTACAACAGCGACCTGTTCGACCGCGCGACCATTGAGCGCATGAGCGGGCAGTGGCGGACGCTATTGGAGGGCATTGTCGCCGACCCCGGACGGCCGCTCTCCGCGCTGCCCCTGCTCCCCGAGGCGGAGCGCCGCCAACTGCTTGAGGGGTGGAACGATACCGCGCGGCAGTATCCGCGCCAGGCCACGGTCCACCAGCTGGTCGAAGAACAGGCGCGGCGCACGCCCGATGCCGTCGCGGCCGTCCACGCGGACGAATACCTCACCTACGGCGCGTTGAATCGCCGGGCCAACCAGCTGGCCCACCACCTGCGTACCATGGGCGTGGGGCCGGAGACGCTGGTCGGCATCTGCGTGGATCACTCGCTGGAGATGCTGGTTGGCCTGCTCGGCATCCTCAAGGCGGGCGGGGCCTACGTGCCGCTCGACCCGACCTTTCCGTCCGACCGCATCGCCTTTATGCTGGCTGACGCGCGGGCGCCCGTGTTGGTCGCGTTGCGGCGAACCGCCGCCGCACTGCCGCCGCACGACGCGCGGCTGGTGCTGCTCGACGCCGACTGGCCGGAGATCGCCCGACAGGAGGAGGAGAATCCAGATGGCGGCGCCGGGCCCGCGAACCTGGCCTACGTCATCTATACCTCGGGCTCGACCGGCTGGCCCAAGGGCGTGCAGGTTCCGCACCGCGCCGTGGTGAACCTGCTGTGCTCGATGGCGCGTGAGCCGGGCCTGAGCGCCAAGGATCGCCTGCTCGCCGTCACCACGCTCTCGTTCGACATCGCGGGGCTGGAGATCTTCCTGCCGCTGACCGTGGGCGCGCGCGTCGTGCTCGTCAGCCGCGAGGTCGCGATCAATGGACCGGCGCTGATCGACGCGCTGACGACATCCGGCGCGACGGTTATGCAGGCCACGCCCGCCACCTGGCAGTTGTTGCTGGCGGCGGGCTGGCGCGGCGATGGCCGCCTGACGGTCCTCTGCGGCGGCGAGGCGCTGCCGCGGGAGTTGGCGGCGCAGCTCCTGCCGCGTGTCGGCTCGTTGTGGAACATGTACGGTCCGACCGAGACCACCATCTGGTCGGCCGTCTGCAAGGTCGAGCGGGCGGACGCTATCTCCATCGGCCAACCTATCGCCAACACGCAACTCTACGTGCTCGACACGCATGGCCAGCTCGCGCCAATCGGCGTGCCGGGGGAGCTACATATCGGCGGCGATGGCCTGGCTCGCGGCTACCTGGGCCGTCCTGAGCTAACGGCCGAGCGGTTTATCCCTCACCCGCTCCGCGAGGAGCCGGGCGAGCGGCTCTATCGGACTGGCGACCTGGCGCGCTACCGGACGGACGGCACGCTGGAGTTCCTGGGCCGGCTGGATACCCAGGTGAAGGTGCGCGGCTATCGCATCGAACTGGGCGAGATCGAGGCGGCGCTGGGACAACAGCCCGGCGTCCAGGCCGCCGTCGTGGTGGCGCGGGAGGACAGGCCGGGCGACCGCCAGCTCGTCGCCTACGTGGTGGCGGCGCCAGACAGCCAGGGCGCGCCGCCCACGGCCGATGCGCTGGCCCTGGCCCTGCGACGCCGGCTCCCGGCGCACATGGTTCCCGCCTCGTTTGTCCGCCTGGACAGGCTCCCGCTGACGCCCAACGGCAAGACTGACCGTCGGGCGCTCCCCTCGCCGGCCGGGCGGCTCGACGAGGCCGCCCGCCGCGTCCACGTGGCCCCGCGCACCCCGCTGGAGCGCGCCCTGGCGCGCATCTGGGAGGACGTGCTGGACGTCGGCCCTGTGGGGGTGCGGGACAACTTCTTCGACCTCGGCGGGCACTCTTTGCTTGCCGTGCGCCTGCTTGACCGCATCCAACGTGTGTGTGGACGCGCGGTGCCCCTCTCGATCCTGTTCGGTGGAGCGACCATCGAACGGCTGGCCGCGGCCCTGGAGGATGGCGGCGGCGCGCGCCGGCAGACGGCGGTCCCGCTGGTGGAGGTCCAGGGCGGGGGCTCCAGGCGGCCCTTCTACTTCCTGCACGGCGACATGTACGGCGGCTACTATTGCCTCAAGATTGCCCGGCGGCTGGGCGACGACCGGCCCTTTTACGCGCTGCCGCCGCATGGCCTCGACGGCTGGCAGGTCCCACGGACGGTCGAAGCCGTCGCCTCCTACCACGTGGGAGTTCTGCGCGCCTTCCAGCCGCACGGGCCGTATCTCCTGGGAGGCTTCTGCAACGGCGGCGTCATCGCGTACGAGATGGCCCGGCAACTCCAGGCGGAGGGGCAGCAGGTCGACCGCCTGGTCATCGTCGACGCGGCCGCCACCGCCACGCGCTATACGTTGCTGGACCGACCCGTCGAGACCATCGGCCGGGCGGCGGGGTGGGACGCGCGACGGCGCGCATCCGTGTCCCTGGGCCTCCACTACCACGTGGCGCGCTGGTACGACGCGCTGCGCCTGGGCCGCCGCGATCAGGTGGCGCTGGCGCTGCAAGCGGGGCGGCGGGCAGGGCGGCGGGCGCGCGCCGTCGCGGCTCGCCGTAACGCCGTCGCCGTGTCCGCGGCGACGCTTGAGGTCCGTGGCCGGGCGTTGCTCAAGGACTACTGGATGGCCCGCCGGCGCTACACCCCGCGACCTTATGATGGAGACATCGTCCTGCTCTGGCCGGCGGACTACAAGACGGCGCACGGCGCCGACGCGACCCAGGGATGGGGCGTCGTCGCACGGCGCGTCGACGTGCGCATCATCCCCGGCACACACGAGACGTGCACCACGGAGCACATCGGCGCATTGGCCGACTGCTTGCGGACATGCCTTGACGAGGCGGACATGACCTACTAAGTCTGGATTTCGCACGGTGATCGTTATCGTCAAGTAGGGACCTGAACAGGCCGTTTTCGCCGCTAAGCACGGCATCGAAACGCCGGAAATGCCGCCAAATCGGTTGATATTCCGGCCTTGCCCCAGCGATTTTATCTCTGTGCGAAATCCAGACTAAGTAGGTGCTGGTACGTTCCTGGGAGCGCCGGCTTCCAGCCGGCCCGTCGGTTGCCGGCTGGAAGCCGGCGCTCCCAGGGCGATCCCCCGCGCCTCTTCATAGCAAGAACGTCACAGCGCTTACTTAGTCGCCTTGCAGCAGGGCACCTTGCAGCCTGACGATTAGCGCCTCCAGTGTCGCGGCGTCGGCGAGGGCTTGTCGAGCCTGACCGAGCAGGGCGGCCGCGGCGCGCTCGGCATCCGCCATGGCGCGGCGCGCTGCCCGCAACTCCCTATCCTCGTGGGGCGGCGCCGTGGTTGGGGCGGCGGTGTCATCGGCGGCGGGAGGGGCGAGGACGCGCCGTGCTTCCGCGTGGTAGTGGGCGAGCATGGCGGCGCGGTCGCGCATGACGGCCGCGCGCGGCATGGCAACCAGCAGCATGGCCGGCGAGCCATCCCAGTTGGGCAGGGGGAAGGCCGTGCCGGTCGCCGTCGAGAAGGGCGTGCCAGTGGCTGTGGGGGCGGGGAGCGGCAGGTCGTGGCGGGCGGCCTCGGCCACGATGCGGTCAGTCAGCCAGCGCGGCATCTCGGTCAGCAACCACGTCAGCGACTGATCGAGGGCCTGCTCGTCGATGGCCCTCTCCACACTCAAGAGCACGGCGGCGCGCGCGCGGCGCGCATCGGCCTGCCGCACCTCCTCGGCCTCGCGGCGCAGGCGGTCGGACCGCGCGGCCGCCGCGCGCGCCCGTTCCAATGCGGTCAGCCGGGCGGCCAGCAAACGGCGGTCTTCCTCCTGGCGCGCCAGCGCCGCGACCGCGCGCACCACCGCGCCCACGCACTCGTCCTCGACGGTCGCGACCGCCGCGCACAGGGCGCGCAGCCGTGCCCGCCGTAGCGGGACGACGCGGCGCGGACCGGTCAGCGCGGCCAGGGCATCGTGTAGCGCCGGCACGCCCGAGGCGGCCAGGGCGTCCGCGTCCCCGCGCAGGTGGGCCAGCAGCGCCGGCCGCGCGCCCAGGAAGTGGAGCGCCGGCGACGCGCCCGGCGCGGCGAAGGGCGCCAGCCCGTCGGCCAGGCGCTCCCGCACCGGAGGCAACTCCTCCTCGTCGATGCGGTTGACATAGTTAACCGCGAACAGGATGGTGCGGTGCCCGCGATCCCACAGCCGCTCGGCAATGGTATCCCGCTCGTCGGCCGCCAGCGCCTCGGTGGCGGAGAGCACGTAGACGATCAGGTCGGCGTCGTCGAGGGCGGCAAGGGTGCGCGCCCCACGGTCGCCCGACTCGTTGAGGCCGGGCGAATCGACCACCTCGACGCCATCCCGCAGCAGGGGCCACGGCAACCCGATCTCCACGCCCGCGATCTCCGGGCGGAAGCGCCGCGCCGCGCCCTCGTCGTCGCCCATGGATGAGGCGGATGGATCGGGCAGGCACACGTAGTCCTCTAGCTCGGGCAGCGAGAGCGCCATGGGCGGCCGCCCGTCGGTGAAGCTCACGGTAATCCGCAGCGCGGGCGCGTGGCGCAGCGTGCAGAGCACCGCCGTGGCCGGGGTCATGCGCGCGGGCAGCAGACGCGCGCCGAGCAGCGCGTTGATTAGCGTCGACTTGCCGCGCTTGAAGTTGCCCAGCACCAGCACCCGGCAGCGCGCCGTGTCCAGAGCCGCGTCGAGCAGCGCGCGCAGGGCGGGCCGCGCGGCCCGCGCGGGGACGGCGGACAGGGCAGCACGCTCCCTCCCCAGTCGTGTCGCCCACGCCTCGTACGCCGTCGTACGCTGCTCCGTGTTGTTGTCTCTAGTGAGCAACGCGTCCCAGGCGGCAGATGCCAGGGCGCGCCGCGCCGCGCGTAAGGCAGCGATATCCTCCCATTGGGTAGCCGTCGTGGTGGGGTGAGTCGTGCCCGCTCCCTGCCCAACGACGAGCCCAGCCAGTATGTCCTGCAGTCCGTCGCCAAGAACGGCGGAGGCGCGGCACATATCGAGCGCGCTCCCCGCTTGCAGCGCTGCGGCCAATCGCGCCTCGTGCTCCGCGAGGCCGCGCTCGCGCAAGACGGCCATCGCACGCAAAATAGCTGGCCAGTCGGTCATATCAACATACTCAATTACCTTATTGTATCGCAGTGATGGGCTCAACGCAGCGGGTGAAAGACCCTGAACGGGAGACCGTGTACCGGCTACAACGGGCGCTGTTTTTTCCGCTGTTTTTTCCGCCATCACGCGGTAGAGTCAGGAGGGCTCACTTGGAACCGCGTCATTAGCGCCGAGGCAACAACCTGAGCGGGATGGATGGAATGAACGACGTGCGACGTACGCTGCGTCATGTGCTGTGGATCGGTGGTCCACCGGACGCGGGCAAAACCACGGTTGCGGACCTGCTCGGACGAGCACACGAGTTGCCGGTGTACCACTTTGATCGCCACGAGACCGACCATATCGCGCGCGCCGACCCCGCGCGCCACCCACAGCTCTATGCATTACAGGTGCAACTGGCGGAGCTGGACGAACAGGCCTGGCTCGACGAGTACTGGGTACGCCCGGCTGTGGAGCAGATGGCCCGTAGCACAATCAGGAGTTGGTCGGAGCGGGTCGATCTCGCAGTCGAGGACATCCTCGCGCTGCCGGCGGACGGCCCGCTCATCGCCGAAGGGCCGGGTTTTTTCCCCGAGGCGATCTAACCCTTGCTATCGACGCCCCGCCAGGCGGTTTTCCTTGTGCCATCGGAGGCGTTCAAGCGGGCGTCGCACGAGCGGCGTGAGAAGTCCGCGCGGTGTCATCGGACCAGCGATCCCGCCCGTTTCCTGCGCAACCACATTGAGCGGGACCTGCTGATGGGCGAGCACTATCGGCGAACCGCGAGGGAACTGGGGCTGGCCCTCATCGACGTGGACGGTTCCAGGTCGGTGGAGCAGATGGCCGCCACGGTGGAAACGCACTTTGGCGCCTTTTGTCAAGGCAAACCTGACAGAGCAGCGCGGCGTGACATCATGAGACAAGACGCTATGCGCGTGGGGTACGGTAACTGAGCTTGGTATAGGCGCGCGCGAAGCCCAGGCGCAGCATGTTGCGGTAGGAGGGGTTGGGCCGCTCGGGGGTGTCCTCGGCCGTGTCCGCGACGACCAGCGTGCAGCCGAGCGCGGCCGCGTCGGCGAGGCGCCGCGTCAGCAGCGCGCTCTGCAGGCCCCGGCCGCGATACGCGGGCAGCGTATAGGCCCAGCCGAGCCACGCTGTCTCCTCGTGCACGAACAGAGCCGCGGCAGCCACCGGCGTGTCGCCGTCGAAGGCGAGGTAGTGGCGCCACTCCGGGCGGCCCACCAGCGCCGCCAGCCCCGACGCCAGCGGTTGCCCGTCGGCGAATTCGGCCATGGTCAGGAGGGCAAAGCGCGCGGCGTCCCGTGGTCCGATGACCTGGATGTCCAGGTCCGATGCGACGATGGGCGGATCGTCGACCGTGCGCCAGCAGCGCGCGCCGCGCGCGATCGTGGTCAGGCCATGCGCCCGCAGCCAGCGCGGCAGGTGGGCCGGTTGAGCGATGGGACTGAGCCCGACGGCGCAGGGCAGGCCCGCCGCGCGGAACGGAGCCACGACCGCACCGACCGAGGCGCGCGTGGCCGGCTGCATCACCCCCAGCCCCGCCACTCCATTGGCAAAGTAGTGGTCGATGCCGCGGGTCAGCCACACTGAGGCGCCGCCGACGCGGTAGACGCGCAGGCCAAGGTCCGCGGCCAGTCTCTCCGGGACGGCGCGGAACCAGGCCGCATTCCCCGCCGCCTCGGCCAGTTCCGCCCGGCGCGCCCACTCTTCAAAGCTCATAATCCTAGTCTACAACGGCGTCCCGCTTTATGGGCGCCGAGGCTAGGGACGGGAGCGGTGAGGGACTGCCCCTGCGCCTGAGGGCGGCGACGACGCGGTGGGCGGCGGCCTCGGCCTCCTGCTCGTGGCGGTCGTCCGCCGCGCCCACCGTCATCGTCCCGCCGGTGTTACCCCCGCCGCTCTGACCGAGGGAACCCGTGCGCTACTGCACCACGTGGGTCAGCTCGTGGGCCAGGAGGTGCTGACCGGCCGCGCTGTGCGGCTGGTACGCCCCCGCGCGGAAGAAGATGTCGGAGCCCACGGTGAAGGCGATGGCCGCCGCGCCCCGGTTGAGCAGGTCCGCCTCGGGGTCGGCGTGGATGCGCACGTGGCCAAAACTGACCCCGAACACGCCTACCATGCCCCGGCGGACGGTGGCCTCCAGCGGCTGACCGCCCCCGCGCCTGGCCTGGATGCGCCCGGACAGCGCGGGGCTCAGCGCGCTGCCCTCCCGGCCCACCTCCGCCTGCGGCCGTGCGCAGCTCGTCGCCCCGCTGCCGGTCGCTCGCATGCAGCCAACCGGGACCCGAGAGCGCCTGCCCCGCATCCACGTAGAAGGGGTGGTCCGCCGTGACCGTGATCGCCGCGCCGTCCGCGAGGGCGCTTCCTCCCGTATCTCCTGTCCGGTGCAGGCCCGCAACGTCTCCAGCCGCCGCGCCGCCCACGGCCGCACCTGGCTCAGCCGATGGTCCGCCTCCGAGAGCACGTGCGCCAACCACACCACCACTGTCCACCCGATGCTCAGCCCCTGCCGATTGCCATGCACCACCACCCGACTGTCCAGCACCTCCGGCAGCTCCATCCGGCGCATCTGCCCCACCAACAGCGGGATATCATCCACCCGCTCCGTCTCGATCCGCAGTCCCGCGATGTCTATGCTCTCATTCATGTCGAGAGCCTACCGCATTTCACCAACCAACGGCCAATTTAAGCGAACCGTGAGTTACAATCGAGTTTTTGGAGCAATGCGGTGGGAGTGAAACGATGACAGCGCAAGCCGATGGAGAGACTGATCGGACAGGACGAAAGATCGCTGCACGCGACGGTGAGGAGATCGCACTGCTGGCGAACGATCAGGACTGGATCGTCTCGTGGCACTCACCCCTGACACCCCCGAAGGGCACGCCACACGGGGCCTCCGGTCTTTGTGTGACAGGAGACGGCGGGATTGTGTTGATTAGCCAGGACGGCGAGCACTGGGACGTGCCCGGCGGCCGGCCGGAAGGACACGAGACGTTGGAGGAGACCCTGCGCCGGGAGGTGCTCGAGGAGGCATGCGCAACGGTCGTCCGGGCCAAACTCCTGGGCTTCTGTCGCGGCGCGTGCGTTGCGGGACCACAGGTAGGCCTGGTCACCGTCCGGTCGCTCTGGCGAGCGGAGGTCGAACTCGCGCCGTGGGAGCCGCGGTTCGAGGTCTCGCATCGTCGTGTTGTCGCGGCGGTAGAGGTCGTAGACCAGTTGGCGCTTGCGGACGGCCTCACGCGGATCATCAGCCGCGGGCTACACGAGGCGGCGTTGACATAAGCGTGTGCCGCGGACCTTATCGTTGCTGTTGGAACCCGTCGTCAGCGACAGTAGGAGTGTTCTGGCCGACGACTTGTGTCCAGATGCTGCCGCGCAGGCGGGCCAACGCGGCGTCGCTCATCGCGGCGGATGGGGAGCGGCCGCCGCGCGGGAGCGCAACGCAGGCGCCCGTGGTGGTCGTGCTGGCGCAGGCCCGAAGCGGCGGGTAGGCCAGCGAGGCGAAGTACCAGTGGACGGCCGCCAGGTGCGCCTCGGCCACGTCGAAACCGGCGTAGGCGGGAGAGACGCGCACCAGGGCCATGCGCGCGGCTACGTCGGTCGCGATGGGGATGAGCGAGGTGCTGTAATACTCGAAGACCGTGCGCGCGGGGCCGGTCTGGAGCGCGGCGACCTCGCGCGCCACTTCGCCGGCCGTGCTTTCATTGGCGCGCGGCAGATATGTCTCTGTGCCGGAACTATAGAACGGGTCGAGCAGGGCGATACGCCGGGGCAGCAATGCGGGGGCGATCTGACGGCGCTCGACCAGGGCCTGGAGCAGGTAGGCCGCGCGCACGGCCAGCTGGTTGCCCAGGGAGTGCCCCGCGAAGCGCACGGACGCGCCGCGGTAGCCGCGCATGGCCGCGAGGTAGGAGCGTACGAAGAGGTCGGCCACCGACGCGCGGCCGGGGTAGACCTGTGGCGCGGCCAGCGAGCCGTCCGCGCGCCGCGTCAGGTAGGTCAGGCCGTCGTCCGCCGTCCAGATTTTGCGCTCGACGCCCGTCGGGATGAGGGACGAGGTGTCGTCGGCGAATTGGTTCCAGTAGAACAAGCCCACGTTGTAGCCCCTGGCCCGCCACGGCGCGGCCAGATCCTGCTCCCTTGGCGGCGCGGCCATGATGGGTGTTCGCATCGACTGCCGCGCTTGCTGGGTGGTCGAGCCGGGCTCCCAGCCATGCACGAAGATGACGGTCGGCCGGCGCGGATTGAAGTAGGCGTCGTCCTCGCCGGGGTAGGCCCGGACCTCGTCGGACCGGTGGTCGCCGGGCCGGCAAGCCCCGCAGCGCGCCCAGTAGATGCCGACGTCGAGCCGGGAGAAGTTGGCCGGATGGTCGAACTGGCGGCCCACCGTGGTCACCGCGCTGCACGCTCCCACCCCCACCGGCGCGCCCCGCGCGATGCGGCAGACGCGGTAGCGGTAGCGGAGATCGTTGTCCGTGGCCAGCGTCACGTCGTCGCCGGTATAGGCGCCCGCCGCGTTGGTGGGCTGGCCAGTGCCGAGAACCACCCATTGCCTCGTGACGGCGCTCCATCGTTCGACCATGTCGACCGCACCGGGACGGTCCCTCCACGATAGTCGCAGCGCCGTGGCCAGGAGCGCCCGCGCGAATAGCTGAGTAGGGCCGCCCGACACAATGGACACGCGGCGAGGGGCGGACGCCGCCGACGCCACTCCGGTGGCACGTACGCTATTGGAAAGGAGACCGGATATCGCAAATAGGAGCGCAAGCGATAGGGTCAGGTACAACTGACGCTGGCCGTAGGAGTTGCGCCGCTGAGATTTATGCATCGGTTTCCACCCTCCACGTCTACTCGAAGATGTCGTGTGTACCGATGCGCAGCCAGACGATATGTTGCTCCCCTTCATGGAAGGGCGGCTTGCAACTCCTCGTCGCTCGTATAGATCGGGCCATGGCGACCCGCCGCGTCGTTTTCGTTGGCGTGACGGATAGCATCCTGCGACCGCGCGTCCATAGCCATGCCTCATCCGGAGATGCGGCACGCCGCCGCGCCAACTCCTTGTCTGATAATTGCGGGGCGGCCAGCCGGGCATGGATCGCCACATCTTGCTGCTGGAAGTAGTCCTCGTCGAGCGTGATGGTCTCACCGTCAGAAAGCATGATCGTCGTCGATAGGGATAAATGGGCGCTTTCATCGGGGGAATGTTGCACTGCCATATGTCCTTATATCCTTCCCCTTCAGGGTTCCTCGATAGTCTACACTAACAGGGGCACGCTTCATCATCGGCCTTATCTCGTGCCTTGGGGAACCAGCGCACGCGTGTCATTCGTCCGCGTCAAGGCCGAACTCGGCCCATACCTGTTGCATCTCTTCGTCGGCCACGTAGTGGCCGGCATCGGCGGCTTCGATGGCTCGCTGGATTTTCGCAATCTGGCCCGATTCTGTCTCCAGATAGCGGTATAAGGCTTCTTGCGCCAAGGAATCTTTGTCGCGGCCCGTCGTGTTGGCTAAAGCCTCTAGCCCGTCCTTGATCTCCTGGGTAATCTTAATCGTTACCGCGGCTGTCGTGCTCGTCGTCGTGCTCATGTTATCCTCCTGCACTCGCGGATAGTGTAGCATGGTGCGTATCCCTAGCGAGGCCAGCGCCGTGGTCATGGTGATGCCCGCCGGGGGACCGTCCTTGGGCGCCGTCCCTCTGACGTACATGACCTTTTTGCGGATTTGCGGATTATCCTTACCTCACGCTGGACGACGTGAAAGCATGTCTCGCGAGAGAAAAGACGCACCAAATAGCCAGGGAACATGTATGGCCCACTACAACGCTTCGTGCGAAAATGGGCCATTTGGCTTGTTAGACAAGGTTCAATCGGGCTTGACAGTTTTAAATCGGTGGTGGGTGCGAAATGGCCCGCCGTAGGCGTGAAATGGCCGCTGCTGCTTTGTTTTCGACTGTTCAGACTGTCAAGCAGAACAGGCTCCAAATGAACCATGTCTTGCCGGGCTCAGTTGTCTTACCGGCTCGGTTTTTGACGGGATAGCGGCCTCGACTGAGCCGGTAACAGCAACCTATCGATAGGTTGCTGTGCCGGTAATACCAGGTCTCGCCCCAGTCATACCACGACCCCTTGATGAAAAGAGCGCTTATCTCAACCAGCTACAGGTCCGTTTGGGATGTTGTAGCGGCGAGGGTGCGCTCCGCTAACGTGTCCCAGAGGCGAGGCTCCAGCACCGGCAATCCATAGCGTTGCGCTTCCTCGGTCAACCATTGCCCGTACAGCCACTTTGCCCGCGCCTCGGTGCGTTGCTCATCCGTGGTCCGCGCCTCAAACCCTCGACCACGCGCGAGCATGTTGTTGAGGATCGCACTTTCATCTGGCTCAACCAGGAAGACCGCGCGCACCTGTCCCCCGGCGACATATTCGCGTACCGTGGGGCGAGCGATCAGTGACGGTAGGATACCGTCGCCTTCAATCACGAGTGGGTTGTCTGTCGCCACATGATGCCTGATGACCACTTCAAGGGCTGGAAGCATGACTTCACCAACCGCAATGAGGCCATCGCGCAACTGCTCCGGCGACAGTGACCACGCATGCGTTCGCTCCAGGAAGTACAAGGCTTCCGTGCCCTCCGGTAGCGTCACATTGCTGAATTGAAGCGTCAGCCGCAGATCATCGACCTGTAGCCAGGGGACGTGGGACTGAAGGCCCACGCGCTCCGCCACCATCGTTTTGCCGCTGCCCGACGGGCCACCCACGAGCAATACGGTCCAATCTCGCCTCTGAGCAGACATCATTACTCACACTATACTCGTTGCCCATCTAGCGCCTTAATGGGTGTCCAGGATCATGTGGGCCAAATGGCTCATTTTTGCACGAATCGTTGTAGTGGGCTTGTATGCCCCAAAAACGACAAGGGTCATGTGAGCGGCCCAACAGGTTACTCTGCTCTGTTTAGACCCGCAGCACGAATAGCCGCAACTTCGTCCGCCATGAGCCTCGGATCTCGCTGCAGCGCGTCCGCGAAGGCGACGGCATCACTGGACATAGCAAGGATGTCTTCCCGCGCGACCGCTTGGGAGATGTCCCGCTCTAGCGCGTAGGCCTCGACATTGTGGGCGAAAAGAGCCTTGGCGGCCATATTCATTAAATCGTCGAGTTCAGCCGTCTCAGCATCTGTCAGAGGGGTCTCGTTGGAATCGCGCCGCCGTTGCAGCGCACGCAATCGCTCCTCGCGCACAGGATCGAGCAGAACGTCCTCCTTTAGGTCCGGGCTCGATCCCGCGTGACGAGCCTCCTGGGTCGCCGCCTCAGTATCTGAAGCGGCAACACCGGATGGTAAAGAGATGTCACGCACATCCAGCAGGTCGTCAACGGAAACAGCGAATACACGCGCGATCGCCACCAATAGCTCCAGGTCGGGGAGTTGCATACGCGTGTCAGCTGCCAGTGCCGCGAGCGCGCGAGGGTCCGCGGTTACACCATATCGGTGCGTCAACTCAGCGCGTAGCGCGTCCAGGTCCATGTTCACCGCCCGCAACCTCGTTCCTACGCGCGAGAACACCGCTGTTACCACCTGTCTCATCCCCCGCTTATGTTCCCGGTCCCGCCCGTGGTTGCTCACCCCAATATCGTCCACAGTCTACTGGTTGGGCGGCCAAGGCGTCAAAGGTTGGTCGTGCCCGTCCTCAGACATAAAAACCCACCAAGCGAGTTCGCACCTGCAAAGGGCAACGGCTGCTTACAGCCAGCTCCTTCCGTGTCTGTCACCCGATCGTGGAGCGCGGGCTGGTGCGGGCGGCAAAATACTTCGCCTGCGGGTGGTGCGCGATGATGGCCACCGTGGACTGCTCCGGCACGAGCTGGTAAGCCTCGGTTAACCGCAATCCGATGTCCGGCGCTTGCGGCAGCAGGGCGAAGACCTTGACGTGCTCCTCCAGGTCGGGACAGGCCGGGTAGCCCCAGCTGTAGCGCTTGCCTCGCGTGCGTGGCAGGCCCAGTTCCCGGTTGATATGGCGGTGCAGGTACTCGGCCAGCGCCTCCGCCGACTCCACGCCCAGCCCGTGGGTGTAGTAGGCCTCGGCGTAGCGGCCCTCGGCCTGCAATTCGTCCACCGGCTCGGTGGCCCGCGCGCCCATGGTGACCGCCTGGAACGCCACCAGGTCGCGCCGTCCAGATTCCACGGGCGCAAAGTAGTCGGCCAGGCACAGCCGCTCCTCGGCTGGCTGGCGCGGGAAGTGGAACCGCTGTCGCACGCGCTCGGGCTCGCCTGGGTCGTAGACCAGCAGGTCGTCCCCCTCGGCGGCGGCGGGGTAGTAGCCGTAGACGGCGCGCGGCTGTAGCCAGCCCCGCGTGATGGCCTCGCGTTGCATCGCGCGTAGGCGGGGCATGAAGTCGTCCTTCAGGAGGCGCACCCAGTCGTCGCCCTTGACGCTCTTGGCGCCCCACTGCAGGCGGAACAGCGAGCGCAGGGCCAGAAAGCGGAAGACTTTTTCGAGGTCGATGCCGTCGAGCACGCGCGAACCCCAGAACGGCGGCTCGGGCGCCGGCACGTCGCGGTCGGTGTTCGAGGTCGCGGGGACAGCGACTGTCGGGGCCGCCGGCGCCGGACGCGCGCGTCCCATCGCCTCGCGCGCCGAGCGCACCGTCGCGGCCACGAAGTCCGGCCGCCGCTCGGGCGCCATCAGGGTGTCCATGATGTCCAGGCCCTCGAAGGCGTCCTTGGCGTAGAAGACGCCGGGGTCGTAGGGACGCTCTTGCCGCTCGTCGACGAAGAGGATACGGTTGCTGTAGGCCTTATTGATGGCCGCGCCGCCCACCACCACCGGAAAGTCCAGCCCGCGCTTGTGCAGCTCCTGCACGCACAGCGGCATCTGCTTGGAGGTGGAGACTAGCAGCGCCGAGAGGCCGATGGCGTCCGCGCTCACCTCGACGGCCTTGTCGATGATCGTGTTGAGGGGCACCTGCTTGCCCAGGTCGAAGACGGTGTAGCCGTTGTTGGAGAGGATGGTGTTGACCAGGTTCTTGCCGATGTCATGCACGTCGCCGTAGACCGTGGCCAGCACCACCTTGCCCTTGGTGTAGCCCTCCTTGCGCTCCAGGAATTGCTCCAGGTGCGCGACGGATTTTTTCATCACCTCGGCCGACTGCAGCACGAAAGGCAGGATCAGTTCGCCCGCGCCGAAGCGGTCGCCCACGTCCTTCATCGCTGGCAGCAGCACCCCGTTGAGCACCTCCACCGGCCCTTGATGCGTCAGCGCCTCGTCGATGTCGGCCTCCACGCCATCCTTCTTA
>JAABUQ010001366.1_pt1 | contig 53043 bp, 48 predicted proteins | sample 5560001 | NCBI WGS metagenome assembly JAABUQ01 (sample SAMN10711888, study PRJNA513371) | rock metagenome | isolation source: Antarctica rocks | place: Antarctica: Victoria Land, Finger Mt nord | collected 2015-12-18
GCCGGTGGCAATTCCCACCCGTCGGTGTCACGCGAGATGCGGACGTAGAGCCAAGTCTGCCGCCGCGGACACCCGGCAGCCGCGCTCCGGAGACTTCGCCATCGCCAGGGACACCAGCAGTAGTTAGTTCTGTTTGGAACGTGGCCACACTGCTGGCGGAGCCAATCTCACCCTACAGACCAACGCGGCACTTCACATCGGCATGAGCCCGACCGAGATCGTCGCTGTGATCGAGCACGCCGCGTCCATTGCCGGCTTACCGCGAACGCAAGTTGCGCTCAGGATGGCCCAAGACGTTTTCAGCCAGCGCGGCCTGGCCCTGGGCTGAGGCCTGATGCCTCGAGAACAGCCCGCACACGGCCAATGACGGCGGCCCCAGCGACGTCGACTGGCTCGGTGCTGCGCAAGGCTCGGCTCAGGACGAACGCCCCCTCGAGCGCCGCGATGGCGAATATCGCCAGCTCCCGTGCATCGGTGCGGGTGGCGCCAGCGTCGACCAGCCGGGCGGTAATGCCACTGATCCAGCTCTCGAAGACCTCCGCGGTGGCGCGCCGCAGCGGTTCGCTGCTACTGGCAATTTCCAGCGCGACCGTCGCGATAGGACAGGCGTCGGCATAGTCCGTCTGGCGCAGCATCTCAGCCGCGCCGAGGAAAAAGTCGCTCATCCCGGAGACCGCATCCGGTGCAGCATCGAAAATGGTTTGCCATAGCTCGAAATACATCCGACCGGAGCGCTGGATCGCCTCCTGCGCGAGCTGCTCCTTGCCACCCGGGAAGAAGTGATAGAGCGAGCCGTAGGGGGCGCTGGCGCTCTCGACGATTTGCTTCATGCCCGTGCCGGTATAGCCGTAGCGTCGGAAGAGTTCCGCGGTGACGTCCAGGATGCGATCTTTCGTGCTGGCCACTGTGTGCTCCTCGATCGTTCTCTTGCGCACGCCGCGATCGTACTCTATTCTGTCGCTAGACCAATCTATCAAGTGACGCCGCGAAGCCGACGCGGGAAAGTGAGTAGTCGGCATGGTGTCGATCCACAGCAGCCAGGCCCTGGAGCACGGAAACCCGCCGAGCGCACTCGCCTCGTCCCCGACGTTGAGAAACATCGCGCTGCTACTGCTCGCGGGCTGGTTGCTCCACACGGGGGACCACCTCCGTCGCAGCATCCACATCCTGACACCAGAGGTGTTCTGGGCGGGCACCGTCACCGGACTTATCACTCTGGTCGCGATTGCGCTGGTATTGGTTGGGCATCGCCTGGGTCCACCGGTTGCCGTCGCAGTCGGATTTGGCATGTCGATCGGTGTGTCGGTGGTGCACCTGTTGCCGCAGTGGAGCGCGCTGAGTGACTCCCTGCCCGACGGCCATGTTGACGCGTTCACCTGGGTAGCGGTGCTCTGTGAAATCGCCGCCGCGCTCGCTTTTGGCTTTGTTGGTCTGCTCGCTCTGCGCCGTCACCCGTCAAGGGCGTAATCGTTCCGGCAGATTTGTGCTAAGGTGGGCGGAAAAGAATAACTTCCCGCAGGTCCGGCGCCAGCGACCCGTAGTGCCTCTCGTGCACCGCCGCCTTCGAGTCGTGAAAACCGGACGTTATTCTTTGCCAGACCCTAAGAGGAGTGAGGGACTACGCTGCTCCGGCCCCGGCGCCCCGCCGCCCGCGCCCTTCAGCACAGGCCGCTGTCAGCCCGATGAGGAACGACTAAGGATCCGCAACTCCGGCGGCGTCACGGGAAGCGGATCCTTCGCGGGCTCAGGATGACATGTCACGGTGGGAGCGGCTGAGTCCGTCCTCGGGCGGCAGCGCGGGCGGTCGAGGGTAGTGCCGTTGCGAGCCCCTCCTGGCGCGAGGTCCAGGGCGAGTAGCCCTGGGGAGAGGGCCGCAGCCCACGACTTACAGGAAGAGCTCGTTTCTTGAGATTTTGGGCCGCAGCCCACGATAACTAAGCGCAAGCTCGGGCGAGGGCGAGGGCGAGGGCGAGGCGACCACGTCCTCCTTCTTCTTGGGTATAGTGGGGAGACCCCCGCGGTGGCCGGTGCATAGAACGGATTGATAGCTCGGGATGTTGTTTGGGCAGGTTCAGGCGTTCATTGAAGTGGCGCGTACGGGCAACGTCAGTCGCGCGGCGGAGGCGCTGTATGTGACCCAGCCGGCGCTGACTGCGCGTATCCAGGCGCTCGAAAAGGAGTTTGGCGAGGCGCTGTTTGTGCGAACCGGTCGTGGAGTGCGTTTGACCGATGCTGGCCGCGTGTTTTTGCCATGCGCCGTGCGCGCCGTGCAGGCCGTGGAAGATGGTCGCCAGGCACTGGCCGACTTGCGCTCGGCCAGTGCGGGCCGACTGGCTCTGGGAGCAGCCCCCGCGGTGAGCACGTACGTGCTGCCGCCCGTCTTGAAGCGATTCGCCAACCTCCACCCGCGGGTCGACGTCGCGGTGCGCACGGGTCACTCCGAAGAGATCCTGGCTATGGTCCTCAACGACGAGGTCCAGGTGGGACTGGTGCGCACGCTGCGCCACCCGGATATCTATGCCGTGCCGCTGTACGAGGACGAGCTGGTGCTGGTGTGCAATCCACAGCATCGCTTCGCTCGACGCGGATCGGTCGAGCTGGCGGAGGTCGGTCTCGAGCGCCTGGTCATGTTCGACCGTACCTCGAGCTACTTCGAGCTGACCCAGTCGCTGTTCCTGCGCGGGGGCGTCGTCGCGCACACGGTGATGGAGCTGGACAACATCGAAGCGGCCAAGAAGATGGTGGAAGAGGGCCTCGGGGTAGCCTTGCTGCCGCGCGTCTCGGTGGCGCGCGAAGTTGGCAACGGTCTGCTGGCCGAGATCGAAGTCGTCGACGCGCCGCCAGTCAGGCGCAGCGTCGATGCGATCAGGCGCAAAGACGCCGGTTCACCAGGCGGCGTGGTGCACGCTTTCCTCCAGGAGCTGGAGGCCACCCTCCGCTCGCGGGAGCGCCGCTCAGTGCAGATGGTCGTTTAGAGCGATCGCCAGATCAGACCTTTTCGATCGTGGCGGTCAGCCCGCAGCTCTGGAGGCGTTCTCGGTAGAGCTCGGCTAGCTCGAGCGGGCAGGTTGTCACGAGGGCTTTGCCGCGGTTGTGGGCTTCGAGCATGATCCTGGTTGCTCGCGTGGTGCCGAGGTTGGGCACGCTTTTGACGAGCGATCGGACGACATGGAACATGTCGTTGTGGTCGTCGTTGTGCAGAATGACGGACCACGGCGGCAGAATGGCCGGCTGGTGTTCAGTGCCGCTACCAATGTCGGGCCTGGTTTCGGTGGTCGTCATCTCTTGGATCGGTCCGGCTGGAGGCAAAGGATCTGCCGGCTAATGCTACCGTTCACTGAACGTGGCCGACCCGACCCACCTGCTGGCGGTTGCTTTTGGACCGCCGACCATGGCTGAAGCACTCGCCGGGCTTGCCCGCATCCGAGCCGAGGCGGACTGTATCGAGCTGCGGCTGGATCTGTTCGAGGAGTCATTCGACCTGCCCGTCCTGCTGCGCGAACGCGGCGACCTGCCGGTGGTTGCCACGCTGAGGCCGCCGGAGCAGGGTGGCAGGTCGCTTCTGCAGCCTGACCAACGCCTCGAGGTGCTGCTGCACGCGGCAGCGCTCGGGGCGGAGTATGTTGATCTGGAGTCGGATGCGGCCAGCCCACGGGCCATCGCCGCGCTGCACGCGGAGGGGGCGCGGGTGATTGTCTCTCGCCACGATTTCGCGGCGATGCCTGCGGATCTGGTCGACGGCTGGTGGCCGGACCTGGCCGGACGCGGCGGAGACGTGGTCAAGGTGGTCGGTACTGCCAGGGACGTGCGCGATTGCCTGCCGATCTTTCGTGTCTTGAGCCGCCAGCGAGCGAACGTGCCGACGATTGCCATAGCTATGGGTGAGGCAGGTCTGCCCACGCGCGTGCTGGCGCTACGCGCCGAGCAATGTTTTCTGACGTACGCGATGCACGGCGGGGCGAGCTCCACAGCCCCGGGGCAACCGACGGTGCGCGAGATGCGCGAGACGTACCACGTGAAGCGCCTGCAGCCGAGCACGCGCGTCTTCGGTCTGCTCGGGCCACACGCCGAGGGGCCACGCCTCAGCGAGTACAACGCCTGGTTCGCCCGAGACAACTTCGACGCGGTCAGCGTGCCCTTCAAGGCAGCGGCCGACGCGCAGCCCATCGTTTCGGCGTTTCGTGAGCTGCCGGTCAGCGGCTGGCACGTCCACGGGTCCGACCTGCAGGCTTCTGTTCTGGACGCGCTCGACCTGCTGGCACCGTCCGCGGCCAGGAACAACAAGGTCAACGGCGTTGTCCGCCGCCACGACGGCAGCCTGGTCGGCCACTGGGTCGAGTCGCCCGACGAGCAGTACGCCGTCTGGCGCAGCGAGAACTGAAGCGTTGGGACCGCGGGACTGGCTTACACTCGGCGAGTGAGCATCGACCTGACGGTCCAGCAGCAGCTCGATGGGCTGGACGTCCCGTACGAGATTTTTCCGTGCGATCCCGCCCTGGCCGACACCGCCAATTTCTGTGCCGCCTACGGGTTCAAGCCCGAGGATTCGGCCAACACCATTCTGGTCATCGGTAAGTCGGAGCCGCCCGTGTATGCAGCTTGCGTCGTGCTGTCGCATACCCGAGTCGACGTCAACAAGGTGGTTCGGCAGCGCCTCGGCACACGCAAAGCCTCGTTCGCGCCAGCCGAAGAGACGCGAGCGATCACGGGTATGGAGATTGGCGGCGTTACGGTGTTCGGCCTGCCGTCGGAGTTGCCCATCTGGGTCGACGCACGCGTCCTTACGCGTGAGCGGATCGTCCTCGGCGGCGGGAGCCGCTCTAGCAAAGTGATCGCGCCGCCCGAAATTCTGCTGAAACTGCCCGGTGTCCAAGTCGTCGAAGGACTGGCGATCGAGCCGCCAGCAGCGGTGCCAGCTCAGGCACGGCTCTAAGACGAGAGGGCCAGCAGGGCGGCGTTGACAATGTGGTCAGCGTCGATGCCGGCGTAGCTGTACAGGTCGGCTCGAGCGCCCGATTGCCCGAAGCGATCCATGCCCAGCGCAACCGTCCGCTGGCCGAAGACGGCGCCGAGAAACGAAAGCGCATGGCTGGCACCGTCGAGCACGGTCACCAGTGGCGCGGTGCGCTCCGCCGGTAGCAGCAAGCCTGTCTCGAGATGCCCAGCGCTTCGTGGAACGACCGCGGATCGGATGCCAGACAGCCTGGAGGCCTGCCAGTCGGCATATAGCCGATCGGCGCTGATAATGTTCAGCACGGTCGCCGCAACCCCTTCGTCGGCGAGCTCGGCGGCGGCGAGCAGTACCTCCGGCAGAATCGCGCCCGCCGCGGCCAGGACCACGCCTGGCGCGCCGTCGAGTGAGGCATCCGGCTCCAGCAACCGGTACCCCCCGAGCAGGACTTGCCGCCGCAACTCCGTTTCGCCAATGCGCGCAAAGAGTGACTCGAACGGCGCCTGGTCCACCGTGCGCGTGCTCAGCCGAAGGTACGTGCTGGTGCCCTCTTCCCGATCGAGGCACTGGCGCAAGCCGTCGAGCAGGCACCACTCGGTCTCGCGGGCGAAGCACGGTTCGTACATCTGCAAGTTCGGGAGCTCGAGTCCGATCGACGCGGTGATCGCGCTTTGATGCGCACCGCCCTCCGGGCTGAGCGTTACACCGGCCGGAGTCCCGGCGAAGACGAATTTACTGCCTGAGTAGACCCCGTAAATCAGCGCGTCCAGACCGCGGCACACGAACGGGTCGTAGACGGTTCCAACCGGCAGCAGGAGCTCGCCGTTCAGCTCGTGGCTCACGCCCAGCTGGCCGAGCAGCATGAACAGGTTCATCTCGCTGATGCCCAGCTCGATGTGCTGTCCACCTGGTCCGGGCTCCCACCGCAGGAGCCTGGGTACCGCGGTGGCGGGAGCTTGCCAGGGATTTTCGGCCCAGACACCGGTGCGATTGACCCAGCCGCCAAGGTTCGTCGAGATGGTGACGTCCGGACTGGCGGTCACGATCCGCTCGGCCAGGGGTCCGCCCCGCCGCGACAGGTCGACCAGCGTGTTGCCGAAGACCTCCTGGGTCGAGATGCTGGATGGGACGCGGCCGAGCAGCGAGTCCGGCACATCTGAGGGTTGCACCGGCAGCGCCGCTGCCGGCGGGCGGGGTCCTTGCGGATACAACCGTGCCGCCGCTGCGCGACACACCTGCCCTTCGGGTGTCTCAGGCGAAAAACACGGCCAGTCGTCATCCGAAGGTACGTTGAGCTGGCCGCGCAGTGCGTCGATCTGTTCCACTGACAGAAGCGCCGAATGGTTCAGCGGGTCGCCGGCGAAAGGCAGCCCCCAGCCTTTCATCGTGTACGCGAACAGCACGGTGGGCCGCCCTCCAGACATGTCTGCCGCCTGGAAGGCTCTCGAGAGCTCCAGCAGGTCGTGACCGCCGAGGTCGCCGAGCAAGGCTGGCAGATCGTCGTCGGCAACCTCGCTGAGGCAGCTGGAAAGCAGATCCCGTTCGCTTTGCGGCGCGTCGCACACCACCCGCTCGCGCGCCTGCGCACCTGGCACGCGGACCAGGTCCTGATACTCCTCGTTGGGCATGCTGTCGATACGCAGGCGCAACGCCGCCCCGCCCGGGCGATCGAAGGCGGCTTGCAGGCGCCGCCCGTATTTGGCTTCGAGCACCTGCCAGCCGATGCCCCGGAACAGCGCCTCCATTTCCTGAACTTTGATGCCCGGGATGACGCGATCCAGACTCTGCCGGTTCAGGTCGACGATCCACAACACGTTGTCGAGGCGCGTGCCACGGATGGTCTCGTCCCCGATCGCTTCCCAGATGTTGCCTTCGTCCAGCTCGGCATCGCCGATCAACGCGATGAAGCGGCGGCTTGGGCGGGCCTGGTCCGCGCGGAAGTGGGTGGCCGCGTAGCGGTCGGTCAGGGCGGCGAACAGGGGCGCGGCAGCGCCCAATCCGACTGAGCCGGTCGAAAAATCGACCGGGTCGGGATCCTTCGTGCGGCTGGGATACGCTTGCAGACCGCCAAAACCGCGCAAGGTGGTCAGGTACCGCCGATCGAGGTTGCCGAGCAGGTACTGGATGACGTGGAAGACCGGGCTCGCGTGGGGTTTGATGCTGACGCGGTCGCCTGCCCGCAGCCAATCGACAAAGTAGAGAGCGGTCAGGATCGACACGACGGAGGCGCTACTGGCCTGGTGGCCGCCGACCTTGGCATGGTCAGCATTCGGGCGGACGTGGTTGGCCTCATGAATCATGCGTGTGGCGAGCCACAGCACGCGCTGCTGAATCCGTTCGAGGACCTCCACGCTAGCCGACATCGGGAGCAGCGTAACGTACTCGACCTTCTTCGATGCTGTGCGTTGCGGGGTCAGGAGGCGGTGGCGCGCTTGCGGGCTTTCAGGCGCTCTTCGGAGTTCAGGATGCGTTTGCGCAGGCGGAAGGCGACCGGGGTGACTTCTACCAACTCGTCCGTCTCGATGAAGTCCAGAGCCTGTTCCAGACTGAGCTTGATGGCTGGAGTCAGTCTCACCGAGATGTCTGAGGTTGAGGAGCGGATATTCGTCTGCTTCTTTTCTCTGGTCACGTTGACCGCCATGTCCTCGGGTCTCGAGTTCAGCCCGACCAGCATGCCCTCATAGACCTGCGCCTGCGGTTCGATAAAGGTCTGGGCTCGCTCCTGGGCATTACCCAGCGCGAAGGTGGTTGCCGTGCCAGTCTCACTGGCGACGAGCACGCCGTTGCGGTTGACGCCGATTGGGCCCTGCCACGGCTCGTAGCCGATGAGCCGGCTCGACATGACGCTGTGGCCCCGAGTCGCGGTCAGCAACAGGCTGCGCAACCCGATCAGACCTCGGGTCGGGACCTGGAACTCCATGCGCAGCCCGCCGTGGCCGTCGTGAGACATCTGCTCGAGTTTGCCGAGCCGCTTCCCGAGCAGCTCTGAAATCGCGCCGACGTACTCTTCGATGGTGTCCACCAGCATGTGCTCGAGTGGCTCCTGCGTCCGTCCTTCAACTTCGCGGGTGATGACCTCAGGTCGGGAGACGGCGAACTCGTAGCCCTCGCGCCGCAAGGTTTCGACCAGAATCGCAAGGTGCAGCTCACCTCGGCCCGAGACGAGGAACTCGTCCGCGCTTTCGCTGTCCTCGACGCGCAGGCTCACGTTTGTCTCGAGCTCTCGCAGCAACCTGGCGCGTAGCTGGCGCGACGTGCTGGAAAGCTTGGCCTCGCGGCCGGCAAACGGCGACGTGTTCACGCCAAAGGTCATCCGCACCGTGGGCTCTTCGATCTCCTGGGCAGGCAGCGCTTCGGGTGTGTTGGGATCGGCCAGAGTGTCACTGATGGCTACGTCGGGGACGCCAGTGAGCGCGACGATGTCGCCGACTTGCGCCAGCTCGACCGCTACTCGGGTCAGGGCATGGTAGGTATAGACCGCGACGATCTTGTACGGCCCACTCTGTTGTCCGGTCCGGCTCAGACGCACGATGCTGTCGTTGGGCCGCACCGTCCCGCGGCGGATGCGTCCGATGGCGAAACGTCCCTGGTGACTGTCGTAATCCAGTGTGCTGACCTGGACCTGAAGTGGCCCGCTCGAATCGCCGGTTGGCGTCGGAACGTAGTCGAGGATGGTGTCGAACAGCGGCTGCAGATCGTCGGCCAGGTTGTCCGGGGTGGTGCCGGCGCGACCCTCCCGGGCGATGGCGTACAGGACCGGGAACTCGAGCTGCGCCGAATCCGTGGCCAGATCCAGAAATAGGTCCGAGGTTGCCTCGAGGACCCAGTCCGTCCGGGCGTCCTTACGGTCGACCTTGTTGATCACGACGATCGGTCGCAAGCCCAATTCGAAGGCTTTCTGGAGCACGAAGCGCGTCTGCGGCATGGGTCCTTCCGCCGCGTCGACGATCAGCAGCGCGCCGTCGGCCATGCCCAAGACCCGCTCGACCTCGCCGCCGAAGTCGGCGTGACCGGGGGTGTCAATGATGTTGAGGCGGACGTCGGCACCGGAACGCTGGTCCCGGTAGGGGACGCCGGTGAGCTTCGAGAGGATGGTGATGCCGCGTTCACGCTCGAGCGGGTTGCCGGTCATGCTGTCGAGGGTGAACTCGGGCTCGCCCTGACGGGTGCGGGCCAGGCCGGCCTGGCGCAGCATCTGGTCGACCAGGCTGGTTTTACCGTGGTCAACGTGGGCTATAACAGCCACGTTGCGAATGTCGGTGCGAGCGGAGGACACCACGGTGTTATAGCCGACGCGACTTCGCGCGGGCTCCAGATGGCATATGGTGTTGCGCGCCGCGGCAGCGCCCGAGCTACGGCACGGTACCGCTCAGCGGGTCTTGCAGCAGGAGGGCTATGACCAGCGCGACAAGGATCGCTCCAATCACCGCGCAGGCTATAAGCCATTCCCAACGCCGACCGATGGAAGCCATAACGCGTCGCGACCGAGCACGATTCGGGCCAGGCATTCTGGTGCGCTGCGCACGGCTTGACGACAGGGGCTTACTTCGCTTGTGGCGGGGAGAGATCGCTGATGCGGACCCAGTGTGATTCGCCGCCGCTCAGGGACTGGACTTCGGCCACGCCTCGTCCGACGGACCACACGACCACCAGGCCGCCCGACTTCAGGGACGCCATGGCGCCGATTTCCAGCCAGCTGGGGCTGGCGCCGTAACGTTCGCGCAGGTCGGCGTCGGCTATCGCGGTCAGCCGCCGCCGGCGACCCGGGCGGTCACCTCGAGCGGCCTGCCGCTCAGCCGGGGGTCGCAAGATCCGATCGGCTGCCCGCGCGCCGTCGACGCTGCGTCCCTCGAGTAGAGCCAGGCCGCCGACCTTGTCGAGTGCGCTGTTGCCCTGCGAGCAGCCGGGCACCTGCATGCAGCTCGGGCAACCTTCACTGCACGGGCAGTCGCGCAGCAAGACTGCCGCTCGCTCGAGCAGCGTTTCGAGCACGTGGTAGGCCTTCTCGGCCAGCCCGATCCCGCCCTCGGCGAAGTCGTACACGTACAGCCGTCGCTCGTCGCTGCTGGAGCCAATGTCGCGACGGTCACACAGCAACGCGAGCGGCAGAGCGTTGACCAGGCCGTGTTCCAGGGCGTGCAGCGAGGCTTGATCCGGCTCGAGCTCGAGCGGTACGTCCAGCCACAGTCCAATGGTGTCCAGCACGCTGTCCATGGGCTGGTCCAATTGAAAGGTCGTGGCCTGGCCGCGCCGAGTCTCGCGGTAGCCGGCCACCGTCTCACACACGCGCAGGGGCCCAACAGTCGCCACCAGCTGAGCGGCCCCGACCGCCAGCGACCGCGACGCCAGCGCCTCGTTGCGGGGTGCCACCTCGACTTCGACCAGAGGACTGGTGCGCGTCTCCACGGACTCCTCTGCCAGTCGCACCACGCGCGTCGTGTCGTCAAGGCTCAGCACGCGGTAGCCGCGGCCGTTGTGCAGGTACAGCGCGCCTGGAAAACACTCGCGCTGCAGATACGGCGGCTCGACGGTGCCCAGCCGGGCTCGCGGCGCTTGCAGCGTATACGGCTCGCGAGACGTGCCCCGCAGCGACACCTCGAAGTGCGGGCGTCTTTCCTTACCGCTTGCGCCAGCTCGCCAGGGCGGCCCCTGACTGAGCTCGCCGGCCTCGGCGAGCCGCTCGACAAGCCGCTGAGCGTTGTCGGGGAAAAGCATCAGGTCGGCTGCCTCCAGCGGACGTTCCGACGCGGCGCACACCAGGTGCCCGAGCTGGATGGCCGCGTTGCTGGGGTCGACCGCGGCTTGCTCCATGGCCCGGCCGAAGAACGCCTCCGGGTGTTGCATGTGGTACTGGTCGAGGGCGTCGTCGCCGGCGATGAGCACGACGACCGCCTCGCGGTCGGCGCGACGACCAACTCGACCGGCCTGCTGCCAGAAGCTCATGTTGCTGCCCGGGTAGCCAGCGATCACGGCCACGTCCAGCGCTCCGACGTCAATGCCCAGCTCGAGCGCATTCGTCGAGACCACCCCGCGCAGCTGCCCGTTGCGTAAGCCGGCCTCGATCTGCGCGCGCTCCTCGGCGTCATACCCCGACTTGTAGGCGCTGACGCGTCCCGCTAGCTCCGCGCCGACCAGGCGCCGGACGTCCAGCAGCATCCGCTCGACCGACACTCGCGCACGGCCGAACAGGATGCCGCTATAGCCGGCCCGTAATGCTTCGGCGAACACCGCCGCGGCCTCGGCGAAGACGCTTTCGTGCTCGTTGGCGCCGATGTCACCGCGTAGAGGCGGTCGCCAGAACAGGAACCGCCTCGGCCCCGCGCCGGCCGCGTCGCCGCGCACCTCCACAAAGGGTAGCCCAATGACCTGCTCCGCTAGCTCGACCGGGTTGGCGATGGTTGCCGAGGCGCCAACGAACGCCGGCTGTGAGCCATACGCGGCAGCCAATCGTCGCAGCCGCCGTAGCACCAGCGAGACGTGCGCCCCGAAGACGCCACGGTAAGTGTGCAGCTCGTCGACCACGACCACGCTCAGGTTCGATAACAGCAGCCGCCAGCGGCGATGGTCCGGCAGCAGGCTGTGGTGCAGGATGTCAGGGTTGGCGAGCAAGATAGACGGCGGGTGCGCCGCTAGCTCCACGCGCTCGTCTCGGGGCGTGTCGCCCGTCAGCACCGCGACCTTCGGACGGGGTTGGTGTCCAGCAGGCAACGCGCCCACGAGCGACTGAAGCGAACGCAGCTGGTCGCCGATCAAGGCTTTGGTTGGGTACAGATACACGGCGCACGCGCCAGGCGTGGACATGACCCGCTCCAGGGTTGGCAGCGCGAAGGCCAGACTCTTGCCGCTCGCGGTTGGACTGGCGAGCACGACGTTCTTACGGTCGCGGAGCGCTTCGATCGTGGCCACCTGGTGCGCGTACAGCTGGGTGATGCCCTGCGCCAGCAAAGCCCGCGCCAGCGGCGGCGGCAAGTGGGGGCGCAGCACCCCGAGGCTGGCTGGCTGCGCCGACACCGCGCGCTCGTGGACGAGCACGTCCGAGGGCTCGTCGGCACGCGCGGCGAGCGTGTCGCGCAACCGTTGCACCAGCGCATCAGCTGACCCGTGGCTCACCATGCGACCTAAGGTAACCCGTTTACGACTGGCCCTCAGCCGTTATTTGGCTCGGATGTCCGTCGCGATGCTCCTATTGGCCGCGTATGGGTAAGTGCACGCGCGCGGGCCCAACGGTGAAAAGCGTACGCTCGTGAACAGTGACGACCACACTCAAGCGCTCGGGACGCCACACGGCGGCGGAGGCGCCGTCCTGGGCACGGACCCTTTTGGAGGCGTTCCGATCCGAGAACATCCGCAATCTGGTGTTCCTGCCAGACACGGTCATGGGTCGCCTGCTCGCGCTGGCCGAAGAGGACCCGTTCTTCACCTTGGTCGGCGTGCATCGCGAAGAAGAAGCCGTTGGCATCCTGACCGGTTTGTTTCTGGGCGGTCAACGCGGCGCCATGCTGGTCCAGAGCTCGGGTCTGGGCAATGCGCTGAATGCGCTTGGGTCGCTGGCGATGGCGTATCGGATCCCGTTTCCGCTGTTGGTCAGCTTGCGCGGCGAGCTGGGCGAATTCAACCCGGCTCAGCTGCACATGGGCCGAGCGGTGCCAGGCTGTCTTGACGCGCTCACCATACGCCACGTCACGTTGTCCTCGGAAACCGATCTGAAAACCACCGTCAGTGGCGCCTTGAAGACGTGCTTTACCGCGGAGGAGCCGTTCGGGCTGCTGCTCTCGGCGTTGCTCACCGGGTGGAAGCCCGAGAAATGATGCAGCGTTCGGAGGCGACGGCTATCGCCGTCGAGCTGGCGGGTGCCTCGCCGATTGTGGGCGGCGTCGGAAATAGCAGCTTCGATTTGATCCCGTTCGATCGTCCGTCCAACTTCTACATGTGGAATTCGATGGGCATGGCGTCCTCGATTGGCCTCGGCCTGGCTCTGGCGCGCCCGGACCTGCGGGTGGTCGTGCTCGACGGGGATGGCTCCATCCTGATGAATCTGGGCTCACTCGCAACCGAGCGAGCCGCCGGAGTGACGAACCTGGTGCACGTCATATGGGATAACGGAGGTTGGGAGATTACCGGCGGTCAACCGGCGGGGTCGCCGTTTGGCGTTGACCTTCAGGCGGTTGCGCGCGGTTGTGGCTTTCGCCAGACCGCCAGCGTGGACGACGTGCGCGATTTTCGGACCGTCTTCGGCGAGGCGATCCACGACACGCAGGCGTGGGCCATCGTCGGCAAAGTAGCCGGCGGCGATTCTCCGCACCGGCCGAGCAAGAACTGCGTCTGGCTGCGCGACCGCTTCAGCGCGGCGCTGCTGCCACCGAGCGAGGGCTAGAGCTCTAGGTCGGAGCGTGACTGTGGGCGCCGCGTAAAGAGGCAGCCGGCAGGCGCACGAACTCCGCCAGCAGGCTTTCGATTGGCTGCGACAGCTCACGCTCTTCGGTGCGGCCCACATGGACTGGAGAGGTCTGGATCATGGTGCTGCGGGGCGCGACCAGCCAGTAAAACCGTTCGGGCGGCTGCAGGGCAGCGATTGGCCCGCCCTCTGGCTGGCCGTCACAGATGGCCAGCAGGGTGCCAAGGTGCCGTGCCACGGCCGCCAGGTCGATATCGGGCGCCAGGCTCAACAGCCGTTCGGTATCCAGTTCGACACTCGCCTGACACAGCGCCTGCTCGCGCGCCAGGAGGATCACCCCGACGTTGAGGAACTCGCCGCGCTCGACGCGCGGCACGACGCGGACGATCGCGTAGCTATACCACACGATGGGTCAGTCTCGGCCCCAAACGGTTGGGGCCGCGTTGCTGAGCGCTGACCGCTTCTTCGAACAGCCACGGTCGCGGTCCGCTCAGGCGTTCGACGAGGTACGTGACGTACGCGTCGCGCTGCTCACGAGCGTTGGCGAACTCTGCTTCCGGCACCAGCCAGTCCTCTGGCACGCGCTCGACGATCTGGGTGAGCAGACCAGTGTCCAGCCGTGAGCGCAGTCGCGCGTCGGCAGCCGCAAGATCACCGGCGAACGGCAGGAGCACGTGGTCGGCGATCTGTGGGAACGGCGAATGAATGCGCTGCCGCCAATCTGCCCAGCGGTGGTGCATGAACAGCGCGGCACCGTGGTCGATCAACCACAGGCTCTGGTCGCACACCAGCAAATTCGTGTTGCGCGGCGTGCGATCGACGTTGGTCAGGTAGGCATCCAGCCACACGATGTCCGCGGCGAGCTCGGGCGTCAGGACCGCGGTGTCGACGGAGGGGTCGAAGGCGAGCGCACCCGGCAGGTATTCGAGCCCGAAATTCGCGCCCACGCTGCCACGTAGAAGATCCTGGATCTCAGGGTCAGGCTCGCTGCGGCCGAAACCTTCGTCGAGCTCGACAATCGCGGGTCTGGGGATTGGCAGCCCCAGCGCCAGGCCAACCAGGCCGACCAGGGCTTCGGCGATGAGGGCCTTCGGGCCCTGGCCCGCGCCTCGGAACTTGACTACGAACGCGCCCTCGCCCTCGCCCTCGCCCTCGCCCTCGCCCTCGCCCTCGCCCTCGCCCTCGCCCTCGCCCTCGCCCTCGACGTCGACGACGGCAGGCAGGGAGCCGCCTTCGCGCAGCGGCACGACATACCGCAGCCCCCGAAGCCGCGGCAGCGCTGGAACGTCCATGAGGTGGATCTTAGTGGCGTTGAGCAGGCGAGCCATAGCCGCAATGAGGTGGAGAGGGTACGCTGGCACGGCACGTGCCCAAGCGTCAGCGAGCCGAGAGGGAGGTCGCCGTGGAATGGTCAGGAACGCGCCAGCTGACGTAGCGGCCAGCGAAGGCGGCCTGATCGACGGACGCTACCAGCTGGGACCTCAACTTGGACGCGGCAGCAGTGCCACCGTGCACGCCGCCACGGACACGCTGCTGCAGCGGCCTGTAACCGTCAAGCTGTTCGACCCTATCGGTTCGGGCGACGCCGACCTGCGCGAGCGGTTCAATCGGCAAGTTACCAAAGCTGCCGGGCTGGCCCACCCGCATATCGCCACCATCCTCGACGCTGGCGTTGTGCACGGCCACGATGGCCGGGATCGGCCGTTCGTGGTGACCGAGCCAGCCGGGCCGGCCAATCTCAGAGCGCTGCTCGACCGCGAGCGCCGACTGCCAGCCGCCCGAGCGGTGTCAATTGCTCGCCAAGTCGCTTCGGCTTTGTCATTCGCCCACGAATGCGGTGTCGTCCACGCCGACGTCAAACCCGAAAACGTCCTGTTGAACGCGACCGGCGACGACGTGAAGCTGGTTGACTTCTCGCTGTCGTTCGTGTCGGCCCTGACCGGCGTCATGACGCCCAAGACCATCGCCAGACGAGCCGCATACGTGGCGCCCGAACAGGTGCGCGGTGAGCCAATTGGTCCGGCCACGGATGTGTACGCGCTGGGCGTGCTGCTGTACGAGATGCTGGTCGGCAGGCCGCCTTTCGTGGGACCGACCCCCCTGGCTACTGCCGAGCGCCGCGTGCGAGAGCATGCCAATCCGGCGGGTAATTACGATCCGTCGGTCCCGCCGGCGCTGGAGGCGGCCATCGGGCGCGCCCTCGACCGGGCTCCGGAACGACGTTGGCCGACGATCCAGGCGTTCGACGCCGAGCTCGGAGCAGTGGACCCACGGCCGGTGCGGCTGGTCCTGCCAGCGCCACGGCCGCCTGCCGAGCAGACACCGGGCTTGATCCAGATGCTTGGAGTTGCCCTGCGCGCGCCTCTCCTGGCGGCCGCGGGCATCGGCTTACTCGTGGTCGCGCTGGCGTGGTTACAGCCGATGCTGCTCGGCAGTGGGCCCCATCTGTCTGCTCTGGTGCAGCCGCCGCCGGTGGTCCCGGATGTGGTCGGCATGAACGTCTCCGACGCGCAGGAGCTGCTCCGCGCCAGGGGCTTGGACGTGCACGTCGTCGGCGAACGGGTGAGCGATCGCTTCGTCAGGGGCGCCATCATCCTCCAGACTCCGGTGGCAGGCTGGACGCGGGGCGTTGAGGGGCCAATCCGGGTGACGGTGAGCGCCGGTCCGATCGCTCCGGGACCGCTGGGGACACCGGCTCCCGCCCCCGCAAGCGCCGACGCCGCGGCTGAACCCTGCATGCCCGGCTCGCCGCGGTTCGTGCAGGGATTCGCAGAATTGAAGCGACAGGTCGGCGCGGCGATGGGCGATCCGCTGCAGTGCGAGCATACGGACTCGACCAGCGGCGATATCGTTCAGGAGAGCTCGACCGGGTTGGCCTACTACCGCCGCGGCACCAACGTGGCAGCTTTCACCGACGGCTGGCGACACTGGGCGGTTACCGCTCGCGGACTGGTCACCTGGGAGGGCGCCAGCCCGGATGCTCCAGCCGGCTAAACGGCCTACCTGAACAGTGTGGCCGGGGTTCAGTGCCCCAGGCCGAGCCAGCGGCCGCGGCTGGAGATCGATTCGGCCATTTTGCGCGTGGCTTCGTCGATCATCTCGCCTTCGTAACGCACGGCCCCGCGGCCTTCGCCTTCGGTCGCTTGGCGGTACGCCGACAGGATGCCCTCGGCGCGGGCGAAGGTGGTCGGGTCCGGCGAGTACAGGCGATTGACCGTTTCGATCTGGGTCGGGTGAATGACCCATTTGCCGTCGAAGCCAAGGGCAGCGGTGTGGCGGGCGGAACGCTCCAGGCCAGGCAGGTCGCCGAATGCGGCGTACGGGCCGTCGATTGCCAGCAGGCCGTTCACCCGCGCGGCGACCAGTACCCGCATCAACGTGTAGTGCCAGATGTCGGCGGTGTAGTCAGTTTCGAGCGTGCCGATCGTGAGCTGGCCCATTCCCAGGCTGGCCGACAGATCGCCAGGTCCGACAATCAAGGCCTCGAGCCGAGGCGACGCGCTGGCAATGTCGTCGACGTGTTGCAGGCCCGCGGCTGATTCGATCAGCACTTCGATGCCGATGCGGCCTGCTACCCAGCCCTGGGCCAGCTCGATCTGACCGAGCAGCCGATCCAGAAAGAGGACGTCGGCTGCCGAATCGATCTTCGGCAGGATCAGCGTGTCGATCCGATCCCCAACAGCTTCGACGACCTCGACGACGTCGCGGTAGCACCACTGCGTCTCGGCGCTGTTGACGCGCACGGCCACCGCACGCCGGCCAAAGTCGAGCGTCTTCAGCGACTCCACCACGATGGAGCGCGCGCCGGCTTTTTCGGACGCAGCGGTTGCGTCTTCGAGGTCCAGAATGACCTCGTCAGCTTCGAGCCCGGTCGCCTTGGTTTGCATGCGCGCGCTGCTCGCCGGTACCGACAGACACGACCGGCGCGGCTTCAAAGTGCGATGACGGTCCAACAGCATCAGCCTTCCTCGAACGTTATTCGCCCGCCGACTACGGTCAGCTCGACGCGCGTCTGGCGTAGCGCTTCAGGCTCGAGCCCGAAGGGATCCGGCGCGAGCACCACCAGGTCCGCGTCTTTGCCGGGCGTGAGGCTTCCGCGCTGTGCCCCGGCTCGCTCGGCAGCCGCCGAACCGCTCGTATACGCGCGCACCGCCTCTTCCAGCGTCAACCGCTGTTCCGGATACCAGCCCCCAGCCGGTTCGCTGTGCCGGTCCAGGCGAGTGACTGCTGCGTAGAGGCTGCGGAGGGGCTCGATGGGCTCGACCGGTGCGTCGGTTCCGAAGGCGAGTCGGCCGCCAGCCCGCAGGAGATCGCGCCAGGCGTAGCCGTGACGCGAGCGGGGGCCCCAGTGGGTGTCGGCCGCGCGCCAATCGGAGGTGGCGTGGATCGGCTGCATTGATGCGATCGCGCCCAGGCTGGCGAAGCGGGGCAGGTCGTCCGGATGAATCAGCTGCGCATGCTCGACGCGCAACATGCGCACAGCCAGGGGCGCATAGGCCGAGCGGGTCTGCTCGTACGTGTCGAGCACTCGCCGCACGGCCGCGTCGCCGATGGCGTGCACGGCGAGGTCCAGCTCGGCGTCGGCGGCCAGCCGCATGGCTTCGGCCAGCTCTGCCTGCTCCAGCGTCGGCACCCCCCGATAGCCGTCCTGGCGGCCCTCGTACGGCTCCAGCAAGTCCGCCGTTCGCGAGCCAAGGGCGCCATCCGCGAACAGCTTGACGGGTCCGACACGCAGCAAGTCGGTGCCAGCGCCGGTCCGCAGCCCGAGCTCGCTGGACGAGCGCAGCTCAGTCTTCGCCACGCCGTGGTACACGCGCAGCGTGAGCTCGCGCGCCGCGTCCAGCGCCTCGAATGCCTGACGCGAGCGGCCGTCCTCGAGGTTGTGAATACCGGTCAGTCCACCAGCCGCCGCAATGGGGAGCGCCCGACGGATTGCGTCGCGGAGCTCGTTTTCAGTGGCCTGGGGCACGTGCGCAAGGGCTAGCTCGGTCGCGGTTTCGGAGAGCACGCCGGTCGGATCGCCGTGCTCGTCCCGCTCGATGACGCCGCCCGGGGGCGGTGGTGTGGTGTTGGTGATGCCGACGGCCTTCAGGGCGGCCGTGTTCAGCCACAGCGAATGGCCATCGTGGCTGGCGAGCGCGGCGGGCCGACTTCCAACCCCGGCGTCGAGGTCAGCGGCTACGGGAAGACGTCCCCAGCGGTTGCGGTCCCAGCCCCGGCCGCGGAGCCATGCCCCGGCCGGCAGGCCTTCGCCGACCCGCCGTAGCACAGCCAGGCCGTCCTCGAGCGTCGCCAAGGGCTCGAGATCAACCTGCTGCCGCGTCAGGGCGAAGCCGCCGAAGTGCACGTGCGCGTCGACGAATCCAGGCACCACGGCCCGACCCCGCAGATCGACGACCCGCGTACCGGGTCCCTTCAGCTCGTCGAGATCGTCGTCGCCGCAGGCCAGGATCAGTCCACCCGCGATGGCGACAACGCGCGCCCGCGGTCGGGTCGGGTCCATCGTGTAGATGGTCCCATCCCTGAGCAGTAGGTCCGCCTGCATCAAGATGCAATCGTATCTGCGATCATTCTTCGCGCGTGACCACTCCGGCGGAGCGTCCACTCCTGGTCGTCGACGGCGACAACCTGGCGCATCGGGCGTATCACTCGATGCCCAAGTCACTCAAGTCGCCTGACGGGCGACCCATCAATGCCATTGTGGGCTGGACCAACATGCTGGTCATGTTGTGGGACACCGAGCAGCCACGGTCCATCTACGTCGCCTGGGACACCCTGGGTGTGGACACCTACCGCCACGAGCTGTGGCCGACGTATCAGGGCGGGCGGGTTTTCGACCCTGCCCTCGTCGAGCAGCTCGATCTGCTGCCGGCCGTGGGAGCAGCCTTTGGTTTCGGGGTGGGCAAGCGGGCAGGCTATGAGGCCGATGACTTCATGGCCGGTGCCGCCATAGCCGAGACACTCCGCGGCGGGCGCAGCCTGCTGCTGACCACCGACCGGGACGCGTACCAGCTGGTTTCGGACAGCGTGATGGTGCTTGCGCCGCGGGCCGGCGTGCGCGACCTGATGCGCATCGGCCCTCAGCAGGTCGTGGAGCGACTGGGGGTGCTGCCCGAGCAGGTGCCCGACTTCAAAGCGCTGGCCGGCGACGCCTCCGATGGTATTCCTGGTGCCAGGGGTATTGGTCCCAAGGCCGCCTCGGCACTGCTGTTGAAGTACGGCACGCTCGAGGCGATTCTGGAGGCGCGCACTGACACCATGCCGGCCAGCCTTGCCGATCAGCTACGCGTCTTCAAGCGCATCGTCAGCATGCAAGTGGGGGTCGACGTCGAGCTGCCGAACACCGCCCCGCCGAACTGGGCTGAGGCGGCGGCTGAGCTACGCCGACTCGGCGCGGAAAATCTGGCCGAGCGCATCGCCGCCCGCGTTCACGTGTAGCGACCGCCAGGCCCCAGCGTGGATGCACGCGCCGCAAGTCTCACCGGCAGCGAGCGTGGCTGGATCTCCTCGCCGGCAAGCAAATGTTTGACCATGTTGATGGCCGCGCTGCCCAGCTCATACGCGGGCTGAGCCATGGTCGTCAGGCTGGGACGGAGCTGCGCAGCCAGGGCGATGTCGTCGAAGCCGATGATCGCCAGCTCGCCGGGTACGTGCAGGTGAAGATCGGCCGCTACGGCCATGGCCGCGATGGCCAGACGATCGGTGGCGGCGAACACTGCATCGGGCATGACGCTCTCGCTCTGGAGGCGGGTGTTCAGGCGTTCATAGCCAGCCTCGGGCGTGCCATTCGAATCGATCAGCTCGGCCGCGCCATGCTCCGTCTGCAGTGCCTCGTGGTAGCCAGCCGCCCGGTCGGCCATGGTGGTCTGTGACCGCGGACCAGCCAGGTGGAGGATGCGCTTGCGGCCAATTTCCATCAGGTGCCGGGTTGCCTGACGGGCGCCGTCGCGATTGTCGATGCTCACGTGGGGCCACCGAACATGGCTCGTCGGACGACCGATCAGGACCATCGGCACGTTGCAATCGCTCAGCGCCAGCAGCTCGGTCGCGTTGAGGCTCGTACCGCCTGAGAGCACCACCGCATCGACTCGACGGGCCTGCAGGAGCATCAAATACTCCGCCATGCGTTGAGCTACGCCAAAGGTGTTGCAGATGAGCACCGCGAGCTCCGCCTCGCGGGCGCCGTCCTCGACGCCGGCTGCAATCTGGGGGTAGTGCGGATCGGCCAGATCGGGCACGATCAGGCCGATCAGGCCGGAGCGGTGACTGGCGAGTCCCCGGGCCATGGGCGACGGGAAGAAGTTCAGCTCGCGGGCGGCTAAGCGGACGCGTTCGGCCGTGTCTGCTCGGACAGGATGGGGTACGGCGCCTGGCGACAGGACGCGCGAAACGGTGGCAATGGACACGCCGGCGGCTCGGGCAACGTCGGCAATGGTCACCACGTCCGGGATGATAAAGCGGCCCCGCACCCCGATTTTGGCAAACGCTTTCCGGAAAGCGCTTGCCGTGCTAGGCTAAGAGGATGACCGCTACCTCTAAGCGCGCCGTTCGTGTCGCCATCGTCGGCGTCGGCAACTGCGCCTCCGCCCTCGTTCAGGGCGTCCACAAGTACCGCGATGCCTCACCCGACGAGTTTGTCCCCGGCCTCATGCACGTCGACCTCGGCGGCTACCACGTCCGCGACATTCAGTTCGTAGCTGCCTTCGACGTCGACGCCCGCAAAGTTGGCCGTGACCTGTCGCAGGCCATCTTCGCCGACCCAAACAACACCGTTCGCTTCGCCGAAGTGCCGCCGGTGGGCGTGACGGTCAGCCGCGGTCAGACGCTCGACGGCATCGGCAAGTACCTGTCGGACGTTGTGGAGCAGGCACCCGAGCCAGCCGTCGACGTCGCCGCGGTGCTGCGCGAGACCCAGGCCGATGTGCTGGTGAACTACCTTCCCGTCGGCAGCGAGCAGGCCACCCGCTACTACATGGAGCAGGCTCTCGCGGCTGGCTGCGGGGTGGTCAACTGTATCCCTGTCTTCATTGCCCGCGAGGCCGCCTGGCGGCGCCGCTTCGAAGAGCACGGCCTGCCGATTATTGGCGACGACATCAAGAGCCAGGTCGGCGCGACGATCGTGCATCGCATCCTGGCGCGTCTGTTCCGTGATCGTGGCGTGCGTCTCGAGCGCACCAGTCAGCTGAACGTGGGTGGCAACACCGACTTCCTGAATATGCTGGAGCGCACTCGTCTGGAATCGAAAAAGATCTCCAAGACGACCAGCGTTACCAGCCAGATCGAAGAAGAGCTGGAGCCGGAGAACGTGCACGTCGGGCCGAGTGACTACGTGCCGTGGCTGACGGATCGCAAGTGGGCCCATATCCGCCTGGAGGGCCGCACGTTCGGTGACGTGCCGCTGAATCTCGAGCTGAAGCTCGAGGTGTGGGACTCGCCGAATAGCGCTGGGGTCGTCATTGACGCGGTCCGCTGCGCTCGCCTGGGGCTGGACCGCGGCCTCAGTGGTGCGCTGGAAGGCCCGAGTGCCTACTTCATGAAGAGCCCGCCAGTGCAGCACCGCGACGAGGACGCGCGCCACATGGTCGAAGCCTTCATTGCCGAACCCGCGCCCACGGTCGAGCCGCAGCCGGCGCGCTCGGCGGCGCTGGTGGCGGATTGAGGCAAGGCTAGCTGACATCAGGGAGCCCGGGTCTGCCGCGCTGGTGGCAGACTCGGCGGCCCCCGTTAACTACGACGGCCGGCCACGGTTCCCCCCAAGGAGACTGTGGACCGGCGCGCCGCTCTTAAGTTGTTACTGGGATGTCACCGCAAAATACATTGGTCCGTCGGACGTATGTTGGAGTCGCGAGCGGCTGGCGGGGTGACCTCCCGGCGAGCCAAATGTATGCGTTGCCTCGGCTGGCCGCCCAGTTCGCGCGTCCCGAAACCAACTGCTGAACGTATCGGTCGCGTGTAAGCACGTCGGGTGCCTTTCCCGCCTACGATGACAGTACAACGCAGGGAGTGCATGACATGGGTGTGGCTACGGAACCTCAGATCGACGCCAGCTACAGGGACCTGGAGCGCCACTTCGGGGCGTGGGAGAAGATCAAGGACTGCATCGACCAGAACATCGACGTGTTCGAGAACTACCGCCAGAGCGGTCACCCGGGCGGCTCACGCTCCAAAGCCCACATGCTCGTCGCGCTCACGCTGGGCGGGTTTATGCGCTGGGATATTCGCCATCCCGAGAAGCGCTTCGGAGACAAGTTCATTCTGGTCGCCGGCCACACCGTGCCGGTCATCTACTCGATGCTCGCCGTGTACAACACCGCCCTGCAGGCGAAGTACGCGCGCACCAGAGATCCCCGGTATCTGGTGCCGCAAGCCGACGAGCGACAACTGGTCTGGCGCGACCTGCTGGGCTTCCGACGCAACAAGGGCCTGGCCGGCCATGCCGAGATGGAAGGCAAGACCCTGTTCCTGAAATTCAACACGGGCCCGTCTGGCCACGGCTCGCCGCCGGCAGCCGGCGAGGCAATGGCGTTGAAGCGCGCTGGCGCCGAGGGCGTCAAGGTCTTCGCGATCGAAGGCGAGGGTGGGCTGACCGCGGGCGCTAGCCACGAAACCAAGAACTCAGCCTTTGGTCTTGGCCTCGACAACCTGCATTACCTCATCGACTGGAATGATTGGGGCATCGACGAGGTGCCGACCAGCCGCATCGTCAATGGCACTCCGCAAACGTGGTTCGAGCCGTACGGCTTCCAGGTCCACGGCACTGAGCAGGGCAGCGATTTCGCGAGCGTGACTCGCGCATTCCTGGACACGATGCTCGCGCCAAACCCAGAGCAGCGCCCGAACATCACCTGGTTCAAGACGATCAAAGGCCGCGGGTATCTCGTCACCGGCTACAAGTCGCACGGCGTGCCGCACAAGATGAACTCCGAGCTGTACTGGAAGCTGCGCCACGAGTTCGCCGATAAGTACGGTACGCAGTGGTCCGGTCTCGACCAGTCGGCGCCAGCCGACGCGGGCGAGCTTCGTGCGCAGTTCGAAGCCAACCTGAAGGCTGTAGCCGACACCATCAGCGAAGACGACGAGCTTGTCGACTACCTTGCCGATCGCCTGGTCGACCTCGGGGATTCGGTACCCGAGGAGATTCCCAGCTTCCGGCTGGACACCGGGCGCAATCCCTGGAACGACGCGCGCCTGTGGGATTACGCGAACTATCCGAAGGAGTTGTTCGTCGCGCCCGGCACCAACGCTCCCAATCGCGCAGCGCTGGCAAAGTGGGGCGCCTGGGTCAACTCGTTCGGTCGCACGCACTACGACCGACCCCTGTTTCTGGCGATGTCGGCTGACCTGGCCGAGTCGACCAATATCGCCGGCTTCGCGGCCAAGTTCGGCGACGTGCAGGGCTGGGGACGCTACGACCGTGAGCACAACCGCGAGGGGGCGCTCCTGTCTCAGGAGATCACCGAGTTCACCAACTCCGGGGTGGCCGCGGGTATAGCATGCGTGAATCTCTCACCCAGGCCGCTCGACGAGTTCGACGGCTTCTACTCGGCGCACTCGACCTACGCCTCCTTCAGCTACTTGAAGTACGGGCTCATGCGCTTGTTCAGCCAGATCGCGCAGGACTCGAACATCAAGGTCGGCAAAGTCTTGTGGATAGCCGGTCACTCCGGACCAGAAACCGCCGAGGACTCGCGGACGCACTTCGGCATCTACGAGACCGGGGTGATGGAGCTGTTCCCAGAGGGGCACGTGATCAACATCATTCCCTGGGAGCACAACGAGGTCCCGGTGCTCATAGCCGCGGCTATGGCCACGAGCGCACACATCGTGGCCCTGCACCTGACGCGCCCACCCATCCAGGTGCCGGACCGCGCCGCGCTCGGCATGGCCTCGCACTTCGAGGCTGCCCGGGGCGCGTACCTTATCCGCGACTACAAGGCCGGCCAGCCAAAGATGGGCACCATCCTCGTCCAGGGCACCATGTCGACCTACAACACCGTGCGTCTGTTGCCCAAGCTCGACGAGCTTGGTTTGAACGTGAAGCTGGTGGCGACGGTCAGTCCGGAGCTCTTCAAGCTCCAGCCGAAGGCCTATCAGGAGTCGATCCTGCCGCCTGGCGATCGGGTCGACATGACCTACATCACCAACGGCTCGCGCCGGCTGATGCGCGACTGGATCACGCACAGCATCGCCGACGAGTATGCGATGTCGTCGGACTGGGACAATCGGTGGCGGACTGGTGGCACGGTCGACGAGGTGCTCGACGAAGCTCACCTGTCCCAGGACTGGCTGCTGCGCGGCATCCAACGCTTTGTCGAAGAACGCGCCCAGCGGCTCGAGCGGCTTGGCGCCCAGCTGGCCGCCGCCCGGGGAGCCTAGTCCGACGACGACCGCCAATCAGTGGTCGCCCTTCACCGGGTGGCAGATCGAGATTCAGCATGGGCCCCAGCGGGCGGTCGTGGTGGAGGTCGGGGCCGGCCTGCGCGAATACGAAGTCGACGGCCAGCCAATCCTGGATGGCTATCCGTCGGACACGATGGCCGAGGGTGGGCGTGGGTTGCCGCTCCTGCCCTGGCCGAATCGGCTCGCCGACGGTGAGTACGTCTTCGAAGGCCAGGAGCTTCGCTTGCCGATCGACGACGTGGTGCGCGGTAACGCGATGCACGGTCTCACGCGCTGGCTCAACTGGCGTGTAGCCGAGCAGGCGGCTGACGCGGTCCGCATGGAGCTGACCCTCCATCCCCGCGCGGGCTACCCGTTTGCGCTGCAGTTGCGCATCGACTACTCACTCAGTGCTACCGGCCTCACCGTACGCACGGAGGCTCACAACGTTGGCCACGGAGCGCTCCCGTTCGGGGCCGGCCAGCACCCGTATGTGACGGCCGGAACGGAGTTGGTCGACTCGGCGATTCTGCAGCTTCCAGCACGTTCGAGGCTGGAGTTGGACCCCGAGCGGATGCTTCCAACCGGCGCGGTTCTGCCTGTGGACAGCGGGTCGGCGGACTACGACTTCCGCGCACCGCGGCCCATAGGATCGCTGGTTCTTGACGACTGTTTTGCCGACCTCGACCATGGAGACGATGGCCTGGCGCGCGCCTCGCTGTCGGATCCACGCACTGGCCGCGAGGTGTCGCTGTGGATGGACACCAACTACCGCTACCTGCAGGTCTTTTCAGGCGAGACGCTGCCGCCTGCCCGCCGCCGTCGAAGTCTGGCCATCGAGCCGATGACGTGTCCGCCGAATGCGTTCCGAACCAGCACGGACTTGATCTTGCTGCAAGGTGGGGAGAAGCGCTCCCTTGCCTGGGGACTGGCGCGTATTTGACAAAGCATTAACGTCTGTCTAAACCGGCGCCAAGCTGCGCGGCTTAGCTTTTGAGCCAGAGACATGCCTACGCCCCGCCTGCATCGAGGTCTCGTCGCACTCAGCGCATCGGCGGTTGCGGCCGTGTACATGGCTGGCTACCTGCGGACTCAGTCGGCTGACGCCAGTATCGGCGCCGCGGCTGACGTCGCGGCTGTTGCTGCTGGCCCGACGGTGGTTGGTACGGCGGCTCCTGCTACCGCCGCGCCGCGCGTCGAGCCAACCCCGGTGCCTGCCGCAACGCGTGCGGCGATGCCGACTCCCGCACCGATCCAGGCGCGTTCGGCGCCAGCCCCGCAGGGCCCGACAGCCACACCACCCGGCGCGGTCCAGGGCGCGTACAAAGACGGGACCTATACCGGCCAGGGGTCGAGTCGGCGTGGCGGCGTGGCCGTCGACATCGTGGTCCAGGGTGGACGTATTGCCTCGGTGACGATCACCCAATCGACCCTGCAGTATCCGCTGCGCGACATCGCCGGCCTGCCGGCTCAGGTCGTCCAGCGCCAGAGTCCGCAGGTGGACACGGTCAGCCGGGCGACGTACAGCTCACAAGCGTTCCGTGGCGCGGTCAATCAGGCGCTGTCCAAGGCAGGCTAGAGGGGTGGCGATACTGCGCGGCCTGCGAGCCAGGCACGAGTTCGCGACCGTGTCGATGGATACCTGGGTCAACGTGCAGGTCATCTCCGACCAACCCAGGGCGGTTATCGAGCCGACCGTGCAGCGGGCTCTGGCGTGGTTCGAGACCGTCGAACGCATCTGCACCCGGTTCGATGCCAACAGCGAGGTCATGCGGCTGCTGACAAACGTCGGAAGCCCCGTGCGGGTGAGCACGCTCCTGTTCGAGGTGGCCGCCTTTGCGATGGACCTGGCCGAGCAAACCGGCGGGGCGTTCGATCCGACCGTTGGCGCCCGGCTCGAACAGCTCGGATTCAACGTCAATTACCGCACCGGTGAAACTGTGCGCTCCGACGTTGCGGTCGACCCGAGCTATGCCGACGTGCGGCTTGACCGTCGTGCCCGCACCATCCTGCTGCGTCGGCAGGTGGTGCTCGACCTCAACGCGGTGGCCAAGGGCCTGGCGATCGACCTGGCCGTCCAGGAGCTGCGTGACTATGCTCACCTGTGCGTCGAAGCCGGCGGCGACCTTTACGTCCGCGGCCGAAACGCGGCCGGCGAGCTCTGGCATGTGGGAGTTCAGCATCCCCGAGCCGAAGGCCTGCTGGCGCGGACACTGCGCGTAACAGACGTGGCAGTGTGCACCTCGGGCGACTATGAGCGCCGTGCGCCCGGCCCGAGCGCTGCGCCGCACTTGCTTGACGCCCGCACCCAGCAGCCGGTCACGGAGCTGGCGAGCGTCACGGTCGTGGCCCCGACGGCCATGGCTGCGGACGGGCTGTCGACCGCCGCGATGGTGCTTGGCCGAGAGCGCGGCCTGCGGCTGCTCGAGGATCAAGGTGTCGGCGGGTTGCTCATGTCGCCCGACGGCACGTTCGTCACAACCAGGGGCGATGTCGACGCTCTGTCCGCTTGCACCTCCGAGAACCACATGCGCAGCGACGCTCGGGTGTCGGGAGAGGACGCGTGAACGGTGTGTTGCGCTGGCTGCGGACGCCGAAGGGCCAGCTCCTGGGCATCTTCGCGATCATGCTCGCCATCGTGGCGCCAGCGGGTGGTCCTGCCCTGCTCCCCAACCTGCTCGCGGTGCTGGTGCCGGCCTGTCTGATCGACGGCGTATGGATGGCGATCGAGATTCGACGCTGGCGCGCTCCCATGAGCGCGTTGCTCTGCGGACTCATCATCTTTTTCATCCTGTCCACCAACGAGTCGTGGCTGGTGGTCGGCTGGACGAGCGGCTTCGCGATTCTCTCGAAACGCATCCTCCGCGGCGATCGCGAGCACTTCTTCAACCCCGCCGCGCTGGCGTTGCTGTGGGCGCCAATCGCGTTCGGCAGCGGGGAAAGCTGGTGGGGTGCTTTTGGCGACATGCCGCGGATCTGGATAGCCCTGCTGCTGCTGTTGGGCGCGTTTCTGACTGACCGGCTGAACAAGTTCCCGGTCGTCCTGGCATTCCTGGCGGCGTACTTTGGCTTCTTCACGCTGGCGTCACTCGGCAACGCGACCGGTGTCGCCGAGATGTTTCGTGAGCCATTCCTGCAGGCAGCGCTGTTCCTGGCGTTTTTCATGCTGACCGATCCGCCCACGTCGCCCAACCGGTATGCCGACCAGGTCTGGTTCGGCGTACTCGCCGCGGTGTCCGCCGGTGTGGCGCAGCTCATGGGCGCCGGGCAGGTCTATCTCCTGGTAGGTGTCCTGGTGTCCAATGCGGCGCTGGCAGTTGTCCGCTACGCGCGCCGACGACGGAGTGAGTCGACCGTGCTGGGGGTACAAACTTCGGCCTACCCTGGTAGGTATGCCGCACGTACCGCTGAACGGCGTTGAGCTGTATTACGAGGACTCTGGCAGCAGCCGTCCACCGATAGTCTTCTGCCACGAGTTCGCCGGCGACTACCGCGCCTGGGACTTGCAAGTGCGCGCCTTTGGTCGCGCCTACCGCTGCATCACCTACAACCACCGCGGATTTCCACCCTCGAGCGTGCCAGATGATCCCGACGCCTACTCCCAGGACCTGCTGATCGAAGACCTGCGGGCACTCGTCGAGCACCTGGGACTGGAGAAGGCGCACTTTGTCGGCTTCTCGATGGGTGGCAGCGTTGTCCTGAACTTCGCACTGCGCTACCCCGATCTGTGCCGCGCCATCGTCGTGGTTGGAACAGGCGCTGGGACCACCAATCGCGAGCGTTTCGAACGCGACATCCAGGACGTGGTCGACCTCATCGCCGCCAGAGGCATCGAGGGCTTCGCCGGGACGTACGCCGAAGGTCCGACGCGAGTGCCCTTCAAACGCAAAGACCCGCACGGCTGGGCCGTGTTTCGGCGCCACCTGGCCGAACATTCGCCCATCGGCCAGGCGCTGGTGATGCAGGGCGTGATGCGCCGACGGCCGACCATCTTTGCGCTCGAGGAGGCGCTCCGCCGTCTCGACGTCCCGACGCTGGTCATCATCGGCGACGAAGACGAGCCCTGCGTCGAGCCAGCCGTGTTCTTGAAGCGGCACGTACCCTCAGCAGGTCTGCTCGTCCTGCCGCAGAGTGGCCATGCGGTCAATCTGGAGGAGCCGGCGGTCTTCAACGCTGCCATCATGGAGTTCTTAAGATTGGCTGAGGCCGGGCTGTGGTCTCGGCGGACAAACGTGACTACCAGCATGTTGCCTGCCAGCGTCGTCACAGACGAGTAACATGCCAGAGCTTCGCTAACTAAGGTGTACTCACACGTTGCCTCCACAGACGCGCTCGTACTCGGCTTCTTCCAACATCGCACATAACGCTCCTCCGAGAACAGGTACAGCGTGACAGAGGTCGCGGCGGCTGAGATCGAAACACGCGCGACGCGGTTCGCGCGCGGCGCCGACCTGGGCTGGGTTGCCACCTTGCTGGTCGAGCACCGGGAAGAGATCCTCGACCGTTGGCTCGACGTATCGCTGAAGCAGCCGTTCCACGCCGGTCAACGTGAGCGGGCCGTTGCCGACGACGTTCCGGGGCTCTTTGACGCTCTGGTCGCGCTGTTGCGCCGCGCTGCGCCGGCCTGGGTCGACCCGTCTCCTCCGCTCGGCGATTCTTCGCTCTTACAAGCAGCACGCGCCCATGCCGACGCGCGCTTTCGGCAGGGTCTGCGCGCGTCGGACATTGTCACCGAGTTTCGGTTGTTGCGCCAGGAGGTCGGCCGTGCGCTCCGACTGTACGTGCCAGCCGACGTGGCCGCCTGTGATGTCATGGGCGCCGATCTGCTCATCAACGATGCGGTCGACGCGGCGGCGTCAGTGGCGTTGGAGGCGCTCAACCGTCAGATCGAGGAAACGCGCGAGGATTTTCTGGCGACGACGCTGCATGACGTCCGACAGCCGCTGTCCACGATCAAGGGCGGCATCCAGCTCGCCATGCGTGGCGTCGGTCGACAGGCCATCGACCGCGAGCGCATTCGCAAAGTGCTCGCTCTAGCTGAAGGCGAAACGAACCGAATGATCAGTTTGCTGGAAACGCTCAGCGACGCTTCCCGCCTGGCGCTCGGTCGCCTGGAGCCGCATGCCGAGCCGACCAACCTCCTCGTGCTGCTCAAGGACGCGATCGGGCGGCTGAATGAGGCCGCCGCCAGGCGGGTACAGTGCGACATTGCGGACAACCTCGACGCGAACGGCGTCTGGGATGCGGCAATGCTCGAACGAGTGATCGCGAACCTCGTTTCGAACGCGCTCAAGTACTCACCCGAGGGATCCGGGGTCGGGATCGGCTTGCAGGCGCAGGCGGGTGACCTGCATCTGTCCGTCCGCGACGAAGGCATCGGTGTCGCGTCGGACGAGATGCCGCACCTCTTTCGACGTTACGGCCGCACCGGCGGGGCCGTTGCCTCGGGCATCGACGGGCTGGGTCTGGGCCTGTACCTCTCAAAAGGCATCGTCGAAGCGCACGGTGGTCACATCTGGGCCGAATCGGCCGGACCGGGCCAGGGCACGACGTTCCACGTAGTTCTGCCCCGCACGCAGCTGCTCGACACCGCTTCAACTCGCCACTAGCCCCGCCGCTGCGGGCTCAGTGGGGGAGGATTTCAAGACTCCGCTGAATCAGGCTTCGCGGAGTGCCTCGGCTGGCGTCAGGCGGGCGGCCTGGCGGGCTGGCAGGATGGTCATCAGGAGTGCGGCGCCGACGGATACCACCAGGACCAGGCCGATCTGCTCCCACGGAATGCCGAACACGAGCTCAGGGCTGATCCGGCTCAAGAACGCCACCGTGCTCTGGGCCACAAATAGACCCACGCCGATGCCGAGTCCCGCGCCAAGCAGGGCCACCACGCCCGACTCTACGAGCAGCCCAACGCTGATCGCACGGGCAGTAAAGCCCAGCGCTCGCAAGACGCCGATCTGGCGTCTACGCTCCACGACCGCGCGTGTGCTCAGGGTGCCGAGTGCAGCCACGCCCGCCAGCAAGCCCACCCCCATGAAGCCCTGCAGGATCATGTTGAGCAAGCCCCGGACGCCCTGCACCAGGCGAAGCTCGTCGCCAATCGTGCTGGCCTTGAGATCCGGAGCTGACAGGTTCAAACCCGCGGCGAGCTCGCGAGCATTCGCCCCTGGTGATACAGACAGGTAGTAGCCACCGCTGTCAGGCGGCGGCCACCCGGCCAGCGTGGCACTGTTGAGGACGATGGCGTTGCCGAATGGACCTCGGGCGTCGGCCAGACCGACAGCTTCCACGCGCACCGCGGTCTGGGTCCCGCGCGTGTCCCGCAACCACAGCACCGCGTTCCGAAAGTCGCGGCCTTCGGCGTCGGACACGCGGAGTCGGTTGGGTACCGACTGCAACAGGCCCGCGCCCACGATAGCGGTGCCCGGTCTCGACAACTGGCTCCACGCGCCGGCGTCGCCGCCGACCAGCGGCGCACGCACCCCGGCCACGAATCCAGCGTCAACCCCAAACACGTTCACCGGTGCCCAGCGTGCGCCGCCGCCCGCCCGGACCTGGATGCCCTCCACCCGCAGCGGTGACGCGGCGCCGATCGCGCTGAATGCCCCTGGCGAGACGACGCCACTGTTGGACAGATCGGCCCGCAGATCGCGCGGCGGCAGTGTGCTCTGCACGTGGATGTCCCAGCCGCTCGTGACCGCTGCGGGATCGGCGTACGCCAGGCGAGTCGCCGTCAGCAGGACCGCCGATACGGTCAGGCTGAGGACGACCAGCGCGAACATGGCCAGCGTCAAACCGGTCCGGAATCGATTCGCCGCGACGTACGCGGTGCTCAATCGCCACAAACCGCTCGGAGCGGGCAGCCCGCGAAGAAGCCCCACGTTGTACGCGACCACCCACACGGCGCCCAACAGCATCGTGACACCGCTCAGAAAACTCATCTCCACCGCCGCGGGGAACAGCGACACCGGCAACATCCACCACACGATCAGCGCCAGACCAGCCACCGTGAACACGACTCGCTCGGGCCTCCGCAGCCCGGCCCGCAACAGAGCCCAGCGCGCCACCAGCGCCGCGCCCACAATCGCCAGGGCGACGCCGGCGGCGTAGGCGAGGCTCACGCGGTGGATCACGGCGAAGCCGACCAGCACCGGCCCCGCCACTGCCGGCAGTGCGCTTACCAGGAACCCCCGCCAACCAGGGGTAGCCGGAACGGGATCGGGCTGGTCGCGTATGGCGGTCACGATGCTGAAGCGACTCGACCGCCAGGCAGTCGCGGTCACCGCGACGAAGGTCAGTACCACGCCGAGCCCGTAGCTGGCGACCAGGCTCGTCGGCTGGACCACGGGCTCCAGGTGGAAGCCGTACTGTTCGACGAGGCTCTGCGCCAGCGAGATGATGCCGAAGGCAAGTGCCAGTCCGGCGCCAAGGCCAAACAGTGACGAGATCAGGCTGTACAGCCCGCCTTCGATGGCCAGGAGCAGGATGACGTCACCGCGCCTGGCGCCGAGGGCACGCGTGATGCCGAGCTCGGTTCTTCGCTCGAGCGCCACGAGTGAGAACACCAGCACGATCAGCAGCATGCCGCTGAACAAAGAAAAAGCCCCCAAAACGACGAACAGGTCGGTGAAGGCGCTGCCCCAGCGGTCGGCCTGATCCTGGGCCAGACTCTGCACGTCTATGACCCGAAACCCCGTTGAGCCAGACGCAGACGCGGCAAAGGGCGTATTGCCCCGGGTGACCGTACCGCGCAGGCGTCCGGCGAGTCGGCCCAGCACGATTGGGTCCTGGATCAATGCTCGGAACTCAGGGTTTTGCGCCGCGGCAGGGTTGTCGAGAGCAGCCTGCAAGCGGTGCAGCTTGACGGCGAGAAATCCAGACACGTCCGGGCTGGACAGGGCCTGGGTCAGCAGATCGCGGGCTGGCGGCGAGGACAGTGCCCTGAACAGCCGGGTCGCGGTCGCCTCGTCGACGAATGCCGATCGCAGCTCCACCGTCACTGGCCACGAATTGCTCAAGCGTTGCGCAGCATCACCGCTGTTGACGATCAGCACCTGGTTGACCTGATCCTGGCGCTGCACGAGGTCCTGTAGCCGCGCTAGCGGCAGGAAGATGGTCGCCTGACCCCCGCCTAGGTCGCCCAGGCGGGTTACGCTTTTGACCGTCCAGGTGGCCTCGGCGCCGTTGGGCAGGCCGTAGGCGTTCACACGCTGTCCTGGTCCTACGTTCAGCCCAGTCGCGGCTTCTGTGTTCAGATACACCTCGTCGGGCCCGAGACTGTCGACGGTCAGCGTGGTCGACGTGTTTGCCCGCGGCCGCAGAACCAGCGCGTCCTGTGGGGGCACGCCCAGGAGATTGATCTGGGCGGCGAAGGACTGCCCCTCGCTGGCTACGGCTGCTTGCTCGAGAGCGATCGGCACCACCGCGGCCACGCGCGGATCGTCTCGCACCAGGTCTCGGATGGGCTGTACGTCAGCAGCAGGGAAGTAGTCGGTGACACCGGTGAGTAATGAGCCGCTGGCGATCGACTCAGCCAGGTCGAAGCCAGACCGCTGGACCGGGGCAGGAATGAAGACGACTTCATCAGCGCTGCCCAGCACGCCGGCGACGACGGTGCGCACCGACTGGCTCATCGTGTCGCCGGTGGTGAAGGCGCTTGACAGAATCACGGTACCGATGGTCAATCCGAGCGTGATGAGCGCGGCAAAGCCTGGCCGCCGAGGCAGGTTGCGCCAGGCCAGGCGCGGCAGCAGCGGGTTGCTCCACATCGCCAAGCCAAGCACGAGCGCCACCACCGCCGTCAGCGCCAGGAGACCGAGGAGCAGCGTGTCTTGCGAGACGCCGAACAGGCTACGCATCCGTCACCTTCGGCAAACCTCAGCCAGAACCAGGGCGCGCTCGGCGGCGAAGCATTTCACGAACCTCAACAACCCCGGTCCTGTGGTTTCGTCATTGGCCCGGACGGAGCGCACGAGCTAAGCAAGCCAATCGGTGGTTTCGTCATTGGCCGGGAGCGAGCGCAGCGAAGCGGGCGAACTGGCTCGGGTGCTCACGAGGGAGAGGCTGAGTCTTCCACGATTTCACCATCGCGCATGCGGATGAGGCGCCCAGCGTGCGCGGCGACTTCGCGGGCGTGGGTCACCAGCACGAAGGTCTGGCCGTTGTCACGGTTCAGCCGATCGATCAGCTGCATGACCTCCTCAGCCGAGTCTGAGTCGAGATTGCCGGTCGGCTCGTCGGCGAAGATGACAGCTGGCTGCGTCGACAGGGCGCGGGCGACCGCGACCCGCTGCTGTTGGCCGCCGGACAGCTCGCTCGGCCGATGCCGCAGCCGATTCTCGAGCCCGACGACTTCGAGCGCTCGCAGAGCGCGGCGCCGGGCTTCGGCTGTTGAATGCTTCGAGAGCAAGAGCGGCAGCTCGACGTTCTCGAGTGCGTTGAGGACCGGCAGCAGGTTGTAGCTCTGAAACACGAAGCCGACGCGACGAGCCCGGTGGTCGGCCTTCTGTGTATCCGACAGATGCGCCAGGCTCAACCCTTCGAGCAGGATCTCGCCGCTCTCGAAGTCCTCCAGGCCGGACAGGCAATGCAGGAGCGTGGTCTTGCCGCAGCCGGAAGGTCCGACAATCGCCACGATCTCGCCACGCTCGATCCGCAGGCTGACGCCCCGCAGCGCCGGGACGCGCAGACGCCCGCTGACGTACGTCTTGTACAGGTCATGTGCCTCGATAACCGCCGTCGACGCTGGCGTGTTTTGCTCAGGCGCCGATGACGCGGCGGCTCGCGGACGAGGCTTACGGCCCAGCACTACCTGCCGCCTCAGCCTCGGTCAGCGCCTGCGCAAACACGTCGGCCAGGCGCTGGTAGCCGCCTGAGCTGGGGTGGAAGCCGTCCTGCGAGACGTATTCAGGATGATCGGCCAGTTCCTGCCAGCGGACGAACAGATCCACCAGCACCGCGCCATGCTTCGCGACGGTGTCGGCGATGACCTGGTTCCAACGCTTCACTTCTGTCCGCAACGGCCCCGGCTCGATACCCCGGTAGACGGCGAGGCCGCCGAGGTCGGGTACGTTGCCGACCAGCACCCGAGCGTGGGTGGCTTCCAGCTGCCCGAGCAGCGTGTCCAGGTCAGCCGTGTAGCGCTCGACGGCCACGCGCGCGTTCAGGTCGTTGACAGCCAGCCAGACGGTTACGACGTCCGGCTGTGCGTCTACGGCCGGCCCGAGTTGCTCGTCGAGCGCCTGGGCCAGGGTCGAGCCGCTCACGCCGAGGTTCACGAGCTGGACGTCGGGTCCGAGCCGGGTGGCAAGACGCGGCACCCAGCCCTCTGTGGCCGGATCGTTCGCGCCGACGCCCACGGAGTCCGAAGCGCCAATCGCAACGTACGTTCGCACTGGCTGGGCCTGCGCGGCAGCCCGGCAGCTCGTCCCCAGCAGCACCACCAGAACCTCCACCAGTGGCGCCAGCCGCCAGGCCCATCGCATCAACCGAATCCTAGAGGACACCGCCAACGTACGAGAGGTATTCCCCCGCCCGAAGCACGCCCGCCGGTACACGCCTCGCGGCTCGCGCCCCAACTCCGCGCAGCCCGGTGCTCCAGGCCAGCGAGGACTTATTCCCGGCGCGGGAACAAGGGTAGGCCAAACACGACCCGCCTATGGCTCTCAACCTGGAAGGTGCCACCGCGAGGTGCAGGTTGCGCTCCCGCCAGGCGGTTATGCGCCTCGGCCGCTGCGCGGGGAATGATCGGCGTGTAGTACCAGGCCGCCAGCCGAGCCGCCTCCACCGCGTGTTGAAGCACGAGTGCCAGACGATCGCTGCCGCCCTGCCTGGCGAGGCTCCACGGCGCGGTGACCTCGAGGTAGCGATTCGCCTGAGCCACAAACGCGCCGATGGCCGCCACCGCCTCGTGCAGAGCCAGCGCCTCAAACGCCGCGCCCACCCGAACGGCGAGTGCTTGCGCGTGCGCGCAGCTCCTCTTCTGCCGGGCCCAAGGTCTGCGCTTCTCGGGTGAGGAGCGCGACGCGGTCTCGGCTGGCCAGCCTGGTGGCTCGCTGGACCAGATTACCGAAGTCGTTGGCCAGATCGGCGTTGTAGCGAGCCACAAAACCGGCGAGCTGAAGATCACCGTCCTGGCCAAACGGAATCGCTCGCAGGAAGTAATAGCGCACGGCATCAGCGCCGAACTCCCGCGTCAGCGCTGCTGGATCGATCACATTGCCCGTCGTCTTGGAGATCTTCTGACCGTCCGTGGTCAGCCAGCCGTGCGCAAAGACGCGCCGCGGTAGAGGTAGCCTGGCGCTCAGCAGCAGAGCCGGCCAGTACAGACAGTGAAAACGAATGATCTCCTTGCCGACGAGGTGCACGTCGGCTGGCCAGTAACGCTCGAACGTCGCCGGCTCATCCGGGAAGCCAACGCCGGTGAGATAGTTGGCCAGGGCGTCAACCCAGACGTACAGCACTTCGTCCGCGGACTCTGGCACGGGGATGCCCCAACGCACCTGTCGCCTGGTCACAGAGAAATCGCGCAGCCCCTGGCTGAGAACGCCCAGCACTTCGTTGCGCCGAGACTCCGGTTGCACGAAGTCCGTTTCGCGGACGAGGCGATCCAGGGTGTGCTGATAGCGCGAGAGGCGGAAGAACCAGTTTTCTTCCTGGACCTGCTCGCATGGCAGACGGTGCACGGGGCACGCAGTGCCCAACAGGTCAGTTGTCTGGTAGTACGCCTCGCAGCGAGAGCAGTACGCGCCTGCGTACACGCCCCGGTAGAGGTCTCCGCTGGCTTGCAAGCGCCGCCACAGCTCGAGCGCTGCGCGCCGATGCGCCGGCTCGGTCGTCCGGACGAAGCGGTCGTAGCTGATGTCGAGCTGGGTCCACAGGTCGCGAAAGGAGGCGGCGAGCTCGTCGACGTGCTGCTGGGGTGTGCGCTCGCGTTCGGCGGCAATGCGCTCGATATTGACGCCGTGCTCGTCCGTTCCGGTGAGCAGGAACACGTCGCGGCCTTGCAGACGCCAGTAGCGAGCCACGGCATCGGCGGCGATGGTGGTATAGGCATGTCCAATGTGCGGAATGTCGTTGGCGTAGTAGATGGGCGTGGCCACGTAGTAGGCGGTCATGGCGGCGGTCTCTCCACAGGGGAAGAAGGACGAACGAACAGGGCAACAAAATGCCCCGCTCACGGCGGGGCTCGCTCGTCTAGCCGCGGGACGCGACGGGGGCTACCCGTCGGCCCTGACCGACAGACGAGCGCAACGCAGGCACATGCTGAAGTGCGACTCGGCTGTCATCGGCAGGAGTATACGCGCAGGTGCTCTCGGACCGAGCAAGCGGATCGAAGGCTGGGAGTTGGGAGCGGCGGCTCAGGCGGAGCAGGCGAGTTGGGGAGGGTGGCGGCTCAGGGGGACGATTGCTCGCCGATCTGGCGGAGGCGTTCGAGGGATGCGGTTAGCTCTTTGCGTAGGAAGCTTTCGGCCATGATCGCGCCCAGCGCGCCGCCGGGGACTTCACCGCGGACGTCGATCGAGACGTGGGTGCCCTCGGGCAGCGAGACGAGCATGATCCGCGTGTTCACCTTCGGCCCTCGAATGGCGCGAGTTGCGAACAGCCGCGGCGGCTCGAAGCTGACGACTTCGGTCTCGCTCTCGAGTCGCTGACCCATGAGTCGCCCGTTCAAGACAGCCCGTGAGCCGAGGCAAATGGCTTCGCCGGGCACACAGCGGCGGGCGCTGTGAACCGAAGTGTTCCACTCTGGCAGTCGTTCGGGCGTGCAGACCAGATCGAAGATGCGCTCGGCCGGCGCCCGGATGTCCACGCTTGCGCGCAGATTCAGAGGCATAGCCAGACGTCTTGTGCTGCAGCAGCCGGCTACAGCGCGCCGCGCTCGGGCGCGGTCGAAGCGTCTACCTTGGACTTGAAATCGGCCATGACGCGGTCAGCATCCATCTGATCCATTTCATCGACGAAACCCCAGGCCACGACTGCGATGGCATGGTCCATGTCCTGGTACGGCGTGATGGCCAAATGCCGCACGCCGACGAGGGTCGAGCGTGGCGCACTGTCGTAGAACGTCCCGAGCTGGCTGACACACGCCGCATCGCACAGGTCTGGCCGATACAGCACGATGATCGCGCCGTGCTCGAGCATATGCACCCATCGTCCAGGGTTCAGCGGCTGGTCGTACATGCGGTACTCGGCCGGCTGGGGTGAGGTGCCAAAATGCGTGCCAGAGGACGGCGGACGGTTGTGAAAGCTCACCGGCACGCCTTCTTCGACGTGGGTGGCGGCTTCGGTGACGACCTGGCGCATGTTGCTCGAGACCGGCCGCGGGAACAGCAGCACCACGAGCGCGGCAGCGATGGCCACGACGACGATGATCATGGCGCCCCACACCATCCGACGGCGGCGGTGCTGCGTCCGCACCGTTTCGATCTTGCGGCGCTGCTCGTCGATGCGCTTCTGGCGTGCGCTCAGTCGCTCAGCCGCGGGCTGCGCAGGTTGCGGAGAGGTTTGGGTCACGCGCGTACTCCCGTGGCCGCCACGGGATCGAGCTCGTCAGGGGTCGAGCTGGGGCGCGCGAGAGCGGCCGCTGGCAGGGCCAGGCCGCCGATGGTCAGCTGATGGCGGACGCTGTGGACGATGGGCACCCTGGAGGCAATCTCGATCGCGGCTTGCAGCACGGCCTCCGACGGGACCTCACCCCGCAGAATCACCAGCCCGTGTCGGGCATCGACCCGCAGCACGTAGGCCGCGGTGCGGTCATCCCCTGCCAGCGCGTCCGCGACAGCCCGGACAACGTCGGGATCGGCTATCAGCTCGTTGGCGACGGTACCCACGTCGTTCATTCGTTCGACCAGCCCATAGGCGATAAGCTTCTGAGGCAGGGTGCGAACCCGCCCTCGCAGGCGGATGTTGGAGCCGTCGACGTCGATGAAGATCTCGGCGTGGGAGGCCCGCAGCGGCTCATAGTCCCAGAGGACACGGCGCACGCGGCTGTAGACCTTTTTCTCAGCCTGAGCTAGCTTGCGATCCGGGGCGCGGACGACCCACGACACTACGTCAACCTCGCCACTGGTGGGGTCGAGTTCGAATGAAGGGTGCAATGGCGAGCCCGGCGACGAACCCGCCGACATGCGCCCACCAGGCGAGCCCGGTACTGGTAATCAGCGATGCGACGCTGCTGAGAAGTTGAGTGCCCAGCCATAGCAGAAGAAGCAGCAGTGTCGGGGTGCTCTCGACCACGTGCAAGAATAGCACGGGTGCCAGAGAACCCAGGGTTGCACCCGGGAACAACACCAGGTGGGCGGCAATCACGCCCGCGATAGCGCCGCTGGCGCCGACGGCCGGCTGTTCCGACCCGGGCTGCGCCAGCAGGTGGGCCAGGCTGCCACCCAGCCCGCTGCCGAGGTACAGCAGCCCGAATCGAGCCGCCCCGACGCGCCGCTCCACGGGCAAGCCAAACACGGCCAGGTACAGCAGATTGGACAACAGGTGCAGCCAGCCCGCGTGCAGAAAGGTACTCGTCACCAGCGTGACCAGCGCCGCCGGTCCCGCATTTCCATGCACCGACTCGAGTACGTCCGCGGGCACCAGCCCCCACCGACCAACGAACCCATCCAGCGCCCCATCCACGCTCAACTCGAACAGGAACACCGCCACGTTCGCGGCGATCAGCACGCCTGTCAGCAACGCCCCAGACGTTCAGGCAGCGACTCTCTCAGCCGGCCTGAACATCACCCTGCCGTCCTCACCCGTGTCGACGACGATGGTTTGTCCGTCGCCGAACGCGCCCTGGAGCAGTCGCATGGCCAAAGGCTGGACGACCTCCTTCTGGATGACGCGCTTCAGTGGCCGCGCGCCATACACCGGGTCGAAGCCGGCCCGAGCCAGCTCTTGCTCTGCCGCGGGCGTTAGCTCAAGGCTGATCTTGCGCTCTGCCAGGCGTTGGCGCAGCCCCCGCAGCTGGATCTCGACGATGCGCTGGATCTGCTTCAGCCCAAGCGCATGGAAAATCACGATGTCGTCGATGCGGTTGATCAGCTCGGGTCGGAAGTGCGTGCGGACCGCGTCCATGACGCGCTCCTGGATCTCGTCTTGGCTCAGCCCGGCCTCGGTGATCCACTGGCTGCCAAGATTGCTGGTCATGATCACGATGGTGTTGCGGAAGTCCACCGTGCGGCCCTGGGCGTCGGTTAGCCGCCCGTCGTCCAGCAGCTGCAACAGCACGTTCAACACGTCCGGATGCGCCTTTTCTACCTCGTCGAGCAGGACCACCGAATACGGCCGCCGCCGAACGGCTTCGGTGAGCTGGCCGGCCTCATCGTAGCCCACGTAGCCGGGCGGTGCGCCGATCAGGCGAGACACGGTGTGCTTTTCCTGGTACTCGCTCATGTCGATGCGGATGAGCGCATGTTCGTCGTCGAACAAAAACTCGGCCAGCGCTCGCGCTGTCTCCGTCTTGCCCACGCCGGTCGGCCCCAGGAACAGGAACGAGCCCAGCGGCCGATCGGGATCCTGTAGACCCGCCCGCGCCGTGCGCACGGTATTGGCCACCGCGCCGATAGCCTCCTCCTGACCGATAACTCGGTCGCCCAGGCGTTCTTCCATTTTGATCAGCTTTTCGACTTCACCTTCGAGCAGCTTGCTGACGGGCACGTTGGTCCACTTGGCGACGACTTCTGCGATATCGTGCTCGTCCACTTCTTCCTTGACCAGCGTTCGCCCGTCCTGCTTTCTCTCGCGCTGGGCTGCCTCGGCTCGAGCAAACTCCTGCTCGAGCTGCTGGACCTCGTAATTGAGACGCGCGGCAGTCTCCCATTCAGCCCGCAGCGACGCCTGCTCTAGCTCCTGACGCTTTTGATCGATCTGTGCCTGGAACTTGCTGACCGAGTTGAGCTGCTCGATCTCGGCCTGCCACTGCGCTTCCAGGCCACTGGCCTGTTCCTTGAGACTCGCCAGCTCCTGTTCAATGCGCTCCAGGCGCTCCCTGGAGGCCGAGTCCTTTTCCTTACGCAGGCCCTCGCGCTCGATTTCCAGCTGCATGATGCGGCGGCGGATTTCGTCCAGCTCGACGGGTGCGCTGGTGGCCTCCATGCGCAGGCGCGCGGCGGCTTCGTCCACCAGGTCAATGGCTTTGTCGGGCAGGAAGCGGTCGGCGATGTACCTGTGCGAAAGCACCGCCGCCGCAACCAGAGCTGAGTCTCGAATGCGGACCTTGTGGTGTTGCTCGTAGCGCTCGCGCAGGCCGCGCAGGATCGAGATCGTGTCCTCGACCGTTGGCTCGCCGACCAAGATGGGTTGGAAGCGACGTTCCAGCGCGGCGTCTTTTTCGATGTACTTCCGATATTCGTCGAGCGTCGTGGCACCTATGCAGTGCAGCTCGCCTCTGGCCAGCATCGGCTTGAGCATGTTGGAGGCGTCCATCGACCCTTCGGCAGCCCCGGCGCCGACGACGGTGTGCAGCTCGTCGATGAACAGCAGGACCTGGCCGTCAGACTCGGTCACCTCCTTGAGGACGGCCTTCAAGCGCTCTTCGAACTCGCCGCGGTACTTGGCGCCAGCCACCAGCGCACCCAGATCGAGGGCGATCACGCGTTTGTCCTTGAGCCCCTCGGGCACGTCGCTGCGCACGATTCGCTGCGCCAGCCCTTCGACGATGGCCGTCTTGCCGACACCTGGCTCGCCGATCAGCACCGGGTTGTTCTTGGTGCGGCGCGAAAGTACCTGGATGGTGCGGCGGATCTCCTCGTCGCGGCCGATGACCGGGTCGAGTTTTCCAGCGCGGGCCATCCTGGTCAGGTCGCGGCCGTACTTCGCGAGGGACTGGTAGGTGGTCTCGGGGTTCTGGGACGTGACCCGCTGGCCGCCGCGAATTTCTTGGAGCGCTTGCAGGACGCGGTCGCGGCTGATGCCCAGCTGACGCAGGAGGTTGGCGGCCGGGGTTCTGTCCGAGTCGTCGGTCAGCGCCAGCAGAAAGTGCTCGGTGCTCAGAAAGTCGTCTTTGAGCTGCTCGGCCTGCTGAGTGGCGGTATCGAACAGTCGGCGAAACGCTGGCGAAACGTAGACCTGCTGCTGCGCCTGACTCCGAGCAAAGCCGGCCAGAATGGTCTCCAGGCGTGTCTCTACCTCGCGCGGGCTGACGCCGAGCTTTTCCAGGACCGCGCGCACGACGCCCGCTTCCTGTTGGACGAGCGCGCCAAGCAGATGTTCAGGCTCGAGCTGGGTGTGGTGGCGTTGCTCGGCCTCCCGCTGGGCGGTGGCGATGGCCGCCTGCGCCTTTTCGGTCAATCGGTTCATGTCCATGTCGGGTTGCCTCGGTTGCCTCGCGGAGCGGCGCGCAGGCGTTGTATCTCTGTCTGGGCATCGGCTAGGCGTTGTTCGAGCTCGCGGATGTGATCGGTGAGTCGCATGATGACTTCAACCCCGGCCAGGTTGACACCCATCTCATCGGTGAGTCGACGAATCTGACGCACGCGCTCGAGATCGTAGAGGGAGTACAGACGGATGCGGCCTTTCGAGCGGGCTGGCTCGAGCAGGCCCGCGCGCTCGTAGTAGCGCAGCGTTTGCTCGTGCACGCCGACGAGGCGTGCGGCGACGCTGATGACGAATGCGGCGTTGGGCGGCAGCCCGGCAGTCAAATCCTCAGCTGCCGCATCCGAATGAAGCTCCATATCACTCGCGGACTGCCGCCAGCTCGGCGAACAGCTCCTTTTCGCGGTTGCTCAAGTTTGTCGGCAGCTGGACCGTGATTTCGGCGTACAGGTCTCCCCGCCCGGAGGCGTTTACGTGGGGCATACCCTGGCCGGTCAGACGAATCCGCTGTCCGTTGGCTGTCTCGGGCGGCACCTTGAGCGCTAGCTGGCCACCCTTCGGCGTGGGCACCATCACCTCGCCGCCCAGCATCGCCCCGTAGAGCGGCGTGGGTACTTTCACCCGCAGATCATCGCCTTCGCGCTCGAACAGCGGATGGGCCTTGATGCTGACGATCAAGAACAGGTCTCCAGCTGCGGCGCCGGCCAAACCCGGCTCACCCTTGCCAGCCACGCGAATGCGTAGTCCGTCCGTGGCTCCAGCGGGAATTTTCACTTCAACGGTGCGGGTATCGCCCGTCTGCAAGTCGCGCAGCTGGAACGTGCGCTGGGTCCCTCCGAAGGCTTCTTCGAGCGTAATCTCGACCGGCTGCTCCGTGTCGGCGCCCTTGCGCGGCGTGCTCCGGACGCGGGTGCGGCCGGCGGTGCGGCCGAACAGCTGCTCGAACAGGCCGCCAAGGTCCTCTGACTCGACATTGAAGCCGGCTGTCCCGCCGTCGGCGCTGGAGGTGTAGGTGGTACGACCGGCAGGCCGACCGCCATAGCTTGCGCCAGCGGCCTGGGCCTGGTCGAGCTTTTCCCAGTTGTGGCCCCAGCGGTCGTACTTCTTGCGCTTGTCGGGGTCGGACAGAACGGAGTACGCCTCGCCGATCTCCTTGAACTGCGCCTCGGACCGCTTGTCGCCTGGATTGACGTCCGGGTGATGCTTGCGCGCCAACTTACGGTAGGCGGTCTTGAGCTCTTTTTCGGATGCGGTGCGGGGCACCCCGAGCACCGTGTAATAGTCGCGCCGAGTGTTGGCCGCCACGCAACACCTCCTGAAAGCTACTGCTTGTCTGAGTATCTAACCTGATAGCGACATTGTCAAGTATGTGGCAGACTGATCAGCGGTAGCGGTAGCTGATGCGGCCGCGGGTCAAATCGTACGGGCTCATCTCGACGCGCACGCGGTCGCCGAGCAGGATGCGGATCCGAAACTTGCGCATCTTGCCGCCCGTATAGGCCAGCAGCTCATGCCCGTTGTCGAGCTTGACCTTGAACTGCGTGTTCGGGAGCGCATCGACGACGGTCCCGTCCATCTCGATGGCGTCGTTCTTGGGCACCGCCGAGATGGTAGCCGTTTGCGCCGGGAGTAGCGGCAGGTGAGGACGGTTGACTTTGCGCCACACTACACCTGATGAACAGATACCGTTTGATGGCGATCGGCGTGCTCAGCGTGCTGTGCGCGCTCCTGATTGCACCTAACCTGTCTCTTGCGCACGAGCGTCGGACGATCGGCGCCGGCAAGTACGACGTGGTGGTCGGCTGGGACACCGAACCGGCCTACGTCAACCAGAAAAACGGGGCCAGCATCCGCATTTCCAAGGCGGGTACCAATCCAGCCGAGCCGGTCAGCGGCGCCGAAAAGACGCTCAAGGTCGAGATCCGCCAGGGCGCTCAGACGAAGGCGTTCGGGTTGCGGCCCGCGTTCGGCCAGCCGGGCTACTACCTCGCCGACATCGTGCCGACGCGCGACGGCGACTACGTGTGGACCTTCGTCGGCTCGATCGGCAGCGACCAGATCAACGACAAGTTCGATACGGCCGACGGCAAATTCGACGCTGTCCAGGCGGGCACGGACGTGCAATTTCCCGTAGCCGCACCCGGCCCGGACCAGATCGTGTCCGAGCTCGAGGCCGCCCGGGCGGCCGCACAATCAGCCCAGACGGTAGGCTTCATTGGGGTGGGCGTCGGGCTGCTGGGGCTGCTGGCCGCGCTCGGACTGTGGCTGATTCGCCCCCGACGCGGTGACACGCTGGGCGTCGGAACGCGCCGCCAGATCAGCGAGCGCCTGTCCTGAGGCTCGCTGGGCGGGTGCCGGCTGGCCCGTGTTCTGTCGAGCCGTGACGTCGCTGTGAGGCATGCTCCGGTCGGCTAGCTATCCGGGCCGGGCTAGACTCGGCTCACATGCCCAACTGGCGCATCGCCGCGCGGCGAGTCGGACGGACTGTCGTAGCGGCAACCATCAGCTCGCTGCTTTCGGTCGCGCCGACGCGCGCCTTTGCCGAGGCTCCCGCGGCGACGCACGTCGTCCAGTCGGGCGAGACGCTGTCGGATATCGCCGACGGCGTCGGCGTCGACTCGGCCACGCTGGCGGACTTGAACGCACTCGACGACGTCAACCTGCTCAGCGTTGGCCAAACCATCAAGCTGCCGACCAAATCCAGTGGCGCGGCTGCATCGGCGCCGGCTTCGGGTGGTGCTCCTTCGGCGTCTGGCGCGACGTACATCGTGGCGGCCGGAGACACCCTGCTGGGAATTGCCCAGCAGTTCGCAACAACCACCGCCGCGCTGGCGGACGCCAATCACCTGGTCGATGCTGACCACCTGGTGACTGGTACGCGGCTCGTGCTGCCAGGCGGCGTCGCGGCCGGACCAGGTCCGCAGGCGCCTGCGACTGCGCCTGCCGCAAGCCCGCCTTTTTCTCCAGCCGCGGCCGCAGCGAGCACGGCGCCCAAACGCAGCCTGCTGGTGTCGTACACCGTCCAAGCCGGGGAGACGCTCAACCAGATCGCGCATCAGTTCGACGTTCCCCGCGATGCGATCGTGCAGGCGACCGGTCTCGAGGACCCGAACCGACTGTCGGTCGGCAGTGTGCTCAAGGTGCCGCTGCCGGGGCGCGAGCACGTGGTGCAGGCTGGCGAAACGCTGCGCGACATCGCGGCATCGGAAAAGGTGGACCTCGGGTCGCTCATTGACTTCAACGCGCTGGACGACCCTCAGCTGATCCATGTTGGGCAGGTGGTCCTGGTGCCGCCGGCGCCCAGCGGACAAACCGCGGCCTCCAACGACCCCCCGTCGGCGAAGCCCGAAGCATCCGCACCCGCACCCGCCTCGGCTGCACCCGCTCCGGCATCAGCCTCGGACCCCGCACCGGCCTCGCCCGCACCGGACCCAGCACCCGTGCGCGCCGCAGTCGCGCCTGCACCCGCTCCCGCCTCGGCTGCGCCGCGACGGGCGACTTCCAGCCCTGCTCCCGCCCGTGCGCCCGCGGCTCAGGTTCCGGCCGCGGCGCCTGCGCCGGTGCGCGCCGCGAAACCCGCCGCGCCCGTGCCTGTCGGTGTGGCATCAGTGGGCTCACTCAAGGACGGACTGGCCGGTGCTGGCCTGAAGCTGCTCGGCATGCCTTACGTCTGGGGTGGCTCCAGCCCGAGCGGATTCGACTGTTCCGGCTTCGTGTGGTACGTAGCGCGCCAGGCCGGCAAGCAGCTCGGCCGCGGCATGCTCGGCGAATACAACGCTGGCTCCCATCCTTTGCGTGATGAGCTGCAGCCGGGCGACCTGGTGTTCTTCCAGAACACGTACTCCGCCGGACTGAGCCACAACGGCATCTATATCGGCAACAGCCAGTTCGTGCACGCTGCCGACGAGGCCGCTGGTGTGACGGTCTCCAGCCTGGCCACGGCATACTGGTCGAGCCATTGGTTCGGCGCCACGCGTCTGCCCTGACGCACGTTTGCTCCCACGCTCGATGCAAGCGACCGTCGTCGTTTTCGACCTCGACAATACGCTGGTCCACTCGCGGATCGACTTCATGGGCATTCGCCAGGCGGTGATACGCCGACTCCTGGAGGTCGGTGCGCTGGCCGAGCCGCCGCCCGATCCCCGAGCCCGCGCCATTCCTGAATGGCTCGATCTGGCCGCGGCCCACGACCCCGACCTTGCCGCCGAGCTGTGGACACTGGTCGACCAGTTCGAGCGGGATGGCATGGTCCACGGAACGGTCGAAGCTGACGCGCGGGCAACGCTCGACCGCCTGGCGACAGATGGCTTTCGGCTGGCCGTGCTCACTAACAACTCGCTCGGTTCGGCCGAGGCTGCGCTGGCGCGGTTCGATCTGCGCGCGCCGCTGGAGCTCGTGCTGGCACGTGACGTGGTGCCAGCGCTGAAGCCGGATGGACGGGGCGTTGCCCAGGCCCACGCTGCACTTGGCGGCGGGCCCACGTTTGTGGTCGGCGATTCTTACATCGATGGGTTGGCTACTCAGCGCGCGGCAGTTGGTGCGCGGTTCATCGCGTTCCGATCCAATCTTGCGGACCTGCGGGCGCGCGGCGTCGAGCCGTGGGCCACCGCGACTGCTCTGGGTAAGGTGCCGCGTCTGCTCGTGCCAGCTTCGTAACCTTTATTCGACCAGCGCACTGTTAGAATGGCAATCGCTGTATGGCCGACCCTGGAGAACCGGTGAGCATCGGAAGCGACGGATGGGCCCTGTGCCCGCCACAGCTGGAGTCGATCCATTGTCGCGAGTGCGGCCGCCCCAGCACCGCCCAGCGACACAGCCCGATGGCGCTGACCAGCTGCTGCTACGAGCACGTGCCCGCCGCACCCGGTGAGCTCGCCTGCCCCGCCACCTGCTTCAGCCCCAACTAGCTGGCCAGGGGCCCACGCCGACGTTTTCGGATCAGCGTAAGACCCCCGGCGCTCTTTAGAACGGCAAGTCCTCCAGGTCCTGCCCGCTGGGTTCTGAGCTGGCCGCTTGGGTGCGGGAGTTTGAACGTGGGCGGCTGCCGTTGGTGCTGGCGCGAGCGGGGGTGGCATCGCTCACACTCGAGACCCCGGCCGCGGCTGGCTCGGGGGCTTCGCCCTCGGACTCCAGCATGCCGTCTGCGTCGCCACCGTTCGTGCGGCTGGACATGGCCTGCACCTCGTCGGCCCACACGTCGAACCCGGTCCGCGGCTCGCCGTCGCGGCTCTGGAAGTGGGTGATGTCCAGCCGGCCCATCACCAGCACGCGCGTGCCCCGGCTTAGCCGCTGCACGTACTCGGTCTGGCGGCCCGTGACGCTCACCCGGAACCACTCCGTATTCTCCTGCCGCTCGCCGTCGGGACCCCGGCGGATCTGATTCACCGCGACCCTGAACGAGACGAGCTGCGTCCCCTTCTGCGTATACCTGGCCTCGGGGTCCGCCCCCATGTTGCCCATCAACGTGACCCGCAACATCACTCTGTACTCCTCTGCTGCTTGTGCTTGCGCTAGACGGGGCGCCGCGGGCCGACACCTTGCTTTCAGCATAGAACAGCCGTTCCCAGCGTGCAACAATTGTTCTACGCTTGACGTGCTACAAGTTGCTCAGTCCCATGCCCGACATGCCGCTCGCACGCAGGTTCATCAAGACGCTCCTCGGCGGCTTGATGCGCCGCTACTTCGGACTCGAGCTGCAGGGCGCCGAGAACATGCCGCCGCACGGCCCCTTGTTGATCCTGCTCAACCACGCCAGCCTGCTCGACGTCCCGGCACTGATGGTGATCGATCCCTATCCCGATAGCGCGCCGGTGGTCAAGGCGTCGTTGTTCAAGCTGCCGGTCGTCAGCTGGTTCCTCGAGCAGTGGAACGCCATCCCGGTCGAGCGTGAGGGGCGCGATTCCTCGAGCGTGCGGGCCATGCTGTCAGCACTTCGCGCTGGTCGCGTCGTCACGATTGCAGCGGAGGGCCGGCGGACGCGCAGCGGTCGGCTGGAACCGATCAATCCGGTGCTGGCGCGCTTCGCGGTGAGTGCCGGTGTGCCCATCCTGCCGGCTGGCATCCGGGGTTCGTTCGATGCCTTGCCGCCAGGTGCGCGGCTGCCACGGCGCAACAAGATCGTGGTGCAAGCCGGGGTGCCCTTTCGGCTCGAGCGCGGCACGCCCGTCGGCGTGGCTGCCGAGCGTATTCGACATGAGATTGCGGCGCTGCTGCCGACGACGATGCAGCCACTCGAGGAGCCCGCGCAGCTCGACGCCCAGCCACCAGACAACGTCTCAAGCATGTCTCGGCCTGCCTGATCGCTGCTCGTGGGCTGGTGGCGACCCGCGTCCGGCTGGCATAGTGGCCCGGCGAGATGCGCGACCGGCTGCGACACGCTGCCCTCACACACCGACGCGAGCTCGTGGGCATCGCGGGTGCGGCCGTCGGCGTGCTGGCGGCGGTGTGGCTGTTCACCACCTCTTCGCTCCTGCCGAGCCAGAGCCCGTCCCCGGTTGGGCCGCTCACGCCGACTGAGCCGCCACCTCAGGCCGCCGCGAGCGCGCCCGAGGCAACGCTGGCCGCGCTGCCGCGGGTGGAGGCGACCGACGTCTCGGTCGAAGCCTCGCCATTTGCAGGCATAGCCATCCCGCCCGCGGAGCCGGCCCGGCGATCGGGGGTGGTCCATCACGCCGTCGCCGCGGGTGAAGTCCTGTGGCAGATCGCCGAGCAGTACCAGTTGCGGCCAGAAACCATTGTGTGGGCTAACGACATCACAGACGCAGATCTGCTGCGATTGGGGCAGGATCTGCTCATTCCTGCTGCCGACGGCGTGCTGTATACGGTCCAGCCCGGCGATCGACTGGCGGACGTGGCCAATCGCTACGGAGTGGATCTGCAGGCGATCGTGGGTTTGAACCAAGTGGGCGACGCAAACCAGATCCAGGCTGGAGTGGACGTCTTCCTGCCCGGTGGACGTCCCCTGGTGGCGGCTCGCGACACCAGCGGCGTTGCTTCGCCAGGAGCCCCCAGTGCCGGACAGGACGCGGCAGTGACCGGGCCAGGGGTTGCTTTGCCCGAAAACATCGACGCGCTCCTGGGCGCCGGCTGGCTGCGTGCGCAGGCTCCGACCAACCTGTACAAGAGCGCCGCCCGCGACAGCCCCACGCTGCACCAGCTGGCTGCTGGAGTCCGGCTGGAACGATTGGATGGCTTCAGCGGCGGACGTATCCAGGTGCGAGATGCAGGTGATGGCCAGACGCGTCAGGCCATGTCCGGCTGGGTGGCGGCTACCGATCTCGACGTAGGCAAAGCGCCGGCCACGCGCGAGCTGCCGCAGGCGTATCCGACGGATACGGCCATGGACATTGCCCACGTCTTCGCGCCCTACCGCTCGCAGCTCGACGGGAGCGCGTATGCCGCTGCCAACTGCGGACCGACGGCCGCCGGCATGGCGCTCGAGGCCTTCGGCGTCTCCGTGCCGGGGCGCCAGCTCCGCGCCGCGGCGCTCGATGCGCAGCATATGTACGGCAACGGCGTCGGCACACTGATCACCGCACTGGCTACGGTTGTGCAGCAGAACGGGTTGTCGGTGATGGACCTGCGGGACGAAGCCGGCGCCTTGCGCAGGTGGACCCTCGACGACATCCGCGCGCACATTCAGCAGGGACACCCGGTGATCGTGCAGGTTCGCTACCGGTCGCTGCCGGGACGCGGCGGCGTCTACTACTTCGGCGACCACTACATCCTGGTCACTGGCGTCGCGGGAGACGGGTTCCTATACAACGACCCCATCGATTTCGATGGCCTGGGCTGGGATCGCATGATCAGTGGCGGCGCGTTGCAAGTAGCCATGAACGCCAGCGATCAGCGCTACGCCTACGCTGCCGTCGCCGTGGGCCGCTAGGCAGAGCTCTAGAGGGGCGATGTCCGTGCAGAAGACTCTTCGGCCGCCCCGCTAGGCGGCGCTCAGCGAGGTAGCGCGACCGGCTGGGTGGCGTGGGTGGTGCGGTCGGGTGTTGCCGCTGGCTCGATCGACGAGAGCCGGGTGACTTCACAGTTGAGTATGCGACGTGCGACCGCCAGCGCCGCGGCGTAGGTCGAATCCATGCCGAAGTAACTCAGGTTGCGATCGCCCAGCGTCTGGCCCTTGTTGTACGGGGTGTCGGACGCGTAGTGGACGAAGCCCAGGTCGACCGGCGCTCCCACCAGGTTCACCATCTCGCCATGTGGCGCACGCTGCGGCAGCATCAATTCGGTGAACGCCTCCAGATATGGGCCTGCCTCCATCTCGACCAGGTTGTTGCCGGCGCGATGCAGCGAGTCAAGGTAGCCCCAATTTTGCAGGAACGTGCCGCGCGTGCTGGCAGCCCGCTGATTGTCGAGGGCGGTGCCGTACACCAGGTACCGCTCGACGTCTTCGGCGTTGAAGCAGTTGTGGAATAGATACGTCGTCCCGGTCCGCTCGTCGGCGACGATGTTGCACAGCAAAATGTCGCCAACCCGACCGGTCAGGGTCGCGCCTTTGCCCATGACGTACAGTCCGAGCAGCGCGCCGACGTTGCGGGCAAGCGCTTGCTCCACGAAGTAGCCAGCATGTCCCAGGGGATAGTCGATATTCAAGATGAGCGCGTCGCTGCGAGCGAGTCGGTCGAGTGCTGGAAGGTCGGCCAGTCGTCGGTCGAGCCGGTCCGGTCGGAGCTTGTTGAGCTCGATAACCTGAGCATCCACATCTGGGCCGAGCGGGACGCGGATGGTGCTGATGCCGGTGGCGCGCTCTTCGGCGGCGAACAGGGCCGCGGCGTCCCCGTTGCGGGGATCGGAGAGATATTTCTTGGCCGCGTAGTACAGGAAGTTTTCCATGCTGCTACGCACACGGTCCGACGTGATGGCCTCGTACTCGGCGCGCAGCAGCTCACTGTCCGAGCCCTGGACGTAGTCGATAATCTCGCTCTGGCGTGCCTGGGCCGAACCTGAGAGCAGATTGACCAGGCTGTGCATATTGCTGGAGACGAAGTAGATCGGCCGGTGGCTCAGATCGGGCGGCACGTTGTCCGCCACGTACTCGTACCAGTGCTCGGCCGTGGCGTAGCGCCCGCGTGCGTACTCCGGCAGCGCGATACAGTCCCACCATTGCTGCGAGGCCCGCTCGTAGTCGTTCCAGGAGCCGCCCAGCACGCGCACGGCGATCTTCTTTCGGCGCTCGGCCATCTGGGCCAGAGATCGCCACGCGTGCCCCTGCCAGACGACGGACAGCCGCGAAAACTCTTCGGGACTGAGGCCCAGGGCTTCCCGGACGCGGTCCTCGTCGCCTGGCCGCGGACCGCTCTCGGCCGCAAACTCCACCAACCGGCGCAGCGAAGGGTCGCGGCTGAAGAAGTCGTAGGCCTTGTTCCACTCGATCTCGTACGCCACCAGGGTAGGAATGAGATCGTCCAGGTCGGTCGGGCTACTGATGAGTATCGCGACGCGCTCCCCACCATCGTAGAGCTGGCGGCGCCTACGCGCGGGTGAGGTCTGGGGCTGCCAGCTGGCCAGGTCGTAGCCCCGAGCCTGGATCGACTCTACGGACGTGCTCAGCAGCACCAGGCGGACCTGGGGCATGCACGGCGGCAGGCGCAGCCCGACATACGTGAGCGCGGCCGGGTCGGGGCGTCGGTCGCGGGCGCGATCATGCAGCGTAGGCTCCATGGCCAGGTACGGCTCGAGCAGCCCCGCGACTCGCACTTCTCCGGTGCTGCGTAACAGCGTCTCGTGAGAGCGCACGAACTGGTCTACTTCGGCTTTACCGGCCATGCGTGAGAGGGTAACGCAGGTTGCTAGTGTTGCTAGTCTTGACGCGCACATGCACGCGGACTCGCTGGACCGCTTGAACGCTGAGGTTATCGGCTGCCGCGCGTGCTCGCGGCTGGTAGCGTGGCGAGAGCAGGTTGGGCGCGAAAAGCGAGCCGCGTTTACCGAGTCGGAGTACTGGGCGCAGCCGATCACCGGCTTCGGCGACCCACACGCAAAGCTATTGATCGTCGGTCTGGCTCCAGCCGCGCACGGGGGAAACCGCACCGGCCGCATCTTCACCGGCGATCGTTCGGGTGACTGGCTGTTCGGCGCGTTGTACCGTGCCGGGTACGCGAACCAGCCGACGAGTCAGAGTCGAGACGACGGGCTCGAGCTCAGCGGTGCCTATGTCAGCGCGTGTGTCCGCTGCGCGCCACCGTTGAATCGGCCGACACTCCAGGAACGCGACACGTGCCTGCCGTATCTGGCGCGCGAGCTTCGGTTGCTCCAGAACATCCAGGTCATCGTGTGTTTGGGGAAGTTTGCCTACGACGGCTTCGCGGCGGTGACCGGGCTCAGGCGGCGGCCGGCCTTCGGCCATGGTGTGGAGGCGGTCCTGCCGGACGGCCGATATTTGTTGTGCTCGTACCACCCGAGTCAGCAGAACACCTTCACCGGTAGGCTGACCGTCCCCATGTTCGACGCGATCTTTGGGCGGGCGCGCGAGCTCGAGCAGGCAGCGGGGTAAGCCGGAGGAGAGGGAACTCGTAACGAGTTCTTTCATAAAGTCGTGGGCTGCGGCCCACTCCGCAGCAACTGTGTCAGATGTCAAGAGGGTTGATACGTCCATGGGGTGCGGTGGCGAAGGATGGCGTTGCAGATGATCAAGAGCTTGTGCATGCAGGCAACCTGGTGCGGCTTGCCAGCGCCTTTCAAGCGTTCATACAGCGCTTGGAGGACTGGGTTGTGGCGGATGGCAGCCACAGTGGCCATGTACAGCACCCCGCGGACATAGGCTCTGCCGCCCCAGATGCTGCGTTTGCCACGCCAGCGGCCACTGTCTCGATTGAGTGGCGCCAGGCCAATGAGCGCGGTCATTGTCGGCGTTCAAATATTTCAGCCAGGCGAAGGCTGAAATGTTCAAAGAATTCAGCCACCGCAATGTTCAAACAATTCAGCCACTTGGCGGCGATCTGCCGCGGCGCCTGGACTCAGCAGGTCATAACTCTGAAACAGAGGAGTGGCCGTGGGACGAAGGAGC
>JAABUQ010001367.1_pt1 | contig 53034 bp, 43 predicted proteins | sample 5560001 | NCBI WGS metagenome assembly JAABUQ01 (sample SAMN10711888, study PRJNA513371) | rock metagenome | isolation source: Antarctica rocks | place: Antarctica: Victoria Land, Finger Mt nord | collected 2015-12-18
ATATACCGATGATTTGCTCTTCGCTGAATCGGCCCTTCTTCATGGTTGGATCCTCCTTCGTCGCTTTGCCGCCGAAGCTGAGATCCTCAATTTTACGCGGTTGAGTTTATCGAAGGCACGTCAGAACTACCAATCGGCGCTCGAGCAACTCGAAGGTATGCAACACGTCGCGCCGGCGCGCGGCTATGGCTACTGGCTCGCCCTGGCCTTTGCACAAGACCAACTCGGGAATCATGACGGCTCCAGGGTTTCAGCACAGAAGGCGCTCGACTTTGCTCGTAGTGACCACGAACGTACGCAAGCTACCCAGCTTGCCTACGTCGCTGATACGGAGTTGACGGTTCAGTTCACGCGCGACTCGAACGGCAATCCACAGATGACTACAGCTCGAGTCAAACGCGGCACTCAAAGCTGGAATCCGTTCGTCGAGCCTCAAGATCGGATGCGCCGCGCCGACGGACAACTGCGAACCGTAGAGTGCGGCAACGACAAGATAGTTGGAGTGGCAGTCGACACGGCAGACGGATCGCTAAGGCTCGCCATTCCTGATCCGCTGCACGTCTTGATTCGCGGCGCAACGGAACTCACTTGCGGTCCACAGCCCGCCAGAGCAGTCACGGTTGAATACGCCGCCTCGCCAAACACAGCGCAAGGCGACGGCGTCCTTAGAGAGATGGAGATGCGCTAGAGCATCTCAGAGAGATGGAGATGCGCTACAGCATCTCAGAAAGATGGAGATGCAGCCAGAGCAACAACCTCACTAGCCGGGGGCAGAGGCACGTCCACCGTCACGGTTGTTCCCTTTCCCAGAGCGGACCTTACTTGAAATCTCCCTCTTATCAAACCGGCTCGTTCTTCCATGCTGAGAAGACCGAGTCCTCCGCGGCTTTCCTCAAGGTCGAAGCCTTCACCCAGGTCGGTCACCTCCAGACGAATACTCTCCTCAGATCCTTCTAGAGCGATCTTCGCGTGCGTTCGTCCAGCATGCTTCGCCACGTTCCGGAGTGCTTCCTGCGCGATGCGGTAGAGTGCGCCCGCTATCTCCTTGGGCAATGAGGAGGGAACATTGCGGCGCGTAAATGTTGCCACCATGCCTTCCCGTTGCCCGAACTCCTCCGCCAGCGCCTTTAGCGCGTAAGGCAGCCCCAGATCATCCAGAATGGACGGATGCAGACGATGCGAAATGTTGCGCACTTCATCAGAAAGCTGAGTTGTCCGGGTTCGCAGGGCATCGAGCCGTTCACGCACGCCGGCCGGGTCTTCCGGTAAGCGCTGGTAGCAGTGTTCCAGCTCCATTGTCAGCAAAGCAAGCTGCTGGTTGATGTCGTCGTGCAGCTCCCGCGCTACCCGGCGCCGTTCCTCCTCTTGCGACGTAAACAGGCTGGCGGCCAGCGCGCGCAACTCGCTTTGCGTGCGGCCCAGCTCGGCGGTTGTAAACTGTACTTCACCGCTCAGGCGTGCACGTTCACGTTCGAGAAGATCGGAGGCGCGTTTGGCATGTGTAATGTCTTGAACGGTCACTATGACCACCCGCTCTCCATCGCTCGCCACCGTCCTGGCACACACATGTAGAGTTTTGCCGCCGGGATCTGCAACGTTGTGCTCGAAGTCGAAGCCAGCGGAGTTCGGAGCCTGCGCTACCGCCTGCAGTAAAGGGCGGATGTGCTCCATCCCCCACAGCGTGCCTACCAGGTCCGGAAACAACCGGCCCTGCACGTCTTTGATTGGAAGGTCCGCCATGACACGGAAAGCATTGTTGGCCGTGCGTATCTTCAAATCGAGAGAGAGCACCACGATCGGCATTTGAACGCTCTCGATAACTCCTTGAGCGTAATCGCGTGCTTCTCGCACGTCCTGTTGGCTGCGGCGCAGCTGGTCGGTATTGACCAGTACCAGCAACACACCTTCGATCTTGTTCTCCGAAGTCCGGTATGGGCGGATGCGCATGAGATACCAGCAGCCGTCACGATCTTGCACCTCAATCTCTTTGGTAACGAGAGTGTCCAGAACTTCCCTGAGTAACTCTTCCAGATTGTCGATCTTCAGGTGCAGACGGATTTCACTCAAGGGCCGCCCGATGTCAGCCGCGCGAATGCTCATGACCCGTTCCGCCGGCGGGGTGAAACGGCGGATCTGAAGTTCACTGCTCAGCATCAGCACGGGTTGGTTGACGCTGTTAAGCAGATTCGATAGGTCGTTGCCGGTTTCGATCAGGATGGCGTTTCGCAGCTGCAGTTCCTCGTTAACGGTCTGCAGCTCCTCGTTTGCGCTCTGCAGTTCCTCTTTGGCGGTCTGCAGCTCCTCGTTCGTACTCTGGAGTTCTTCGTTGGCGGACTGAATCTCCTCACCCGCTAGGGTCAGTTCCTGATTTCTGATGTCCCGCTCTTCAAGAAGCGATTCCATATACAGTTTCGTCGAGGCGAGATCCTGACGAAGACTGGCGTTGACTTGGTCGCTGGGACCACTTGCCACGCCCGCGCGGAGGGCCTGCGGCCGCTCGCGTTCGGTTCCATCCGAGGGTGCGACGAACAGCACCAGGTGCCCGCGCGAACGCGAGTTCAGGCTCTGTATCGGGAGCACTTCGAGCGTGACCAGATGCGGGTCATCGCCCTCACGAAGGTCGACATCCTCTATTCGTACCGGCGTGTCCATGTCAATGGCGCGATGCACCGCATCACGCACCTGTGGCGCGATACTTTCGCGAACATTCCGAAGCAAATGTAAGCTGGCCATCCCCGGAGACATCTCCATGTAAGGGGCTATGCGGCCGCGCGACTGTAGAATCTCCAGGCGCTCGTTCACCACCACTCCGGGCGGGCCATACCGTGCCGACACGATACGGTCGGCGGTGCGTTGCAGCTCGGGATCGCTCCGACCTTCCTGTTGAGTGCCGGCAGGTGATGAAGGTAGAGCTTTGAGTTCCGGCATCCTCACGCGCAGCGGCAGATTCGCACCCCCCTGTGAGATCGCGCCCACCGCACCACCGCGCGCATAATACTTGTGGCGCGAGTCCATTAGGGTGAACAGGTCGCCGAAGCCGCTAATCGCCTCCGAACCGCCCAGCAGTAGAGATCCACCCGGGCGCAACGCGTAGTGGAAGGTGCTAATAATCTGCCTCTGCAACTCCGGGCCAAGATAGATCAGCACGTTGCGGCAACTCACCAAATCAAGCTTTGAGAAGGGAGGATCGTTACATAGATTCTGCCGAGCGAAGATGCAGAGGTCGCGTACACGCTTAGCAACCTGATACCCACTATCGATCTTCACGAAGAAGCGGCGCAATCGATCCGCTGAGATGTCGCTGGCCAGACTATCCGGATAAATTCCTAAGCGCGCCCGGTCGATCGAGCGCTCACTTGCATCGGTGCCGAAAATCTGAATGGCCGGTTCCAATGACTGACCGGCAAAATGCTCCAACAGAGAGATGGCGATGGAGTAAGCCTCTTCACCCGTTGCGCAGCCAGGTATCCAGACCCGTACCGGCTGATCGCCAGTGCGACGCTCGAACAGTGCCGGCAAGACCAGGGTTTTCATAACGTCCCAAACCTCTGGGTCGCGGAAGAAGCGCGTGAGGCTGATGAGTACGTCCTCCTGCAGTTCGCGAAGTTCTTCCGGATTACGCTGCAGGAAACGGCTATACTCGCCTAAACCGTCAAGCCTCTTGAGCATCATGCGGCGAGCGATGCGGCGCCGCAGGGTCGCGGTCTTATACTGCCGATACTCGATTCCTGAAACCCCGCGCAAGAGATTCACGATACGGATAAAATCCGCATCATCACCCATGCTTTCGAGCGAATCCAGTTCAGGACGCACGAATCGGGCGCTCAGACGGCCGAGCTCCACGGCAATCTGCGCCGGCGTCAAGATCAGATCCACGTGATCGGCGGCGATTCCGTTGCGCGGCATGTCTGAGAATCGCGCCGACTCCGGCTGCTGGACGATGGAGATACCGCCCTCGCCTTTAATCGCCCGCAGGCCCAACGCGCCGTCCGAATCAGTCCCGCTCAGTACAATGCCAATCGCTCGATTCTTCTGATCCGACGCAAGACTGCGAAAGAAGTAATCGACGGGCCGGGGCGGACGGTCTTCCTGAGAGCGTGGCTCAAGCTGCAGCAGCCCCCCACAGATGCTCACCTTCGTATTCGGAGGAATGATGTAGACCTGGTTACGCTCCGGCCGCTCTCCCGACTGCACTTCGCTAACCTGCATTGCCGTATATGCGGCCAGAAGAGGGACCATCTGACTCTTCTTGTCCGGCGACAGGTGGGTGACCAGCACGAAGCTCATGCCCGTATCCGGCGGAAGATGCTTTAGGAGTTCAATGTAAGCCTCCAACCCGCCTGCTGAAGCACCGATCCCGACTACCGGGTATGGCAGCCGGCTGGGTTGAAGCTCTGGAGCATCTGCGCCTATCTCAGGTGCGATGCTATCTGCCGGAGCGCTTGGCTCTGCCTCGGCAATTATGGGGTCTGAGGATGCAGCGAGCTCACCGTTGCTTGGCGGCCGATCTGCCTCTTGTGGCAGCTTATCTTCTTCGGGCATACACTTCTTTCCGATGCGTCGCAGGACCAGCTCAACGCAAAATACCTACCTGGCCACCCAACCGTGCTCGACGGCGTACCGAACCAGTTCAGCCGTGCCGCCTAGGTTCAGCTCTTCCATCAACCGTTTCTTGTGAAACTCCACCGTTTTTATCGAAATAAACAGCAGCGATGCAATCTGCTTGGCTGATCTGCCTTCCGCGACCAGTTGCAGAACCTCGCGTTGCCGCGGAGTCAAAGCACTGAACAGGTGAGATGGATTTTCATGCGTGGCGGGCTGGTATCCAAGGAAGCGGCCACAAGCCGTGGGAGACAGAAAAAACTCGCCTTCGCTCACTTGCCGGATGGCAGCGACCAACTCCGATGCAGCAGCTTGCTTAAGGACATATCCCGACGCACCCGCTTCGAACGCTTCTCGAATATACTCCCGGCTCAACTGCATAGTGACAAAGATAAACTTCATCCCCGGATTTCTCGCTTTAATCTGCCGCGCGGCTTCGATTCCGTTGAGAAGCGGCATTGCCACATCCAGCAAGATGATGTCCGGCCGCAACCTGTCCGCCAACGTGACCAATTCGCGTCCGTTGGTTGCGGTGCCGACAACCCGGCACTCATTTTCTACCATTCGTTTCAGGCCTTCGAGAACGAGTAGGTGATCATCAGCGATCACAATATCGGGTTTCATCACTTCCTCCTTCCAAAGGATCTGTCGTAATGGGCGTAAGTCTTCCTAAAAAGGCAGTAAGCTTAGGGACATTTTCTTGGTTTGGCTTTTTGGCCCCCAAATTACATTCTAAGATAAGAGTCAAAACTCGATCCTTCATGGCGCCCCGTATCCTGGGTTGGTGCGCAGCTTATTGTATGTAGGGGCTCACCCGGACGACGAAGTCTTCTTTGCGGGGGGCACCCTGGCCAGGTACGCGGAAGAAGGTGCGCGCATCAGCATTATCTGCGCCACACGGGGCGAGCGCGGAGCCACTGCGGATCTCTGCTCGATTGAAGAGCTGCCGAAAGTACGCGAGGCAGAGCTCATCGCCGCCATGCAGGTTCTAGGTGTTACGGACGTTCAGTTCCTGCCGTACCAAGACCAGAAGCTTTCGACAGCGCCACCCAATGAAATGAGAAGGCATCTAGTACGGCTGATTCGGGAAATCAAACCGCTGATCGTGATCACGTTCGACCCTGAAGGCGCAAACCAGCATACCGATCACATGGCAATCAGCCGTTTCACGTCGGATGCGGCACCGGCAGCGGCAGATCATCGCTGGTATCCGGAGCTTGGGCCCGCGCACCAGATCCAGCGGCTGTTATGGCAGCCTCCGACGATTCTGTTCCAACTTCCTGAAGATGTAGATCTTCCCAGCCAGCCGGGAATCGATTTTCTATTGGATGTCGGCCAGTGGACTGAGAAAAAGGCGGCGGCTATCCGGGCTCACCGCACGCAATTGCCGGGATTGGGAAAACTCTTTTTTGACAATCCCGCCGGACGCCGGACGTTTTCCAGCGAAGCCTTCCGAGTCGCCTCCGGACCACGGCCACGCGAAGTTCCAGCAGACGACTTGTTCGCCAGCTAGACCCGGCGCTGAAGGTGGGTGCTTGTGCGAAGCACGCCGCTGAAACAAAGGTGGCGAGTAGGGGAAATTCAGGAAAGCGCATCATAATCCCGTGGACACATACCCCAAGCGATCACGCTTCGGAGGCCCGCGGTGTGTCGCTGCGGCGTGTCAGGTTGCTGATCGCAAGGCGCAGATCACGTGAATGGCGGTTCCACGAACGCAACAGAATAAGCGCTATCACGATCAGCGCCAGTGACAACCCGCACCACAGACCATATACGCCATAGTGAAAGCGAAAGCAGAGCAAGTACCCGATCGGTAGGCCGAAGAACCAATACCCAGCAAGGTTCACCAACATGGGCCCGCGCGTGTTGCCAATTCCGCGGAGCGCGCCGGTGGCCACGGTTTGAACACCGTCGAAGAGTTGGAAGAGCGCGGCCCAGGCGAGCAGGCCCACGCCGATGGCAAGCACACCTCGATCGCTTGTATAAACGCTCAGAATCTGCCTCGGGATGAGTAGAAAGAGTATCGCCGAGCAGAGCATGAAGGCCGAGCCAAGCACGATGGCGATGAAGCCACTCCTCCGCGCCCTGGCCGGTTCGCGCCGCCCCAGCGCCTGACCGACAGCCACGGCCGCAGCAGAAGCGGTGCCCAGCGGCACCATGAACGAAACCGACGCGCAGTTGATGGCAATCTGGTGCGCCGCCAAGGCTTCCGGAGTCAATCTGCCCGCAAACACCGCCGCCGCACTGAACGCGCCGATCTCTAAAAGAATCTGTGTAGCTGCGGGGAGGCCAATTCGTAGCAGCCGCGAGATACGGGGCCAATCCGGCCTGCGCGCGATATTCCCAAACCCCGGCGTAAGATTCCTTTCAAACCACCAGATGAAGAAGCCCAGCACCGCCGCCATATAGAGCCGCGCCATGCAAGTAGAGAGCGCAGACCCCACAACGCCTAGCGGCGGAAAGCCCCAGTGTCCTTGAATGAGCAGCCAATTGCAAAGCCAGTTGACCAAGTTCGCGCTGATGAGGGCAAACATCACGGGACGCACGTGGCCCAAGGCTTGCAAGTAGCGGCGGAATGCGCCATAGAGCAACAACGGCAAGGTGCTCCACGCCAAGGTTTGGACAAAGGAGGCGGCGAGCGCGCTGACATGCGGGTTTATGCCCAGAGCATAGAAGAGCGGCGGCATGGCCAGAAACAGGCTCATTAGCGGCAGCGCCAGAAAAACAGCCAGATACACACCTTGCATTAAAGAGTGGTGGCAGTCTTCGAGGTCCCCTGCTCCGTGAGCCTGCGAGACCAGTGTGTCGAGACCAAGCAAAAGGCCCATGCCAAACACAGCAAACGAATAGAATGCCCCGCTGCCGATTCCAATGGCGCCAATGGCGGCGGAGCCAAGAGGTCCGACCATGATGAGGTCGACCACGCTCATGCTCATCCAGCCCAGCTCCGCGAACACAACCGGCAAGGCGAGCGCGATCACGCGTCGAACATCGCGCAACAGGGTGCTACGCTCCTCAGAGACGACCATGGCCATATCTACAACGGCGCCGCATCAATCAAAATATTTACTCTCTCTACTACGCATTGTCACGGGCTTTACTTTCACCCTTCATGGCTTTCAAAAGTTCGGGGCCTTTGGTGGAATGCACGGCCACAAAGTCACCGCCTTTACTCTCATCTGGTTCGCGGCTGTTTTGGAAGCAGTGGGTGGACCGCTCTTGATTTTAGGCCTGTTCACAAGGCCGGTAGCCTTCATTCTGTGCGGCGAGATGGCGGTCGCGTATTTCCGTGGCCATGCTCCACAAGGCTTCTTGCCGGTTGTCAATGGCGGTGAACTAGCCGTTCTCTACTTTCCTATTCCTGTATCTTGCCGCGGCAGGCACCGGTCCGGTAAGCATTGACCATCTAATAGGTAAACGCGGCGTGAGCAGGCGATAGGTCATCGCTATTGCGCTTCGCCGGGCTAGTGCGCTTCGCCGGCAACCGCCTCCAGCTGCCGAAGATGATTGCGGTCGTGTCCCGCCATGATCTCTAGAATTGTCTGAAATGTCATATCGCCCCGTTCCGGATGGCTGACCGTCTTTGAGAGCGCTTGCGTCCCCGCCGCCTCTATCAGCTTTAAATTCCAGTTGCGAAGGGCTGCGAAAGTATCAAGCGCCGCTTGCGCCGGAATCGATGTGTAGTTCTTAGCCCAGACTTCCTGATCGAACGGCTGAATGATATGGTGCGGTTCCGCCAACGTTTGCCGCAGGCGAAAGGCAAAGGCGATCTCCGTATCGGCCAAGTGGCAGACAACTTCGCGAGCGGTCCATTTTCCCGGAGCGTAAGTTCGCTCAATACCGTCCGGCCCAAGCCGCGCAACCAGCTCCGCCAGACGCCGCGCGGTATCGGCGATCACTTCGTTCGGTTTCGAGTTGCCGAGGTAACCAGCATAGGGATTGAGAGATGTAGCCATGTGATCCTGCTGCTATTTTCCCTCATGCGTCAATCCTCATGGGTTGATCGTGATGGGTTGATCCTCAAGGGTCGGCTGCGATGTGCACATTCGACATCTGCGAATATTGGTTCAGATGCGACTTTCCCGGCGCGCGTACGCCCACAAAGGCGGCTCAAACTCATCCGCCGGTGCATCCAATAGTTGTGGCAAGTCCGTCAGCCGCCTCCGGGCACTTTGATTACGTGACCCGAGGAACACCTATTTCCACCCGCTTGGCGCGTGCTCCGGAGACGGCGAAGTTCCTGCGTCGCGCGGCGCCGGCCTTTTTCCGTGAAATTTCAAAGGAGTACAAGCGCGAGACAGTACCCGCTCCCAAGCACCCTACGCCCCGTCTTTGGCCCAATGTAGGATTACACGCGGCTTGGCTTGGGCATAGTACCGTACTGCTGAAACTCGATGGCTTTACGATCCTCACCGATCCAGTCTTCAGCACGCGCGTAGGTTTAAACTTCGGCCTTCTCACAGTCGGCATCAAGCGGCTGGTTGATGTTGCTGTCTCCATTGAGGAGTTGCCGCCCATTGATCTGGTGCTGCTCTCGCATGCCCACATGGACCACTTCGATCTACCCAGTCTGCGCAGACTGGAGAATTCCACCACGCACGTAGTCACGGCGGAGAAGACTGCGGACCTGCTCCGGCCAAAGCGTTATCTGGATGTGCGCGAACTGCGTTGGAACTCCAGCGTGCAGATAGGCGCGGCGACGGTCAGCGCCTTTGAGGTGGCGCACTGGGGCGCTCGCATGCGCAGTGATGTGTACCGCGGCTACAACGGTTACGTGGTAGAAGCCGGCCGGCATCGTATTCTTTTCGGCGGCGACACGGCCTATACCGAAGCGTTCAAGCAAGTTCGCTCATCGAAGCCAATCGATCTTGCCATCATGCCCATCGGCGCTTACGATCCGTGGATCCGCGTGCATTGTAATCCTGAGCAGGCTTGGACGATGGCAAACCACGCGGGAGCTGAATGTGTTCTCCCGGTGCACCACCAGACTTTTCAATTGAGCCGCGAACCGCGTTCAGAGCCCATCGAGCGCTTTGTGGCAGCGGCAGGTTCACAGCCTGAGCGGGTCTGCCTTCGCGACATCGGCGAAGAATTTCACCGCTAGCAAGCTTGAGCATCTCGCGCTAGCTCCCGCGCTTGTAATTTAAAATCTGCCACAGGTTGCTGTAATCGTCCGTCCACGTACGCAGCTCGTGACTCGCATCGATCTTGGATAACTCTCCCTGAAAGAGGGCATCGTGGAATAAACCCGCGCGGCTGCTGACCAGCACATAGCTGGAATTGTAGACCTGAAACGCATCGTCTTGCTCGCTATCTATTTCCCACGCCGGCTTACCGGATTCTTCGGCGGCGAGCAGCACCACGGGCGCAAGATTCAGATAGCGATTGGAAATATGTACAGCAAGTACGCCCTGGGGCTTGAGGTGACGCCAGTAGATTTGAAAGGCCTCGCGAGTGAGCAAGTGCACCGGAATCGCGTCGCCCGAGAAAGCGTCGATCACGAGAATGTCAAATCGCTGGTTCGGTTCGCCGGCCATTGAGAGACGCGCATCGCCTAAGACAACATCGACATGCGCCGGGCAATCGGCAAGATAGGTGAACTGCGTTCTGGCGATGTCCACCACCAGCGGATTGATGTCATAGAACCGGAGCGTGTCGCCGGCGCGCCCATAGGCGGCTAACGTACCGGCGCCTAACCCTATAACGCCCATGCGCAGTGGCCCGCTTTTGGCTAAGACCCTCCAGGCGAGACCAATGCCCGAATCGCGCGCGTAGTAGGTAGTCGGGTAGCCGCTCAAAGTACGACTGAGAAATTGAATCCCATGAGTGATGGCGCCGTTGCTCAGCTCTCGCACCTTTTGTCGGCGGTCCATGAAATCCTCCACTCGGAGTGCTCCATAGAAGTTGCGCTTCAGCAGCTTTGCATCCTGGCTCCCTCGCCAGATCTCGCGGCCCACATAAATCGCGAGCAGAAAGGTACCGGTTAAGCCCGCCATCCATAACGCAAATGCAAGCTTCGGGCGCTTGAACCCCACCCGCTCCCGCCAAAGAACGGCCAGGAGCAAGACCGGGCACGAGACAAATGCGATGGGGTATTCATACATTGCCGGGAAAAGGTGTGGCGCAAGGAACGCGACAAACACTCCGCCCAGCGCGCCACCGGCCGAGAGCGACAAGTAGAACGCGGTGATTTGCCGGCTGGCTGGTTTCAGGCGCGCGACTTCGCCATGGCAGGCCATTGCACAGATAAAAAGCGCTACCGAGAGAAGCGGTAATGCCACGCGAATAGGGGCGTTATCGAAAGCATAGGCGCCCGCCGCCAGACAGGCTGAAGCGGGCAGCGCAAGAGCAAGAAAGATCCAGCGCTTATACCAGCGGTCGCTCTCAAAACTGAGGATGAACGTCAGCAAGTAAATGCTGAGTGGAAGCACCCACAGCAGCGGCACGGGTGCGATGTTCTGAGTCAGAAGGCTCGTGACTGTCAGCAGCAGCGACGAGGCACAAGCGGCCAGCGCAATCCACAAGACAATCTGCGTGGCGCCGGCTTTGACATTCGATGTCTCGTGAGCGAGAGGCCCGGTTTGCATGACCGTGCGGCGGCCGGCAAGTGCAGCAGTGGCGACGCACAATGCCGCAAAGATCACAAATGCAGCCGACCAAAACCAAACCTGCCGGTGATTGGTCCAATAGGGCTCGATCAGAACCGGATACGCCAGTAGCGCCGAGAGCGATCCGGCATTGGAAAGTGCGAAGTAGCGGTAGGGGAGCGCGCCGTCGCGGGTGTTCGAGTACCAGCTCTGAAGAAGTGGGCTGGTGGAAGAAAGCAAGATATAAGGGAGCCCGACTGAGGTAGCCAGCGCGCTGAGAACAAGCCAGGTTGGGTCCTGGCCAGGTTTCGGCTGCCATCGCGCGTTAGGAAGAATGGGCATGACCGCCACGCTGGCCAGCAAGAGAGCGGTGTGTATACCCGCCTGCCATCTCAGACTTACGGAGCGCGCGAGGCAATGGGCATACGAGTACCCCAGCAACAGGCCGCTCTGAAAGAAGAGCATGCAGGTGATCCACACGGCAGCCGAGCCGCCGAACCAGGGCAAAATCAACTTAGAGGCAAGCGGCTGGACCAGGAAAAGCAGGCACGCACTGGTGAGAATGGCGGTCCCAAATAGCAGCGGTAAAAACGCGTTCGATTGCTCACCGCCGGCGTCTTTTGCGGAGTGCGAGTCTGCCGCCAAGGTCGACACCTGCGCTCCCCGCAGAGATGGATCAGCTTTTGCCGAGCGCAGTCTCAATCGCCTTCAAAGCCAGCGGCCCCATGATCTCGTAGCCGGCGGCATTCGGATGAAGACCATCGCCGGTCAACTCTTTCTTCAGCATCTTGTTGTCGTCGAGCATGGCCGGGTAGTAATCAAGATAGGTGAATCCGTTGCGGCTGCAGTAGTCTTTGATCCACGCATTCAACGCGATGATCTTATCGGGCGGACGGTGGTCGGTTTGCGGTTTGATGTAGTCGCACACAGGCGTAACGGAAGACAACACCACGCGAATCCCGTTGGCCTGGGCCAGTTGCGACATGGACGCCAGATTCCCTTCAATCTCTTCCAGGGTCTCCGGTCCGGTGTTGCCGGCGATGTCGTTGGTGCCGGCCAGAATGACCACCACCTTCGGCTTCAGTGCAATCACGTCAGGGCGGAAACGGATGAGCATCTGCGGCGTGGTCTGCCCGCTGATGCCGCGATTGATGTACGGCTTGCCGGGGAAGAACTCGCCGCGGCCGCGGCCCCAAGCATCGGTGATGGAATCGCCCATGAAGACGACTCGATCTTCGCCCGCAGCAGGAGCGCCTACCTTTGCGTTATCAGCCCGGTAGCGCGACAGGTTTGCCCAGTCTTGCATTTTCTCGCCGCTGGCGGGGTGGGCCTGGACCTTCGGCGCCTCAGGCTGTGGTTGAATCTGTTCCGGATGCGGCTGAGGCATTGCCGGCGGGGTCGCTTGCGCGTAAATCGCCGGCAACGCCAGCGTAGTAAATGCGAAAAGGAGAGTTTTCACCTGTATCCTCTCGTTGGAGAGTATCGCATTCGGAAACCGCGTTCTTAACTTGCGGACCGCCGCCTGATATCGATGCTTAGCCGCTTGATCTTTTGATTCAGGGTAGAAAGCGGGATGCGCAGGGACTCTGCCGCTTCCGTCTGGCTGTAGTTTACGGTCTCCAGCGCTTCAATAATCTTGCGCCGCTCAAAATCCGCTACCACCTCAAACAACGACGCGTCCGGAGCAACCATGCCGTTGCCGTCGCGTGAAATCCGCAGGCCGCTCGCTTGCTGCAAGTGATCGGGCAATACGTGGGCCGGGACCGAAGCCGTAGTAGCCAGCACCACCGAGCGTTCGACGGCGTTCTCCAGTTCGCGCACGTTGCCGGGCCAATTGTGCTCCATCAGGATCTGCATCGCCTCCGGTTCAAAGCTGAGTATCGAACGCCCATCGCTGTTCAGAAATTTCTCGTTCTCACGGCAGTAGCGCGTGAAGAAATTGTCGATCAGGTACGGTATGTCTTCCTTGCGGTCCCGTAGCGGCGGCAGGCTCAGATTGATGACGTTGAGACGGTAGTACAAATCTTCCCGGAACTTGCCTTCTTCAACCATCCGGCGCAGATCCGCATTGGTGGCGGCGATCAGGCGAACATCCACGCGCATGGTTTCGTTGGAACCAAGCGGCATGAACTCCCGGTCTTGCAGCACTCGCAGCAACTTGATTTGAATCTCAGGTCCGATGGTTCCGATCTCGTCGAAAAAGATGGTTCCACGGTTGGCCGTTTCAAAATAGCCTTTGCGGTTTGCCACGGCGCTGGTAAACGAACCTTTGACGTGGCCGAACAGCGTGGATTCGAGAAGTTCGGAAGAAAGCGAGCCGCTGTTTACGGGAACAAAGGCCTGGTCGGCGCGCGCCGAATGGGCATGAACAGCCTTGGCAATAAGCTCCTTGCCGGTCCCCGTCTCACCTGTAATCAGAATCGTTGCGCGGCTGGGCGCCACTTGCGCCACTTGATCAAGCAGGCGCAGCATGCGTTCGCTCTTGCCCACTATGTTGGGAAAAGCGTAGCGCTGCTTCAGCGCGCGTTTGAGCTGAGTGTTCTCTCGCTCCAGATGACCTTTTGAGATCATCCGGTCAATCTCAATCAGCAGCTTCTCGTTGTCCCAGGGCTTGGCGAAGTAATCGTTCGCCCCCGCTTTCAGCGCCCGCACTGCTACTTCCACCGAACCATAGGCGGTCAGCAGAAACACCGGCGTCTCGGTGTCGCGCCGCCGGATATCGCCCAGCACATCCAAACCGGAACGGTCCGGCATCATCAGGTCAAGCAGCACCAGATCGTAAGAGCCGGATTCGAACTTCTGGAGGCCTGTTGTGGCGTTCTCCGCCAGCTCGACAGAGTAGTTTTCGCCCGTCAGCAGTAGTTCGAGACTCTCGCGGATATCAATTTCATCGTCGATGACAAGGATGCGGCGGCGTTCGGGGGGACTGACACGGTCCGCTGGTAGAGCTTGGTTTTGACCCACTACAGTGGTTGTATCAGACATCACGGAATCCGCAAGGAGATGGAAATTCTGCTTAGCAGCTAGGCGGGGAGAGCCTGGCGCCTGGGCTCGACAGGCCTTTGCACGCGCGCCGAGGCACTGGGGAACTCCAGCCGGAAGCGCGTGCCGCGGTCCACTGTACTCTCTACTTCAATCACCGCGTTATGTTCTTGCACAATGCCGTAAGTGATGGCAAGCCCCAAGCCGGTCCCCTTCTTGGGCGCTTTGGTTGTGAAGAACGGATCGTAGATGCGTTCGAGATTTTCCGACGCTATGCCTTGCCCCGTATCGGCAATCTCCACATGAACAAAGCCGGTCTCGGCCCAAGTGCGCAGGGTGAGCGCGCCGCCCGCGGGCATGGCATCCCGGGCATTGATGAACAGATTCAGGAACACCTGCTGTAGCTTGCCCGAATTCCCGCGCACGGGCGGCAGTTCTTCCGCCAGACTCATGTGAGTGGCAACGCCTGTCTTCTCAAATTGATGCTCCACGAGCGTCGCGGTCTCGCGAATGACCCGGTTCAGATCGAGATCGGCAAACTCGGTGGTCGATGTGCGCGAGAAATTCAGAAGCGAGTTTACAATCTCACTGGCGCGGAACGTCTGCTTGGCGATCTTTTCCAGCAGCTTCGATTTCTGCTCGTCGCCCGAGACCTGCTTGGCCAACATCTGGGCATAGGTAGAGATGACGGCGAGCGGGGTATTCACCTCGTGTGCCACGCCTGCCGCCAGCAGGCCGATCGAACTCAGCTTGTCGGCTTGCACAAGACGGCGCTCCAAGTCGGCGCGGTCCGTGATGTCGTCGAAGATAATCAGGCGGCCAATCTGCTGGAGATCCTTGGCCACCAGCGGCGCAATCGCTAGATTGACGATCGATTCGCGCGGCCCCGGCGCACGTTTCGCTAACTCGAGGCCGCCATAGCCGTTTTTCAGGGCGCCGTTCGAGCCGCCGGGCGCGCTTTCTATCCGCGGCCGCAAAGCCATCTTGTAAACGTTGTGGACGCCGCCTTCTCCACGAAATTCGTCGAACTTATGGCAAAGCTCCGGAGGGAACAACTCGGGCAGAGTCTTGCCGATTGCTTCGGCGCGCGCAATGCCGGTCAGCTTTTCGATTTGCGTGTTCCAGCTCTCCACGCGGTCATCCAAATCAGCCGCGAGAATGCCCACATTGATCGATTCGACGATGTTCTCGCTAAATTCCTTCAGCCGTTCATACTCGTCTGCCTTGCGTTGCAGCGAGCTATAGAGCCGCGAGTTCTCGATCGCGATCGCGACATAGTTCGATAGCGTCACCAATAGCTCGATATCGTCGCTCGACAGAAAGTCGCCTTCCGTTGTACGGCTCACTCCGAAGAATGCAATCGTCTTGCCGCGCGATTTACACGCCACGTAATACGTGAAGTCGAGTTCCGCGATGGTGTCTCGTACCGCCTGCGGCCATTGCTGAGAGACAATGTCGCGCATATACTTCGGCCGTTCAAAAAACAAGTACGGCTTGTCTGAGGGTTCATGCAGAAAGCGCAAATCGAGCGATTGAATTACGGCGGGAACCAGGGACCTGGGCGCGCGCCCGGACTTTTGCGCGAGCGAATGAAGCTGGAACTGTCCCGACGTCTCCTCCGTCAGGAAAAAGCCAATCTGTTGGATCGAAAGCGTTCGCAGCAGCCGGTCCGATACTTTCTCGAGCATCACGTTCTGATCGGTCTCGGAACTAAGTTCGCGCGCGAATTCGATCAGGGTCAGGCGGGCATCGTAGCGATCGCGATAAAAGACCCAGCGATCCAATTGCTCCTGGATCCAGTGGCGGATCGGTTGGAACAGAAAGGTAGCAAACGAAATCAGAACCACAAACGCAGCGGGCGTAATGCTGCGCAGATCCGAGATGAGAAAAATCAGGCCGTAAAAGGCGCCGATAACCACCAGCGTGGCAAGAGTATAAACATAGCCCTGCTGAAAGATGATGTCCACGTCCATCAAGCGGTAGCGCGTAATGGCGTACGCCCAAGTGAGCGGGATCAGCCCCATCGAGAGGACACTAAGACTCATGATGTGGTTGGGAACACTGCCCGCCATATACGGAATGGCATACAGCAGCGCAAATGGCGCCAGGCCCACCAACGCGCCGTTGCGCAGATACTTCAATTGCCGACGCACGACGGGATCTTCTTCATGAGCGAAATCAACGCCCAGCGCCAGCGCACCCGCGAAGTAGAGCAGCATGGAGAACCCAAGCGTCACGCGATCGAGAAACCAGCGAAGCTCCAGCAAAGAAGCGGCAGAGTTGATCAGTCCCTCCGCCGACGCCGCGATCAGCAGCAGAAGCACGACGGAGGGCACATACAGCAGCAGCCACTTTCCACGCCCTTTGAGCCAGCGCGGGTGCTGGTGAAAGGTTAAGCAGAAGTGGAGGAAGACGGCGGGGGCGAGCAGACTCGACACCAGATTGCCCCAGTACATCGCCTCATCAAACGTGTTGAGCTTGCCGGAGTAATGAAAGCAGGAGGCGGCAAAGGAAAGAAGGCACAGAATAAAAAACTGGAACGACTTGGCGGCGCTGGTTCGCCGGTAATAAACAAACAAGCCGATCGTCAGATAGAAAAAGCCGACGCCGTACTGGTAGTAGACCGCCGAGTCGCGCGGCGCTGCTCGAATAAAGATATTGTTCTTCTGAAACTCTATGCCGCCGCGGCGTAGTGTGTAATGTGTCGGACCTAGCGGAACACCGTCGGAGAGCTGAATTTGCCAGAGTGCTTGCGCAACATCCAGTGACTTTCCGATGGAGAAGGCCTGGATCTTTACTACCTGGTCGCCCAGCCGAATGCCCGCCTTCTCACCCGGCCCGCCGCCGATAATGTATTCGGCCACCACCTGATTGCGTCCATCGGCGCCCTTGTGGTCCACCCACGTCACGCCGTCGTCGTGTAGAGGGTAGCTGCGTAATAGATGAAAACTCAGCACCGCCGCCACAACGGCGGCAGCTGTGCAGATCAGCAACAGAGTACCTGCGAACTGGTTTCTTGACGCGCTCACGAGACACCGTGGCAGTTGGTACTGACCATGCCGTCCTATTCCCTGACTCTATAGTGTATGTGGTGTTAGCACGTCGACAGCCAATTGCTAGGGGCGGCTATGTGACTGTTAACGCTAATCTACAGCCGCTTTCAGTACGTCCTTGCCCAGCCTGAATTCTTCAATTTGGGAGCACTTCTCCCGAATCCGGTAGTGACACTGCCTTGTTACATGAGTGACGCGGGACGGGGAATTGGGGTTCAGGCTTTCGGAGGGGAGGGACTGGAATCAGCAACCGGCTCTAAGAATTAGTCAGGTTCTTGGAACCGAAACAACCAGAGCGGCGTCCCGAGCCATAACATATAAGTTGCGGGGGCCGTTGACGCTGAATTGAAACGCACTTAGACTGAAGTAGACGCCCTCACAGCTTCACATACAGGTGGTTTTCTCAAAATGAAGTTCTCGCTTGCCCTCCGTTCGCGCGCATTGGTCGGCATTGCCGCGGTCTCTTTCGTCTCTGCCTCTCTGGCATTCCAAGACAAGAAACAAGATAAGAGCGCCGGCTCCAGCAGTTCCAGCGACTCCGCCAACGAGACCGTCGCCAAACCACTGACCAAGAAACAAATCGCCCGCAAGCAGAAGGAGCTGGAGAGAGAGCTCGCCGGTCCCTGGAAGAAGTGGATGAACGAGGATGTCGTTTATATCATTACCGATGAAGAGAGGCTCGCCTTCAAACGCCTGAAGACGGACGAAGAGCGCCAATCCTTCGTCGAGAGCTTCTGGATGCGCCGCGATCCTACGCCCGATACCGAAGAGAACGAGTTCAAGGAAGAGCACTACCGCCGCATCGCTTACGCCAATGATCACTACCCTTCGGGCATTCCGGGGTGGAAGACAGACCGCGGCATGATCTACATCAAATACGGTGCGCCGGACGAAATCGATTCGCATCCCTCCGGTGGATCCTATGAGCGTCCGATGGAAGAAGGCGGCGGCGAGACATCCACCTATCCTTTCGAGGATTGGCGCTACCGCTACATCGACGGCATCGGCACAAACATCAACATCGAGTTTGTGGACACCACCATGAGCGGCGAGTACCACATCAGTCTTGATCCAGGAGAGAAAGACGCTCTGCTTTACGTTCCTGGGGCTGGTCTCAGCCTTTCGGAGCAGATGGGTTTGTCCAGCAAGACCCAGAGGTTTCAACGGACGGACGGCACTCATTTAGCCAGTGGCAACACGCCGCTACCGGAGAGCATGAACGAGTTTACGCGTCTTGAACAGTACGCCAAGCTGCAGGCCCCCCCCGCCATCAAGTTCAAAGACCTGGAAGCGGCCATCAACTCGACCATTCGTTACAACACGCTTCCCATGCAGGTGCGCGCCGATTACATCCGTGTGACCGATTCCACCGTTCTTACCAGCCTGACGCTTCTGTTTAAGAACGACGATTTGAACTACGCGACCAAGGACAAAGTCTCGAAAGCAACCATCAATCTCTACGGGCGCGTCACATCGCTGACTCGCCGGCGCGTGAACTGGTTTGAGGATACGGTCACCTCGCAAATTCCGGCCGAGATGCTGCAGAAGGCCATGACCGGCTCACAGATCTATTCGAAGACGATTCCTCTGGCGCCCGGGACGTATCGCCTGAACGTCGTCGCCAAGGATGTAGTTGGGAACACCATCAACAACTTCGAAATGGCGCTCAACGTTCCTCATTACGACGAAGACCAGCTGGGCTCCAGCAGCGTGATTTTGGCCGATCAACTCGACCGCGTCCCGACCAAGAGCATTGGAGCAGGTCAGTTCGTCATTCGTAGCTCCAAGGTTCGGCCGCGGGTCGGCGAGACGTTCAAGCAAGACGAGACCATGGGCATTTATACGGAGTTCTACAACCTCGGAATGGACGATAAGACTAAAAAGCCCGAGGGGACCATCGAATACGACGTTTTGAACGCCAGCAATCAAACGGTAATGACCCAGACGGAGGATATAAGCACCATCCCGAACGCTTCGGCGTTTCTGGTCACCGTCGAGAAAAAGCTCCTGTTAAAGAGCTTGGCGCCCGGCAAGTATACGTTAAGGCTGAGAGTGAACGACAAGCTCAAGAATCAGAGCCTCACCCCTTCAGCGAAATTTACGGTAACATCATAGGTATCTCTCGGCCGCCAGGGTAGAGAGCGCGAAAGGTCAATTTGAAGGTTTTCGCGAGTCCCAAAATCACTGCCGCCGCCAGCGATGAGGGAGTTCAAAAGCTCCGCCGTCTTTGTGTGCCTGTCGCTTTGTTCTCTGCGCTTTTGATCTTCTCGGCCCCGAGTGCGCGCGGACAATTTTCCCTGCCCCTCACGGGAAATCTGCTCGGCTCCGTCATGGATGCCACTGGTATCCCGCAGATGGGCGCCACCGTTCAGGTTTTTAACAAGTATGACCGGCCTATTTCGAAGACCGTGACGTCTCCCGATGGGCGATTTGCTTTCGCGGCGCTGCCCATTGACGTCTATACCGTGCGCGTTTCGCTGACCAGCTTTCTGCCGGCGGCGCGCGACAAGATCGCCATCAAGGCTGGCCTAGATAGCGTTCTGCAAATCCACCTCGCAACGCTGTTCAGCAACATTCAGGTGAGCTATACCGTTCCGGACGGCGCCATGACTAACGACTGGAAGTGGGTTTTGCGCTCCTCGCCAGCCACCCGTCCCATTACGCGCTACCTACCGGTAGATGATACGGAAGAATCCGTCAACGAAGCCCACCCACGGGTGTTTTCCGGAACTCGCGCCATGCTTTCCTTGTCCGGCGGCGACGGCGGCCTGATCGATACAGACTCCGGTCTCGGGGACTTCGGTACCGGTTTCGTGCTGTCCACCAACATCTTGGGTAAGAATCAGGTGCAGGTGGGCGGTACCTTTGGCCAGGCGGCGAACCTGGGGCCCGCAGCCATAGCCCTTTGTGCCATCTACAGCCGCAATGACAACACTGCTTTCGGACAACCGCCGGAAGTAACTTTCACCATGTCGCAAATGGGAACAGGGGATCCGCAATTTACTAGCTTGCCGGGTTCATCCGCCGGTCTAGGTGGTGGCGCCACCGTCCGCAGCACATCGCTGAGTATCTACGAAGTGACTGATCCGCTTGACGCCGTCCACATTGAATACGGAGTAACGGGTGAGTCGGTGAGCTACCTCCAGCACATCAGCCGGCTCAGCCCCTTCGCCCGCATGACGGTGACTTTAGGGAATGCCGGGCAGATTATCGCCGCCTATAGCGACGGCGGCAGACCCGACCAACTGACCGAGCATCAATCTTACAAGGCGGCGGAAAACAAGGCGTCTAATACCGAGTTGACCGATGCCGTCAATACGCTGGCGCGCATGCCTCAACTCTCCGAACGCAACGGTCGCCTGGAACTGCAGCGCACTCAGAATTACGAACTCGGCTACAGAAAAACCAGCGGGTCGCGTACCTATGAGGCCAGCGCCTTCTATGAGGATGTCGCCAACGGGCGAATGAACCTGGCGGGAGATCTGTCGGGCGTCGATGCCGGCGACCTGTTCTACGAGGGCGTCTCTACTACCTCCACCTTCAACATTGGGAACTACCAGCGCTTCGGTTATATCGCCTCCGTGGACCAGCGCGTGAACCAATCTTTGGACGTCGCCTTGGCTTATGGCCGCATGGGTGGCCTCGTCACAAATGGTTCCGGGTTCTCCGGTGAGCGCGGACCGCAGAGCTTCCTGGACGAAAAGAGTCTCAATGTGGCGTCAGCCAACCTTGACGCGCGCATTCCGCGAGCGGGAACAAAGATCACCGCGAACTACGGATGGACAAGCAGCGGCGCCTTGGTCCCCCGGCATATCTTCACAACCCAAAACGTGTACGTCGAGCCGGGGCTCAATTTTAATGTCCGACAGCCGCTGCCCTCCTTATTTGGCTTCCCCGGCAGGCTGGAACTGACCGCCGACCTGCGCAATTTGCTGGCGCAAGGCTATCTGCCCATGGACACCGGCGCCGGCCATAGGCTTTTGATTGTCCAGTCGCCGCGCGGCATTCGTGGCGGTCTGAATTTCATCTTTTAGCCTTTCCGTCTTTTAGCCTTTGCGATGTCCGGCAGTATCAAGCTCTCGATTCTAGCCTGCGCAATCTGCCTCAGCTCCCTTCTGGCGCCAAGCGCTGGCGCGCAACTGCTCTCGCTCAGCGGCCTTCCAGTCGATCCTTTTGCGGGTGTCTCTCGCGCCAGGGTCTTTTTATTTGTTCGTTCCGACTGTCCCATAACCAATCGCTACGCACCGGAGCTGACGCGCATCGCTGACGAGTTCTCCGCCGACGGTGTCGATTTCTGGCTCGTGTACCCGGACCGGTCCCAGAGCGTAGCCGGGATCCGAAATCACGTTGCGCAATATCGCCTTCCTGGAACACCGCTCCGCGACCCGCAACATCAGCTTGTCGCGCAGGCTCACGTCACCGTCGCGCCCGAAGCCGCGGTGTTCGATAGGGCGGGGCGTCTCGAGTACCACGGAAGAATCGACGATCGCTATGTGGACGTCGGGAAATCTCGTCCTGCGGCCCGAGTTCACGATCTCGAAGACGCCATTCATCACGTGCTCGCCGGCGCCCCTGTGCCTCATCCGGAGACACGCGCGGTGGGTTGCTCATTAGCGGATATCGAGTGAGCCGGGCTTGCTCAGTGTTGTGGTCCTGATCCCTAGCCCGAGCCGCGATCCTTTGTTTAGGCCTGTGCCCGAGCCGTCTGCCCAGGTGCCTGAGGCGAGTTCGCGTCCGAGTGCTTATCCGCGTAAACACGCGTAAACTCAGCGCCAAAAAAGAAAATTTGCGCCGAGTAGTAGACCCACACGATCATCGCCACCAGCGATCCCGCCGCCCCATACGCTGATCCAACACTCGCTTTGCCCAGGTACAGCCCCAGAAGCAGCTTCCCGATCGCAAATAAGAGCGCTGTTCCCACGGCGCCCGTCCAAACGTTCCGCCATGAGATATGAACGGCCGGCACGTACTTGAACATCAACCCGAACAGCACCGTGATCACCGCGAACGACACTACAAAATTAATCGCCTCAAAGACAGGCGCAGGCAGCGGAATCAGCCCGCTAAAAAATTTCCCGACCAAAGCTAAGCCGGCGCTGACAAGCAAAGAAGCGAGAAGCACGAAGCCCACCGAGAGCACCATTCCAAAGGAGAACAAGCGCTGTTTCAGCAGGCCCATGATGCCCGATGCGTTCTTGGGTGTCGCATCCCAGATTGTGTTCAAGGCGTCTTGCAGTTCCGTGAAAACTCCGGAAGCTCCGAACAGCAAAGTAGCGAAAGCGACTATGCTCGCAAACACACCGGACGAAGGCTTCTGCGCGTTGGAGAGCATTGACTTCACCGTATCCGCTCCGCGGTCGCCAATCATTTGCCTCGCCTGATCGATCAGGCCGTTCTGCGCCGTCTCTTTGGAAAAGACCAAAGCTGCCAGCGCCGCCAGCAAAATCAGCAGTGGCGCGAACGACAGCAGAGTGTAGAACGCCACGGCGGCGCCCAGCCTGGTGGCATGATGGTCACTCCAGTTGTTGAAGGTTTCTTTCAACATGGGGAGCAGGTCTCGGATTGTCATCGTTCGTAGACGAACGGTGGCTAGTCGCCCTCACCTGGTACTTATCCGAGACCCCGCGTAAGCGACTGTTGTCTTGGTCAGCCCGCTTCTCCCGGCAACGCGCGTTCCTGCCTATGACCCCGGCGGCGCCACCAAAAGCCAAAGCTTCCGGCTGAAATTCTTGACATTGATTGTCCCGGCCGAAGCTCCGAAAAGCAAAGTAGCGAAGGCGAAAATGCTCGCGAACACGCCGGACGCGGGTTCGCGAGCATTGATGGTCACTCCACTGGGGTCGCTGCCCAGGAGTCGTTGCGTTTACTCTACGCCTCCACTCAGTGCGATGAGACCAGCCCGGATATGCCCTCTCTCATTGCCGCTCGTTTCTGGAAGGAAGCGATGCCGCGCGTCTCCGGCGTTCCGCCAACCAGCGCCGCCAAATTCTGCACTATGTCCCGCAGAGCGTGCGCCTGTCCCGTTAGTTGCTCGGAGGCGGCCGCACTCTGTTCCGCGGAAGCCGCGGAGGATTGCGTCACTTGTCCAATTTGGACCAGCGATCGGGAGACTTGCTCAATTCCCCGCGTCTGCTCCTGACTGGCGGTGTTCACTTCATCCACCAGGATGCCAACCTGTTCCGATCTTTCCGTGATCATGCGAATCGCCACAACCACCTGATCGACTTTTTGTTTCCCATCCCGGGATCGGGACAACGATTCCTCAATCAACGCGGCTGTCTCCTTTGCCGCCTGTGCACACCTCTGCGCAAGATTTCTTACTTCATCGGCGACCACCGCGAAGCCCATGCCCGCTTCGCCCGCTCTCGCTGCTTCCACCGCGGCGTTCAAAGCCAGAATGTTCGTCTGGAATGCAATCTCGTCAATTACTTTGATGATCTTTGCCACGCTTACGCTGGACGAATCGATGGCGGTCATAGCAACAACCGTCTGTTCCAAGGCCCGACTGGTTTCGCCAACCGCGTCTTGCGACTTCGCGACGGTGGCTGATGCCGCTTTGCAGTTCTCGGCGTTTTTTCTCGCCATCGAGCTGATCTCTTCCGTTGAGGAGGAGGTCTCCTCGAGAGACGACGCCTGCTCACTCGCGCCTTGCGCCAACACCTGGCTCGACGAAGCCAGTTCGCCGGCCGCGCCCGTGACCTGCTCGGCTGCCGTTCGCAAACTAGCGGTCGAAAGGCGCAGCGTCGCCGTGACGCCGCGAACTACAAAAAACGATACGGCTCCGCTTAAGCCCACCGCCAACAGGGTGCCGAACAGAAGCAGGTTCTTGGTTGTCTCCGCTGAGTCTTTGGCATCCGATTCCCGTTTGATCAAGAGGGTGCGCTCCCCCTCCTCGATGTCGCTCAACTTTCCACGAATGCCGTCCATCACCTGCTTGCCCCGGTCGGTGAGTACAACTTGGCGAGCCGCCTCAAATCCGCTTCCGCTACGCAGGTCGATGGTCTGTTTCAGCTCTTCCATCTTGCTGCCGACCAGCGTCTCCAGCACGCTGATCCTCTGTTGCTGAACCGCATTATCACTCGTCAACTGACGAATCTTCTCGATTGCTATGGGGAGCGACACGGTCGCGTTAGTGTAGGGCGCTAAGTAGCGCTGTTCCCCGGTAATCAAAAATCCCCGCTGCCCCGTTTCAGCGTCCTTCAGCAACGAGAGAATCTGCTCCTTTCCTTCGAGCACCTGATGTGTGTGCGTGATCCAGCCGGCCGTTGTGACCAGTTTTCTGGTATTGATGTACGACCACAGCCCGATGATCGTAAATAAAATCAACCCGATGCAAATGGCCCCGGTGATCTTCTTGCCAATTGTCCAATTGGACATGTCTCAGTTCTCCTTATTGCACTGCTAACTGCACTCCGCACCACTTACATCGCGACTGCTTGCTGCTCGTCGCACGTAGGGTTCCCGCTATCAAGCGGCAATGCACCCACGCCCCAGCTTCAACGCAGCAGCCGGTTCACTAGATCCGCGTATTGGACACCCACGAAGAATTGAGCCACCCATCGCTTGCTCGGAGTCGAATCGAGCAAGCGGCCCCCAAAGACACCAATGTCCAGGTTTCGCACCGGATGGAAGTTGATCCCCGACGAGAGCCGCTTGCCGGTGGCGATCTCGCCGCGGGTGAAAAGCGCTCGCTCGCCGCGAATCACGTACAAGCGGTCTGGGATCTGCGTGTAAAGGAGGCTTGTTGCCCAGCGCGGGCTCCATTTGTGTCCAACCATGCCGGCCCAACCAAAGGAAGCGCCTTCGCTCATGCGCGTGACTTCCTCGACAACTGCCTCATCCAAAACTCCCATTTTGCGTCCGCCAAGGGCAGCCCGGGTGAAGGGCACGGCGCGAATGGAATCGAACTCGGCCGACCCTTGTAAGTGGCTGGTAAAACGCTGTGGCGCGAGCGCCTGTACGTAATTGACCCGGTTCATTCGAAATCGCGGGAATACGTTTGGCTTGTCAAACTCGCCCACATATCCAGCGGTAATCGAAAGCTTGTCGGGTTGCCATCCCGCCCGCTTGGTCTTAGCAGCCGGTATCCAGTCATGGGCCCATCGCCCGAAGCGTAGGTACTGTCCGTGCCCGCGCCGGGATCGAATTCTATCCCGCCTGCTTCCATTTGCAGTTGCGATCCGATCCGCTGATGCAGTGAGAGAGTCTTGACGTTGAATATCCCCTGGCCGCTACCAAGACCAACGCCCGTCGTGTTCCAGCTATTGTCGAAGCCCTTTCCGGTTTCCGCCCGCACGGTCACGTAGGTGCCGCCGTCGCCTCCCAAATCGAGCCGGGCGCGGGCACGCACACGGTATTCAAAGCCGCGGTCTGTCACAACGCCGTCTTCCCGATCCATGTTGTTAAAGCGCCCAAATTGTTTCCAACTGCAGAATGCGCAGCCGCCATTTGGGAACTGCCTCGCTAGTGGTGCTGGTATCCGAGTCCGGCTCGTCGGCATAACTGATGCCCGCTAACGCCAGAAAAAGAGCCGCCACACACGTTCCTGCTTTGAATCGAGACACGAATGAGCTCATCTCACTATTCCGCCATAGCACATGGATTTGCAAGGGTAGCTCCCTACTCTCCTTACACTCATCGGCTCGCGAACTGTAGTGTTTTAGAACAATGGGGTTATTCGAACTTCGAACGGGTCCAGGCAATATATTCGTCTTCAAAGGTTTCCCGTCTCATGTGAGCGGACATCGGCCTGGAGCAGAATCACTTCATCACATATACACTTGGCCTGAGCAAAAAGCGGAATTGCCCGCCAGTGAGGCTTTCGGCGAAAGAGTAATTTTCTGCTCGGAGACGATCGCGATGACAGCTGGGACTCGCGATATTTTGGGCCAGTATCGGCTGACAGGATAACCGGTAAAGTGATTGCTGTTTTCGCAACGGGTTCGCGAGCAAAATCATAGGCCGCATTGCTATCAGCGACCCCACCTAACGCGTAGCGTGTTGCAGAAACTGAACCACCCGGTTCATCGCCAGGCGGGCCGCCGCCACCACCCCGCCCCACTGAAAGAAGCCGTGGATCATCCCCGGAAATTCCTCGTGCTCCGTCCTCACGCCCGCCCCCTGTAACCGGCCCGCGTATGCTTCCCCTTCATCGGCGAGGATGTCGAATTCACTCGTAATCACAAGCGCGGGCGGCAATCCCGCCAAGTTTTGCGCGTGCAGAGGCGAGATGTAGGCATCTCTGCGATCCTGATTTCCGGCCAAATACATCTGCCACGATTTCACGCAGTCCACCAGCGTAAATGGAGGAATGAAGGCATTGTCCACCAGCGAGCCGGATGAGAGTGTGGCGTCCACCATGGGATAGATCAGCACCTGCGCTGCTAACGGGCCGAGGCCTTTGTCGCGCGCCATCAACGGCATCACCGCCGCGAGATTTCCACCGGCGCTGTCGCCCACAACCGCCATGCGTCGCGCGTCGCCTCCAATCGAGTTCGCCTCTCGCGCAAGCCAGCTCAAGACCGCGAAGCAATCTTCAATCGCAGCAGGATACGGATGCTCCGGAGCAAGCCGGTAATCCACCGCCACCACCACCGCCGGCACATGATTCGACAGCATCCTGCATAGCGGGTCGTGAGTATCCAGATCTCCCGAAATGAATCCGCCGCCGTGCAAATACAGAATCACCGGCAAGCTTTCCCCAGCGGCCAACTTCGGACGATAGATCCTGACCGGGACTTCTCCCGCCGGTCCCGCTACCGTCTTGTCCGTCGACGACGCAACCGGTTCTGCTGTACCCGAGCGCGGGATGCCCTTGCGATAAGCGCTCCTCTTTTCTTCCGCGCTGAACGGCGCCATTCCACCACGCGGATCCATTTGGCGCAAAAGCTCGATCAGCTCGGGATTCTTGATATCGGTTGCCGGGTCACGCAAATCGCTCATACTCAGTAGTTTCCCCCCTTACGCCCGCCGCTACTTCTTTTTCTTTTCCAACTCGCCCCAGCGCATGTAAAGGTCGTCCACGTTGCTTTGCGCCTCCTCCACATCCCGGTAGGCATCCTGCAAGCGCTTAGGATCACGCGCCACGTCGGAGTCCGTCAGCAACTCCTGCTTGCCGGCCAGCGCACCCTCCGCATCGGTGATTCGTTCCTCGATGGTCTCTAAATCGCGGCTCTCCAGATACGACAGCTTTTTCTTCGCCGCCTGCGGCCCGCTCTTCGCTGTCCCGGCGATAGAAGCTCCCCCTGCGGCCCTCGATTTCGATTTCTTCTGTTCCGCCTGCCAGCTCTCCCATTGCAGATAATCGGCAAAGCGCTCCGCACTTCCCTGCCCGTCCAACCCCAACACGACGTTCGATACGCGATCGAGCATGTAGCGGTCGTGCGTCACCAGCACCAGTGCGCCCGAAAACTCCACCAGGCTCTCTTCCAGGATTTCAAGCGTCGGAATATCCAGATCGTTCGTCGGCTCATCCAGCAGCAAAACGTCCGCCGCCTCAAGCATCAGATTCGCGATCAAAACGCGCGCGCGCTCCCCGCCCGAAAGCCGGTTCACAGGCTGATTCAACTGGTCGTTCGAAAACAGGAATCGCGAGGCCCACGACGCCACGTGAATCGTACGGCTCTGAAAAATCACCGAGTCGCCCTCGGGAGCAAGCGCGCGCTTCAGAGTCAGCGTCCCATCGAGCGGCCGGTTTTGATCGAAGTAAACGATGCGTAGCGAGTCCGCGCGCCGCACCGAACCTTCCGCAGGCTCCATTTCACCGCGCATCAGGCGCAGCAGCGTGGTCTTCCCGCTGCCGTTCGGACCCACCAATCCAACGCGCATGCCGGCTGTGATGGTGAAATCGACTCGATCAAGTACGGGCCGGCCATCGAAACTGAACGTGGCCCCTTCGAGTTCGATCAAACGCTTCGTCTTCCGCTCCGTAGCGGTGAAATCGAAATCGGCGCTCGTGGTGCGCGTCCGTGAATTCAAATCGCGAAGCTCGCCGATCATCTCATTCGCCGTGTCGATGCGCGCCTTTGCTTTCGTGGCGCGAGCCTTTGGTCCACGCCGCAGCCACTCAATCTCGGTTCGCACGCGGTTCGATAGAGCGTCCTGGTGCTTGGCCTGTGCCGCCAGGAACTCGCCCTTCTTCTCCAGAAATGTCGAGTAGTTGCCGTGCACGCGCAATATGCCCTCCGGATACGCCCGGTTCAGCTCCGCCATGTCGGTCGCCACATTTTCCAGAAAGTAGCGGTCGTGGCTCACCACAACTGAGGCGAAGCGCGCGCTCTGAAGAAGCCGCTCCAGCCACTCGATACCGGCAATGTCCAAATGATTCGTCGGCTCATCCAGCAGCAGGATATCGGGATCGCAGACTAGCGCTTGTGCGATGGCCAGGCGCTTACGCCAGCCACCCGACAACGTCGCCGCTTCTGCTTCCACATCCGCGAATCCGGCACGCCCTAGTGTCTCGGCTTCACGCCTCTGCCGCTCATTTTCAGGCACTCGGGAGGTGCTCAGCGCTTCGTTGAGCACCGCCCTGATCGACAAGCCCGGCGCAAACTGCGATTCCTGCGCGATATAGCTAAGTCGCGTGCCGTTCCGAATCGCTATCTCGCCCGTATCGGGCGTCCGCTGTCCCGCCATGATCTCGAGCAGCGTGGACTTGCCCGACCCGTTCGGTCCAATCAGGCCCAGCCTGTCGCCTTCAGACACGTTGAAGCTCACATCGCGAAACAGCGGGGCTGCCCCGTAGGTTTTCGTAAGATCTCGAGCGTTGATTAAAAGCGCCACTCCCTTCATCCTACGAGTCGCGCCTGATTTCGTCGGACCAAAGCCGGGACGACTCCATAAGCCGCACGCGAAAGGAGACAATGAAGAGACACACACTTCGGCTGCATAGGAGCTTCTCTTGCCTTCTGGCGAAAGATCCAAGTACACACTCGAGCCGAGCGGCAGCGGCGTAATCCCGCCGCCCGGCGCTTCCCCATCCACTCACGGCCGCAGTCTCTCCGGAACGCTATGGAAATCGTTTGACTGGCGCCAACTCCAGTCGCTCCTGAGTGACAGCTTCGATGCCTGGAGCAGACACAAGGCCCCGCGCCTGGGCGCCGCGCTCGCCTTCTATACCCTGCTTTCGCTCACCCCGCTGCTGTTGGTTGCGGTGGCAATCGTCGGCCTGGTATTCGGGCACACTGCCGCCCAGCACGACATCGTGCAACAGGTGCAAACACTGGTAGGTACGCAAGGCGCCAAAGCCACCGAGGCATTGCTCGAAGGCTCCCAAAATACCGCCCACGGGGTCCTCGCCACCGTCATTGGCTTGCTGACGCTGTTGTTCGGCGCCTCCGCCGTCATGATGGAGCTGCGCGACGCGTTGAATACTATCTGGGAGGTTCCTACGCCCACTCTTGAAGGCATGAAGAAAGTCACAGGCTACATCAAGGAACGCTTGTTCTCGTTCGCCATGGTGCTCTCGATTGGCTTCCTGCTGGTCGTTTCGCTCGCAGTCAGCACCTGGATTGCAGCTCTGGGCGTGCTCTCGTCTTCCATCATCCCGGCTTACGAGGTGTTGCTGCATGTTGCCAATTCGCTAATCTCATTCATCGTCGTCACGGGACTGTTCGCTGCCATCTACAAAGTGATTCCCGATGTAAAACTCCAGTGGCGCGACGTGCTGCTCGGTGGCGCTTTCACGTCGCTCTTGTTCACGCTCGGCAAACTTGTCTTGGGCCTCTACTTGGGAAAGGCAAGCATTGCCTCAAGCTACGGGGCGTTCGCCTCCATCGTGGTGCTCGTTTTCTGGGTTTACTACTCCGGTCAGATCTTTTTTCTAGGCGCAGAGTTCACCAGAATCTTCGCTAACCGTTACGGTTCGCAGCCCACTCTCCCGCCGGGCGGCAAAACACAAAACGATGACGCGAAATCGGCTGCCGCGGGTCTTTGAGTGCCGGCGATTTGAAAGTGGTCGCGATTGACTTAACCTCCGTTCCCGCCGCTCGAACACGCTGCCGCCCTCGCTACCGGCGCAGCCAATATCTGCTGTTGCGTGGAAATGAACGACTCCGCGCTGCTACGCGTATCGAATACCCCACAAATTCCAGCTTTTCGTAACCGGGCCAATCGGAAAACATCCTCGTCCCGGCATGCCACGGCTTCAAACGTGCCGTGCTGCAGCAAAACCACAAAACGAAGCACCTATCGTAAATACGAGGTGCCCCCAACCGGCGGATGAAGCTTTCTACTTGTTTGCCCAATACGCCCGCTGCCCTATGTAATCCGGGTCGGGAAGATTCGCAAGAATCGTCCGGCGCAGCTTCAGAATGTCCAACTCGCCCTGTTCCTGATAGAGCATCTTTCCATCTGGAGAGATCAGCATCGTATACGGCACGCCCGCTTGCCAGTGCGCGTCAAAAGCCGACTGCAGCGCGTCTGTATCCGTCGATCCGAACAGAAGATTGCGGCTGGAGGCGTGCTGCTTCTCCAGCATCTTCATCACCCCCGGCTTCTCGTCAGGCATGTTCGCCGCCACGCTCACGAAATCGAAGTCCCGCAGCCGGTACATGCGATACGTGTTTTCCAGATCCGGAAACTCATGCACGCAGGGCCCGCACCAGGTAGCCCAGAAATTCACCAGCAGCACTTTGCCGGTAGAGTTCGCCCGAAGCTTCTTCAGATCGTCCGCCGACGCCAACTCCAGCCGTACCGGTTCGGCTTCAATCTTCTTTTGTTCCTCTTCCCGCGTCGCTACCTTTGACAGCCACTTGGTCGAGCAACCAAACGCCCGGGTATGTGTCACCGCCACCGGCTTGCCTGCCAGCAGCGCTTCAATCGCAATGCGAGCGTCCTCCGTCTTCACCAGCGATTCACGCTGGCTATTATCCACCCGCCCTTCGTAGCGCAGCTTGCGCTCCTGGTCGAAAATGAATACGTGGGGCGTCGCTTGCGCCCCGTACGCTTGCGCCGCCGATTGCGTCTCTCCGTCATACAGGTAGGGAAAGTTGAAGTGGCGGTAAGCCGCGCGAATCTTCATCTCCTCCAAACTGTCGCTCACATCCGTATAACCCAACTCGTCCAGGCGCACCGCATTTGCGTTGTTGGGTTCAATCGCTACCAGCGCGACGCCTCGCCCCCGGTAATCTTCCGCCAACTTCTTGATGCGCGTCTCGTAAAGCTGCGCGGTCGGGCAATGGTTGCAGGTGAAGACAACCACAAGTATTTTGCTGGTTGCGTATTCGCCCAGCTTATGAACTTTGCCATCTACGCCCGGCAGCGAAAAGTCCGGCGCCCGCGAGCCGACGGCAAGCGTGGCATGGGGTTCATCAGCAGAAGCGCCTCCGCAAACAAGCGAGAGCGCACAAACCAGCAGGACAAGGGGACGCCGCATTACACCTTCCACGAGCGGGCACATCCTTTGCGCCCGGACGACAACATCTTATCGCGCTGCAAATTATCGCGCTTCAAAACCGCCCACGCCCCTACGAGGCCCCGGACGCTCCTGGCGCAGTGGCAACCTTGCTGTTGATGGAACTCCAAATGCCCGAGACCCCATGGCCCACCCCGTTGAGCAGAAGTACTGCCGCTAACGCGATAAACGCCAGCAGTAACGAGTATTCCACTAGATCTTGCCCGTCCTCGCCTCGCCGCAGCTCCCTTAGTCGCGTCACTTATATTCTCTCTTCTTCTTCATCGACAGCTAAGGTGCTGTCCTTTAGAGGCGCTACCAGACGCTCGCCCTAACCAGCCCCTATTGTTCCTTTTTCCCATCGGAAACCCACAAAACCGTACTCTCCCCAGAGGTAAAGTAATAGTGACTGCGCATCCCTCAGGCAAGGAGCGCCAGGAGCCTCTTACTCGCCCACTATGAGCGTTGCCGATCAATCCGCACAGCTGACCAATCTCGCTCGCCGCGTCCCCTTCACCGTCAGGTTCTCGCCGCAATTCATCAATAGAATGTGCGACCGTCTGCAGAAGTCGGCCCCCACGCGCGCCAACGTCGCCGGCCTGCTCTTCGGCCGCAGCGAACTGGCCGTCAGCGAGATTCACGTCTTCAAGTCCTTCCCCGATTCCCCAGGCAACGGAAATATTTCCGCCGAGCCCGATCACTTGGCTGCCCTCGTCCAAGCCCTGATCACCTCTTCCCGCCACGACCCTGAGGTGTCGGCGCTCCAGCTCCTCGGGTGGTATGCCTTCCGCGGTTCCGGTGGTCTTCACGAGAGCGATGTCGCTTTTCATAACGGGTACTTCCGGCAGCCGAATGAGATCGCTCTGATTCTCCGCCCCGAGCAGCACCCCAACGTCTTATTCGAGATTTATAGCAAAGCCGGAACAACTCTCCTTTCAGAAGACGAGCATCGTTGGGGATCCTTACGCCTCCCCACTGACATCACCGTTGCCGGGCCTGTCGAGGTCGCCATGCGCGCCAAAATCGGCGACGACTTTTACCTCCGCGCCTACCAGGTCAGCAAAACATTAGATCGCGCTGAGCGGCGCGAGCACTGGGTCAGCGCGGTCGAAGCCACCAAAAGCACCGTCCGTTCCATCTTCCGCCAGAAGCGCAAAGAGACTTACGCCCGGGAGGCGGCAACAGCCCAAAACAACTCGCAGCTTCAGGCTGAAGCACCAATAGCTACCGCACCCTTGGCGCGTGCCGCCGCTGCAACCGCCGCCGAACCACCCGTCACCCTGCGACCAGCCGTCCAGCGGGTCCCCTCCCCGGCCGCCGCGCCGCCCCCGGAGCCCCTCTTCGCCAAACCGGACCCCTTCTTCGCCAATCCAGCGGCCGTCCCAGTCCCAGCCCCAGCCCCGGCCTTCACCAAGCCCTTCAACGACCGCGAACTCACGCCCCCTCGCGCCTCCGCCACGCTCCAAAAGATTTACGCCGGCGACCCTCCGGCCTTGCCCGCCGTCGTCAAGCCGCCCCGGCGCAGCGTGCCCTGGCTTTCCTCCGTCATTATGTTCGCGATCACCGCCGGCGCCACCTATGCCCTCTGGGGATACGCCAGCAACGGCGAGACGCCCCGATTTCTGCGCGCCATCTTTCCCGATACCGGCCTCGGCCTGCGAGTCGAAGGCCAGGGTGATCGCGTTCTGCTCAGTTGGAATCGTCGCAATGCCGTCGTGCGGTCTTCGCAAGGAGGTGTGCTGCACATTGACGACGGCGCCCAGCACCGCGACGTTCGCCTCGACCCCGCCCAGATTGCCAACGGTTCCGTGCTCTACCGTCCAGGATCGGACGACGTCAGCTTCCGGCTGCAAGTTCACGGCCAGCAAGGCGCCTCCGTCGCCGATACCATGCGCGTGCTCGACGGCGCCAAAGCACCGCCTCTTGAAGTAAAGAGTGTGCCCCCGGATCTCAGCCCGCCCATCCCGGCTACTCCGCCCCCTCCCGCTACTACGGTCAATGCCTTCGAGCCGCGCTCCCGTCGTGAAGCCGCTGTAGAGCCGCCCGTCGCTACCCGCCCGTCCTATCCCCCGGCCGCTCCGCCGAGCAGTCTCACCGGGCGGATAAGAATACCGGAAGATCGTTCCGCTTACACGCGCGACGCCTCGCCCCCGCCCGCTTCCCTAGCTCCGCCTACTTCCGTTACTCCGCCGCGCACCGAACCTGCCCTGCCGACCCCGGGAACTTTGACGGCTTCTAAATCCACGCAAACGGCTGCACCCGCCCCAGTCAAGCCGTCAGACACTCGTCCGCTCTCGCCTCCGCCTCAGAGCCAGGCTGAGACACCGAGGAGCTCTCCGGGCGGGTCCCAGGACACGACGCGTCCACCGGATACTGCGAAACTGTCCAGTTGGGAAGAGTCCCCCTCGGGCAGACCCGCGGAACCTGCCCAGCCGCGAACCGCGCCCGGCAACGCGCCTAGCCCAGCCCCCTCCGCATCGCTCCCCACACTCACCCCCGAGAACCGCCCGGCGCCCACCTTTGTGCCGCCCAAACCCGTGAAACAGGTCCTGCCTGACCTGCGATCCTTCGCCCCCGGCGCCATCGGCCCGACCTCTCAGGTTGAAGTCGCCGTCCGAGTGAACAAGAAGGGGCGCGTCACCGACGCCTACCTGGTCGGCGACGGCGGCAAAGTCCCCCAGCATCTGGCACGTGCCGCCCTGGGCGCCGCCAAGCAGTGGACTTTCGAGCCCGCCACTATTCGCGGCAAAAACGTCGCGAGCGACCACACTATCGTCTTCGAATTCCGCCCCGCCGGCCACTAAGTGCATCGTGAACGCGCTGACGCCCCGGGTCGCTCGTAAAAAATCGCAGTTGGACCAGCTACGCCCCCACGTCGCCGAGAGTCTCGCCGCCCTCGCCGGCTGGTACGACGTCGAGCTGACCTACACCTCCAATGCCATCGAAGGCAACACCCTCACACGCCTCGAAACCGCCATCGTGCTCGACAAAGGTTTAACCATTGGAGGCAAGCCGCTGAAGGATCACTTGGAAGCTTTAGGCCACAAGGATGCCTTGCATTTTATCCGCTCCATTGCCGACCAGCCGCAGCCCGTTCATGAAGTCGACGTCCGGGCTCTTCATCAACTCGTCCTTCAGCGGGCGGACCCACGCGAAGCCGGAAAATACTCCGAGCATCAGCGCGTCATCAAAGGTTCCGCCGCCGTTCTTCCCTCGCCTTGGGAGATTTCTGCGTTGATGACCGAATTCGGGCGCTGGCTATCCGCTGTTACCCCCGGACCCGACGCCGCCTTCGAGGCTCATCTCCGCCTCGTGCTGATTCACCCGTTCAGCGACGGAAACGGTAGGACTGCGCGGCTTCTTATGAACCTTCTGTTGCTGAAAGACGCCTACCCACCCGTCATCATCGGGCCAGAGGATCGTACCGAACACATAGAGAGCCTCGAAGCAGTCCAGGCGCGCAAACAGCGCCGGCCGTACGATGACTTCATGTATGGGCGCCTCGAAGCGAGCTTAGATAAACACATCGAGTTCCTTGGCCGCACGCCCGCGCCCTTCACTCCAAGCGCCACTTGATGTTGCACCCAATGCTCGCCCTTTGCTCGGGTGCCACCGCACGATCACTCAACACCGCATCGATGGCAGCCCGCACGTCACGCCCGCTGACAGCAATCGTGTTTCCCCGGCGGCTGTCGTCGAACTGACCCCGGTACACCAGCTTTCGTTCCCCGTCGAAGACAAAGAAATCCGGCGTGCACGCCGCGCTGTAGTCCCGCGCCACGTCCTGCGTCCCGTCGTAGCAGTATGGGAAGCTGAATCCAAGCTCCGCCGCCATCTCCCGCAGACTATCCGGCGCATCGTCGGGATAAGCATCGCCGTCGTTCGAGCAAATCGCCACAATGCCCACAGGCCGCCCCGCATAATCCTTCCCCAGCTCCGCTAACCCGTTCTGCATGTGCTTTACATACGGGCAATGCCGGCAGATGAACATCACCAACAGCGCCTTCTTGTCCTTGAAATCGGCAAGGCTCACCGCGCGCCCCGAAACCACGTCCTCTAAGGCGAAAGCAGGCGCTGACGTTCCAAGCGCAAGCATGCTGGATTCTGTGCGTGACATTGTTTTTCAACGACAGGGTAACAGGTACCCAGACCTGTAGGCCGGGCACACGCTCGGCTCGCAAAGATCGTATCATCTCCTTACCATGCAGAAGCCGACCTTCGATCCTGGCCTGACCCAGCAGTACACCGGCTCCCTCAAGCGCGTTATCAACAAGGACGGCCAGTTTAACGTGCGCCGCAGCGGCTCCACTTGGCGCGACGCTCATCCTTATCTGGTGCTGGTGACCCTGCCCTTCCCCCTCTTCCTCGCTTTAGTCACCCTCGGGTTCGTCGTGCTCAATATCGTCTTCGCGGCCCTCTACCTAGCTGCCGGCGTCGACAATCTGAAAGGCGTTGACGCCTCTACCCCATGGATGGCATTTGTGAATACCTGCTTTTTCAGCGCCCACACATTAACCACCGTCGGCTATGGCAACATCTATCCCGTTGGCGTAATGGCAAACTCGCTCGCCGCATTAGAAGCGCTGGTCGGCTTGCTCACCCTCGCCATCGTCACAGGCCTCCTCTTCGGGCGCTTCTCGCGTCCTTCCGCACGCATCGGCTTCAGCGACAGTTTGATCGTTACGCCTTACCAGGGCGGCATCAGCTTGCAGTTCCGCGTCGTCAACCGGCGCTCCAACAACCTCATCAATCTTGAAGCTCGCGTTCTAGTGATGACGGTGGAGATGATCGAAGGCCGCCCGCAACGCCGCTTCCTGCCGCTTGAGCTGGAGCGCAGCGAAATTCTCTTCTTCCCCCTGACTTGGACCGTTGTTCACCCCATCGACGACAAGAGCCCCTTGTTCGGCAAATCACCCCAAGATCTCGAAGGCCTTCAAGCTGAAGTAATGATCATGATGCGGGCCTTCGACGAGACCTCCGCTCAAACCGTACACTCCCGCTATTCCTACCGCTATGACGAAATCACCTGGGGCGCAAAGTTTGCTCCGGCCTTCGAGGTCGATCCCAACGGCGACTTGCATCTCGAAGTGAACAGAGTAGGCGCCGTTGATGCCGCCGCACTCGGCAACTGAAAGCACCTTGCCTCTGACAAAGTGAACTACCATGTTGAGCGTGGAACTACCGCAATGTGTTTTTTGCCGGATCATCGACGGCAGCCTCAGCGCGTACATCGTCTATCAAGACGCTGACTCTGTAGCCTTCCTCGACAGCGACCCGCTATTTCCCGGCCACGTGCTGCTTTGCCCCCGCAAACACTACCAGACGCTGCCTGATCTGCCCGTCCGCCTGGTCGGTCCGTTATTCATAACCACGCAAATGCTCGCCAAAGCTGTCGAAGCCGCAGTGGACGCCGAGGGCACATTCGTTGCCATCAACAATCACATCAGCCAGACGGTCCCTCATTTGCATATTCACGTCGTCCCCAGAAGGCGGAAGGACGGTCTGCGCGGCTTCTTCTGGCCGCGACAACGCTATCAGGATGACGCCGCCCGCGAGACTGTGCGCGACGCCATTAGCCGCGAGATTCGCAAATTGCTGGGCTCCTGAAACCGCCACCCCATTGCCTACGACGCGCCCAGCCCAACCGGCGACGCCCCTTTGGACAAAGCCTCTAACATCTGTTCCCTTTCGCGAATCGCACGTTCCACTGCCGACTGTGTCGCAATGCGATACACAATCAGGCCGATCGCGAATTCTACCGCTAACACCCCCGGCAATGCCCATTCGCTCCCCAGCGCCCAGCGCGCGAGAATGGCAAACCCAACCAGCAGCGACATACTCAGGCTGCACAGCAGAAACCAAAGCTGCATCTTCCCGCCCGCTTGCTTCTTGAATGTCTGCGTCGGGTCAACGGGCCGCGCCATGGCGATCGACGTCAGATTTCCAATGCATAAAAAGAACAGCCCCACCACTGCCGATGCACTCACCGCGTCAATAATATTGAAGGCCGTTATCGCCACGCGGCTCACGCGCGCAAACAGCAGGACAACCCCACACTGCAGCAGGATGAACGTCACCGCCGTCAGGTTCTTCGCTTTCAGTACCGTCTCGAGCGAGACCGGCGCGACGAAATAGATCTGCGTCGCACGCCGGTCAAACCCGAACACGTTCAATAAAAGGGAGTCGCTCATCAGAAGCACGCCGTAAAGCGTGACCACCGCCAGGAAATTCTCGCTAATGAAGCTGTCTCTCCCGCCCGTTGCGCCATTCAGTACCAGCGGAATGAAAATCAGCACGCTGAACACGCACGCCATTCCGAAGATGACCCGAAAGCGCGGCATGCGAAACAGCGATTGGAACTCTTTTTGTAAGAGCGCCCCCAGCGGATCGCCAAACACTCGGCTGGGAATCTCAAACAGCCTTTGCGAGAAGCTACCCGCCGTTTTTCCTTCCTTTGCTGCCGCCGATGTTCCTGAACGAAAGCCATCTTCCTGAATCAGGCTCCTCTGGAATTGCCATCGGGCCAGTGCGTAAACCAGCGCCGTCCAGGCCATCACCTGAAGAACGTCGGCAGCCGACACCCGGCCGCCCGAAAGCGTTGCGAATCCATGCCAGGGCGTCCAGTTGCTCCGCGCAAAATTCAGGTACCGCGGCGACACATTATGCCTACCGGCGAATAGCACTTGCGGCAGCACCCCGATGCTCACCAGCAACACAGCAAACAGCTCCCGGAAGCCTTTGCGGTCGAACGAATGCAGAATCAACTCTCGCACTGCCAGAGACAACAACAGATTGAACGGTATAAACAGCCATAAGACGAAAGGCGACCAAACAGGAATAGCGGGCTGGCGCAGCAGCCCAATCACGGCCCCGGTCAGAACCAACATCATTTCCGGCGCGCTCGTAATCCGCAAAAAGACTTCAATTCCGAATAACGAACTGGCGGGCACCGGGTAGATCTGCAGCTTATTCAATTGCAGAGACCAACCGCTGCTTAAGGTAAATAGCGGCACCAACTGCCAGAAGGCGAAAACGCCCAGCAGACCCACCGGAAGCCACTCGCGCAGCTCCTCAATGGGGATCTGAGGAAGCCCTATCGCGAGAACCACCGCCAGCGCCGCGAACAGTCCGTACCAGAGAAGCGACAGAATCCATACCAGGATCGCCCCGGTGGTCGTACGCGGAAGATGGTTGCGCATCGTGCGAAACTGCGCCCACGCGATTACCGCAATCTGCTGCCACATCTACGGCCAATTCATGTTACAGCCAACTAGCTACAACCAATCCATCTACAGCCAATCATCTACAACCAATCCAGCTTTTCGCTGTACCGCTCGCCGCCCACCAGGTCAACGAAAATGTCTTCGAGCGTACTTGAGCCCTTCGCCGCCTGCTGCTGCAATTCACTCATGGTTCCTTCGACAAGCACCTTGCCCCGATGAATGATCGCGATCTGATCGCACAGCCGCTCCACCACTTCCAGCACGTGCGACGTCAAAAACACCGTAGCGCCGTGATGCACCTGCTCCAGCAAAATGTCTTTCATCAGCCGCGCGCCTACCGCATCCACGCCTTCAAACGGCTCGTCCATCAAGAACAAGCGCGGCCGATGTATCAAGGCAGCGGCCATCGCCACCCGCTTTCGCATCCCCTTTGAATACTCCCCAATCAGCTTCCGGGGCTGCTCTTTCAGTTGAAACAGATCCAGCAGCTCACGGCTGCGTTCCTTCGCGCGCGGCCGCGGAATGCCGTAGAGACGCGCCACAAACTCCAGATACTCCGCGCCCGTCAAGTAATCGAACAGCAGCGTGTCGTCCGGTACAATCCCGATCTCTTTCCGAATCTCCAGCGACTTCTCGGGCAGCGGCAACCCCAGAATCTCCATCGATCCCGAGTCGGGCTGCGACAAACCGATCAGCATCTTGATCGTCGTCGTCTTCCCAGCCCCATTCGGCCCCAGAAAGCCAAAAAAACATCCTTGCGGCACGGTCACCGATAACCCGTCCACGGCTCGCACACCGTTATAGGACTTCACCAGATTCTCGATTCGTATGGCTGCAACACCCGGCGCGGCGGCAACCGCAGGGGGTGAAATTTCCGGCAGCGAAGCTTCGGAATCGGAGATCATCAGGGCTGCGGAGTTCCTCGCATTGCCGTTACGCTTGCCACAAGATTGCCGGTTTGCCGCAAAATTGCGAATTTCGCGCGCGCCACCTGCGTCTCAGCATCATACAACGCAATCCAGCGGCTGCTCTCCTCCAACCGCGCATGTTCTACTTCCCGCAAGGGTGTTCGTCCTTCCGAATTCTGCGCCAGCAGCACGCTCACCTCTTCACGCGCGAAATCCAATTGCATCTTGGCCAGCTTACGGATCGTCTCTGCCTTCTTCCACTGCTCATAACTGCGGCGTGTATCCGCCAAAATCCGGTTGCGCGTCTGATCCATCTGAATGCGAATCTTCTGCATATCGATTGCCGCCTGCTCGGAGTAGGCCCTCGCCGCCGGTCCTACCAGAATCGGAACCTTCACGGAAGCACCCAACTCAACATTGTTCGCTTGAAACTTTGCCGAGGGGAAATACTGAACGTAGTTTTGTTTTAAGAAGTACGCATACTGCGCCACCAGGTCCACCTGTGGCAGTCGCTCGGCTTTAAACGACCGGAATTCCATTTGCTTCGCCAGCACGTTCGACTGCATCTGGATCAGTTCTTTGTTATTCCGCAGCGCTGCATCTGCCGCCGCATCCTCTGAAGGAGGAGTCACTATGGCTGAAAAATCGGATGGCGCCGTCTTCACTCGATCCGCCGCGGGGTAGCCGACAACCAGCGCCAGCATCATCGCGTAATAGTCAGAGTCAAGATTGGCCGCTTCCAGCTGTTGTTGCGCCATCTCCAGATTGACTTGCGCGCGCTTCAGCTCCAGTGGAAGCTCCGTGCCTTCGTTTACCGCTGCCGTCGTCGAATCGGCTACTTTCTGTAGGCTGGGAAGCTCATTCGCGGTAATCTCGCTCTGGTGCTCGATCTGACTGAGCGTAAGGAATAGATCGGCAGCCTGATAAGCAACGTCTTCCGCCTTCGCTTGCGCGCCGTATTGCGAGCCGCGCGCCGTCTCTCTTGCCCCCGCAAGCTGATAGCTCTTCGGCCGATTGTAAATCGCCATCTGGCCCTGCACCTGGAACAGGCTTGGCGCGCTGCCCTCAATCGTATTCGGATAACCGTAGATATAGGCGTCACCGCTCCCCAGGTAGACCTTCGGACGAAACGGGTCCTGGGCAACCCGTATGCCCGCAGTGGCGCGCTGCTGATCCAGTCGAGCTAACGTAACATCCGGGTTCTGCCGCGCCGCAAGCTCTAAAGCCTGCTCGAGCGTCAGCGAATGAACCTCTCCATGCGCCAGGACAGTGGAAAAAAGAAAGAGAATTGCGATCTTTCGAGTGAACACAAACCCATGCTAACGTGCCCAAAGCCCCACGTAGCCCACAATCGAACACGCCGGCGAGCCCGACATCTGACGCGTGATCGCGAGCAGTCTTCTTCGTGCTCCTCCGAGTAAGCAGCCAAAAAAGCTCTGGCCAGCGGCATTCACCGCTGGCCAGAGAACTCACGAACCAATCAGACTCCGAAGCCGCTAGTGCGCGCCGGTCGGAGGCCGCACAACTGTCGACGCACCGGCGCCACCAGAAGGCTTGGGCCCGGGCGTTCCCGGCGCCGAGGTCGCTGCGCCACTGCTCGGATTCTTGTCATAAAGCTGCACAATGTCCTGAGTGATGTCTATCGCGCTTGAAGCGTACAGCACGGGAGTGTTCGGATTGCTTACGTCCAGGATCATCGTGTAGCCGTTGTCTTTCGCGTACTTCTCAATCACGGCCATCATCCGCTGTCCTAGCCCTTGCAGCACCCGTTGCTGCTCGCTCTGCAGTTCCTCTTGCGAATCCTGCACGTCACGCTCCAGGCGCTTCTTCTTCTCATCGATATCCCGGGCCAGCTGGTTGCGCTTTTCCTCGCTCATCAGCGTACCGCCCTTGGAGTATTGATCCTGGAGCTGCACAACTTCACTCTGCCGGCCGTCCAGATCCTTCTTCTTTGGCCCGAACTTCGCGTCCAGTTGCTGAGCGGCTTTCTGACCGTCCTTGGTTCCAACGATCGCGCCTTGCACGCTGATCACGCCCACTTTAGCCGGGCCCTGCTGCCCATACGCGCTGACCGTTGCCAACATCAGCACCGTCGAAATTAAGCTACTTCTCATTACCATCTACTTCCTAGTTCCTCTCGTGATTCTTCCATTATCCCCAAAGCGGCAGGTAGTCCCCAACCCGCTTAGAACGTTCGTCCGATGGTGAACCGGAAGATGTGCCGTCGTTCATCCAGGCTGTTCGAAATTCCAAATGACTGAAGCGCGCTTTGATAAGTAGCGTTATTTGGGAAGAACGACCGGTCCGCGGCAATCGGGGCCTGCAAGTTCGTATTAACGACACTCAGATTATACGCCCAATAGACCCGGAATGGAGCGTTGACTACTGGCAGCAACACCTGAAGCTCAAGACCCGCTGAGACGCGCGGTTTCTGCGTCCCCGGTGCAATCACTGCCCGTGCATTGAAGTTGGCCTGCGGAAATAAGGCATTCAGCTGCGCCACACGCTCGGGATTCAAACCCAATTGGCTCGGCAGCGTCAGCCGGTCTATGCCCACATCGACGAAGGGCGCCAGGTTGACCGGCCCAATCAGCGGAATCCGGTATTCGTAGTTAAATACTGTCGCTGTATCGCCGCCCGGCAAGATCAGCTGATAAGAAGGTACCGACTGGTAAACCGGCGTAGTGCCAATCGAGCCGTCTGTGTTTACAATCTTCTGGACGCGCTGGCTTCCGTCGTTGTTCAGCACTCCCACCGGGCTCGAAGTCGGTATGTAAGCGATCGGGCTGATGGTTAGAATGTCAAAGCCGCGGACGTCGTCTTCGCCGCCCATGTAATAACGGCTATAGGGCGGCGCCACCTTTCCGCCGAACCCGGCAATGAAGCGCGCATTCACGTGGAAGCCCATCACATTGCTCTTGAACAATCCGCGACGGAAGTACGCCACGTCCGCAGACGGCTGGATTGTGTTTACGTTTCCGCCCAGCACGCTGCCCGTGAAGCCGAAGTTCAGGCTAACCCGCAATCCACGGTGCGGAACAATCGGGTGGTCCACAGTGTTGTATGAAAAAGTCGGCGAGATGGTGCTGGTCCGAATCCCGCCCAAAGAATTTCTGCCCGTGGCTAACGAGGTCGGGCCGCCGATACCCTGGAAATCGAGATAGTCAAAATAGTTCGTCGCGGCACCGGTCAGCGGCGTCAGCGTCTGCGTGCTATACGAATAACTCAAGCCTACGCGAGCGAAGCTGCGCCGAAGCTGGTAGCTAAGGAATGTGGTAAAACCCCGCCCGTTGGTGACATAGTTCAACAGGTTATTCGTGCCCAGCGAGTTGTAGTAATTGATCAGGTTCGATCCCGCCAGGATGGATGCCTGCCGCCCCTGGTCATAGCTATACCTCTGATAGAAAACCGTAAACCCGGCTTGAATCGGTTTGTCAAATAGATAGGGCTCTGTAAACCCGAACGTCACGTTATCCATCAGCGTGCCGATCTGGGCGCCCAGGCTCAACGTTTCGCCAAGTCCCAGGAAGTTGTTGGTCGAATACGAGAAACCGATAAAGCTTCCCGAAATGCCCGACACGCCGCCGTTCAACTGAATGGAATTCTTGCCCCGCTCTTTTAGCTTCAGGAGCAGGTCTACCGTATTGGTCTTGGTATCGCGCTTCACGTCCCAGGCGTCTTCAGGCTTCAGCGGGTCGAAATACCCCAGCTGGTTGAGCCGCATGATACTCGCGTCCAGAAGCTGCTGGCTATACAGATCCCCTTCGAGCACCTGCAGCTCGCGGCGAATCACTTTGTCGCGAGTCGTGGTGTTCCCCTGGAAGTCGATACGGCGCACAAAGAATTGGTGTCCTTCGTCCACATCAACGGTCAAGTCCACTTGGTTTTTACCGGAAACAGTCTGCGGGTCGGGTGAGGGGACAAAGTCGATATACCCGAAGTTCCCGTAGAGCTTCCGCAAGTTATCCATGCCCTTCTGCAGCTTCTCGGTGGAGAAAGCATCGCCCGGGGCCATGCGGAACACTTGCCGCGCAATCAGGTCCGGCGTGCGGAACAGCTTCATGCCTACGAAGTTGAAGTTGCGGAGATAGTATTTGTCTCCCTCACGCACAAACATCGTGATCTCTACCCGTTTTCCCGGCTTCTTCGGATTCAACAGCGGGATCTTGATTCCTTTGCCTACTACGTCATACACCCGCTCCGAATGATTGATGACTCGCGCTTCGAAGTAGCCTTGCGCTTGATAGAACTGCCGGATGCGCTCAGAGTCTTCGTCCAGCTTTGTTGAATCGTACGTCCTGGCAAACAGGTTTTCAAACAGCACCGAATGCGGGATGCCGATCGGCTTCAGGTTCTTCATCGCGCGGATCACATCACGGTCTGTGAATGCCTTATCCCCCTCGATCACGATGTTGCCAACCTTTACTTTCGGACCTTCATTGATCGCAAAATTGATGTCCACTCCTCCCGGCGGCACCTGCCGGATCTGCGGCGTGACCGAAGCATACTGATGTCCCCGCTCCGCCTCGTATTCTTGAAGAACGTTTCTGGCGCGCTGCACCTTGCCCGGATCGTACTGCGATTCAGGCGTTAAAGCGACCTTGCGCTCCTTGAACCGGTCCAGAATTTCCGATTTGCTGATGGACTTATTTCCGCTGTAATCGATCGTATGGACCGTGCGCCGCTCGGTGACTACAAACCGCAGCAGCACTCCGCCAACCGGCCCTTTCTCTCTCTCGATGCGTAAGTCGTCGAAGCGCCCTGTGTTCCACAACGAGATGAAGTCCCGATGGATGGACTCTTCGTCGTAAACGTCGCCCTTTTTCGTGTAGATGAGAGCACGCAGCGTGTCTTGCGGGACCTTGTGTTGCCCGCGGAATTCAACTCCCTCAATGATGTTCTCGCCCACGGAGGCAGGCTTGGCTTCCTGGATGCTAGAGGGGTTAGCGGGCTGCGGCGTTCTTTCGGGCGCAGTCGGAACGTTCTCAAACGGGTTCTGAGACGGATGCTGCGGGACAGGCGGATTCTGCTGCGGCGGGGGCGCGGCCGACGGCTTTACGGCTGGTGTCGTCTGTTGCTGCGTCTGCACGCCCTCAACGGGCGCACTGCTCCCCGCCGTCGTCACCGCGCGCAGGTTCAATGTGAATAAAAGACAGACACCAGGAAAAACTAGGGCCGATTTGAAGGGCATACGCAGGCCTCGAAGCCTGTGTCGAATCATCTAAAAGCAAATCCTTTCCATGCCGTGGGAAACACCCCTGACGTGACCCGGCCCACGCTGGTTTCAGCATAGGCACTGAAGAAAGAGAGAGAGGGCGCCGGGTAACGAAAACTCAAACTCCCTAGTGTACCGAATGGAGACACCCGGCTAGACTGAATGGTGATGAGTAAGAAGTATTCAGCCCCACCGTCGATGACAATCGACCCCTCTAAGAAATACGTGGCCACCTTTGAGACATCTCGCGGCGCCATTGTTGCGGATCTCTTCGCCAAGGAGGCGCCCAAGAGCGTCAACAACTTCGTCTTCCTGGCAAAGGATGGATTCTACGACGGCACGTCTTTTCACCGTGTCATTCAGGATTTTATGATTCAAGGCGGCGACCCGGAAGGCACCGGGCGCGGTGGCCCCGGCTACCAGTTCGAAGACGAAACCAAGGGCAGTCCCCACAAACATAAGGTGGGATCTCTTTCCATGGCCAACGCCGGACCTAACACCAACGGCAGCCAATTCTTCATCACGCATATCGCGACCAACTGGCTCGACGGAAAACACACAGTGTTCGGCCAGGTCCGCTCCGGCCAGGAAGTCGTCAATACCATCAAGCAAGGCGACAAGGTCACCTCCATCAAAATCGAAGAGTCGTAAACGGCATCCCCCGAATGACTAGAGACGGCGCTTGGAATATCGTCTGCGAGTTCGTCCAAAGCGAGAGCTTGCGGCGCCACATGTTGGGCGTTGAAGCCTGCATGGTCGCGTATGCAGACAAATTCGGTGAAGATCGGGAGCGCTGGGCCGTCACGGCGCTCCTGCACGACTTCGATTGGGAGATTCACCCTTCCGCGCCTGACCATCCGCTCAAAGGCGAGGCGATGTTAGCCGAGCGCGGCGTCGACGAATCAACGCGCCGCGCCATCCTGTCCCATGCCAATTACAGCGGCGTTCCTCGCGTGTCGCTCCTTGAACACGCGCTCTTCGCGTGTGATGAGCTATCCGGCTTCTTAACCGCTTGCGCTTTCGTAAAGCCCGGACGCAGCATTCATGAGGTCGACGTTGCCTCAGTTAAACGCAAGCTGAAGGATAAAGGCTTCGCGCGTAACGTCAACCGCGATGATGTGGTGAACGGCGCCGCGGAGCTAAGTCTGGCGCTTGAGGAACACATCGCTTTTTGTATTGAGGCTATGAAGGCATGTGCCCCTGAGCTGGGTTTATCCAGTTCGGCCTAGCCAGCCCGGTTTAGACTCTTACCAACGTCGCTCGCGGGCCATTCTCAGGTCGCTCACGTCGCGTATCAGTGCATCCCGGCTGCGTGCCTGAAGCACGTTGTGATCAAGAATTCCCTGGATACTGCCAATCGATTTACTTAGCTCTCCGTTGTCGAAGCGGCCCTTCGTCAAATGGCGGTCAAAGGTGGACAGATGGCCTTGTGCGGTGCGGTATCGGCCACGCTGCCCGTCGTTGCCATGTTCAAGCTCGGCGGCTTCGCGCAAATCCGACTGGCTTCGATCCACCAGCTCCCGCATATCCATATAGCGCGGCGGGTACTGCTGGAACCAGGCAGGCCCTTGCGCCCCTTTTAGCGATGCCGCACCACCTGCGGCCAGCCCAATGGAAAGGACAAGGCCAAGGGCGGACCTCTCAAGCATTTTCATGTACGACTCCTTTCGTTTCCCACTAATTAAGACGCGCGGAACCTGCAGGGGATTATTAAGAAACCCCTGCTATCAGATTAATTTTCGTCAGTGCCCTTGGGCTAGCGCGAGAGCGCCGTAGAGCACGCTGTCATCAGCCAGTTCGGCGGGAACCACATCCCGGCGCGCACGCGACCAAGCCGTCATCTGTCGGTCTAGCTCTTGGCGCAGCGGCTCAAACAGCCGCTCGCCTGCTTTGCTGATCCCACCACCAATCACGATACGCGCCGGATTCAAGATCATGAGCGCCGCCTTGATCCCTCTGGCCAAATAGACGACGTAACGCCGCGCGAAATCCGCATCGAGCAGAAGCTCCTTTGCCGGCTGGCCATAGTCGCGTTCCAGCCACAAGCCGCAGCACATTCGCTCGAAGCATCCTCGCGACCCACATAGGCATTCGGGCCCCTCGGGAACGAGGTTGATATGGCCGATTTCCCCGGCAAATGAATCCGCGCCGCGATAGATGGACCGATCCATGATGATGCCTCCGCCTATTCCCGTGGAAAGCGTGAGGTACAGAAGCGGGTTCATTCCGCGACCCGCCCCGTAAATGCATTCCCCCAGCGCTCCCACGTTGGCGTCGTTGTCCATGACCGCTCGAATCCCAGTGAGGCGCTCGACGCTTGCAATCAGCGGATATTGCATCCACCCTTCAACGTGAGTGGACAGAGTGACGGTCTGCGTAGGGAAGTCGACAGGGCCGCCGAAGCCGATTCCGCAACGCTCCGGGCGAAAGGCGTGTTCCTGACGCCACGAAGTGAAAATCCGCTCCACCTCCGCCAACATCCAGCCGGGTCCGCCGCTTCGTTCAGTGCCGCGTGTCTCGCGCAGTATCATCTGATCACCCTGAAAGGCAGCCAGCGTGAACTTCGTTCCTCCGATATCGATGGCCAGAGTTTGCATGTTTTCCATCATGCACGGAAGTCATCCTACGAAGAAAAAGCGCCCAGTGGCGGAAGCCACCGGACGCTTCTTCGAGCAGAACGGCATCAGAGCCGGGCTTAGGAGATACCCAACTCGCCTACAGATTCTAAAGGTTCGAACTCCATGACCATTCCTGAATTACGGAGAGCATCTTTGAATTCCTGATCCTTGCCTTCGGCGACATCGTACTCCCAAATCTCCGTGCCCAGGCTCAAGAACCCATCATCCTCTTCGACCACATCTGAGGAGTGCAGCGTGTCAGGGTTATTGCGTCCTACCAACACCGCATCGACTACCGTCTCGTCGTCCAACTGCGTATCGAGAAAGCTAGCCGGATCGTCGGCTTTCTCCCCCGATTCATTCGAACGCTCCCGAAAAACGACTTTGTATTTCATGTGAACAACTATATCTTTCCCTCAGGACCGGCAATTACATTCCCTTGCTGCCGCTGCCCATCGTCGACTGAATGCCCTTGATCTTGCTCAAATGCCCCTGTAAGGTCGGCAGCGTGGTGCTGGCAAAATCCTTGATCTTAGCGTCTTTGCCCATGTTGGCTTCCTTTTGGAAGTCCTTCACGTCCTCTTCGTGATCTTTGACCATATCGTTCACATACATCTTGTCGAAGGCTGGGCCGGACATCTTCGATAGCTTGTCGTACATCGCCTGCTGCTTTGCGTTGACGTCGGTAGGCAGTGTCATGCCTTCTGATTGGGCGGTCGATTTCAGGTCGTTGTTTGCCTTCGTGTGATCGTCCACCATCTGCTGGCCGAACGCTTTCACGTCGGGATTAGTGGCCTTGTCCGCTGCCAGTTGCCCGACCTTTACCTCTGCCATCCCGCCCTGGGCTGCTTTCATGGCGAAGATACCGTCAGCCGATTTCATCATCTTGTGCGTGCCGGCATCCATGTGCTGGTTGCCGGAATCCTGCGCGCCGATCAGCGTCGACGAAAGCACCACAAAAGCCGCACAACCTGCGACTCCCAACAACGTGTGTCTGATTTTTTCCATTAGAACCGCTCCTGTTAGTTGGATTTACCTTAAGCAGAGTGGTTACCAGTTAACGACAAAGAACTTCTTTCCCCCGCAGAATTGCGATCTGTTGAACCCCACTCTTTGAGCCGAAGATATGGCTAGCATGAAAAAGTGGGTTCTGAGCGTTGAACTCGATGGTGAATGGGAAGAGTGCAGCTTTGCAACTCACAAAGAAGCGTTGGCGGCCTTTGCGGCGCTTGCGAAAGATTATACGAAGGCGCTGAGAGGTGCGGTATTGACTTCGCGTGGGCCACATCATCATCCGCGTCATACCGACGATCACCGGCTGCCGGTTAAGAGCAAGTACGTGAACTGAAGCGGCCTAGCCGAGCTGGTTCGCGATGGCGTAGCGTGTCATCTGCGCTGTCGAGTGCAACCCCAGCCGCTGCATGATGGCCGCGCGATGAAACTCCGCGGTGCGAACCGAGATATTGAGTTGGTTGGCGACGTCCTTGGCGCTACAGCCGACTGCAATCAGACGCAGAACTTCGCGTTGCCTGGCGGTGAGTTCCCCCTTGGCGGCTTCTGACGGCGCACCTTCCTGGGCCTTAGGAGTGGACGGTGTTAACAAGCTTCCGCCATCCAGAACGGTTCGCAGAGCGGACAACAATTCCTGCGCCGGAACCTGCTTGGATAGATAAGCCTTGGCGCCCACCTGAGCGGCCTGGTCAACGTAGCTGGGGTCGGAGTACATGGAGAGAAACACGATGGGAAGCGCGGGCTGACGTTCCAACACTTTGCGGGCGGTCACGAATCCGTCTCCGCCGGGCATGCTCACGTCGAGAACTGCTAGATCCGGATGAAACTCGTCGGCAGCGCTGAGGAAGGCCTCACCGTTATCCACTGCTCGAATCTGAAACTCGTCTTTCATCATCGCTTGCAAGGCATCAAGGATCAGATGGTGGTCGTCGGCCATTAGCAATTTCGGCAATGTGGAGTTGGCTAAAAGCGACATCAATACGTTGAAACCCTCCCGTTTAAGATGCCCCAGCTTTTCAGGGGATACGAAATAATCGTACAGCTACAATCCAGATCGGGCCACTAGGGATGAGCCGGGTTTACTGTAAGCTATATGACGCCTGGAGCGTGCACTGCGGACCCAAAGAGTGGTGCGGCCATGCCGTTGAAATCGAGGTAATTGGGCACAATGAAGTCGGCGCCAACCTGGATTAAGCGGCGGCGCTTCCACGGATCGACGGCCAAGCATTCCGGCTCCGCCGTGGCCACTCCGACGGCGACGCCGCCCGCTTTTTTTACTTCTTCGATCTCCACATAGCCATCTCCGAAGACGAGCAGCTGTTCTGGCTCAAAGCTGGCGCGGGAGAGAATCTGCTGGACGAGCAGAGCTTTTGAGAAGCTCTTCAGATCGTCTTGCGCGCCATAAACGCGGCCATCGAAATAGCGGGCGACATCCAGAAGAGCAGCCTCTTCTTTGACGTTGGCGTCGTCAGTACCGCTTGCGAGATAGAGCCGCAAGCCTCGATGCAGCAGCGATTCGAGGAGTTCCCGTGCGCCGGGCACCAGATAACGCTCCGGGGTCACGCGATGCTGCCGGAGATCTTCCAAGCGGTCCACGATACGGACTGAAAGCCTGTCCAAATACATCCGCTTATAGGCAAGCGGATCGAGCGGCTCGCCTCCCCGCAGGCGGATGGCTTCAGCGAGGGCCATCATTTGATAAATGGTTTCCTTGCCGGTAAGGCGCCAGACGAACTCCTCGACGGCTTCGACCAGCTTACTTTCCGGCTCGCCGGTACGGAGCGTGACAAGCTGTTCAAGACACATGGGTACCATGACGTCCATCCACCCGGACCGGATCAACGAGATAGTGCCATCGAAGTCGAAAATTACTACTTTCGCCTTCGCGGCTGAGGCGCCAGGCCGAACCACTTCAATCACTTACGCATTCTCCCACGCGTGCGCTTCGAGCAGTACCGCAGTAACTAGGGGAGGCGCCGAAGCTGCGATATCATACAGCTTTACGCCACAAATCACCTTGGAAAAAGAGCGGAATTCACCTTAATTATTACTATGCGTGTAGCTATTATCGGGACCGGCTATGTCGGTCTTACAACCGGTGTTTGTCTGGCCTTTATCGGTCACGAAGTTTTCTGCCTGGATAGCGATCAGAGTAAGATCGACCGGCTCGCGGCCGGGCACATTCCGATCTATGAGCCATATCTGAAGGAGCTTCTCGAAGAAGCCCGGCCGAACCTGACGTTTACCACCAGTTATCCGGAAGCGATTCCCGGCGCCGATGTTGTCTTTATCGCTGTTGGGACTCCGCCAACACTTTCCGGCGCACCGAACCTGGAATTCCTATCGCAAGCGGCTAAGTCGATAGGGCAGCACATAGATGGCGATTTTACGGTAGTTGTGAACAAGTCGACGGTGCCGATCGGCAGCGGCAACTGGGTGGGGTCGCTGCTTCGCGAGACCTGTGAGCAGCGCCAGGATGGGTTGTGCACGGCGTTTGCGGTTGCTTCGAATCCGGAGTTCCTGCGTGAAGGCTCGGCGCTGCACGATAGCCTCTATCCGGACCGCATTGTGATAGGGGCCGATGAGCCGCGGGCGCTTGAAGTTCTTTATTCGCTGTACCGGCCGATCCTGGACCAGACTTTCGGTGCTCCGACGTACCTGCCGAGACAGGAGAGCCTGGGCGCGGTACCGCTGCTTTCGACGGACCTAGCGTCGGCGGAGCTGATCAAGTACGCGGCGAACGCTTTTCTCGCGCTGAAGATCAGCTTCATCAATGAGATCGGCCTGGTGGCGGAACGGGTGGGGGCAAACATCTCAGAAGTCGGCCGCGGCATTGGTCTGGATTCGCGCATCGGACCGCGCTTTTTGAGCGCCGGACTGGGGTGGGGCGGCTCGTGCTTCGGTAAGGATACAGCCGCCTTGATCGCTACCGCCGGCGAATACGGCATCCATATGCCGATTGTGGAGGCGGCCAAAAAGATTAATGCCCGGCAGCGCGACCGGGTGGTGGAAAAGCTGCTACACGAGCTAAAGATCCTGAAAGGGCGGACGATCGGGCTGCTGGGCCTGGCGTTCAAGCCGAACACGGACGACCTGAGGGAGGCACCGGCCATTGAGATCGCTCAGAAGCTGATCGATCGGGGAGTACGGGTGAAGGCGCACGACCCGATTGCGATGGAGCGGTTTGAGAAGGAGCACGGTTCGATTGGACTGCAAATGTGCAAGAGCGCGCTTGAGGTAGCGGAAGGCTGCGACGCACTGGTGCTGGTAACGGAGTGGAACGAATATCGGGATCTGGACTGGGAAGTGGTCGCGAAGAAGATGCGCAGCCCGTTTCTCCTGGACGGCCGCCATGCTCTTGATCGCGAGAAGGTGATGCGCGCGGGTCTACGATACGCGAGCATCAGCTAGGCTTCTTCTTTGCGGGACCAGAGAGCGAGGTCTCCGGTTCGGGGATTTCGCCGTCGTTTAGGTGCCGTTCAATCTCCTGGTTCAGCCAACGAGGAGGGCGACCACGGCGGGGTAGGTTGGGGGTCGAGAGGCGCTCAAGCGCCTCGATAGCTTCAGTCAACCGCTGCCGTTCGGCTTGCAGCTCGACTATCATTTTGTGAAGGTCCATTTGAGAGAGTAAGTGAGAGAGACTTACCCATAGACACGCAACCCCGGCCAGTGTTTCGACTGGCCGGGGTTGCGTTTTACAGAGTTAGTCGGGCGACTTCCTACTCTCCCACACACTTGCGCATGCAGTACCATCGGGGCTGGGAGGCTTAACTTCCGTGTTCGGGATGGGAACGGGTGGAACCCTCTCGCTGTGATCACCCGAAAGATTGCCGAAGTGAACGACCGCTCTTAATGTGGCGGCTCCCTTCGGACTTAAACTTTGGGTTTGTTCTTTGTTGAATAGTTAATGACGGGACAACTAGAGCAAGATACTTTATTTACCGACTGTGCCGAGTCGGAATGCACAGTTCATTTTATGGTCAAGCCGAACGAGCTATTAGTAACGGTAAGCTCAACAGATTACTCTGCTTACACATCCGTCCTATCAACGTGATCGTCTTTCACGGCTCTTCAGGGAGATCTCATCTTGGGGAAGGTTTCGCGCTTATATGCTTTCAGCGCTTATCCTGACCGAACTTCGCTACTCAGCTGTGCCACGGGTGTGACAACTGAATCACAAGAGGTTCGTTCACCCCGGTCCTCTCGTACTAAGGGCAAGCCCCCTCAAATCTCCTCCGCCCACCACAGATAGGGACCGAACTGTCTCGCGACGTTCTGAACCCAGTTCACGTACCGCTTTAATGGGCGAACAGCCCAACCCTTGGGAGCTTCTACACCCCCAGGATGCGATGAACCGACATCGAGGTGCCAAACCGGAGCGTCGATATGAACTCTTGACTCCGATCAGCCTGTTATCCCCGGCGTACCTTTTATCCGTTGAGC
>JAABUQ010001368.1_pt1 | contig 52965 bp, 53 predicted proteins | sample 5560001 | NCBI WGS metagenome assembly JAABUQ01 (sample SAMN10711888, study PRJNA513371) | rock metagenome | isolation source: Antarctica rocks | place: Antarctica: Victoria Land, Finger Mt nord | collected 2015-12-18
TTGCCAGTTGCCAGTTGCCAGTTGCCAGTTGCCAGTTGCCAGTTGCCAGTTGCCAGTTGCCAGTTGCCAGTTGCCAGTTGCCAGTTGCCAGTTGCCAGTTGCCAGTTGCCAGTTGCCAGTTGCCAGATAATAGGATAAGGGAGGAACGATGCGGATGTATCGTTCCTCCCTTATTTCGCCCTATACAATCCTACACCTGCAAGCGTCAGGTCCAAAACACTGGCAACTGGCAACTGGCAACTACATGTTGATGGCCTGACCCTCGACGTTGAGCGCGGCCTCGGCGATGACCTCGGAGAGCGTGGGGTGCGGATGGACCGAGCGGGCCAGCTCCAGGGGCGTGGACTCCAGCGTGCGGGCCACGGCGAACTCCGCGATCAGTTCGGTCACGTCAGCCCCGATCAGGTGCGCGCCCAGGATCTCGCCGGTGTGCTTGTCGGCGATGATCTTGACCTGCCCGTCGGTCTCGCCCAGCGCCATGGCCTTACCGTTGGGGCTGAAGGGGAACTTGCCGATGTTGATCTCGCGTCCGCTCTCGCGCGCCTGGGCCTCGGTCAAGCCGATGGCGGCAATCTGCGGCGCGCTATAGGTGCAGCGGGGCATGGCGTCGTAGTCCGGCTTCATGGTGGGGTGACCGGCGATGGCCTCGGCCGCCAATTCGCCCTGCGCCGAGGCCACGTGCGCGAGCGGGAGCTTGCCGGTCACGTCACCGATGGCGTAGACCCCCGGCACGTTCGTTTGCAGCCTGTCGTCGACCTCGATGTGGCCGCGCTTGGTCAGGGCTACACCGACCTCCTCCAGGCCCAGATCCTCCGTATTGGGCATAAAGCCAGCGGCGACGATAACCCGATCAACCTCCAGGGTCCGCGGGCCGCCCTGTCCTTGCTCGGTGACGCGCTCCTGCGCCCCTTCCGTGTCCCAATCCTCGACCTCGACCACCTGACCGCCCGTGACGGGCGCGAGGCGGACGCGCACCCGGTCGCCCGAGGTGTCGACGCCCTGGACCGCCGTGTCGGTGAGCATGGTGATGCCGCGCTTCTTGAAGGCCCTGGCCAGCCCGGCGCTCATCTCCTCGTCTTCCAGCGGCAGGATACGCGGCAGGTACTCCACCACCGTGGTGTCGCTGCCGTACGCGCTGTAGACCGTGGCGAACTCGACGCCGATGGGGCCGCTGCCCACGATCAGCACCCGCTCGGGCATCGTGTCGAGGCTCCAGATTTCCTTGGCTGAGACGACGCGCTGGCCGTCGACCTCGACGCCGCGCAGGGGTCTGACGCGTGAGCCCGTCGCGATAATGATGTTGCGGGTTTGCAACTCGCGGTCGCCATCGGGTCCGCCGCTGACCGCGACGCGGTCGGGCGCAATCAGGCGTCCGGCGCCGCGCACCACGTCGATCTTATTCTTCTTCATCAGGAAGGTGACGCCCTTGACCTGCTTGCCCACGATGGTCTTGCAGCGGGCGATGGCGGCGGCGTAGTCGGCGGTGATGTTGTCGGCGGAGATGCCGAAGTCTTTGGCGTGGTGGAAGAGGGTCAGCACCTCGGCGTTACGCAGCAGCGCCTTGCTGGGGATGCAGCCCCAGTTGAGGCAAATGCCGCCCAGCTCATCACGCTCGACCACGGCCGTCTTGAGTCCGAGCTGCGCCGCGCGGATGGCGGCCACATAGCCGCCGGGGCCCCCTCCAATGACCACGACATCATAGATGGGGCCAGTAGCGTTTGTCATCCTTGTCCTTCTCCTGGCTGTCGCAAGATTGTTCATCCTTATCATATCCCATCGCGCGGCTTGCACGGTTCGATACAGCGTCTTGCTGTGGAGGAGTGGACCTGACCCGGAAGGGCCATGGTAGGGGCCAAACCGCGACAGGTCCGAGGGGAAGGTACCACGAGGGTGGGGTGAGCGACGAACCGGAAGGGCCACGGCGGTGATGCGCGACTGTCGGCGCCGTTCACGGGTGGTTGATGGGCGACGGTTCATATTCATTGCTGACTGGGGACGATCAGTGTCGACCGGGGACAAATCGTAGACCCGCGGGGAGGTGTGTCCCGGCGGCGTCATCCGTCGCCAGTTAGCAGCGGCTCATGGTCTACGACATGGCCTTCGACTCGACATAACTGCTGAGACACGAACAATCTTCCTGTTTATGTAAAGTAGGCGGATGTATCACAGCGTAGAGTAGCAATAGATTCCGTTCCTATCGTCCTATCCGATGTCGAGCTACTCGTCGGCACCGCCAGGTGTGACGGGAGCGTCTTGTGACTCGACGTGTGGACCGTCGGCCTGTCACTCCCTATACCCGACCTACGACGGCCTCTGGTATCGGCTTGCCCCGCAGGCCACGCCCGTGCCAGACACGCCGCTTGTCCACCAGGCACTCCGCCCACCGCCTGCCGTGCTACGCCCGCCGTTCGCCACCTCTTGCTGCTCCAGAGTTCGTTGCCTCACGCTGCCATGACGGTCCGTTGATGATCGGCAGACGGCTTCATCGTGCTTCCGTCGTCGTCGGGACCACTCTAGTACCGTTCGCTTGAAAACCTTCCGCAGTTTCTACAGGCGTGCGGTAGGCCATTGGAGCGTGAGACAACGTGTCGAATATGCGGAGAAATCTCCGTCGTGCGGTACGAGCCTGCATTATTCACGAGACGGCGCTCCCAGGACGGATAGTCCCCGCCCACGCACCCGTCATTAATAATCCAGGCTAGCGCCGCGTCGCAACCATTCTACGACGTATCCTCTCACCCAAGGGGCATGTGCTGCGTCGTGGCTGGCTCTCAAATGAACCGGGACGAGGGATGGGAAAGCGCCGGCCGCAGCCATAGGGCCTACCCTCACAGTGATGCGCCGGTTGTCGCTAAGGGTAGCCTTGATAGAAAGGGCGGAGAATAGGTATTTGTAGGAGATGCGGGGCGCGTTCGTAGCGTCCGAGAGGCGATCCTAGCCATCTACACACCAGGTGACGGGCCGGCTAGCCCTAGCCTCTCATAGGCCGTGTCGATATGCTTCAGATGGTAGGATAGGTCGAATAAGTCCTCTATCTCAGATGGTGTTAGGGTAGCAGCAACATGCGGATCGGCGCAGAGCAACGCACGAAACGGGACACCTTCGCGCCAGGATTGCATGGCGGCGGTCTGCACGATCTTATAGGCTTCCTGACGGTCCATGCCCGCTTCGACCAACGCAAGCAAGGCGCGCTGCGAGTAGATGAGGCCGCCGGTCAGGTCGATGTTAGCCCGCATGCGCTCGCGGTCCACCTGCAAACCCTCCAGCACACCTGTCAGGACATGCACGGCGTAGTCGAGCGCTAGGCAGGCGTCGGGCACGATGACGCGCTCTGCCGAGGAATGACTTATGTCACGTTCATGCCAGAGCGCGACGTTCTCCAGGGCGGGCGTTACATAGCCGCGGATGACGCGGGCCAGGCCGCAGACCCGCTCACAGAGGATTGGGTTGCGCTTATGGGGCATGGCCGACGATCCCTGCTGGCCTTTGGCGAACGGCTCCTCGGCCTCGCGCACCTCCGTGCGCTGGAGATGGCGGATCTCCGTGGCAATCTTCTCTAACGAGGCGGCGATGACGCCCAGCATGGCCATGAAGGTGGCGTGCCGGTCGCGCTGGATGACCTGCGTCCCGGCCGCCACCGGGGTCAGACCCAGGCGACGGCAGGCGTCCTCCTCCACCGCGGGGGGTATGTTGGCGTGGGTGCCTACCGCTCCCGCCAGCTTGCCCACCGCTAGTTCCTCACGCGCAAACTCCAGCCGCCGTCTTGCACGCCGCGCCTCGTCGACCCATACGGCGACCTTGAACCCAAAGGTCGTCGGCTCGGCGTGGATACCGTGGCTGCGCCCGATGGTGGGCGTGTCACGGTGTTTCACGGCCAGTTCGGTCAGCACCCACTCCAGACTGTCCACATCGGCCTGCAATAGGGCAATAGAGTCGACGATCTGTAGGGCAAACGCTGTATCGACCACGTCCGAACTAGTCAGACCTAGATGGACATAGCGTGACTCCGGGCCGATAGTCTCGGCCATAGCACGCAAAAAGGCGATCACGTCGTGATGGGTCTCGCGTTCGAGCTCGTCCATCCGCGACAGGTCTACCCGCGCCCGTTTGATCTCAGGGAGGGCCTCCGTGGGAATCTCGCCCCGTGCCGCCCAGGCCTCGCACACGGCGATCTCCACCCGCAGCCACAACGCGATCTTGTGCTCCTGCGACCATAGCCGCGCCATCTCCGGCCGCGAGTAGCGTTCGATCATCCTATCGCCTCCTATAGTCCTATAGAGTCTCAGAACCCTAGCTTCCACCCGCCCAAACCCTATGGCTGAGCTATGCCGATCTACATCACTCTTGCGATTATGCTCTATTCAACTCTATATCTATAAGCGTATCAGGCCCTGGCCTTCGATCTTCGTATGTTGCACGTGAAACATTCCTCGTTTTACCTGCACCCGCTAGCAGAGAAACATATGCAGGGACGGTTGGGATGTCGTGCCAGACGGGAATCATAGCTGGGAACGGACTCAGGGTTATCATCAGACGGGGTACTATGATGCATACACGACGATAGCGAGGAGGGATGATGCCGTACGCCAAACTCGTAGCGCCAGGACACAAGGTCAAACTCTCAGACTACGACCCCAACGACAAGGGGGGGACCTCGCGCGACAAGGCCGACAAGGAGGTGGCCAAGCTCAACGCCAGGCTCACCGAGCTACAGGAGGCGCTCTACGCGGCGCAACATAACAGCGTGCTGATCGTGCTGCAGGGCATTGACACAGCGGGCAAGGACGGCACGGTGAGCCACGTCATGGCGCAGCTCAATCCGACCGCCTGCCGTGTGGAGTCGTTCAAAGTCCCTACGCCGGTGGAGCTGGCCCACGACTTTCTGTGGCGCATCCATGCCGTCACTCCTTCCAAGGGCACGATATCTATTTTCAACCGCTCGCACTACGAGGACGTGCTGGTGGCTCGCGTGCATGATCTGGCGCCGCCGGAGGTCTTGCAGGAGCGATACACGCACATCAACAACTTCGAGTCGCTGCTGCACGACGCCGGGACGATCATCCTCAAGTTCTTCCTGTACATCTCCAAAGAGGAGCAGCGCGACCGCCTGCTGGCGCGCGAAAAGGACAAGGACAAGGCATGGAAGCTCTCGGCCTCCGATTGGCCCGAGCACGAGCGCTACGACGACTACACCAAGGCCTATGAGGACGCCCTGGAGCGGTGCTCCACGAAGCACGCGCCCTGGTACGTTGTCCCGGCCAACCACAAGTGGTTCCGCAATCTGGCCATCGCCGAGGCCATCGCCTCCGCCCTCGAACCCTACCACTCCCAGTGGCGCCACGATCTCGATAAACGGGGGAGTGAGAACCTCGCCGCCATCGCCAGGGCGAACGCCGGCAGTGGGCAGTAGGCAGTGGGCAGTGGGCAGTAGGCAGTAGGCAGTGGGCAGTGGGCAGTGGGCAGTGGGCAGTTGCCGGTTGCCGGTTGCCGGTTGCCGGTTGCCAGAAAGACGGCAATAGTGTTGCTGTGCGGGGAAACCGAGATAAGCCTTCGGCGACATGCATGTCGTGTCACCGGGAGTACAACCGTGCTTGACCCAGCCCCCATTGGTTTTCGGCCTCTTGAGCTTGCCGATCTCCCTCGGTTGCAGCGGTGGTTGAACACGCCGCATGTCGTACAGTGGTGGGAAGAACCTCCGACGTTCGAGGAGATCGTGGCCAAGTATACACCGCGCATCATGGGACAAGAGCTGGTCCACTGCTTTGTCATTCTGTATGACAGCCGGCCGATCGGCTATATCCAGAGCTACAGCATCCGCGACTACCCCGACTTTAGTCGCTACGTCGATAGCCCGGAGGCGACGGTCGGGGTAGATGTCTTTATCGGTGACGCGGATCACGTCCACAAGGGGCTTGGTAGCTTTATCCTGACCCGCTTCCTGCGCACCATCGTCTTTGACTCGCAGCACGCCACGAGTTGCCTGATCGACCCAGACGCGCGGAACACGGTCGCCATTCGCGCCTACGAGAAAGCAGGCTTCCGACATCTACAAACAGTCCGGGTCTCCAAGGACAATAATGCCGTTCGCCTCATGCGCGTCGACAAGGCCGATCTCATCGAGCCATAACCTTTGGTATTCGTGTCAACACCCTTAGCTCGGCTCCTTTGTGTTGTTCACTGGCTACTTCATGGAGTGATAGATGTCATCGACGCGGCTCTTGATCCTGGGCGTGGTGATGCTGAAACAGCCTATCCACGGCTATGATGTGCGGCGCGAGCTGGAGACGTGGCGCGCCGCACAATGGGCCAACGTGGCCTATGGCTCGATCTACTTCGCCCTCAACAAGCTGGCCGACGAGGGCCTCATCGAGGCGGCCGGAACCGACCGCGCGGGCAATCGCCCGGTCCGCACCAGCTACACCATCACCGAGACCGGGCGACACGAGTTCCACCGCCTGTTGCGCGATGCCTGGTGGGAGCCGAAGCCGCTGATCGATCCGTTTCAGGTCGCCCTGACTTTCATGAACCAACTGCCGCGCGACGAGTTGCTGGCCGCGCTGCGCTACCGGGCCGCCCGACTCCAAGCCGCGATCGAGGCGCTGTCCGCCACCGATAACTGGCCAGTGGAGTCCGAGCACGTACCTCGCCACATCCAGGAGAATCTGCGGCTCTCCACGGCCCACATGCGCGCAGAGCACGGCTGGCTCGACCAAGCGGTCCATAAGGTCGAGCGGGGCGAGCTGCCGTGACGGCTCATCGACCCAGGGCTTGCTCAAGATACAGACGCTTCTTGCCAAATAAATACTCAACCTTGTATAGTAGATCAGACACGTCCACAGTCGTTGGAGTGTCGGTGTTAAAGCCATGGGACGATGCTCCGGGGTCCACTGCAACCAGCAGGGCATTGGAACAACCCATCGGCGTCTGACCTCCCGCTACTGGCTACCGGCTACTGGAGGGAAACCGATGAGCATCACACCGGATGTACCACGTCGAGCACAAGCACAAAGTAGCGCGACATCGTTACCGCAGACATCCCATGGACCTTCCCCGGCCGCGGGCGCTGGCACACCCATGATCCTGGTCGAGGGGCTGGAGAAGCGCTATCCCAAGCGGCCCACCAACGCCGTCGACGGGGTCTCCTTCGAAGTTGCGCCGGGCGAGGTCTTCGGGCTGCTCGGCCCTAACGGCGCCGGCAAGACGACCACTATCGGCGTCCTGACCACGCGGGTGCTGCCTACCGGCGGACGCGCCGCCGTCGGCGGCATCGACGTGGTGCGCGACCCGGTCGCCGCCAAGCAGCGCTTCGCCGTGGTCCCGCAGCGCAACAACCTCGACCGCTCTCTGACCGCGCGCCAAAACCTGCTCTTCCACGCCGCCTACTTCGGCTTCTCGCGCCAGGAACGCGAGCGGCGCGCCGACGCCCTGCTGGAGCAATTCGGACTGGGCGACCGCGGCGCCGACCGCGTCGACCGCTACTCCGGCGGCATGGCCCAGCGCCTGATGATCGCCCGCGCCCTGATGCACGCGCCCGACCTGCTCTTCCTCGACGAGCCCAGCACGGGGCTGGATCCTCAGGCGCGCCTCTTCGTGTGGGATCGCGTGCGCGACCTCAACGCCCAGGGGCTGACCGTGCTGCTGACCACACACGACATGGACGAAGCCGAGGAGTTGTGCGGGCGCGTGGCCATCATGGATCGCGGCCGGATCCTGGCCCTGGACACGCCCGACGCCCTCAAGCGGAGCGTGCCCGGCGCCAGCGCCCTGGAGGTGCAGCTGTCTTTCCCCACGGGCGCCGACGTTGGGACGGTGCTGGACACGGTGCTGGCCGAGCTGCGCGCCCTGCCCGCGGTCGAGCGCGTGGAACAAGTGACGCGGGCGCCGTCGGGACCGCCGCCTGGCATGCCGGGTATGGGCGGTCCGCCGCCGTGGGTCGGGGCCGGCGCGGGCGGTCCACCAGCGGGCGCGGCCAGGGGGCAGGCTCCGAGCACGACGCCGGTGATCCGCCTCTACGCCGCCGAGGCAGCCACCCTGATTGCGCCGGTCACGGACGCGCTCAAGGCGCACGGGGCCACGATCCGCGACCTGCGCGTCACCCAGGCCAGTCTCGAAGACGTCTTCATCGGTCTCACCGGACGGGGGTTACGCTAATCATGGCCACGACCACTCCTACCACGACCACCATCGTTCGCTCCAGGACGGGGACGCCCGGCAACCTCTCCATCGCCACGCGCGCCTTCCTGGCCATCTGCTGGCGCGACATCTTCGTCACCGGGCGGCAGTTCCCCATCTTCCTGGCGCAGATCCTATTGCAGCCTATCTTCTTCCTGTTCATCTTCGGACGCATCCTCGCCGAGACGGGCTATACGGGTCCGGGCTATGCCACCCTCCTCTTGCCGGGCATCGTGGCCCTGACCATCGTCACCACCGGGCTGCAGAGCACCGCGTTGCCTCTGGTGCTGGAGTTTAGCTTCAGCAAAGAGATCGAGGATCGCCTGTTGGCGCCCCTACCCGTCGCTATGGTCGGGGTGCAGAAGATCGTCATCGCCTCGGTGCGCGGCCTGATCGGCGGCATCGTCATCTTCCCGCTGGGCTCCTGGATCATCGGCTCCTCTCTCCACCTCAGCACCGACCACGTCGGCCTGGTGGCCCTGTTCTGCGTGCTGGCGGCGCTGATCGGCAGCAGCCTGGGCCTGACGCTGGGCACGCTGGTCGACGCGCGCCAGATCAGCATCATGTTCGCCCTGGTGCTGACGCCGCTGCTGTTCACGGGCTGCGTGCAGTATCCCTGGGCCTTGCTGGACCGCCTCAAGTGGTTCCAGATCGTCACCCTGGTCAACCCCATGACCTACGCCAGCGAGGGTCTGCGCGCCTCGCTGATCCCGGCGATCCCCGGCGCGCCCACCAGCATCCCGGTCTGGATCGACGTCATCGCCGGGTGCGTGGCGATCGTCCTGTTCAGCGCCATCGGCGTGTGGGGCTTCATCCGGCGGGCCGTCGATTAACGACGAGTGATTAGTGGCTAGTGGTTAGTGACGAGTAAGGTTTGCTAGCCACAGGGGCTGGAAATAGTGTTGGTGCCTCCTGAGAGCGCCGGCTTCCAGCCGGCAGGTCTCCGCAGTTGGAAGGGTCACCGTCAGTAGGCACACGCCTGCCGACCGGGGCCGGCTGGAAGCCGGCGCTCCCAGGGGGTACGTCCACGGCCAGCGTACCAACCAAGAATCATGCAGGCTAGCCAACTATAACGGTGAGATAGGAGGATGTATGTCCAAAGACGAGGTGCTCGGCGCGTTCTCGGAGGCGTACGATAGCCTCCTCATCGCGGCTAGCCGGGCAGTGACGCGGGGCGACCGTGAGGGCGGCAACAACGACTGGGGGGTGCGCGACGTGCTGGGGCATATCATTGCCTGGACGGACGAGGCCTCCCGGCGCATCCCACTACTGCTCGCGGGTGCGCCGTCCCTGGACTACGACGCCGACGCCTTCAACGCGGAGGCCATCACGTCCGTGGACGATCTGAGTCTCGGCGAGGTGCGCGACGACCTCGACCGCTCACAGGCGCGCCTCGTTACCCTGCTGGACACGCTGGACAAGTCCGCTTTTTCGCCCGGTGGCGCCGCCCATGAGTGGATCACGGCGCAGACCGCGCACATGCAACACCATGCCCGCGACCTTGACCCCGAGAGTAGTATCCTACCGTAACGGCGTGAGAGTGGCGCCGACGACATGTCAGCCATGAAAGGATGACAGATGACAGGGGATATGCAAGACGGCGATGAGGACCCGAAGATCCAACGCTACCTGACGGTGCGGCGAGAGCTCAAGCCGTCCGCGATCGAACGCATGGAGTTCTTGTCGTCGCGTTCAGGGACGGGCGCCGGGCCTGTCCTGACCCTAATTCTCCGCCCATCGGGTCGCGGCGATGAGCGCCGCGTCAGGCTCGTCTTCGATAACGTCGGTGATTTGTCCTTTGGCCCCGGCGTCTTTACTCCGCACCTATCGCTGTTGGAGATCCTATCGATCAGAGATCGCCAATGGGAAGGCCTCAATTACAAGGTCGTGAACGACGAGCAAGACAACGGATTGAGGTTTTATTGTCGCGACTTCGACATGACGATTATAGTGGACGCCGCAAACAGCCAGGATTGACAGGGTAGCAGTTCATATTTTGCCCCCGGTTCACGTTCCGTAACACTGGGCCGATTGCGCTGTCATAGAATGTACAGACCAAAGCGAGTTGTAACGACATCAAGAAGGTAACGTCTCGTCCCAACCGTAAAGTTGTCGCGCGGCCTCGGGGCTGACCAGACCGTTGCGCACGTCGCGCGCGATGGCTTGCCGGTCGCGCGTCAGCGGGTCGCCCAGGCCACCGCCACCGGGCGTGTTGACTACGAGTTCGTCACCGGACGTGAGCGTGACCGTGCAGGTCGCGGGTAAGCGGCGGGACTCCGTGCCGTGGTGGTTGAGGACGTGGACCGCGACAGCGCCGTCTCCGCCGCCATTGAGGCCGCGCGGGGCAAAGCGCGAGCGCTCGGTCAGCAGGGTCAGCGTGCACGACTCGCCGCACAGCCGCCAGGCCCGCGTCAGGCCGCAGCCGCCGCGGAAGCGGCCCGCCCCACCCGTGTCGGGACGGAACTCGTAGCGCGTCATCAGCACCGGGAAGGACCGCTCCAGCGCTTCGATCGGTGTGTTGAGCGTGTTTGTCATGTGGCAGTGGATGCCGTCGAGACCGTCCAGGCCGGGCCGCGCGCCCATACCACAGCCGATCGTCTCGTAGAAGCCCCAGGCGTCGTCATCTCCACTGCCGGACATGGCGCCGCGGCCGCCCGCGATCACGCTGCTCATGGTCCCGCCGCTCGACGCCGGACCCCGCGCGGGCAGCGCCGGGGCTAGCGCGCGCAGCAGCAGGTCGGCGTTGCGCATGCTCGTCTCCACGTTGCCCCCGGCCACGGCGGCGGCCCTACGCGGATTGAGCAGCGTCCCCTTCGGGACGTGTACCTCGACCGCGCGCAGGACGCCCTCGTTGACCGGGATGCCCGGATCGATCAGAGCGGCCACGGCGTAGTAGACGCCGGAGAGGGTCACGCCGAGCACCGCGTTGAGCGCGCCGGGCAGTTGTGGATCGGTCCCCGTGTAGTCGACGCTCAGCCGTTCGCCGTCGATGGTCACGGCCACGGCCAGCCGCACCGCGCGCTCGGCCACGCCGTCGCCCTCCAGGAACTCCTCGGCGTGGTACACGCTGTCGGGAAGGGCGGCGATGGCCCGCCGCAGACGCGCCTCCGAGAAGTCCATCAGCGCGTCCGTGGCCGCCGCGACCGTCTCGGCTCCGTACTCGTCGAGCAGTTCGAGCATGCGGCGCTCTCCCGTCAGGTTGCCGGCGATCTGCGCCTTGAGGTCCCCCTCGCGCACTCGCGGCGTGCGCGAGTTGGCCAGCAGCAGCCGCACCACATCGTCGACGACACGATCGTCGCGCATCAGGAACAGGGGCGGCAGGATCACCCCCTCGGCGTACAGTTCGCGCGCCGCCGCGTTCATAGAGCCAGGGACGCTGCCGCCCACGTCGTCGTGGTGAGCCTTGTTGGCGGCGTAACCCACGAGCAGACCCCGGTAAAAGATCGGACGCACCACGGTCACGTCGTTGAGGTGCGTGCCGGCGATGTAGGGGTCGTTAAGCACGACCATATCGCCCGCGCCAAAGGGGGTGTCGCGCTCATGCAGGTACTCCAGGGTGCGGCGCAGCCCCCACGGTAGCGATCCCAGGTGCACGGGGATATGCTCGGCCTGCGCGGCCAGACGGCCCTGCGCGTCGAAGATGGCGCAGGAGTGGTCGAGGCGCTCCTTGATGTTGGGCGAGTAGGCCGCGTTGCGCACGGCGAGCCCCATCTCCTCCGCGGCGTACTGCAGCGCGCCGCGCACCAATTCGGCCGTCACGGGGTCGACGCTCATCCTATACCTCTCTATAGATCCGGCATCCTGACTATGGACAACAGGGCAAGAGCCCTATATTCTCCTACTTATACCTTTAGCAGTTCGGCGCAGTTGAGGTCGTGGAAGGCGTGCATCGCACGCGGCACGAACTTACCCCAGAAGTCCTCCGGCAAGTTGCCGATCCACCAGCGCAACGGGTCGAGCACCCGTCCGACCACGGAGCGCCGATAGTCCAGCCAGCAGGCCTCCCACCCATAGCCCACGAGGCCGCGCCCGCATAGGCCTTGATAGTAGCGGCGCACGAGGTCGCGCTCGTTGGCAAGGGTGCGATGCGGGTAGCGCAGCGCGACTGTATAGGCAAGGTCGTCCGTGCCGGGAGCGATATGGTAGCATTGCCAGTCGAGCATGTAGGTACGGTGGCGGCGTGGGTCGAGCGGGTAGAGGAAGTTCCAGAAGTGCGCGTCGCCGTGGACCAAGGTCTGCCCCCGACGTTCAGTCCGCCCGGCCCACAACGCGGGCAAGGAGGTTAGGACCGTCTCGAAGACCGTGCGATCCTCGTCCGACAGGCGGTCACCCAGGTAGCGCGAGAAATCGGCATAGCCTTGTCGCAACCGCGCGATCTCGTCCGTGAGCCACTCCCGTGTGGGGATGTCGCCCATGCCGTTGCCGAGTTGAGGATGCTCCCACCAATAGGCGTGGAACGCGGCCAGGCAATCGACCGTCTCCGTGATATGGTCGTCCGAGATGGTCAGATGCCAGGTGGGCTGCTCGTGCGTCGCGGAGAGGTCGTCGAGCAGCAGATGGTAGCGGTGTCGCTCGAGGTCGTAAACGGCGTCGTAGCACGGGATAACTGGGAGGCCGCGCTGATCGTTCGCCAGCGCCCGATACATGCGCACCTCAGACTGACCGATGCGCGCGTTCCGTTCGATGTCCGGGCCTGATCGTGGTATTTTGAGGAACAGGCGCGTTGGCGAGGCGCCTGGCGCGTCCGACGAGTATGATGCGGCAAGATAGTAGCCGACCGAGTAGAATTGCTGATCGTGTACGCCTGTCACCGTTAGAGCGCGCGCCTCGCCCGCCGGCAGATGCCCGCCGCGCCGCAGCACGCCGGTTAGCCATGCCGGCGTGGCCTGCTCAATCCGCGTGATCACGCCCGTGTCCAGTATGCCTCCACTTTCCTGCACTCTACTGTTACCCATGTCCATTGACAACTGTTGCGCTCGCTGACCCATCACATTTATTATAGGGGTACAAAGAGCGTTTAGCTTTTTCGCGTATCGTCTATCGTCTCTTTCGAGTTCTCGGGTTGCGCAAAAGGAGGGAGCAGTGGGCGATAATGGAGGCGGAAGGAGGCACATGGTGGCAGAGGACAGGGACGTAGCGCCGCTCGTGGGTTCGTCGGAGCGACTGACGCCCGCGCAGACCCGACGACGGCTGGAGGAGTTGCGCGCCTGGGGTGTAGACCTGAGTCTCGTGCGGTATAACTTGGGCCTGACGCCCACCCAGCGCGTCGAGGAGGCACAGCGCCTGTGGGAAGCTGCCGCGGAGTTGCGGCGGGCGATGCGGTACGCCCGGACCGCGGCAGCGGAGTGCTAGAGTGGATGTCGGTCGCCTGCTGGGCCGATTCGCCGATGAGCGAGCGGAGATTGTGCTGGTGGGGGGTGGGCCGCGATCGCGCACGGGGTCATGCATCTAACCAACGATGTGAATTTCTGCTACGCGGCCGACCACGCGAACCTTGAACGCGTCGCCCAGGCGCTCGCCCCGCTCAATCCCCGCCTGCGTGTGGAGGGATTAACGGATGAGCAAGCCAGCGCCCCGCCGTTCCGGCTAGATGGCCGCGCCCTGCGCGACCACGAATTGCTGACGTTGGTGACCGACGCGCGAGCGGTCGACCTGATCCGGACCATCCCCGGGGTAGGCGACTATACGGCCGTGCGCGCGGTAGCCATCCCCATCGAGGTCTTCGGCCATACCGTCCCCACCCTCGACCTGCCAGCGTTGATCGACAGCAAACGGGCCGTGCGGCGCCCCAAAGACCTGGCGGCCCTCCCGCAGCTCGAAGCCACCTTGCGCCTGCGCGGCGACCAAGACGCAGGGCGCGGCGGTCTAATGTCCTAACCGTCGGATAACGTCGGTGGAAGTCAGGAAAGGCGCGGAGCACTGAGTAGTGTTTGCCGCACTTGCCGCAGTCGGACCGCTATCCAAAACTCTATATACTCCATGCACCGAGGAGGATCGAGATATGACCTGGCAGATGGACGACATCAACGGACGTATCGCTCGACTCGAACGCAAGATCGACCTGATCCTGGAACACCTCGGGATCGCCGATCTGGATGACGCGCCCAGCATCGTATCACTGCGGGTGCGCCACTTGGCAATAGAAGGAAATAAGATCGGAGCGATCAAGGCCCTTCGAGAGGAGACCGGTATGGGCCTGAAAGAGGCCAAAGACACCGTCGACGCGCTGGGCTACTAGCGCAGTTCGGCGTAGATGCGTTTACGTTAGGGGACGATGCCGAGGACCTTTGCGTAGTCCGCTGGGGCTTTGCCGACGATTGCCTTGAAGTCCTTGATGAAGTGCGCCTGGTCGAAATAGCCGAGGTCCAGGGCCAACGCCGGCCAGTCCACAACGTCGCTGGCGGCTACGCGTTCGGCCGCTTCGTGCAGGCGATAGCGTCTGATAACCCACTTCGGCCCCACGCCGACGTAGCGGCTGAAGAGACGTTGCAGCGTCCTCCTGTTCAGGTTAAGCCGCCCCACGAGGCCATCGACCGTGGTGATGTCCCGATCCGCGATGATGCGGTTGATGATCCCCGTGATCATCCCCACCGTCTCGTCCCGCTCTGGACACCGCGCGCGCAGAAATGTCTCGGCGCAATCGACCATCTCCCCCTCGTCCCCAAGCGCGAGGATGGCCCCTGGCAAGACTGCGCCTTCCGTGCCGAAGGCCGTGTGGAGGTCGATCGAGCCATCGGTGAACGCGGACACCGGCGATATGATGAAGGGGTAGAAGGCGCCGGGCCTGAATTTGATGCCGAACACCCGCCCCTTGTCCGTGAGGAGCTGGGAGAACCGCCCCCGCATGACGCCGACGATGCGCGATTTGTCTTTCTCGATGACCAGATGAATACACGGATGGGGGAGGATCTCCGATAGGTAGGGCTCTTGACCGCGAAGGTCCCAGTCGACAATCCAGTAGTGCTCCACGAAGAAACCAAGGTCCCGCGCCGGTGGATGCAGCGACAACCGAAATTTCTTTCCACCCGCTTGTGGGTATAGGATGCCCCTGGGCTTCCTTACGTCGGACGTCATCATCGCTCCCTTGGTCTCCACGGTTGTCGTCCCGCCAGCGGCAGGCAGCACGGCCCGACCCCGCCTATGATAGCACAAAGATTCTATGTGGCGCGTTTTTACAATACGTCTCGCTGTATCCGCACTACAGTTCTCTAATAGGTATCGCATAGATACCGCGACAAGAACATAGATAGCGAGTACATGTCTCCGGTGTCGGGCGCCTGCGTTCGCCCAAGCCACGCGCCGGAACACCCAATAGCTCTGATGAAGACAACAAAGGAGTTTGCCATGAACTTTATCAACGTCCGTCTGCTGACCGGCGACTTCACGGCAGCGGTCGGATTCTGGCGCGACACGATAGGATTGAAGATGACGTATGGCGACGAGACGATGGGCTATGCGTATTTCGAGACGGACACATCAGGGATCGAAATCCTGCGCCGCGATGAGTTCGCCGCGAGCTTGGGCGACGCGCCGGAGCCAACGCCAGGAGGGCATCAGGCGGTGCTCGTGTTCCGCGTAGATGACGTCGATGCCGCCTATCGCGATCTCGTCGCGCGCGGCGCCACGCCGGTCGCCGCGCCGCAAGATCGGCCGGCGTGGCACGCCCGTACCGCCCCGTTTAGGGCCCATGATGGCTATCTCGTCGAGATCTATAGCCCGCTCCATGACGCCAACGCGCCGACCACCTAATAGAAGAGGAGGCATACATGGCAACCCATGCGACAAGCACGTTTGTGATCGATTCCTGGGAGGCAACCCCGTACGACGAGCAAGAAGGAGCGACGCTCACTCGGACGCGCGTGGTCAAGACGTTCCAGGGGGACATCGTGGGCACGAGCATGGCCGAGTTGCTGATGGCGCAGGCGCAGGAAGACTCGGCCGCCTACGCTGGGTTCGAGCGCATCGTGGGCGTGCTGCATGGCCGCGGCGGGAGCTTCGTGCTCCATCACAATGCGAGCATGACGCGTGAGACGCAGTCGGCGACCTGGACCGTGCTGCCGGACTCGGCCACGGGCGATCTGCGCGGCCTGCGTGGGGAGGGGCAGATCGTCCGCCTGCCCGACGGCGGACACACCTTCACGCTCGCGTACGACCTGCCGTGACGGCGGCGCACGTATAGAAGGTTATTGACGATGTCAGAGACATACCTTGCGCTACTACGGGGCATCAATGTGGGAGGCAAGAACAAGCTTCCCATGAACGAGTTGCGTGACCTGTTTGTCGTGGCCGGGTGTTACGACGTGCAGACCTATATCCAGAGCGGAAACGTAATCTTCAGGGCGGACTCGACCGTCGTCGCGTCGCTCCCCGGCGTCGTGACGGCACACATCGCGGAGCGGTTCGGCTATCGGATACCCGTGATCGTGCGCACGGCTGCACAGATCGACGACCTCATGCGGCATAATCCCTTCGTCGCGGAGGGGGCGGACGTGGACACGCTCCACGTCTTCTTCCTGGCAGACCTGCCGCATCCGCGCAACGTCGCCGACCTTGATCCCGACCGCTCGCTGCCCGACGCGTTTGTCGTGCGCGGTCAAGAAATCTATCTGCGGCTGCCGCAGGGCATGGCGCGTACCAAGCTGACCAATGCCTACTTCGACGCCAGGCTCGCCACCACGAGCACCGCGAGGAACTGGCGGACGGTCACGGCGCTCCTGGCGCTGATGGACGGGTAAGGCTCGTTCCAGGACTGCGAGAGTTATCCGGTTCTGGTTCCGCATTGCGCATGCGGATGGCCGAGTAGTGCAGGGTCGAGGCGACGACGACGCGATTGAGCGGCCATAGCGATGGGGTGACGCGCAGCTCGACCCCGGCCTCTATCAGCCGCCGGAGCAGGTCGCCGACCGGGCGAACCTTCAGCGGCGTCACCGTCCTTGTCGAGGTATAGAAGCCAGCCCCCTTGTCGACAAGGGTGAAGGTATCGCCGGGCAGGTGGTAGACGTACAGGCTTGTCGCCCGCACGCGTTCCAGCCAGCCGCTCTCGATGGCGATCACCATGCGCGCGGTCGTGCAGCCCAGGAAACGATCCAGGTCTGCGGGCGAACTGTCGGGCAGCGCCCAATAGGTGACACGCGGGCAATCGCGTGGCAAGTAGTAGATTGGCGCGCGCTCCTCGTCGATCGCCCACACCGGCGTGACGACGCTGACTATGCTTGGTAGGGGACATGGCAACGTGCCTACCCCATCAACGCTCCCACGGATCGACGGTCTGTGACCGATTGTCATGGCCGACGCCATAGACCACCATAGAGAAAGGTGTCCACGTGCACGGCGCCAGCACAGGACGGCGAGATCAACCGGTCCAACGTCGCGTGAGCATGCTCGTACCAATGCTCTCGCTGCTCTTCGCCATCTTGTTAAGCCTCACCATGACGGCGGCGACCGCGACCGTGACGGTCCCTGGTAGGCTCGCGACCACCGCCTCCCACGGCGCCCCTGCCGTCGTTCCGGCAACCGCCGCGTCCGGCATTGCGCCGGCCGTTCGTCCGGTGACCATGGGGACGACCTACTACGTCGCTCCCGCTCCCGTGGGCGACGACGCCAATGCCTGTCAGTCGCCCGACCAGCCCTGCGCGAGCATCGGCACGGCCATCCGAGACGCCGCCTCCGGCGACACCATCGAGATCGCCGGCGGGACCTACACCGAAACGCTCACCATCACCAAAGACCTGACTCTCCAGGGCGCCGGCGTGGACCAGACAATCGTCGACGGTGGCCGTCAGGGTCCGGTCGTAACCGTCGGCATTTCGGCAACGGCCGCTATCTCCGGTGTCACGGTGCAGGATGGTTATATCGTGCCAGCCAGGACAGCCGATGCGGCTGGGATCGAGAACCAGGGCGCTCTTACCCTCGATCATAGTTCGGTCGTCAGCAACACGGCGTTATATGACGGGGGTAGCTATAGCGACATCGCGGATGGTATCGCCAATGTTGGAGCGATGACCATCACCAGCAGCATGATCCGTGACAATGGCCAGAGCACTGAAGCAAACGGCGGCATCGTTAACCTGGGCGCAATCACCGTGACCGATAGTGTCATCGACCACAACGGCAGCGTCGGCATCCAGAATATCAGTGAAACCGCTATCATTGCGCGGACGACGATCAGTCGCAATGTTAGTGGCGGCCTCACAAACGGCAATGGCCTCGTGCGACTGAGCGGGACAGTGGTCGTCGCCAACGGAACCACGGCCCGCAACGGTATCGGCGGCATCGGCAATGTGCTCGGGACCGTGGAGTTGACGGGCAGCACGATCATGAGCAATAGTGCGACGGATGGCGGCGGCATCAATAACTATGGCGATCTGTCGCTGACCGCGAGCGCCGTCGTAAGCAATAGCGCGACCGGCAATGGAGGCGGCGTCTACTCCAATAGCAGTGAATTTCATGGCCTGCTGACCCTGGACCATAGCACGATCAGCGGTAACAGCGCGGGCCTGGATGGCGGCGGCGTCATGAACGATGGCGGAGTCTTCACCGCGACCGATACGACCGTGGGCTACAACCGCACCGTCAACAATACGAGTGTGGGTACCGGAGGCGGAGGCGTTGAGAACCGCGGCACGGGCGCGTTGATCGACAGCACGGTCGTCGGCAACGACAACTCGCAGGGCGACGGCGGCGGGATCGAGAATACCTCCGGCACGCTCGCGCTGACCAATACGGACATCCTGAGCAACACCGCCTCGCAGGGCGGTGGTATCTGGAACTTCCCCGGCAGCGCACTCGTGGCGACCGGAGGCGCCGTCAGCGGCAACAGCGCCGATGGGTACGGCGGCGGCATCAAGAATGCCGCGACGATGGCGTTGAGCGGCACGGCCGTCATCGGCAATAGCGCCACGCACGACGGCGGCGGCATCGAGAACAGTAGCCCCGGATTGACCGTGACCGGTGCGACGATCACCGGCAACGAGGCTGCGGGCAACGGCGGCGGCCTCGACAACAGCGGGACGATCACGCTCACCGGCAGCCTGGTTGGCCGCAACCTTGCCGATACTGCCGGCGGAGGGATCGCCAACGTCGCCCCGTATCCACGCGGCACGCCGTCGTCGGTTACCCTGTTGGGCAGCACTGTCGCGAGCAACGGCGCCGCGTACGGCGCGGGCATCGCTAACAACGGGCTGCTCGCGGTGAGCGGCAGCGCCGTCCTCAGCAATACCACCATCTACACGACCAACACGACCATCCCCGGCGGCGGCGGCATCTTGAACGACATCTCCGGCACGCTCGCGCTGACCGACAGCGCCGTCGACGGCAACGCGGCCAGCCCCTACGGCGGCGGGATGGAAAACAAGGGGATTGGCGTGCTCTTCCACAGCACGGTTGGCGGCAACACCGCTCTCAGTGGAGGAGGCATCGAGAACAGCGGCGCGCTCACGCTGACGATGAGCAGTTTGGTCGGCAACACCGCCGAGGGCGAAGGCGGCGGTGGGCTGGAAAACGATGGCGGCCTGGCAACCGTGATCGGTAGCGCGGTGATCAGTAACAGCGCCTCCGCCGGGGGCGGCATCGACAACTTCAACGACAGTCCGAACAACCCCATCGTGCTGACCATCGTCAATAGCACGGTGAGCGGGAATCGAGCAGTGGATGCGGGTGATGGCGGCGGTCTCTACAGCGTCGATGCGATGACCGTCACCAACAGCACGATCGCCGACAACAGCGCCACGCGCGCCGGCGGAGGCATCGAAGGCATCATATCGCTGGCCGATACGATCGTCGCGGGCAACAGCGTCTCGTCGGGTGGATCCAACCCGGACTGCGCGGGAACACCCTACTCGCTCGGATATAACCTCCTCGGCAATAGCGCTGGCTGCTCCTCCTTCGTCGATAACGTCAACGGCGACCAAGTTGGGACGGCCGCCAACCCCATCGACCCTCACCTTGGTCCGCTACAGGACAACGGCGGCCCGACGCTGACGCACGCCTTGTTGCCGGGCAGTCCGGCCATCGACGCGGGCAACCCTGACGGCTGCCGGGATGACCAGGGCAGCCTGCTACACACCGACCAGCGCGGCGCCCCGCGACCTGACGCGGCCGGCGCCCGCTGCGACATCGGCGCGTACGAGTACGATGCGACGGCAGCCACATCCACGGCCTCGCCTACCGTCACGCCCACGGCCACGATCATGGCGACACCGACGCCGACGAGCACGACCACCAGCACGCCAACCGCGACCCCGACAGAGACGGCGGCGACGGCCACAAGTTCAGTTGCCACCACGATGACGCCCGCGGCCACGACCACGTCGTCATCCACGCCACGTGCAGCAGCGGCCTCGGCAACGCCTTCTCTATCACCACCTGACGCCAGGACGAACACAACCACTGCCGTACCGACCGGCGCCACGACGGCCGTGCCAACCACGACCTCCACGAGCACGGCGCTGCCCACGATCACACTACCCACCCCGTCCGTCACCGCAACGCCGACCTCGTCCGCAACGCCGACCACCACATCCACGAGTACGCCGACCAGCACCCCGACCACCACACCCACGAGTACGCCGTCCCCGACTCCAACGGCAACGGCAACGGCAACGGCGACGAACACCTCGACGCCCATGCCCAGCGCCACGCCACCACCGAGCGCGTCCGCGACGACCGACACCGCGCCGGTGCCTGTCACACGATCGCCATCGTCTACCCCAGGTGCCACGAGTGCAACGATGGTGGCGCGGTCATCAGCCACCGCCGCGACATCCACGGCCATGCCTTCGACCCCTCCGATGCCTCGTCGGGCGACCAGCACTCCTTCGCTGACGCCCACGCCACGCGCGGGCACGACCCGCTACTTTGCCGGCGCGGCGGAGACGGCGACGGAGCACACGACCCTGGCCCTGCGCAACCTTACGCCGCGCCGGGCAACGGTTCGCCTGACCTTCTACGTCGCCGGCGGCGCGATGACGACCCGCCTGCTGACGGTCGGGCCGCGGGCGCGCAAGCGGGTCGCAATGGTGGACCTCATCGGCCGTAGAGGAGCCTTTGGCCTGAGCCTCGTGGCGGACCGCTCTCTCACAGCGCAACTCGACCTCGCGCGCGGGCGGGCGGACGACGCCACGTTCACCGGTAGCGCACGGTTGGCGCGCACCTGGTATCTCTCCGAGGGCTCTCGCCATCCCTCCTTTGAGACGCTGGCCATCCTTAACCCCAACCCGCGCGACGCGCGGGTGACGGTGCAACCGCGTCCCTCCCATGGGCGCACACGAGGACCCATCGTGGTACGCGTCCCGGCCCACGCGCAGGTCATCGTCGACGTCGCCCGTTTGCCTTCCCGACAACGGGTGGTCATCGTCATGCGCGCCGATCGTCCCGTGCTGGTCGCACGGACGCCGTTCCGCTAATCTTTGTTCACCGCAAATATTGTGGATCGCGGCGACAATGGGTGTACACTACAAGTAGTAGATAGCGCGGCGCCCCCGTGTCCTCGGCGCCGCGCCCGTTACGTGCGCCCAGTCCTTACGGCGCGCGCGCCTCGAATGCCGTTCCTACCGTGGAGCGAGAGAAAGGACGTAGCATTTTGCCTTCCGCTCCGGCGTCGCTGTCCACGGCCCCTCCCAGGGTCCACTCCTGGCGCCACGCGCTCAGCATCTATACGCGCATCATCCGGCTGTTGCGGCCCCATTGGGTCTCGACCCTGCTAGCCGTGCTCTGCCTCGCGCTGGCGACCGGCTTCGCCCTCGCCGTTCCTCCGATCCTGCAGCAGGTCATCGACGTGATCGTGCAGCACGGCGCGACGGGAGACCTGCTGCTGGCCGCGCTGGCCATCGTGGTGGTCAGCCTGCTGCGCGGCGCCTTCGCCTATGGCCAGGGCTACTTCGCGCAGTCCGTCTCGCAACTGCTGGCCTACGACCTGCGCAAGCGGGTCTACGACCACTTGCAGGGTCTCGACTTCGCTTTCCATGACAGCTCCGAGACGGGCGACCTGATGTCCCGCCTCACCGCCGACATCGAAGCGGTGCGCAACTTTATCGCCCTGGGCCTCTTGCGCGCCCTCGTCACGCTCATCACCTTCGTCGCCATCACGGTCATCCTGCTGCGGCTCGACGCGACCCTGGCCCTGGTGACGCTGATCTCCGTGCCGATCCTGATCGTCCTCTCCGCCCAGGTGTCGCGGCGCCTGCGGCCGCTGTGGCTGAGCGTGCAGGACGAGACCGGCGCGCTGGGCACCGTGATGCAGGAGAGCCTGACCGGTGCGCGCGTGGTCAAGGCCTTTGCCCGCGAGGACCACGAGATCGCCAAGTTCGACGACAAGAACCGCGAGGTGCGCCGCCTGAGCCTGGAGGCGATGCGCTACTCGGCCTGGAACCAGCCCCTGATGGTGCTGGCGGTCAACGTCATCATCGTGCTGGTGGTGTGGATTGGCGGCGTGGCCGTGATCGGACACCATCTCAGCATCGGCACGCTGGCCGAGGTGACGCAGTACGTGCTGTTGCTGGCCGCGCCCGTGCGCACTTTCGGCTTCATGGTCAATTGGTTCACGCGCGGTCTGACCAGCGGCGTCCGCCTGTTCGAGGTGCTGGACATCGCGCCTCAGATCGTCGATGCGCCGGACGCACGTCCCCTGCGTCGCGTGCGGGGGCACGTGCGCTTCGAGGGCGTGTCGTTCGCCTATGGCGACGGCTGCGAGGTGCTATCCGACCTCGACATCGACGCGCCGCCCGGCGGGATCGTCGCCCTGCTGGGGCCGACCGGCAGCGGCAAGAGCACGGTCCTGCAGTTGCTGCCGCGCTTCTACGACGCCACGCGCGGCCGCGTGACGGTCGACGGGCAGGACGTGCGCGAGGTGACGCTGGCCTCGCTGCGCCAGAACATCGGCCTGGTGCTGCAGGACGTCTTCCTGTTCAACGCCACCCTGCGCGACAACATCGCTTTCGGGGTAGAGGGAGCGACCGAGGAACAGATCGCCGCCGCCGCGAAGGCCGCGCAACTGCACGAATTCGCCAGCCGGCTGCCCGACGGCTACGACACCTGGGTGGGCGAGCGCGGCGTCACCCTCTCGGGCGGCCAGAAGCAGCGCGTGGCCATCGCCCGCACGCTGCTGCGCGACCCGCGCATCCTGGTGCTCGACGACGCGACCTCCAGCGTGGACATGGAGACGGAGTACCTCATCCAGCGGGCGCTCGACGTGGTGATGCGCGGCCGCACCACGTTTGTGGTGGCCTCGCGCCTGCGCACGGTCAAGAGCGCCGACCAGATTTTGGTCCTGGAGCACGGCCGCATCGTCGAGCGCGGCACGCACGCCACGCTGCTGGCGCGCGGCGGCGCCTACGCCCGCCTCTACGATCTGCAGTTGCGCGAGCAAGAGGAATACGAGGAGCAGATGTTGAGCATGGCCGAGACCGACGATCCGTTGCCGGCAACGCCGCGGCGCGACGCCATCGGCAGCGTCGAGAGGCAGGAGGTGGCCCGATGAGCCGTGGCGGTACGCCGGATACAACGAGCACCCCGGACAATACACATACAGGGGCACAGCCGGGTCCGGGGACGGAGACGAGGACGGCAACAGGGGCGAGCGCCGAGCCAGCCCTTGCCTCCGAGGGCGGCCGCCGCTATCGTAGCCGCGGCGGCCTGGCCAGCAGCGACCTGACCCTGATGGACGAGGACGAGTCGGGCACGTTCGAGTGGGGGTTGACCGCGCGCTTCCTGCCCTACATCCGGCCCTACCGCCTCGCGGCGCTGGGCAGCGTGGCCCTGATGCTTCTCTATACCGCGGCCAATCTGGCCACGCCCGCCCTCATCGGCGTGGCCATCGACCGCTACATCCGCCACGGCGACCTGCCCGGCCTGACCTTTATCAGCATCGTGCTGCTGGTGGTCAACGTCGTTATGTGGCAGGCGCAGTACTGGCAGGTCTGGACCATGTCGTGGGCGGGGCAGCAGGTGCTGTACCAGCTCAGCTCCGATATGTTCTCCCACCTGCAACGGCTCTCGCTCAGCTTCTACGACCGCACGCAGATCGGCCGCGTGATGTCACGTCTGCAGAGCGACATCACGGTGCTGGAGCAAATGCTCAGTTCGGGCCTGCTCTCCATGGTCGGCTCGCTGGTGGCGCTGGTGGGCATCATCGGCATCATGCTGGTGGAGAATGCGCCGCTGGCCCTGCTGACCTTCACCGTGCTGCCGTTCATGGTCCTGCTGGCCGCCTTCTGGCAGCGGCACGCCCAGCGATCGTTCCGCCGCACGCGCGCCGCCATCTCGGTGGTCAACGCCACGCTGCAGGAGAACATCTCGGGCATGCGCGTGATTCAGAGTCTGGCGCGCGAGGACCGCAACAGCGGCGAGTTCGACCGGATGAACCGCCACAACCTCGACACCAACCTGGAGGCCAGCCGCGTCGCCGCCATCATCCTGCCGCTGGTCGAGGTGGTCGCCGCCGTGGCGCTGGCGCTGGTAGTCGTCTTTGGCGGCCTGATGCTGATCCACCACCAGCTACAGGTTGGCGTGCTGGTCGCTTTTACCCTCTACATCAACCGCTTCTTCGACCCTATCCGCGACCTCTCGATGCAGTACACCCAATTGCAGCGGTCCGGCGTGGCGGCCGAGCGCATCTTCCAGATCCTGAGCGTGCCGGTCACGGTGGCCGACCGCTCCGACGCCGGCACGCTGCCCCAGGTCGAGGGCGGGGTGGAGTTCCGCCACGTCACCTTCGGCTACGACCCGGAGCATCCCGTGCTGCGCGACCTCGACCTGCGCATCGAGCCCGGCCAGACGGTGGCCATCGTAGGCCCCACGGGCGCGGGCAAGAGCACCATCGCCAGCCTGCTCTCGCGCTTCTACGACGTGCTGGACGGCGCGGTGCTGATCGACGGCCACGACGTGCGCGCGGTGACGCAGCAGTCGCTACGCAGCCAGGTCGGCGTGGTGCTGCAGGAGCCGTTCCTGTTCACGGGTACGGTGCGCGACAACATCCGCTATGGACGCCTGGACGCGACCGACGCGCGGGTCGAGGCGGCGGCGCGGGCCGTGGGGGCGCACGATGTGATCGCGCGGCTGCCGCAGGGCTACGACACGCCCATCCGTGAGCGGGGCAATAATCTCAGCGTGGGCCAGCGGCAGCTGATCTCGTTCGCCCGCGCCGCGCTGGCCGACCCGCGCATCCTGGTGCTGGACGAGGCCACGGCCAACATCGACACCTTCACCGAGGTGCTGGTGCAAGAGGGCCTGCGCAAGCTGCTGCGCGGCCGCACCGCGCTGGTCATCGCCCATCGGCTCTCCACCATCAAGGGCGCGGATCGCATCATCGTGCTGCAAGCCGGCCGCATCGTGGAGCAGGGCAACCACGCCGAGCTATTGGCCCAAGGCGGCGCCTACGCCTCGCTCTACGCCATGGGCTTCCGCCACGCCGACGCCGAGAGCCAGGCCGGCTAAGCGCATGACCAAGCTCGGCACGGTTTCTGGGGCGAATCACGCTTAACAAAACCGTGCCAGCCTTCCGAGCATCTGCTTGGCGGTGTGACTGGACACAACGACAGGCGACGATCCCATCCCCGCCGCTACACTAGGGGGAACGGGTCACGAATCGGCCGTGCGGCGCGGGCCAGAGGATGATAGAGCGAGAGATGGACGGTGACAGGAGGAACTCCGCAGGGGCGGCGCATGTCCTGGTGATCGACGATGATCGCAAGATCACGGACGCGCTACGGCGCGGATTGGTCTACCAGGGCTACCGCGTGGACGTGGCTCACGACGGCGCCGACGGGCTGGAGCGGGCGCGGCGTTGGGCTCCCGACGTGGTGATTCTGGACATCCAGATGCCAGGCATGGACGGACTGGAGGTCTGCCGGCGCCTGCGCGCGGGTGGGGACGCGCCTATCCTGATGTTGACGGCGCGCGACACGATCGCGGATCGGGTCGTCGGCCTGGAGACAGGGGCTGACGATTACCTCATCAAGCCGTTCGCCTTCGCCGAGCTGCTGGCCCGCGTGCGCAGTCTGCTGCGTCGCCGCCAGGCCGCGGCTCCACCAACGCTGCGCTACGCCGATCTGGAGCTGGACACGGCCGGCCGTCTGGCCCGGCGCGGCGGCCGTGTCATCACGCTCACCACCACGGAGTATGAGTTGCTGGAGCTGCTGTTGCGCCACCCGCGTCAGGTCCTTGGCCGTGACCAACTCCTGGAGCGCGTGTGGGGTCACGCTGCCACGGTGGACACGCACGTCCTGGAGGTGTACATCGGCTACCTACGGCAGAAGACGGAGGCCGGCGGCGAGCCGCGCCTGATCCAGACCGTACGCGGCGTCGGCTACGTCCTGCGCGAGGGCTGACGCGTGCGCCTCGTTGGCCGGCCCGTTGCTCCTCCCGTCCGGTGGCCGGGCTGGCTCCCCTGGCCGCCAGTGACCTCGCTGCGCTTCCGCCTGACCCTCTGGTACACGGCGGTGGTCGCGGTCACTCTGCTCATCGCCGGCGCGGCGCTCTACTTGCTCGTGCTCCTGACGCTGAGCGCCGAGGCCGACCAGATGACGGCGGGGCTGGCGCGCGCCCTCGCGCCCGTGGTCCAGGTCCGGGCCGCGCCCACACGCGGTTCCCTTGTCGCGACTCTGCCGCCCACCAACGTCTTCGGGACGCCTGACACCTTCGTCCAGGTGGCGGACCTGCGGACCGGGCGGGTGGTGGCGCGCTCAGCCACTCTCGGCGCCCAGACCTTGCCGTTCCTCCCCGAGGCGCTGGCCGCGGCGCGTCGGGATCGGCCCCTCTCCCGTGTGCTGGAGCCCGACGAAAACCGCCTGCACGTCTACAGTGTGCCGCTCCGCCATGGGGGGAGACTCGTCGGGGTGCTTGAAGTCGGCCGCGCCCTGGCGGCCGACGCGCGGCTGATCGAGCGCCTGCGCGCGGCGTTGGCCCTCGTGGGTGGTCTGGCGCTGCCGCTGGCGGCGCTCCTGGGCTGGGTGCTCGCGGACCGCGCGCTTGCGCCCATCGCCGGGTTCGCCCGCGCCGCCGAGGCCATCGGTCAGGCGCGCGACTTTGCGCGCCGCGTCGCCCATTCCGGCCCACACGATGAGGTCGGGCATCTCGCCATCACGGTGAACGGCATGCTGGCCGAACTGGAGGCGGCGCATCGCGACCTGCGAGCAGCCAATGAGCGCCTGGAAGAGACCGTGGCGGCGCAGCGACGGTTCGTGGCCGACGCCTCCCACGAACTGCGCACGCCGCTGACCATCATCCGGGCCAACGCCGACGTGCTGCAATGGACCGAGGCCGGTGATCCGGCCGAGCGCGCCCTGGCCCTGGCCGATCTCGCCGGCGAGGCCGCGCGCATGAGCGAGTTAGTCAACAGCCTGCTCACGTTGGCGCGGGCCGACGCCGGGCAGGAGTTGGTGCTGCGCCCCACGCCGCTGCGCCCCCTGATGGAGGAGGTGGGCCGCCAGGCGCGGCTCCTTGCGGCCGGGCAAGAGATCGCGCTGGCCGAGGTCACGGAGCTGACGGCGCACGCCGACGCGGATGCCCTCAAGCAACTCCTGCTCATCCTGATCGACAACGCGCTGAAATACACGCCGGCCAGTGGTCGCGTGACGCTCGCGCTGCGTCGCGCGGGCGAGGACGCCCTGCTGGAGGTGGCGGACACCGGGATAGGCATCGCGCCGGACGACCTACCGCGCCTCTTCGAGCGATTCTACCGCGCCGACGCCGCCCGCGCGACCAGCGGCAGCGGGCTGGGGCTCTCCATCGCCCAGTGGATCGCAGCCCAGCATGGGGGCCAGATCGCCGTGACGAGCGTGCCCGGGCGCGGCAGCGTCTTCACGGTTGTCCTCCCGGCCTGCCCGGCGTCCGACCCCGCCGCGCTCGCCGCGTTCGCCGCGCCCGCCGCGCTCGCCGCGTCCCTCTAGCCCCTCCCGCGCGATTCTTACCCCGCTCTGAGGGTTCTCTGCGGCTGTGCTGAGGTGGCGGGCCGACACTAGATGAGGGGCCGTCCGCGAGGGCAGGCCTTGAGGAACGTCCGAGGGACGATAGACACGATGATGATGAAAGGAATAGAGACACGATGCTGAAGATGATGATAGGGACAGGGACAGGGATGCCGCGGCAACGCTGGCTGACGATGGGCTTGCTCTGGCTGGCGATCGCGGGGATTACCTGGCAGGGCGGGACGGTGCTCGAAGACCTGGGGCTGCCCGCGCCCCACTTACTCACCGGGCTGCTCGTCGGCCTGGTCGTGGCCCTCACGGGCCTTGGTCGCGTGAGCGGATCGGTACCGCCGCTGGGGTACACCGCCGCGCAGGCCGTCGCCGGCGTCCTGCTGGGCACCTACTTCAACCCCGCCTCGCTCGCCACGCTTGCCGGGTCCTGGCTGCCCCTGCTCGTGGTCACCCTCGCGACCCTGGCCTTCAGCGTCGGGGGCGGGGTGCTCCTGGCCCGCCTGACGGGGCTCGACCGCCCCACCGCTGCCCTGGGCATGATCGCGGGCGGCTCGGCCGGGATCGTGGCCGCGAGCGACGACATGGGCGCCGACGCGCGGCTCGTCGCCTTCATGCAGTACCTGCGCCTGGCGCTGGTGGTCCTCACGGCGCCCCTGCTGGTGCGTTTTGTCCTGGCCCCCATGGGCGCGTACGAGGCCCTGGGGCCGCGCGAGATCGAGGCCACCGGCTCGGTGGTCACCAACGGGGCCTTTACCGTCGCGGTCGCCCTGCTCGGGGCCTGGGCCGGGACGCGCCTGCGCCTGCCGGCCGGAGCACTGATCGGGCCGCTGCTGCTGGGCGCGCTGGCGAGCGTGGTCGGCCCCTTCCAGGGGCTCACCCCACCGGAGGTGCTCCGCGAGACCGCCTTCATCGTGATCGGCCTCCAGGTCGGCCTGCGCATGGATCGGGCGACCGTGCGCCGGGCAGGACGCTTGCTGCCGCCCATTATCGCGGTCACGCTCGCGCTCCTGGTCGGCTGTGGCCTCCTCGGCTGGGCGCTCACACAGGTCACCCACATTAACCTGCTCACGACCTACCTGGCCACCACGCCGGGCGGCATCAACGCGGTGATGGTCGTCGCCTTCGCCAGTGGGGCCAATACCACCCTCGTCTTCGCCGTGCAGACGCTGCGCCTCTTCCTCATGGTCCTGGTCGCGCCACCCCTGGTGCGCTGGCTGACGGGGACGCACGGCGTGTGGGGTCGCGCGCCGCTGGCGCGGGCGGACACGGACGCCGCCTAGCCTACGAAACAAAGAGACAAGACGGGAGGACATCGGACGATGCACGACGTGATCCAACAGGCGGCGCAAGCCGTCTCCACCGGGAGCCCCATTGGGCGGGGCCTCATCATCTTTTGCGGCGCCGCGCTGGTGTATCTGCTCGGCCTCGCCTGGGCGCTCGTCGTCGTGCGCCAGCGGGCGGCGCTGACGTTGGCGACCCTCGGCCGCGTGGCGGCGCTGGCGGCGCTGGCGTTCCTCGCCGCGAAGGCGTTCAATCATGTCATCGACGACCCGCGGCCCTTCATCATGGCCCACACGCAGCCCCTCATCCCCGTCGAGCACGAGGCCAACGGGTTCCCCTCCGACCACGGACTGCTGGCCGCGATCCTCATGCTCAGTCTGTGGTGGATCGACCGCCGTGTGATGGGGATGTTCGCCCTCGGGATGGCGCTGGTGATGCTCGGGCGGCTCGGCATCGGCGCCCACCACACCGTCGACGAACTGGGCAGCCTGGGCATCGTGGCGGTCGCGGCGCTCATAGTCCGCGCCGTCCCCCTCCCGATCACCTGGGATCGGCCTCTCCTCCCGGCGGTCCGCCGGGTCTCGGGCGACGTGGCGCGGCCGATCGCGCGCCGCGACCCGCTGGCGTGAGGGAAAGGGGACGGGATGGACCACGGCAGCGCGGTTTGTCCTGACCCTGTGCGCGGCGTTCGGCGATGGCGGCATCGTCGTCGCCAGAGTGATCGAGAGTTGGCGCATCCCGCTCCCGCGTACGCCCATCATGCCCCTGGCCGCGCAACCGGCGCTGTCTTGGGGTCGCCCCTGGTAGCCTGACGGGAGAGAGCACACGGTCACGGGCCGCCGAGAGTGTGGGGTCATGGATGTGTCGTAGAGGGGGGAATAACATGGACAGCGTCGTCGAGGGCAGCGACGGGGATCGCCCGGCCGCGCTTGCTCCCTCGCCCGTGCGCGGCATCTCGCACAACGTCTTCATCCTCTCCCTGGTCAGCCTCTGCACCGACGTGTCCAGCGAGATGATCTACCCGCTCGTGCCGCTCTTCCTGACCAACGTGCTGGGAGCGCCGGCGACGGTGGTGGGGCTCATCGAGGGGCTCGCCGAGGGGACGGCTAACGTGCTCAAGCTCGTGTCCGGCCGCGTCACCGATCGGCGGGGGCTCTATCGAGTCTGGGTCTTCGCCGGGTACGGCCTCTCGGCCCTCGCGAAGCCGCTTTTGGCGCTGGCGACGATCTGGCCGCTCATTCTCCTGGCACGGCTCCTTGACCGGTTTGGCAAAGGCGTGCGCACGACCCCACGCGATGCGCTCATCGCCGCGTCGAGCAACCCGGCGCAGCGTGGCCGCGCCTTCGGCTTCCACCGTAGCATGGACACGGTTGGTGCGGTCATCGGCCCCCTGGCCGGCGTAGGCCTGCTCGCCGTGACGGCGCAGAACTTTCGATTCGTTTTCCTGCTGGCGGCGCTACCGGCCGTTATCGGGGTGAGTTTGATCGGCCGCGTGCGTGAACCGGCGCACGGAGCCGACTCCGTGACCAAAGGTGGAGTTCAGCCCCCGGCCTTCGTGTACCGGACAGCCCCGCGCCCCTACCGCGTCTTCCTTGGCATCGGGCTGCTCTTCGCGCTCGGCAACTCGTCGGACACCTTCCTCATCCTCCGCGCGCACGGCTTGGGCCTGGGTAACGTGGCCGCCGTCCTGGCCTACGCCGTCTATAATCTCGTCTATGCGGCCGCGGGTTGGCCGGCCGGCATCTTGTCCGACCGACTCGGCCGGCGCGGCGTCATCGGCGCGGGGTTCCTGATTTTCGCCGTTGTCTACGGTGGACTGGGCGCGGCTACGACCGCGCTTGTCGTGTGGCCTCTTTTCGCGCTGTACGGCCTCTATATCGCCCTGACCGAGGGCGTCACGAAAGCCTACATCACGGACCTCGTGCCGGCGACCCAACGCGGCGGGGCACTGGGCCTGTACGCCGCGACGACGGGCCTGATGGCCTTGGTCTCCAGCGTGCTCGCGGGACTCTTGTGGGATCATGTGAGCCCCGCCGCGCCCTTTTACCTTGGCGGGATAACAGCCCTGGGTTCGGCCGTCGCCGTACGTCTGCTCATCCCGCGACGACCGGCATCACACGCCTAACAAATCCCACCTTGGAAGATATACATGCTCCGCACTTCCTCGCTCTCTCGCTTCCTCACTTCCTCACTCGCGAGGTAGGCTATTGCGCGAGAAAGTGTTACTATTGCAACCATGATAGAGCCTGTGGAACCATTTCTCATCAAGGCGCAGGAAAGCCTGGAAGGGGCTGAGAGTGAGTTTACTAACGGCCGCTATAACAACTGTGCCAATCGCTGCTGCTACGCGTGCTTCCAGGCGGCAATTCATGCGCTTTTGCAAGAGGGGATACGGTCACGCGGTAAGCAAGGGCAATGGGGGCACGAGGCCGTCCAAAGTGAGTTCGCAAAGCTGATCAACCGGCGAAAAAAGGTCTATCCGGCGGATCTACGCAGTGTCTTGGCGAACACCATGACCCTTCGCATCAAAGCGGACTACAAAGAGGATTCGTTGACGAAAAGGGAAGCGACCCGCAGTCTTGAAGACACCCGCAAGTTTGTCGGGGAAATCCTTATTATTAGTAGCAAAGGAACATAGGGACATGCCAGCGAAGGCTCAAAGTCGGAATGACGTCCGCATTCAAGACGCCCTCAACGAGTTGGAACGTTTGATCAAGACAGCGTTCCCAACGGTTACTTTTCGCACGTATAGGGGCGAAGATCCCAAGGGAACGTATCTGGAGGCGATGGTCGACGTCGATGATACACACGACGTGATGGATGTCTATATCGACCGTCTTGTCGACTTACAAGTCGAGGAGAAGATACCCGTCTACGTTATACCGGTGCGTCCACCGGAACGAGTAGCTCAACTAGCATGGAATGCACAACGGCGTGCGCGGCACAATGTTGTGATAAAGCGAGCTCAAGAGATGGTCCGGCGCTACATTCCCGAGGGGAGTAGCCTGGACGACGAGCTTATCGCTGAACGGCGTGCGGACGTTGCATGATGGAAAGCATCGTCTTAGATGCATCTGCTGTCCTGGCAATCCTTTCAGGAAAGGTGAGCTACGGCGCTATAGCCGATGACTTAGAACAAGCTGTCATGAGTGCCGTCAACGTCGCCGAGGTTATGTTGGTACTCAACAACCAGGGGATACCCGTGTCCGAGGCGCGTGAGGCGGTCAATGGGTTTGCCCTCACAATTGTCCCGTTCGATGCCGAATCCGCGGAGGCCGCTAATGAACTACGTGCTCTAACAAAAACATCGAAGCTCTCCCTCGGCGACCTGGCTTGCCTTTCCCTGGCTCAACGTCTGAAAGCACCCGTGCTGACGGCGGACCAAGCGTGGAAAGCGGTGGATGTTGGGATAGAGATTCGCTACGTGCTCGAATAATGCAATCTGGTAGAGCATAGAAACCGGGGAGGCGGCGATACGTTACGAGCCCTGCACCGGACAGGTACGCAACGCGACGGGCCGTTATACTGGATGGGAGGAGCCAGGCGAGAGGCCGACTGGCAGAATTGCATCTCGCATACTCCTGGTGGCCGACCACCGTCGCGGCCAGTAAGACAAGGGAATGGAGGCATCCTATCGACGCGCTTGTCCTGTCGGTACGGCCGTTGCTAGGCCGGCGCATCGTGCGCTATGCGTTGGTTGGCGGGATTGGCATTCCTATCAACGTGCTGGCCTATGCTCTCTTCCGATTGCTGCTGGGGGTACGCCTCGACGCGCTCGACTCGGCTCTCGCCTTCGAGGTCAGCACGACCGTTAACTTCGTGCTCAACCAGCTGTTCACCTACAGCGACCAGACGCATCTGCGCGGCTGGGACTGGCCGAGGCGCGCGCTCGCGGCGCAGGCTGCAAGCCTCTCCGCCCTTGCCCTTTCCTGGGCTATAGCCCAGGGTATCAAATACGTCCTGGCGGGGCAGGGACATCACGAAGGCTATATCCCCTACCTGGCGCAGGCTATGGGCATCGTCGCGGTCTTTGTCTACAACTTCAGCATCGCCAACCGCTTCGTCTTCCGTCCCGCGACGTCGACGAAGGCGACGTCCCTTCCCCCGACCTAGCACGTCCCCCTTGACGATTAACAAGTTCCGGCGCACCCAGAGGTATGCAAAGAGAGTTAACATATGCCGGGCCGGTTGCGACCGTCCATCGCGCCATGTCGGAGCCGCAGGTCGCCCAGGTCTTGACCGTCGTGGGCGAGGTCCTCGGGTCGGATGTCGTGGGCGCCTACCTGTATGGCTCCTCGGTGTTCGGTGGACTACGGCCGCACAGCGACCTGGACATCCTCGTGGTGTCGGGGCGGACCACAACGCGCGAGGAGAAACAACGCTTTGTTGATCGCCTCCTCATTATCTCGCGCCCCGATCCGCGGGAGCCGGGCCGGCCCGTCGAGCTCACGATCATCGTCCAGGCGCAGGTGCGCCCCTGGCGGTACCCGCCGCGCTTCGACTTCATGTATGGGGACTGGCTGCGCCTGGAGTACGAGCGAGGCAACATCGAGCCCTGGCCCACGACCGAGATGCCCGATCTTGCCTCGCTGATCACGATGGCGCGCCTCGCGAACACGCCGCTCGTCGGGCCGCCGGCGGCGGAGGCGTTGGATCCGGTCCCGCGCGGCGACTATATGAAAGCGATCGTCGGCGACATCGACAGGCTCCTGGGTTATCTCGACGGGGACACGGGGAACGTGCTCCTGACGCTCGCCCGCATCTGGAGCACCGTCGCGACCGATGCCATTCGATCGAAGGATCGGGCCGCGGATTGGGCGCTCGCGCGCCTCCCCCAGGCGCATCGGCCTGTCCTGACCCGCGCGCGAGCTATCTATCTTGGTGAAGAGGATGAGCGATGGGACGACGTTGGCCCGGATATTCGAGCGTGTGCCGCGTCTATGGTCGGCGAGATCGCGCGAGCCACCACGGCCCAAGGTGAAACAATCCGGCCACAGCGATGACGCGGCCACCCTGCTTGGCTTACGCAGCACCATTGTAGGGATGGCTGTGATCACGTCCGTCGCTGCCCCTGAGAGGCGCCGCGTCCCGCTCTCGCCTGTCTGACCGGCGGCTGGTAGTGCGTGTTGAGCGTGTAGACGCCGTTCTGCACCAGCAGCGGGCCGAGCGCGACCATGGTCTCCACGGTCAGGCGCAGGCGTCGCCGCGCCATCGCCGAGTCGAGCCCCGAGGACTGCAGCAGCGCGGGCAGCGTAGCCCGTCCCGCCCGCGCCACCAACGCCAGCACGCGGTCCACATAGGCCGCGTCGGCGATCTCGGGCGTCCGCGCCAGCGCCTGCGCGGCCACCGCCGCCAGCCCATCGCGTGACCAGCCGCTGGCCGTCATCGCCATGGCGGTCGTCGCGGCGCTCGTTCCTCCGCGCCCATCTCTGGCGGCGACCCTCCCGGCGCCGCCCCTCTCCTGGCCGCTTCCTCGCGGCGCTTGCGTCGGTAGACCATGGGCGGCCAGCACGCGGCGCACCACGCGCTCCACGGCGTCGGGGTGCGTCGTGCGCAGGCGCGCCAGCTCGCCCGCCAGGTCTGTCGCCAGCCTCTTCGCGTCGATGGGCGCCAGCGCGCTCTGGCTCCGGGAGCGCGCCCGTTCGGCCCGAAGGCGGCTGCGCAGCCACGCTGCCGCGTGCTCGGCGCGCTCGGCGCGCGTCCGCCAGTCGAGGCTCTCGCGCACCTGCCCGCGGTCGCGTCCCTGCTCCGGATCTTCCCCATCCTCCTCGTCGTCATGCGTCCACGCATCCCTGGCGGCGGATTCCCCATTGACATCGACCGACGGCGCGGATGCAGCCGTGATGGGCGCCATAGCCGGGAGGGGGAAGTCATCCCTTGCTGTCGAGGTAGGCGTCGGCGCAGGCGCAGGCAGGGTGATCACGATACGCCCATCGGCGCCCGGCGTCGTCAGGGCGGGCAGGCCGTGCGACCCACGGTGGGCCAGCAGGCCGGTCCGTCGCAGCAGGCGGCGCGCGGCATATCCCGCTGCCTCGTGCACCGCGTGTATGGCGTCGCCCCCCTCGAACGCGCGTCGCAACGGGCCGTGGTTACTTGGTGGCTCGCGCTTCTCATCAACGGTGGGGATGTTTGTGTCTCGGCCGCGCGACCGGTCGGACCGCCGGTCGTCTTCTTCCTTGCCCGGCATGGTTATACCTTGCTCGCTGCGCTACAGGGTCTGCACATCAATCGAGGATATAGCTGGCTGGCAGCGCCGTCGGTTCCAGAGCGATCTTTTGCATTTTGCAGGCCGCGCGTCGGGCTAATAGCAGTCGCCATTGATCTGCCGCGCCTGGCCCGCGCCGCCAGCGGCGCTGCCGCACGCCGCGCCGTACGCCGAGGCGCTGATCTGCAGGCCAGCTTTGGGGTACAGCGTGCGCAGCGCATTGAGTACATCGCTGAACCATTGCTGGCGAATCGCGGCCTGCGCGCCCTGCCAATTGGCATCGAGCGCCCAGACGGTGAGGTGAGCCGAGTAGACCCCTTCCTGGCGATAGACGGCCAGTATCTTCCCGGCGCTGGCGCAACCCGAGCGAGGATCGTGCGGTTCCAGGTCCAGGCTCATATCCATGGAGAAGGGCGTTCCACCATATCGCCCGGCGCCGGACGCGCCGGCAAAGGCGATGGCCTGGGTCGCGGCGTCGGGGCAATTGCCGGCCCTGGTATCGTACCCCAACGTGTCGGAACCATTGACGGGCGCCGCGGTGGGCAGCGCGGTCGGCTCAGGTGTCGGCGTGGTCCCGACGAGCGTGGTGCTCGGCAAGACGGAGCGCAGCGAACAACCGCTGAGCAAAGGGAGTAGTAGCAACAGCGCCGCGATGGCGAGGACGTGGGTCGTCTTTATCACGCTTGATATACTACCATGCCGCCGCGTTACGCGCCTACCTCCGGTGCGGCGGAGCCAGGGTCTGTGAAAAGTCGCCGGTGCGGCGATGGGAAGGGCTTTTCTGGGGGCGCGGGCGTCTCGCCCGTCCCCGCGTCGAACCGGGGACGGGCGAGACGCCCGCGCCCCCAGGCCGACAATTCACAGGCCGTGGCGGCGGAGCGGCGGAGCCAGGGCTCGTGAAAAGTCGACGACTGGTGTTTCCGCTGCCCCGTGAGTGACCGTCGTCCGCGGTGGACAATTCACAGACCGTGGCGACGGAGCGGCCGGACCCTCAGCCTCACGGAGGCGTCTGGCGCCGTGGCTGCCTCGTGGAAAGCAGCTGATGACCAGTTTTGATCGTTAAAACTCCATGCCCCGACTCGCTGCGATAGGTCTACCTAGCGCGCTATAGGCCCTGGAATCACCGGATAGCACTATTCCTATCCCGAGAGAGGTAAGATGTCGATAGGTTCGGTGGCTCGTGGTCGACGGTTTGCTATCATGAGCTACATATAGGATAGATTTATGGGAACGTAGGAACTCCCGAGAGGCAAGCAGAGCGAACGGGACCACCAGCGGTTATGTCCCCACTGGCAACTGGCAACTGGCAACTGGCAACTGGCAACTGGCAACTGGCAACTGGAGCGATGGAGCAAACTGTCTACAAGATCGGCGAGGTGTCGGCACGGCTGGGCCTCGTCGACAAGAACAACAATACGTTGCGGAGCTGGACCGAAGAGTTCAAAGAGTTCCTCAGCGCCACTGCCAATCCGCCGCCCGGCCAGCCGCGCCGCTACACCCGGCGCGACGTGCAGGTTCTGACGGCGGTGCGCGACTACCGCACTAACCACCTCTCCTACGACGAGGTGCGTGAGCGTCTGCGCGCAGGTGAGCTCGACGTGACCGGACCGGATGCGGACGATGACGACGACGATTACGGCACGGGCAGCGCGCGCTCAGGGATAGGCCAGTCCCTGGCGCCGCCGGCGTCCCTGGCCCCGGCGCAGATGGAGGCGCTGCTGGCGCCGTTGGTCGCCTCGGTCGACGAATGGCGTCGGTTGGCCGAGGAGTACAGGACGCGTTTGGAGGGACGCGAAGAGCGCATCGAGGTGCTGGAGCAGCGGGTCGAGGCTCTCTATGAGCGGCTCGACCGCGCGCGCGCGGCGCCACTTGCCGCCGCTTCCCCCGCTTCCCCCGCTTCCCCTGCGTCGACCTCCGGGCCAACCCCAGATACCGCGGCAACGGCGGCTCGGCCGTCTGCGGATAGCACGGCTCAGACGCCAGGCGAAACAGCGCATGCCGCGGGTGAGGCGCCGCACGGGACAGCGCCGCACGGGCCTTCTCCCGACCCTGCCGGTCAGGGGACCGGAACTGATCGCTCACCGAACCAGAACCGGGCGACATCCGTACCCGACGTGGGCATGGGAGCCGCACAGACGTCTCCGACCATGACCATGCCGTCCGCGGCCGCGACTATTTTCCCGCTACCCACGGTGAGGCAGGCACGGCAGGCAACGGATGATGTTCCGGCGCGGGATAGCGTCCCGCGGGACGAGGTCGAAGAGACCGGGGAGACCGGGGAGACCGGGGAAGCCGGGGAGACCGGGGAAGCCGGGGAAGCCGGGGAGGTCGAGGTCAAGGACGGCATCGCGGCCTCGCTCTCGCCGGCCACGCCCGTCGAGTCCATGGCCCCGCCGCGCCGCTCCCGACCGTGGTGGCGCGCGTGGCGCGGGTAGGGCGCGTGACGACGCACAATCCCGCCCCATCCACACCTGAGTCGGGGCACGCGCACGAGCGGACCGGACGCACCGGACGCACCGGACGCACCGGACGCACCGGGCGGACGGACGTGGCCTACCGTTTCCGTACCACCATCGACATTCGCTTCCGCGACATCGACGCGCTCGGCCACGTCAACAATGCCGTGTACCTGACCTACTTCGAGATCGCGCGTATCGCCTACCTCTCCGCGGTGTACGGGCGGACGCTCAGTTCGCTCGATCTCGGCCTCGTCGTGGCCGAGGCGCACTGCCGCTACCGCTCTCCCGCCGTGTTCGGTGAGCGCCTGGTCGTCGAGGTGGCCATGGTCGGCCTGCGTAGCCGTGCGTTCGAGCTGTCCTACCGTGTGAGCGTCGAGGAAAATGGGCGTCTGGTCGCCGAGGGCAGTACCGTGCAGGTCGCCTTCAACAGCGGCACGAAACGCGTCGCCATGCTCGACCCGACGCTGGCCGCGGCGCTGGACCGCTTCGAGAGAGGCGCGATGGAGTCATTCGGGCACTCGTAGCAGGCGCAGCCAGAGAGAGTGGGACAAAGAAGGGCCGGCCGTCCGGCACACCAACGTCGGACAGAAAAACGCGAGGCTGGCCGGCATCATGCCGGTCGGCCTCGCGTGACAGCCAACTCCATCGAACGAGCGGGGGCAACATCGGTGGTACCGCATACGGGATTCGAACCCGTGATCTCCGCCTTGAGAGGGCGGTGTCCTAGGCCGCTAGACGAATGCGGCATGCGCCGTATCAATCCCAGGGGATTGGACGGTGAGAGGTGACAAGGAATAGTATACCGCCTCTGCAAGGAGAGGCGCAAGGTCCCGTTTCACGCCGGGGTGCACCTTACAATTGTGGAATCCGACCTGCGACTGCGGTCGCATGGCACACGACGGACACTGCGGTGTCAGGACGGGGCCAGGAGTAGGGTAGTGGCGGACCCCATCCGACCGCAGTCGGCCGGTGGTGTGCCATGCGACCGCAGTCGCAGGCCCGTTCCGGCCGCGGTCCACTTTTTTGAGGTGCACCCTTCACGCCGTGGTGGAGCGCCCCGTTGCGTCGATGAAGGCGTCGAGCTCCGCGATTCCCGGCGCGTAGCCGGCAGTCGTATCGACGCGTACGATCGGGATAGGCAGGTCCAGCGCATCATACACCCCCGCCGCGACGTTGATCCGCACCTCCGCCGGCATCACCCCGTCGTGGTGTCCGGGGTGCCGCTCCCCGTGTTGGAAGCGATCGCGGTGACGGCGCTCCCGCTCTTCGTGCGTCGTCTCGCACTGCAGCAGCACCGCCCGCGCCCGTGCCACCAGCGGACGCAGCACCGGCTCCGACGCCCCGTGGTGGAAATTGCAGTCCACCACGGCTCCGACCCCCGCGTCGAGGAGGTAGCCAATGGTCGCGTAGAGCAGCTCGTACGCGGCGATACCCAACTGGTGCGACCGTTCGCGGTCCGGAGAGCCCAACGCATCGAACAGGATCTCCTTGTAGGCGTCGCGCGCCAGCAACGGCAGCCGCCTCTCCCTGGCTAACCGCTGTGCAAGCACCGTCTTACCGCTTGCCGGAGCGCCGCTCACCAGGATCAGGAGCGGTGGCTGAGACTGCGGGTGCGACTGCTGGGGGAGGGCCGAAGAGCGCATGCGTCACTCCTGACGCGGGCCGCGTCGGAACAGCCCGCGCAGACGTCCGCCCCATCCGGCTCCGTCCGCCAGTCCGTCCGGCGAGCGCGCCCGGTCCCGCGTGACGACCGGCTCGCCCGCCTCATCGGGCCCGCCCGTCCCGCCGTGTTCTCCCGACTCCTCGGCCCTACCCCGCTGTCGCGAGACCCGTGGGGCCGGGGCAACAGCGGCGATGGCGGCTCCAACCGTGTCCGCGCCGAACGGCGTGCCGACACAGACGACGCCCTGACTCTCCAGTTGGGCGACAATGCCCTCTCGATACGGACCTTCGATATGGGTGACAACCCGAGCCGGGCCGCCCTTGATCTCCGCCCAGAGCGCCTGGATGTCCTTGAATCGCTTGGGATCGTCCGGCTTGTTGAGCTCGTAGATGAGCACGTCGAAGCCGCTGACGATCGAGCCGGGGTTCGACGGCAACCCACTCATGGCCGACACGCCCCAGCCAGGAAAGCTCTCATGCAGCACCGTCGTATAGAGCTCACGCACTGCGATATTGTTGTTGCTCGCCATTAGCAGGACGCGCATGCACGCTCCTCACACCGCGAAGACCAATTCTTTCTGCCCAGCGCCCTGGCGTGGCGCCACGGGTGTCTGGCGGAACACGCTATCGGACGTAGGAAGGGATGACGCTTCCTCCGCCTCTCAGTATATCTGGCACTACTCGTCACTCGTCACTTACCTCGCCGGATGCTCGCCCACGTCGTGGCCATCGCCGGGCTGGATTGGGTTGCCGCAATCGGGACAGATCACGAGGTCGACGTCGATCGAGGCCGCTCCCGCCAGTTCCCACTCGAACGGCCGTCCCAGCGCCTGCGCGGCCGCCGACTGCCAGTCTTCCGCGTACACCTCTTGCTCGTATGTTTCCGTCCGTTGCACGCGGTACAAACGTTTGTGGTGGTCATGCCCGTGCAGCATCGCGCTCCCCCTCCTGGTGTCATGAACTATAGTGCTGACTATAGCGCCCATGGCCGTCTATGTCCATACCGCAATCGGACTCTCGGCGCCCATGAGCATAGGGCATACTCTGACAGGATACGATGGGAGAGGGCATACTCTGACAGGATACGATGGGAGAAAGATACGATGACCGTGAATAAACCGTTCGACGCGCGCCGCGCTGTCCTGGCCGGACTCGCCGGCTCGGCCGCCTACCTGGCCGAGCAGTATCTCGACCTCACGCTGCTGCGCTTCCCCGGAGACGACCTCAAGCTGCTCGGCATGGTCGCGACGCGCCGCGACCCGGCGTGGCGCGTCGCCGGCGTTGCTACCCACTTTGCCAACGGTACCGCGCTGGCCATTGTCTACGGCCTCGTGGCCCGCGACCGCTTGCCCGGCCCACCGGCGGTGCGCGGCCTGCTGATGGGGCAGCTCGAAAACGCCGTTCTGTGGCCCATCGTCCCCCTCATCGTCGACCGCTACCACCCTGCCGTCCGCGAGGGACTGCTGCCGCGCCTCAACACCCCCGTCTACGCCGCCCAGGCCATCCTGCGCCACGTCGCCTACGGCCTCGTCCTCGGTTGGATGTACGGATAGTTGCCAGTTGCCAGTTGCCAGTTGCCAGTTGCCAGTTATCAGTTGCCAATTATCAGTTGCCAGTAGGCAGTAGCCAGTAAGACGCGAGCTTACCACCCCTTCCCTTATTGCCTACTCGTTTCTTCTGACAACTGGCAACTGACAACTCGCTCCTACGGCAGCACCTGCGCGTCGACGTCGTAGAGGCGGTGGTGCTCGCGCACGGCGCCGCGGTCGGTCATCGAGGCGATGTGGTCGCAGATGGCGCGGTCGAGCGACAGTCCGGAGGCCGCGCGCGCCAGGACCGCGGCGGGCAGCTGGTCGGGGGTGGCGGAGTAGGCGTCGAACAGCTCCGTCAGCAGGCGCTTGGCCTTCTCGCCCATGGTCACGACCTCCTGGTGCCGATAGAGATGCGCGGCGAGGTAGGAGTGCAGAGACTCGCGCATGGCCCGCACGGATGGCGAGAGCGCGATCACGCGCCCGGGCAGCAACCGTACCTCGTCCGGTGTGTCCACGCCGGCGACGGCAAGGCGCGCGGCGCTGGCCACGATCAAGTCGGAGATGAAGCGGTTGATCAAGTAGCCCTTGACGCGCCGTCGCTCCAGGTCAGGCGACAGCGCGCCGCCGCGCGGGGTGATGGCCTCGACGGCCTCTTGCCACCAGGGCAGGCCGGCGCGCGCCACATCCTCGCGCCGCACCAGACCGGAGGCCAGGCCGTCCTGGAGGTCGTGGCAGCCGTAGGCAATCTCGTCGGCCACGTCGGCGATTTGGGCCTCGATTGACGGCTGTCCGATCGTCGATGGCCGGGTCGGGATGATGGCGGGCTCGTTCCGATGTCCCGGATATCCCTGGTCATCTTCATCCTGGGCGCCGCCGTGCGCCAGCACGCCGTCGCGGACCTCCATGGTCACGTTAAGGCCGCGGAAGCCGGGGTACTCCACTTCCAGGTCGTCGAGCACGCGCAGGGTTTGCAGGTTATGCTCGAACCCGCCGCGCCCCGCCATCCGGGCGGCCAGCGCGTCCTGGCCGGCGTGGCCAAAAGGGGCGTGGCCAAGGTCGTGCGCCCGTGAGATCGCCTCGGTGAGGTCCTGGTTGGCGGCGAGGGCGCGGGCCACCGTGACCGCGATCTGGGTCGCTTCCTCTGTGTGGGTCAGCCGGGTGCGATAGTGCTCGCCCTCGAAGGTGATAAAGACCTGCGTCTTGTTGCCCAGCCGGCGATAGGCCGAGGAGTGGATGATGCGGTCACGGTCGCGCTGGAAGGGGGTGCGGTAGGGGTCCTCGGGCTCGGCGACGCGCCGTCCGCGCGAACGGACGCTACGCACGGCGTAGGGGGCCAACTCGGCGTCCTCGCGGCGCTGGATATCCTCGCGTCCGACGATCATCACCCATCGCTCCCCGCACCCGCATATCGTGCGTCACCCCATCGACAGTACAGTGTAGCAGAGAGCCTGACCATAAATGGTCATGGCAGGCACGGACCCTGAAGGGTCGGGAGAATTGACGATCAGGTAGGGGGGAGAGGGCGTGAATGATCGCATGGGGACCTTTTAAGGTCTGGTCCCTGCCATGACCATTTATGGTCAGGCCTCGGGGTGCGCCTCACCAGGGCCATCCCTACGAGAGCAGCGAGACCGGGCGGGAGCGCCGGGAGCGCCGCAGCAACGCGCCCGGCGGGACCAGGCAGAGCGTCAGGCCGCCGGCGACGGCCGCCGTCGTCATGGTGGTGGACAGCGGATGGCCGATCGCGGCGGCGATCAGCGGGGCGCTCAACACCGCCGCCGCCAGTACCAGTGGCCGCCACAGATAGAGCACCGCGACGTCGTCGGGGCGCCGCCCCTGGACGAGCTGTAGCAGGGCGCGCAAGGCGAAGGTCCCATCGCAGCGGGGATGGACGGGCAGCGTGTTGAAGACGAGGTCGAACAGGCTAAACGTGGCCAGCGTGGCGGCGACGACGCGGCAGACGACCGGCAGGGGCAGCACCAGCCAGGCCGCCAGCAGACCGATGACGATGACCAGGGTCACGGCCGGCCCCGCCAGGGCGCGGACCAGCGCGCGGCCGGGGATATCCTCGTCGACCATGGCGGCGCAGCCAGCGCCGCCGCCGCGCAGGGTGATGCGCACGGGACGGATACCCTGCCATAAGTAGGCCAGGGCATGCCCGCCCTCGTGCAGCAGGGTCGTCGCGATGCTGCACAGCATGATGGCCAGGGCCATGGCATGGTACACCAGCGCGGGCTGGCCGGGTAGCACGAAGGGCAGGAACGTCACGTCGAGGGCGGCGGCGATGCCTCCGTAGAGGAGGAGGGCGGCGGGACGCAAGACAAACTCGATGCTGCCGAGGCGCATGACCGCGGACCGCGCGGGAGGTGGTACCATAGATTCTTACCGATCCTGACTCGTGATTGGAGGCTTATGAGGGTTGGGCAAGCCAGCGCGCCGTGCCGCGTGACGCGGACCGTTGGGCCTACGCCCTATAGCTCGTCCAGCCCAGCCCATCCGTCCCTACCCCCTACGACAAAAGTATAGGAGCCGCCGGCACGTCACACATCCCGCATTTGCGGTATCTTGCGCCAACAGCGGGCAACCCTCCTATACTGCAAGGAAACACGAACAGAGCAGGAGACAGAGAACGTGAAGATCGAGTGCCGGGCGCCGTTGCGCATTGACCTGGCGGGCGGCTGGAGCGACATTCCCCCCTTTGCGGCCCGCGAGGGCGGCGCGGTCCTCAACGTGGCCATCGCGCAGTACGTCACCGGCAGCGTCCGCTCCACGCGCGAACCCGACCGGGACCGGGGCGGCGCTGGAGATAAGGACGGGGACCGGGGTCGCGATGAAGACAAGGAGCAGGACCAAAGCCTGCTCGTCTCGTATGGGCTCGACCTGCCAGCAGGCGCTGGCCTCGGCTCGTCGGCCTCCCTCAGCGTGGCCTGGCTGGCCCTCATCCACGCCAACATGGGCGCCGCGCCCGACAAGAGGATCCTGGCGCGTGAGGCCTGCGATCTGGCCGCCCTGCTCGGCCTGCGCGGCGGGAAGCAGGACGAGTACGCGGCGGCCCTCGGCGGCGTCAACCTGATGATCTTTCGCCAGGATCACGACATCGACGTCAGGCCGCTAGCGTTGAGCGCCGGCCGGCGCACGGAGCTGGAGGAGCGTCTGGTGCTGTGCTACAGCGGCAGCGCGCGCCTCTCCGGCGACATCCACGAGCGCGTCTGGGGCGCCTACGAGCGGGGCGACGCGGCGGTCGGGCGCACCCTCGGCGTCATCCGCGACATGGCCCTCGAGATGAGCGAGGCGCTGGCCGCGGGCGACATGGAGGCGGTGGCGGCGTGCATGCGCCGGAACTGGGAGGCGCAGAAGCGCCTGCACCCCTCCATCACAAACGCGCGGGTCGACGCCCTCTTCGACGCGGCGGGCGCGGCGGGCGCCCTGGCGGGCAAGGCCTGCGGCGCCGGCGGCGGCGGCTGCCTGGTCTTCCTGGCCGAGCCCGCGCGGGTCCCCGCCGTGCGCGCCGCCCTGGCCAATGCCGGAGCGCGCCTGGTCGACGCGCGCATCGACTGGGAGGGAGTGATGGTACAATCATCACTATGACCAAAACTGCCTACCTTGTCTCCCACACGCACTGGGACCGCGAATGGTATCGGACCTTCCAGCAGTTCCGCCTCGACCTCGTGCGCACCGTCGACGGCATCCTCGATACGCTGGAACGCGACGCCAGGTTCACCCACTTCCTGCTCGACGGCCAGACCGTCGTGCTGGACGACTATCTGGCCATGCGTCCCCACGCCGGGGAAAGACTGCGCCACCAGATCGCCTCCGGGCGTCTGGCCGTCGGCCCCTGGTACTGCCACCCCGACCTCTTCCTGGTCAGCGGCGAGGCCATCGTGCGCAACCTCATGCTGGGGACGCGCATGGCGCGCGACTATGGCCGCTCCATGATGGTGGGGTACGTCCCCGACCAGTTCGGCCACCCCGCGCAGTTGCCGCAGATCTTCGCCGGCTTCGGCATCGACAGCGCCGCGCTGTGGCGGGGCGTCGACGCCGGGGCAACCCCCAACGAGACGTGGTGGGAGTCGCCTGACGGCAGCCGCGTGCTGCTGGAGCTGCTGGCGCAGAGCTACAGCAACGCGCAACTCCTCCCCACCTCCGAGCCCGCGGCCCTGGCCGGTCGCTTGCGCCAACTCTGTGAGCTGCTGGAGCCCCACGCCACTGGACCCGCCGTGCTGCTGATGAACGGTAACGACCACCTGCCCATCCAGGCCGGGCTACCGGAGGCGCTCGGGGCCGCCAATGAGCTGCTAGCGCCGGACTGGCGCGTCGAGCAGACCGACCTGCGGACGGCCATCGCGCGCCTGCGTGAGGCTGGCCACCCCGCCGAGGTGTTGCGCGGTGAGTTGCGCGCGGCCGCGACGGTCCACCTGCTGCCCGGCGTGCTCTCCACGCGTACCTACCTGAAACAGCGCAACGCCACGATCCAGGGGTTGCTGGAACGCCAGGCCGAGCCCTACGCGGTGTTTGCGCACCTCCAGGGCGCCCCCTATCCCGCGGGTGAGCTGTGGGAAGCATGGCGCCTGCTGCTGCAAAACCATCCGCATGACAGCATCTGCGGCTGCTCGATCGACCAGGTGCATCGCGAGATGGTCACGCGCTTCGACGAAGCGGAGCAGATCGCCGTCGCACTGACTGATCGCGCGCTGGACGGCCTCGCCGCGGCCGTCGATACGACGCTACCCGCCAGCTGGCCCGCGCACGCGGTACCTATCATTGTGGTCAACGGCGGCGAGACGCCGCGCACCGAGCGCGTAGGGCTCGATGTGCAGCTCCCCGGCGTGACGGCCGGCTACGAGCTCGTCGATGCCGCGGGACGCCCCGTCTTGCACTATTGGAGCGGCAACGCCGGGGGCGAGCCGTCGACGGTGATGGACGTGCCGCGCGACACCATCCCGTCGCCCGAGACGTTGATCGCCCAGCTGGAGGACAACCGCTTCATGGGCATGGGCGTGCAGAGCATCCGCGCCGAGGCCTCGCCTGCGGGCCTGTTCATCGAAGCAACCGTCGGCGAGAGCGGCATCATGTCGCGCCTGGAGCTCGAGGAGCAGGTCTGGCGCGTCGACGCGCTGCTGCGGGACACCGACCCCGCGCCCGTCACCATGCGCCTGCACCACGCCGCGCACCACGAACTGGAGCTGCTGGCGCCGGCGGTCCCCCCCCATGGCTACACCACCGTATGGCTGCGGCCGACCGACGAGGGGGAGCCCTCACCCCCGGAGCCCTCACCCCCACCCCATGCGGATTGGTCTCTCGGCTCTGCGGAGCCGACAGCCCAACCGGCTCTCCCTGCCGTGGGAGAGGGGAGCATGGTTGCTACTGGGAGCGCGGGCGTCTCGCCCGTCCCCGTCACGGTTGGGGGCGGGGGAGAGGGGAGTAGTGGCGATCCGTCGCGGGCCGCAGCTGCTGGCACGGTCGATGCGGCCGCGCCCTACCGTATCGAGACCGACCTCTTGACCGTAGAGGCGGACCCCGGCAGCGGCGCGCTCACGGTCACCGACCGTGGCAGGGGCGTCAGCTACGGCCCCTGCAACGCCTTCGTCGACGGCGGCGACGCGGGCGATAGCTACACCTATGCCGCCCCTGCCGTCGATACGACCGTGACGCGTCCCGTCGTCCCCCCTACTATCCGCGTCGAGCCCGATCCGTTGGGCGGACGGCTGCGCATCGAGCAGGAGCTGAGCGTGCCGGCGGGCCTGACCGAGGGGCGCGACGCGCGCTCGCCCGAGCGCGCCACCCTGCGCATCGCCAGCACGGTGACGCTGACCGCGGGCTGTCCGCGCGTCGATATCGAGACGACCGTGGACAACACGGCGGCCGACCACCGCCTGCGCGCGACCTTCGGCGTGCCCTTCCTCACCGACCACGTCCACGCCGAGCAGGCCTTCGACGTGATACAACGCGGGCTCGACGGCCGCGCCGCGACGACCCCGCCGCGCCGGACGGCGGACGGCATTGAGGACCCCGGCGCGACCGCGCCACAGCAGGGCTTTGTCGTGCTGCACGCGGACCCGTCGGGGGATGACGGCAACAAAGCTGGGCACGGACTGGCCCTGACCAACGTGGGCCTGCACGAGTACGAGGCCTATCGGTCGGCGGACGGGACCGGGACGGCGGTGGCCCTGACCCTCTTGCGCTGCGTGGACTGGCTCTCGCGCGATGACCTCTCCACGCGGCGCGGCGGCGCCGGCCCGCAGATGCCCGTGCCCGAGGCGCAATGTCCCGGTAAGCACACGTTCGCCTATAGCCTGCTGCCCTACAGCGGCGCCTGGCAGGATGTCGTCGCCGAGGCGCGCCAGGCGCATCTCCCGCTGCGCGCCCTCACGGCCTCCCAGGCGAGCGGTCCTCTGCCGTCGCGCGCGAGCTTCCTCTCGGTGGACGCGCCCGGCGTCCAGGTCAGCGCGCTCAAGGGCGCCGAGGACGGCAACGGCATCGTGCTCCGCCTGTTCAACGTCGGTGACGGTCCCGCGTCGGGCACGCTCCAGCTACTCCATCCGGCCATCCGCATCGAACGTTTGAGCCTGGATGAGCGCACCATCGAACTGCTCGCGTTGGTCGAGGGCGCGGACGATCCGGGTATCACCCAGTTTCCTCTGGAGATCGGGCCGCATCGGATCGAGACACTGCGCATCGTCCCGATCACGCAGGCTTCGTGACGACGGCAACCCTCACCCCCAACCCCTCTCCCGTGCGCGGGAGAGGGGAGCCGCACGTAATGGGGCAACGGACATGACACTCGTTGACGCCGGTACACGGACGGAGATCATAGGCGCCGTGCTCGATCGCGTGCGAGCGCATTACGTCTTCCCCGAGGTAGCCATGGCTGTCTCCAACACCATTCGTCACCACGAGACAGCCGGCGCGTACGATAACATCGTCACGCTGGCCGAACTCTGTGAGACACTGACCGCGCACATACGTGACATCGCACGGGACAAGCATCTGAACGTCTTCTACAGCCCGGAGCCGCTGGCCCTGCGTCGCCAGCATGGTCCGAGCATGGAGAAGCGCTGACAAGCTGGGGTCCTGCGCAACTTCGGCGTCGAACGGGTCGAACGGTTGGCGGGCAACATCGGCTATCTCGACCTCCGCATGTTCTATCCGCTGGCCATGGCGGAAGAGACCATCGCGGCGGCGATGCGGCTGCTGGCCCACTCGCATGCCCTCATCGTCGATCTGCGCCGCAACGACGGCGGCGACGGCTTGACAGTTCGCCGGCTCGCCGGCTATTTTTTCGCCGAGTCCGTCCACCTCGTCGACTACTACGACCGAGCGGGCGAGCGGATCGAGGCGGTGTGGACGGAGGAGCAGGTTGCGGGGCCGCGCTATGCCGATGGATTGCTCTACCTACTGGTCGGACCGGCGACGTTCTCCGCCGCCGAGTCGTTCGCCTACAGTCTCAAGCAACTCGGACGTGCGACGCTGATAGGAGCGTGTACGGGCGGCGCGCATCGGGTCGCCGGCTATCCCGTCGGCGACCATGTCAGGCTGATGGTCCCGACGGTGCGCGCCGCCAATCCAGTCACCGGCGGCAATTGGGAAGGGACAGGTCTTGACCCTGACGTTGCTACCGACAACGACGATGCGCTGCGCGTCGCGCACGTGATGGCCCTGCGAACACTGCTCGCACACGGAGATATCGCTCCCGACGGGCCGGCGGCCGATCTCATGGACGAGGCCCAATCGCTTTTTGCACCAGAGGAACTATGATAACCGTGTCATCTTCTCTCTGCTGCATCAACTATAGATGGGGAACGGCGTGGATTGCGTCATTTGCACCAGGTTCAGGAACGTGCTGCATCACGAGGGGTCGGTAGGAGGGTACCTGTGCGAGGATGAACATTGGTATGCCTACCATGCGCCCGTGCAAACCTCCGCGTTAGGGCAGCTTTTCCTCGTGTCGAAGCGCCATTATCTGGACTTCACCGAGATGGCGTCCGACGAAGCGGCGGGGTACGGGCTTATGCTGCGCAGGTTGTACACCGCGCTGAAAGACGTAACCCAGGCCGAGCGTGTCTACGCTCAGGTCATTCTCGAAGGCATCGCACACTTCCACGTCTGGCCTATCCCTCGACGAGCGGATGCCGGGGAACGCGGATGGGACTTCATCACGAAAGAACGGTCGTGCTCGGCAGCGGACGCGACCGAGGTGGTGAAGCAACTGAGGAGCGCGCTGGACAACATGAGCCGGATAAGCACGATTCACACGTGAACTTCGGCACGTTCGCGCCCTTGGCCGACGACCGTTAACACCACGCCACACGTACGAGGAAAGGGGAAGGCCCCTCCGGGCCAGGATCCGGAGGGGCCGTGAAAGAGGGAGGAAAAGTAGCGGGCGCGGCGACGCTTAGCGCGCCGTTCCTGGCCGCGCTGGGACGGATTGGGCGCGCCAGGCCGTGACCATGGCCTCCAGCGCGCCGAGTTGGCCCTCGACCTGCTCGCGTGAGCCAGGCGCGTAGACCGGCCAGACCGTGTCGAGGGTGCGCAGCCCCCAGCGATCGACGTACAGCGTGCGCATCAGCTCGTACCAGCCCGCGACGCCGGCCCGCCAGGACGGATAGACGCGGAAGCCGCCGGCGGCGGGCTGACCCGCCGTCGCCAGCACATGGCCGACGTTGTGCGCCGCGTCCGGCAATGGACTCGGCGCGTCGACTTGCGCGACGACGGCCAGCAGGAACACCGGGTCGATGCCCGCGCGGCGTCCTTCCAGGCAGATATAGCCTCCCTGGCCCGCTAGCGGCGAGCCCTCGCGGGCCAGCACTGCATCGGCCACGGCCGGCGTGACACTGGGCGCCCCGACGATGGACATCGACGGGGCGCTCGTCGGCGTGCCATGCGAGTCCACGCGGAAGCCCACCGCGGCCACATTCGGCGCCGCGACGATCCCGGAGGGACAGCCCGCCTCCAACGCCGTCCCGCCCGTCGTCTGAGCGACCGCGGCCATCGAGCCGCCGGCGACGCCGAGGCTCGGCAGCGGTCGCAGCGCGCTCACGGGCAGCGACGCGCACGGCGCTACGGCCGAGGACGGGGCAACACGCGTTGGTTGGGCTGGCCGTATTGCCGGCCCAACCGGCGCGGACGGCGCCGCGACGGGCGGACCGGCGGCCGGCATGGTCACGGTCTCCGCCGCGTGGCGCGAGAGCGCGGCCAGGATCAGCGCTGCCAGCGCCAGGACCGCGATCCGGGCCAGGCGCCGCCGGGTCACGGTCACAGCGTCCCTCCCAGCACCCGGGACGCCGCGAAGCGCTCCTGCGGCAGCAGGGGACGGAAGCGGCCCGCGTGCGGCTCGTCGATCCAGACCATCTGCTGGTTGTCGACGCCGAGCACGAGGTCGGGATAGCCATCGTCGTTGACGTCGACCAGGCGCAGCGTGACCGGGGCAAGGTCGTCGGCGCTGCCAAACAATTGGGGTCCCTTGATGACGGTGACGTGCGAGGGATCGTCGCCGGCAATGACCAGGATTTCCACCTGACGGTGCAGGTTGAGCGCCACGAAGTGCGTGGGCAGGCCGTTCGACTCGCCGAAGCCGCCGAAGCCGTCGATCTGGTACGAGCGCGGGTAGCCGTAGCGCAGGTCATCCAGCCGCACATGCGCCCAGGTGGCCACGCCGGATAGCAACTGGTAGGCCACGAGCACGGCCAGCGCGGCCAGGATAGCCGTGGTCAGGGGGCGCGACCACCACGAGTCGCGCCCGTCGTCGTGGTCGGGATACCGCCGCGCAGGGCGCCGCTGCTCGGGGTACATGCGCACGATCCCGCTCGGCGCCTCGCGCCGCATCACAGCCATGATAGTCTTTCCTTCCGCCGCCTAAACCCGTTATCCGGTGCACTCGAACACTAGAGGGGATTATAGAACTAGTGTTCTAGTTTTGTCAATGGGTTATCCGGCGAGTGGGCCTGCGATTGAAATCGCATGGCAAACCACGGACACTAAATCGTCTTTGGCGTAACGACCTGAGCGACTTCAGTCGCCGTCTGTTTGCCATGCGATTTCAATCGCAGGCCGCCCCTCACAATCTCGGGGTGTGCCCTGTAGCGCCGCGCGTGGTACACCAAGAGGGGACATACTGCTAGACATTGTATAGCGGGATGGAACGGGACATGCAGTATCATCGGTCGCCGGTGGGCAACAGTGGGCCGCGGATCGCGGCGCCCGACCAATGGCAACCGGCCACGAGCGACGAGTATCCAACCACAAAGAGGACTTTGATGACCATCCAAGAGGCCGAACAGACGAGTCTGACGCGCGGGTCCGATAACGGCGCCGCGCATCTTTTCACGCCGTACACGCTGCGCGGCGTCACGATGCGCAACCGCATCTTTATTTCGCCGATGTGCCAGTATTCCTGTACCGACGGCCTGGCGACCGACTGGCACCTGGTCCACCTCGGCAGCCGCGCCGTGGGCGGCGCGGGCACGGTGATGGTCGAGGCCACGGCGGTGACGCCGGACGGGCGCATCAGCCCGCAGGACATGGGCCTGTGGAACGACACGCAGCGCGACGCGCTGGCGCGCATCGCCGCGTTTGTCGCCGCGCAGGGCGCCGTGCCCGCCATCCAGCTCGCCCACGCCGGCCGCAAGGCCAGCACCTACCGTCCGTGGTCGGGCAGCGGCGAGGTACGCCCCGAAGACGGAGGGTGGCAGACCGTGGCGCCCAGCGCGCTGGCCTTTGCCCAGGACTACCCCACGCCGCGCGCGCTCAGCGTGGGGGACATTGAAGGGCTCGTCGGGGCTTTTGCGGTGGCAGCGCGGCGGTCGCTCGCGGCCGGTTTCCAGGTCATCGAACTGCACGGCGCCCACGGCTACCTGATGCACGAGTTCCTGTCCCCTCTCAGCAACCGGCGCGACGACGGGTACGGCGGCGACTTCGCCGGCCGCACCCGCTTCATGCGCGAGGTGGCGCGCGCCGTGCGCGCCGTCTGGCCGGAGCACCTGCCCCTATTCGCGCGCCTCTCCTGCACCGACTGGGTCGAGGGCGGCTGGACACTGGAGGATAGCGTGGCCCTGGCGCGACTGCTGCGCGAGGATGGCGTCGACCTGATCGATTGCTCGTCGGGCGGCAACGTCCCGCGCGCCTCGATCCCGGTCGTCCCTGGCTACCAGGTCCGCTTTGCCGAGACGGTCAGGCGCGAGGCGGGCATCGCCACGGCGGCCGTTGGCCTCATCACCACCCCGGAGCAGGCAGAGATCATCGTGCGCGAGGGGCAGGCCGACCTGGTGGCGTTCGCGCGCGCCGAGCTGCGCGACCCCTACTGGCCGCTGCACGCCGCCGACGCGCTGGGCGTCGACGTGCCCTGGCCGGTCCAATACGGCCGCGCCAAGCCGTAACCGGTCCAGAGGTGCGAGCAGAAGCAGGTAGTCATCAGTTCAACTCGACGTTTTGTAGGGACGGGTATAAAGCCTCACTTAACGCCGTGTTCGAGAGGTAGCGCCCTAGCGCGTCTAGGTCATCGCGGTCTGTCGCAAGGCGATACGCCTGCAGGCGCGTCGGCGACACGCTCAAGCCGAGCGCAGCGACAAATTTCTCTTGCATTGTCTGCATCTTGCTGGTATTATACCGGTGCAATACCTCAGGTGGTCCTCTCCCAGCGTCACGCTGGTGACGAACCCTGAGGTTTTTTCATGATTCCTGCTCCTGGGTCTCTGCCACTATTCGGTTGGATGCCACCACGAAGGACAATGGCCTCGTCGTGCGCG
>JAABUQ010001369.1_pt1 | contig 52926 bp, 45 predicted proteins | sample 5560001 | NCBI WGS metagenome assembly JAABUQ01 (sample SAMN10711888, study PRJNA513371) | rock metagenome | isolation source: Antarctica rocks | place: Antarctica: Victoria Land, Finger Mt nord | collected 2015-12-18
TATGGTGATAAAAGAAGTATCTATCCGTGTGGGATGCCGAAACAAGTTCGGCATGACAGCATCGGGTTTCAACCCTATGCTTAAAAAGCAACGGAATAAATTCCATTGTTATAATATTAGCCGGGCCTACGGCTCTTGCCGAACTTGTTTCGGCATCCCTCCAATAATGTTTTTATGGTGATAAAAGAAGTATCTATCTGTGTGGGATGCCGAAACAAGTTCGGCATGACAGTGCTGCACCTTTCCGCCCTTCACCTTTCCGCCCTTCACCCTAAAGCCTTTCCGCCTTTTCCCTAAAAAACTATCTTTGCAGCCAAAATAACACCGCTCATGACTGCCCAGGAAATACGCCAGCAATTTTTAGATTTCTTTGCAGCGAAACAACACCAAATTGTTCCATCCGCACCCATTGTCGTAAAAAACGACCCAACGCTAATGTTCACCAACGCCGGCATGAACCAGTTTAAAAGCATTTTTTTGGGGGAAGAAACAGCAAAGTTTCCGCGTGTAGCCGATACGCAACGTTGCCTTCGCGTTTCCGGAAAGCACAATGATTTAGAGGAAGTAGGCATTGACACCTATCACCACACCATGTTCGAGATGCTGGGCAACTGGAGCTTTGGCGATTATTTTAAAAAAGAAGCCATCAACTGGAGCTGGGAACTGCTGACCGAGGTTTACAAAATCGATAAAGACCGCTTGTACGTAACCTATTTTGAGGGCGACGAAAAAGAAGGCCTGGAAAAAGACCGGGAAGCCTACGATCTGTGGAAACAGTTTTTGCCCGAAAGCCACATCCTCCCAGGAAACAAAAAAGACAATTTCTGGGAAATGGGCGAAACCGGTCCATGCGGATCATGTTCTGAGATACATTATGATAACAGGAGCGGGGAAGAAAGGAGAGCGAGGAGCGGTGCCGAATTGGTAAATGCCGATGACCCGCAGGTGATCGAGATCTGGAACAATGTTTTTATGCAGTTCAATCGTTTAAAAGACGGTTCGCTGCAACCGCTGCCCAACAAGCATGTGGATACCGGGATGGGTTTCGAACGTTTGGTGCGTGTTTTACAGGGGAAAAGTTCTAATTACGATACGGATGTTTTCCAGCCGCTGATCCAGTTTATTGCAGAGAAAAGCGGAAAGGTTTACGAGCCTCACCCTGCCCTCTCCAAAGGAGAGGGTTCTGAAAATCAAGAGGATAGTCATGCCGTTAATGCAGCTAACTCCCTCTCCCCCGGAGAGGGTCGGGGTGAGGCTTGGAACAACGCTGTAGCCATGCGCGTAATGGCCGATCACATCCGTGCGATTGCTTTTGCCATTGCTGATGGACAATTGCCGTCCAACAACAAAGCCGGTTACGTCATCCGAAGAATTTTAAGAAGGGCAGTACGATACGCTTATCAATACCTCAACCTAAAAGAACCTTTTTTAAATACTTTGGTGCCTCTTTTAGCACAACAATTTAAGGATGTGTTTCCAAATTTGAATGAGCAAAAAGACTTTGTGCAGAAGGTTGTTTTGGAGGAAGAAGTTTCGTTTTTGAGAACTTTAGCAAATGGAATCCAGCGATTTGAAAATTATGTAAAAGGAGAAGAACAGCTTTCAATAGAACTAACAGAACAAAATTCAGATGTTTTATTAGCAGATAGAAAAGATAACGTAAATCATATAAGCGAGAAAAAGATTTCAGGAATTTTTGCTTTTAAACTATTTGATACTTATGGTTTTCCAATTGATTTAACTCAATTAATGGCGCGGGAAAGTGGTTTTACAGTAAGTATGAAAGGCTTCGAAATAGCTCTCCAAGAACAAAAAAACCGTTCCCGCGCGGCAACAGCCATTGATACCGGCGATTGGATCAGCTTAAAAGAAGAAGATACCGTAGCATTTACCGGTTACACAGAAACGGAAACGATTGCACACATCATCAAATACCGTAAAGTAAAAGCCAAAGGAAAAGAGCAGTTTCAGTTGGTACTGGATAAAACGCCTTTTTATGCAGAAAGCGGCGGACAGGTGGGTGATACCGGCGATTTGATCTTCCCGGATGGTGAAATTATTCCGGTTACGGATACCAAAAAAGAAAACGGGTTGATCGTGCATTATGTGGATCAATTGCCGGAAGATCCATCTGATGTTTTGACCGCTTATGTTGACCCGGAAAGAAGGTTGAATATTGAAAACAACCACTCGGCCACGCATTTGCTTCATGCGGCTTTGAAGGAAGTGCTGGGCAATCACGTCAACCAAAAAGGTTCGCTGGTAAATGCCGATGAATTGCGGTTCGATTTCTCGCATTTTGCCAAAATAAGCGATGAAGAAATTAGCAGGATAGAAGCAGTTGTAAACCGAAAGATCAGGGAAAATGTAGGCGTAACAATCCAAACCATGTCGTTTGCCGAAGCTTCTCAAACCGGAGCGATGGCTTTGTTTGGGGAGAAATACGGCGACGTAGTGCGTGTGGTAACGATGGACGAACGCTTTTCCATTGAGCTTTGCGGTGGCACACATGTAAAAGCTACCGGGCAAATTGGTTTCTTCCAAATCGTTTCCGAAAGTGCGGTTGCAGCAGGTGTGCGGCGCATTGAAGCGATCACCGGAATGAAATCAGAAGAATTTATCCATCAGCAAAACGAAGAGATCAGGGCTTTAAAAGAACTCTTAAAAAACCCGAAAGACCTGAGCAAAAGCCTGGAGCAATTGCTGGAAGAAAACGCTTCCCTCAAAAAAGAAGTCGAAAAAGCAGTGCTGGACAAAGTTTTGGTCCTGAAAAAAGAACTGGCCGCAAAGCATACTTCTTTTAACGGCATAAATTTTATATCCGAAGAAGTTGACTTGCCAAATGCAGAAGCAGTTAAAAACCTGGCTTATCAGGTGAAAGACATCGTTTCAAACCTTGTCCTGGTTTTAGGTGTGATTATTGACGGCAAACCAAATCTGACCGTAATGATCTCTGAAAATTTGATCAAAGAAAAAGGTTTGGATGCTCGGACAATCATTAAAGAACTGGCCAAAGAAATACAGGGCGGCGGCGGCGGCCAGCCTTTTTTCGCTACAGCAGGCGGTAAAAACGCAGCCGGATTAAAAGTAGCTTTAGAAAAAGCTAAAACTTTCATTCCTGCCCAGGTATAAAAACATAGGCACAAAAGAAGCATATCGTTAACAGTATGCTTCTTTTATGCAAAAAAATTAGCGTTTAGTACAGTATTTTATTTTGTAGTATAATTCATTTCATTTTCGTACAAAAGCCGGAAAGCTTGCTGCATATACTGCTTCGCTATGTAATTCAAAATATTTAATAGTTTTGCAACTTTTACTTAATTTATCTAATTCACAGTTATATCCGTAATGTCGATAGAAGCAGCACAGTTACCAGCAGGATATGAAGTAGTTATTGGTTTGGAAGTACATGTGCAACTTAGTACAGAGAGTAAAGCTTTTTGTGCAGATTCGGCAGCTTTTGGGGCTAAACCCAACCAACGCGTTAGTCCGGTTTCCCTGGGCCATCCGGGCACGCTTCCTTTTATCAACAAAAAACATATTGAATTTGCGGTAAAACTGGGTTTGGCTACACATTGCCAGATCAGGAACTATAACTTTTTCGACCGCAAAAATTATTTTTATGCTGATCTGCCGAAAGGTTACCAAATTACCCAAGATGCTGCTGCCATCTGCTACGATGGTTTTATCCGTATAAAAACAGCATCAGGAATTAAAAATATTAGGCTGAACCGAATCCATATGGAAGAAGATGCCGGCAAAAGTATCCACGATCTGGATGATAAAAATACTTTGATCGACCTGAACCGTGCCGGCGTGCCTTTGCTTGAAATCGTGTCTGAACCGGATTTGCGAAGCGGCGAAGAAGCGCATGCTTACCTTTCAGAGATCCGGCGTTTGGTGCGTTTCCTGGGCATTTGCGACGGCAACATGGAAGAAGGCAGTTTACGTTGCGATGCCAATATTTCGGTACGTAAAAAAGGTGTTGCCGAATATGGGACGCGCTGCGAAGTAAAAAACCTCAACTCGATAAAAAATGTACAAAAAGCGATTGAGTTTGAAGCAAAACGCCAAATTGATTTGTTGGAACGAGGCGAAAAGATAGCACAAAACACATTAAATTTTGATGCAGATACCGGTGTAACTTCTGTTTTGCGCAGCAAAGAAATGGCAAACGATTACCGTTATTTCCCCGAGCCAGACCTTCCGCCAGTGGTTTTAACTGAGGCTTATATTGAAGAAATCAGGAAAAGTTTACCTGCCCTGCCGGAAGAGCTTTATGAAAAATATACAACGCAATTAGGGCTAAGTGATTACGAAGCTTCGGTTTTAACAGCCGATCATGAGCTGGTAAATTATTTTGAGGAACTGATCAAAGAAACCAGTCATTACAAAGCAGCGGCGCATTGGATGATGGGCAGTATTAAATCTTACCTCAATGCACATACTGTTTTTATCGGTGGTTTTTTGGTAAGGCCGAAAACTATTGCCGAGATGATTGCTTTAATTGATGAAGGAAAGATCAGCAACACCATAGCCACGCAACAGCTTTTCCAGGAACTGGTCCGCCATCCCGAAAAAACAGCAACAGAAACAGCAATTGCTTTGAACTTGTTTATAGACCAAAGCGTAGAAAAATTAGATCTGATTATTGATCAGGTGCTGCAATTGCACTCGCAAAAAGTCTCCGAATATAAAAAAGGCAAAAAAGGGGTTTTAGGTATGTTTATGGGCGAGGTAATGAAACTCTCGAAAGGAAAAATAGACCCGAAAACAGCCAACCGTATATTGGCCGAAAAATTAGAAAAATAAAATGAATAAATTAACCATTCCTGCACTGCTTACCATTATTGGTTTATGTGGGTGCAAGGATAAAAACACTTTTAAGATAGAAGGCAAAATAGAACACCCGGCCCAGCAAAAAGTGTATTTGTTGGCAGCCGATTCTACCAATGTGCGTGTGATTGATTCTGTACAGTTAAGCGAACAGAACCGGTTTGTTTTTAAAAAATCTGCCCCCTTTGCCAATTTGTACAAGATCAAAAACGGCGACAAAGAGTTTGATGTAATTGCTGAGAACGGAAACGATATTGAATTTAAAACGGACCTTTCTGACCCTAACCATAATTATACGATCAGCGGTTCGGGCGATTCAGAAAAAATCAAAGAATATAACCGGATCAGTAATGTTTATACTGCCAAAAACACAAAACTGGCCAGCCAATATCAGGAAGAAGCTTCTGCAAAAGGGGCAAATCAGGATTCCGTATTGAAAAAATACCTGCCTGTTTTTGAGCAGAATATAACTGCTTTATCAAATGAAATCTTAAAGTTTGTTGATGCCAATAAAAATTCACTTGCCGGCTTTTATGCGGCCATGGCTTTAGACCAGATGAAATATGAGAAAGAACTGGTTGCTTATGCAGATCAGCTAAAAGGTAAATTTCCTGGAAACCCGGCCGTAAATCAGTTTGTAAAGCACATGGAACTGGTAAAGCCGGTTTCTGTAGGACATGCAGCACCTGATTTTTCTATTCCCGGTATTGATGGGAAAACAATTAAACTCACTGATTACAAAGGCAAATATGTAATGCTGGATTTCTGGGCTTCCTGGTGTGCCCCCTGCCGAAAAGAAAACCCGAACGTGGTAAAGTTATATCAGCAATATCATCCAAAAGGATTGGACATTGTTGGTATTTCCCTGGATGAGAACAAAGATGCCTGGCAGAAAGCAATAAACGATGACCGCCTGATGTGGGCACACGGCAGTGAACTGTTAAATTTTAACGGCCCGGTAGTACAGCGTTACCAGGTGCAGGCCATTCCATCAAATTTTATTTTAGATCCTTCTGGTAAAATCATTGCTAAAAATATAACCGGAAATGATCTTGCTGCCTTTTTTGCAAAAACTTTCGCTGCAACCAAATAGGTTAAAACACGCTACATTTACAATTACTTAATCAAAATTTAATATTGGCGTTCTTTTTTGCTTCTACATTTACAGAAAATTAAGAAAATGAGTAATTCCAAACAAAAGATCCTAATTGTTGATGATGAACCGGATATTTTGGAACTGATTGAATATAACCTGAACAAAGAAGGTTACCAGGTTTATGTGGCGCATAACGGGCAGGAAGCAGTAGCAGAAGCAAAAAAGGTTTTGCCCGACCTGATCATTCTGGATGTAATGATGCCAAAAATGGATGGGATTGAAGCTTGCAGGATCATGCGTACGATGCCCGAATTTAAAAACACGTTCATGGTTTTTTTAACTGCAAGGAGCGAAGAGTATTCGGAAATTGCCGGTTTTAATGTTGGTGCGGACGATTACATTGCAAAACCGATTAAACCGCGTGCATTGGTAAGTCGTATCAACGCTATTTTACGCAGGAATCAAGCCCCTGAAGACAGCCCTGACAACAAACTCGAAATTGGCGACTTGGTGATAGACCGTGAAGCATTCCTGGTTTTTCAGGGCGGGGAAAAAATTGTACTGGCAAAAAAAGAATTTGAATTGTTGTACTTGCTTGCTTCCAAACCAGGTAAAGTTTATACCCGTGAAGCCATATTGAAAAACATATGGGAAGATTCTGTGGTGGTAACCAACAGGACGATTGATGTGCATATCCGAAAACTTCGCGAAAAGTTAGGGGAAAATTATGTTTCTACCGTAAAAGGGGTAGGATATAAGTTTGAACTGCTGTAAAACAAAACAAATCTGCGATATTTGCGGCAGATGAAATTTCCGAAGTTCCAGGATCTGATCTTATTTGAAAACCCTGATCTGATCGTAGTAAACAAACCCCCTTTTTTAAGTTCTTTAGATGAAAGGGAAGGAGGTGAAATAAACCTGCTTCGTTTAGCAAAGAATTATTGGCAGGATGCGCAAATTTGCCACCGGCTTGACAAAGAAACTTCGGGCGCATTAATTATTGCCAAAAACCCGGAAGCTTACCGTTCGGTTTCCATGCAGTTTGAAAAAAGGCAGGTAAAAAAAGTATATCATGCTATCATTGACGGTACACATGTTTTTGAAAACCTATTGATCAACCTGCCTATTTTAAATGTTGGCAAAGGCAATGTAACCATCAGCAGGCAGGATGGCAAACGTGCCGAAACCTGGTTCAATTCCATTCGTTATTTTAAACATTATACTTTGGTGGAATGCCTGCCGGTAACCGGAAGGATGCACCAGATCCGTATTCATCTCGCCACACAACGTGCCTCTATTGCCGGTGATGAAACCTATAAAGGTAAACCCGTACTGCTTTCGGAACTGAAAAGGAATTACCGCTTGAGTAAAGACCAGGAAGAACTGCCGATCATGAAGCGTTTTGCCTTGCACGCTTATGAAATTACTTTTAAGATCAACCCCGAAGAAGAAATTACCGTACATGCGCCTTATCCAAAAGATTTTGAAACGTTGTTAAAGTTGCTGGAAAAGTTTGATTAGGAAGAGCCGGTTTAAATCCTATCCTTCTAAAGCCCTGCTTTAGCAACAATGCTTCTTTTAGCACCATAAAATCAGCATTTGAATCATCTCCACAAAGAATTATAGGATGTTTTACTCTTTTTATGGTGCTAAAAGAAGCATTTAAAATATGCAAGGTAGTTTTACTGGGTTAAATTTTGCATATATATAATGACGAAACATTGACCGATCCCTTCCTTTTTAAGAAAATATTTCTGCTTTTAATACCGTTTTAATAATGTACTAAAAAAAATACAGATTAGTATATTGTATGTCATCTTATGTTTACAATTAAAAACAATATAAGGTGCATTACGTTAAACAAAATAACGGTACATTCGCAGCTTTATTGAAAAGTTTTAGCCCTGCCTGTTATTTTTTTAGCTAATATTTTTATTATTTCAAAGCATTCATTATGAGACAACTTAAAATATCACAGTCAATTACAAACCGCGAATCGCAATCGTTGGATAAATACCTCACAGAAATTGGTAAAGTAGATCTTATCACTGCCCAGGAAGAAGTTATCCTTACCCAAAAAATCAGGGAAGGGGACCAGGCAGCTTTAGAACGTTTAACAAAAGCAAATTTAAGGTTCGTAGTATCCGTAGCAAAACAATATCAAAACCAGGGATTAACCCTTGGCGATTTAATTAACGAAGGTAATTTAGGTTTGATTAAAGCTGCAAAACGTTTTGATGAAACCAAAGGCTTTAAATTTATTTCCTATGCCGTATGGTGGATCCGCCAGTCTATCTTATCTGCCGTTGCAGAACAGTCACGTATTGTGCGTTTGCCCTTGAACCAGGTTGGTTCTTTAAGCAAAATCCGTAAAGCATTTTCCCGTTTAGAGCAGGAATTTGAACGCGAGCCAACACCGGAAGAATTAGCCGTAGATCTGGAAACCACGGAAGAAAGAATATCAGATTCTTTAAATAATTCCGGACGTCACGTTTCTATGGACGCACCATTTATTCAGGGGGAAGAAAACACTTTGCTCGACGTTTTACAGCATGGGGATCCGGCTACCGATTATACCATGATCCAGGAATCACTTTCGATGGAAGTAATGCGTTCCCTTTCTTCCTTGCCAGAGCGTGATCGTGAAGTGATCATTTTGTTTTTTGGATTAGGGTCCGGAACACCGCAATCACTGGAAGAAATCGGTGAACGTTTCATGATCACCAGGGAGCGTGTCCGTCAGTTAAAAGATAAAGCTTTACAACGTTTAAGGCATACATCCCGAAACAACGTATTGGAATCTTATTTGTAAATTAAAATTGTTGTTTATTCATACTGTTTTTATTGGCACAAAATCATTAATATGGCAGAACAGGAAAAAAAAGCAGGTTCAAAAATTGTAGGCATCAGTCTGATCATTTTGGCACTTCTTGTTTTGGCCATGATTGTAATGTGGGTAATCAGATAAGTGGTTTCAGTACCATAAACAAAAAACGCTTTTATCCTTATGGATAAGGGCGTTTTTTATTTAGAAGCGCTGTCCTGCCCACACCTATTTTATACCGGTAAAAGAAGCATCCGCAGTAAACAATTTTGATGAACAAAGATCAGGCTGCGCCAAAACGAATAATTCCATGTCTTTATACATATCTGTATATTTGAAACATGAACCCTCTGATTGCCCCTTCTGTCCTTTCGGCTGATTTTGCCAATTTACAACGTGATATAGAAATGCTGAACCGAAGTGAAGCCGACTGGCTACATTTTGATGTGATGGACGGTGTTTTTGTTCCGAACATTTCTTTCGGTTTTCCTATTTTAAAAGCGGTCAAAACCTTGACCGAAAAACCAATTGATGTGCATTTGATGATTGCAAACCCGGATCAATATATCGGGCAGTTTGCCCAGGCCGGCGCTTCAAATATTACTGTCCATCTCGAAGTTTGCGCACATTTAAACCGTACCGTTCAAGCCATAAAAAGTGCAGGGTGCACGGCTGGTGTAGCTTTAAATCCGCATACGCCTGTTGCTTTTCTGGAAGACATTATCCTGGATTTGGATTTGGTGCTCATTATGTCGGTAAACCCGGGATTTGGCGGACAGAAATTTATCCCGAACACTTACAAAAAATTGTATGATTTAAAAGCGCTTGCCAAAAACAGAAACCCGGGATTGAAGATTGAAGTAGATGGCGGTGTAAGCGATGTGAATTGCCAGGAATTATTAAAAGCAGGGGCAAACGTACTGGTGGCAGGCAATTCTGTTTTTGCGGCAGCTGATCCTGTTCAGGCTATCCATAAATTAAAACATCCTTAAAAGAAGCATTGTATTAGTGGCCAGATTAAAACAATAGCTGGTTTTTATTAAAATATCTGCAAATTACTTCCTCTCCAACAATTCTAAATTTATAAATTCGCCCTGCCGGTATAATGCTGATCATTTCTTGTTTTCCGGCATCATAACTTAAACACAATGAAACATAATTTTGGTGCAGGTCCGGGTATTCTGCCGCACGAAGTACTTAAACAATCCGCACAAGCCATTCTGGATTTTAATGGAACCGGCTTATCTATTTTAGAAATTTCGCATCGCTCGCCCGAGTTTGAAGCGGTGATGAGTGAAGCTGTTGGTTTGGTAAAAGAATTATTAAACGTACCGGAAGGCTATTCGGTGATATTTTTACAGGGCGGCGCAAGCCTGCAATTTGCAATGGTCCCCTATAACTTATTGCCTCAGGACAAAAAAGCAGCGTATTTAGAAACAGGTGTTTGGGCAAATAAAGCCATAAAAGAAGCCAAATATTTTGGTACACCGGTTGTGGTTGCCACGGATAAAGAGAATAATTTCAGGGAGATCCCAAAAAATTATACAGTTCCTCCGGAAGCGGTTTACTTTCATATCACTTCCAACAATACCATTTACGGCACACAAATGCACGAATTTCCAAAGTCTGAAGTTCCGCTGGTTTGCGATATGTCTTCGGATATCTTCAGCAGGGAAATCAACGTGGCCGATTTTGGGTTGATCTATGCAGGTGCCCAAAAAAATATGGGCCCGGCAGGGGCTACGGTGGTGATTGTAAAAAATGAGTTGTTAGGAAAATCTGGCCGCCAGATTCCTTCCATGCTAAACTACCAAATGCACATTGATAACGGCTCGATGTACAACACGCCCCCTGTATTTGCCATTTATGTTTCGATGCTTACTTTAGGATGGATAAAAGCAAGCGGAGGCGTGGCCGCTATTGCCAAAGCTAACGAAGCCAAAGCAAAAGCGCTTTATAAGGAAATAGACCGAAACCCGCTGTTTAAAGGCGTTTGTGCAGCAGAAGACCGTTCGATCATGAATGTTTGTTTTGTGATGGAAAAACCTGAGCTGGAAAAAGCATTTTTAAAATTTGCCGAAGAACGGGACCTGGTTGGTATCAAAGGCCACCGCAGTGCAGGTGGCTTCCGCGCTTCTATTTACAATGCCCTTCCAATCACCAGTGTTCATGCATTAATTGAAGCAATGCAGGAATTTGCCGAAAAAAATAAATAACAAATATTTCCTTCAACATAAACATTAATGATCAGGATATTAGCAAACGACGGGATTGACCCCGCCGGAAAAGCGCTTTTGGAAACTGTTGGTTTTTACGTAGAAACAGAGCATATTCCACAAGACCTGCTGCCGCAGCAATTAAATAATTTTGATGCCCTAACGGTTAGAAGTGCCACAAAAGTACGGCAAACTTTAATTGATGCCTGCCCGAACCTGAAACTGATTGGCCGCGGCGGCGTAGGCATGGACAACATTGATGTGGAATATGCCCGCGAAAAAGGGGTTGCAGTAGTCAATACGCCAGCATCTTCCTCACTTTCTGTAGCCGAACTGGTTTTTGCACATTTATTTACCGGTATCCGTTTTTTACAGGACAGCAACCGCAAAATGCCAACAGAAGGAAACACTAAGTTTAATGAGCTAAAAAAAGCTTATGCAAAAGGTATCGAGCTGCGCGGAAAAACAATTGGCATTATGGGCTTTGGCCGCATTGGCCGCGAAGTAGCCAAAATAGCAATGGGTTTGGGAATGAAAGTAATAGCTTACGATCTGCATCCTTTTGATACTGAGCTTGCTTTAGAACTGGGAGACGGACAACTGGTAAAAGTATTGGTAAAAACAGCATCCAGAGAAGAAGTGATTGCGCAAAGTGATTTCATTAGTTTGCATGTTCCCTTTAGCCCGGAACCGATTTTGGGAACAGCCGAATTTGCGGCCATGAAAAAAGATGCAGCCGTAGTAAATGCTTCGCGCGGCGGAACAATTGATGAAGAAGCTTTGCTGGAAGCCCTAAACAGTGGCAAGCTGGCTTTCGCCGGACTGGATGTTTTTGATAATGAACCAACGCCCCGCCAGGATATTTTAACGCATCCAAAAATTTCTTTAACACCTCATATTGGTGCTTCAACCAATGAAGCGCAGGAGAGGATAGGGCTGGAACTCGCTACTTTAATTATACAGTACTTTAGCAAATAAAGGGTTTAAAAACAGTATCACTGGCTTGCAGAATAAAAATCCCGCAAGCCTTTTTTTATTTCATAAAATTGAAAGTTCCGCTTACATAAACAGAATCCGTAGGATTGATAATTGCATCGTAAACATAATAACCAAAGCTTCCGCTGGCTGTATTGGCAACGTCATCCAGCTTATCTACTGTAAATTTTGTAGTGCCAGAAATATTGAATGTAGTATATGTTTTCTTATTAAAAAGAAGTTGTGAACTATCAAAAATAAATTTTTTGTTGCCAATGGTATCTGTGTGAAAGGAGGCACCAAAAGTTAGGTTGTTTGTTTGGCTTCCGTTATTTCCAGCAAAAGTGTATAATTTTAACAACGGCAACGTAGCGCCACCTGCTACACTTGTAAAAAGTATATTGTTAGGTTTGTTGTTTGTAATGTTATTAGCATTATTATTAATGCTTAAGTTAATCACGCTTTTGGAGGAAGTTGTACCGATGCCGGAAGAAGAAGCCCCGGAAGGAGGATGTAAAATAGGCATTTCTTCTGTACACGATTGCAAAAAAATACCAGATAAAAGAAGCATCGCCGGTGCAAGCAGCGCCTTGCGGAAAGACAAAGATTTAATCATAAACAGTTTTTTAGTAAATACAACAAAGCTTTACAACTGGTAGGCCAGGCCTTTTTTTGCAACTGTTACCAAGTAACCATCATTGGTTAAAGTATCAGCAAGCGCTTGCATACTGGTTGTTTCCCCGTGTACGAGAAAAACCTGTTTAAGTTGTGCAGAATTTATTTGTTTAACTGTGTTTACCAGATCGTCGTGATCCCCATGTGCGCTAAACAGGTCTGTTTGTTTGATGGTTGCATAAACGGAAAGGTCGCGGTCTTTGATATGCACGATAGGATCCCCGCGGAGCAAACGAAAACCCAATGTCCCTTTAGCACAGTAGCCGATAAACAGGATCGTGCAATAATAATTTTGGATATTATAAAAAAGATGGTCCTGAATGCGGCCACCTTCCAGCATTCCTGCAGAAGAAATAATGATGCAAGGTTCAAAATAGTTGGAAACCTGGCGGCTGTCTTTTAAATTTTCCACATAAGTGAGATTGTCAAACTCAAACTCATCGCCGGATTTTTGGTAGAAATCCTGCGCTTCCCCGCTTAACAAGAAATGGTGTTTTCTAAAGATCCCGGTTGATGAACTTGCCATCGGACTATCTACAAAAACCCTGACAGGCGGCAACAATCCTTTTGAAAATATTTTATTGAGGGAGAAAACCAAAGCTTGTGTACGACCAATACTGAATGCCGGGATGATCAATCGTCCTGCTTCTTTTACACAGCATTTTTCGATGGTTTCTGTCAGTACTTCTTCAACCGTTTTTCCTTTTGAGTGATTCCTGCCGCCATAAGTAGCTTCGGAAACCAGGTAATCTGTAGGGGGAAGTGCCTGTGGATCTGCAAGTGTAGGATAGTTTTTGCGGCCAATATCACCTGTAAAAGTAATCGTTTTTTCTTCGCCGTTGTCATTGATCTTTAAAACAGCTGCTGCTGCGCCCAGCAAATGGCCAACCGGAATAAAGGTCAGTTCTATATCACCATTAATCCTAAAAGGTTTATTAAAACCGATGGTTACAAAACGGTCAACCGTATCTAAAACGTGTTTTTGCAAATAAAGTGGCTGGATGTTTCTACTGCCATCGCGCCTTTTATGTCCGCGGTGTTTCCTGTTTTTTTGTGCTTTGTGCATAAAAATGTTTACCGAATCCATCAGGAGCAGTTCGGCCAGTTCGGCAGTTGGAGGCGTGCATAAAATCTGTCCTTCAAAACCCATCCGCACTAATGTAGGCAAGTTTCCGGAATGGTCAATATGTGCATGTGTGAGGATCACCAGATCGATTTCACCGGGATTAAAAGGGAAATCTTCATTGGTTTGTACCGAGTGGTCGCGCTCGTAATCCAAACCACAATCTATTAATATTTTGTAATTGTCTTCTGTTGTAAGCAGGTGCATGCTGCCTGTAACCTGTTCCGCAGCACCCCAAATCGTTAATTTCATTTAATATCTTTCCGTGTGGTCAGCACACTAATTTTTTATCGGTAAAAGAAGCATGCCAGTAAGGTTTTTTCAAACTCAGTTTAAACTTCAAATTGTAACCTGCTAAGATAACGATAAAGTCCGCCTTCGTTTGCAGTCAATTCATCATGCGAGCCGCTTTCTATCACTTTTCCTTTTTCCAAAACAATGATCTGGTTTGCTTCGCGGATGGTTGACAAGCGATGTGCGATGATGATCGAAGTACGGTTTTTCATCAGTTCTTCCAGTGCTTCCTGCACTAAACGCTCTGATTCTGAGTCTAATGAAGAAGTAGCTTCATCCAAAATCAGGATCGAAGGGTTTTTAAGCAAAGCCCTTGCAATGGCAATCCGCTGGCGTTGCCCGCCTGATAATTTAACGCCGCGTTCGCCCACTACGGTATCGTAACCTTCGGGAAAAGAAGTGATAAACTGATGCGCATTGGCCCTTTGCGCAGCTTTTATGATATCTTCTTCGGAAGAATCTAATTTTCCGTAAGCAATGTTTTCCCGTATTGTTCCGCCAAAAAGCAAAACATCCTGAGGAACAATGGCTACCTGATTCCGAATATCTGTCAGCGAGTAGGAGGAGGCTGGTTTTCCATCAAACAAAATCGAACCATTTTGAGGATGATAGAACTGCAGGATCAAACCGGCAATGGTTGATTTACCGGCACCGCTGGGGCCAACAATGGCAACGCGTTCACCCGAACGTGCGTTAAACGATACTTCTTTTAGCACTGTAATTTCGGTGCGGGAAGGATAAGCGAAAGTAACTTTATCAAAATCCAGGTTACCGGTAATGTGTTGTTTAATTACATTGTCTGCAATTTCAATCGAAATAGCTTCCCCCTGTTCGTCCAGGATCTCCAATACACGTTCGCTTGCGCCAACGGCTTTTTGCAAACCGGCATATAAATCTGGGAAGCTCCCCATGGCGGCGCCAACAAAAAGTGAATATAAAATAAATGTGGTGAGGTTACCGACTGACATTTCCCCATGGCTAACCAGTACCGATCCATACCAGATTACGGCAACAATCGCCCCAAACAAACAAAATACGATAAAAGAAGCAAACAGCCCGCGAAATTTTGCACCTCTGATGGCAATTCCGGCCACTTCCCTTATCTTTTTTCCGTATCGCCCGGCTTCAAATGCTTCGTTTACAAATGCTTTTACGTTGGATATCCCCTGTAAAGTTTCTTCTACGATCGTGTTTGATTCGGCCAGTTTGTCCTGTGCCTCTCTCGAAATCTTCCGGATAAATTTCCCGAAATAAACGGCTACCACAATCAAAACGGGCAAGATCAGCAGCAAGGTCAGCGTTAGTTTGATGGAAAATATCGTCAGTAAGATAATCCCGCCAATCATCAAAACCAACTGCCGGATCATCTCGGCCAAAGTTGTCGTAATTGCATCCTGGATCTGGGAAAGATCGGCAGAAATTCGGCTGTTCAATTCCCCAACCCTGCGGTTAGAGAAAAAGTTCATGGGCAAAGTGATGAGTTTAAAATAAGTGTCGCGCCGGATATCGGCCAAAGCATTTTCTGCAACCTGTACAAACCAAATCACACGGAAATATGAAACCAACGCCTGCACCAGTAATACGACGAAAGCCAGCGATCCGATGGCATTTATCGTTGGCGGAAGGAATGGGTAACGCTGTTTGCCTTGTGCCGCATCGATAAGCGCACCCAAAAAAGAAGGAAAAGCCAAACCGGTTAAACTGGATAAAAAAAGAAAAACCAAAGCGGCAAAAAACTTTGTCCGATAAGGTTTTAGGTAAACCAGGAGCTTGCTTATTTTCTCTAAACTTTGCCGGTTCAGCTTTGCTTTTGGCATTTCCTGTTCCTGGGTATTGCCACTATTTAATCTTGCTCTGGCCATTTAATTAAAATTATACGCTAAAAGCAGCAATTTAACCACATAGTTTGGCTTTGGCAATTTAACGGGACTTACTTGACTTAATCCTGATGATTAAAAAAATCAGGATTAAAATCAATATGATGGAACCGATCAGCAAATTTTTAAAATGATCGGCATCTTTGCTGTATTGTGTTGCTTCTGATCGTAGCTTTTCTGTTTGGTTCCGTAATTTATTAATAGTGTTCATAAAAGAAGTATTTCGGTTTTCCGATTCTTTGGACCGGTCCAGCACTTCGGTTTGAACAGTTGTACGATAATCCAGCAACACTTTTAACTCCTTAAAAACAGCATTGTCGGTTTTTACAATGTCCATCAAAATTTCGTTGGAACGACGGATATCCTTCTTAGTCTGCAAACCAAAAATGCCGGTGTGCATGTCCAGGCTTTGAAAATACTGATTGAACCTAACCGTTCTGTCAGCCAATAAATCATTTACTTTTTTGCGCTCAAGCTGATAGGCCAGCGAATCAGTCTGCTGGGCAAAAGCTATGTTACAGATAAAAAGCAGGCATAAAAACAGTATGGGTTTAGAAAGGTTCATGGGAAATGGTTTATGGTTCATGGGAAACAGTTCATGGGAATGGTTGATGGGTTATAGCACTGACATTGACTTACATCCGGTTGCTAAAAGCTGATGGACAACACCTACAAAAATTCGATCCGCACAATATCACCAACATTCAACCCAAGCAGGCCGCTTGCGTTTCCTTTATTGATGGCAATTTCCAAATGATCGCTAATGCCAAACAAACAAAGCTTTTCCCCTTCCGGAACTTCATTGTAATGCCAGCTTAATTTATTGATAGATTCATTCCTTTTAAAATATAGCACAAATTGCCGTCCGTTCTGTATTTCGTTAAAAAGGTCTTTGGTAATGTTGGTGATCACATTTTGAAAAGTATCAATATAAATCACACTTCCTTTAATCAGGTTTTGGTCGATTACCGGTTGCAATGTCGTCTTTTTTTCCAGCTTTACCATCGGGATACCAATGTCGGCCAGCTTCCCCTTTTCTGCTAAGTGGCAGGCAGCTTTAACAAAAATATCCGCTAAAGGAAAATGCAGGAACTTTAAATCCTGCACGATGTTGATCTCTACAATTTCATCCGGGATACAGTCAAAAATCAAAGAAAAAATTCCATTGTCTGCCCCAACAAAATAATGGTCCTTGTAACGGATGGCTAAATACGTTGTACCTTCGTTGAAAACGGTATCAATGCCGATCAAATGAACGGTATCCTGCGGGAAGTAATGGTAACTGTTTTTAAGTATAAATGCAGCTTGAGGAATATTAAAAGCTGATATAGAATGGGTTATATCAACAATGTTAACATTTGGCAATAGCTTTAAAATACTACCTTTGAGGGCGGCCTGATAAATGTCTTTATTGCCCAGGTCTGTAGTTAAAGTTATAATTGCCATTCAAATTTTAAATATTTATCACTAATCTTGTGGATAGTTATAAACTGCTGCAAATATTAAAATTTTAAGCGTAAAAAAATGACAACTAAAAATCCTCAAGTTTGAACGAATTAAATTTAACGATTGATGCCATTAATCCTGCTGTATTGTGGGGTTCTAATAATGATCATTTTGAGCAAATAAAAAAACAATACCCTAAGCTAAAAATTGTTGCCCGCGGCAACGAGGTGAAGGTATTGGGCGATGAAAAGGAGATCAGAAATTTTGAAGAAAAATTAAATCAGCTCGTTGCACATGTTGAAAAATTCCAAACCTTAAACCTAAATGATATTGAACGTATTATTACTGTTAAAGGTTCGTTTGCAGTTGCAGCTCCAGAACAAAACGGCCAGGACAAGGCCGGAACAGGAGAGGTAATTGTTTTTGGCAACAATGGCCTGATGATTAAAGCGCGCACAGCAAACCAGCAGCGCATGGTAAACAGCATTACCAAAAACGACATTTTGTTTGCCATAGGGCCTGCCGGTACGGGCAAAACTTATACAGCAGTGGCATTGGCCGTGAGAGCGTTGAAAAATAAAGAGATCAAAAGGATCATTTTAACACGGCCGGCAGTAGAAGCAGGGGAAAACCTTGGTTTTCTGCCGGGCGACCTGAAAGAGAAAATAGACCCTTATCTGCGGCCTTTGTATGATGCTTTGGACGACATGATCCCGGCAGAGCGCTTAAAATCTTACCTGGAAAACCGTACAATAGAAATAGCGCCGCTTGCTTTTATGCGTGGCCGTACGCTGGATAATTGCTTTGTGATTTTGGACGAAGCGCAAAACACAACCGATATGCAGTTAAAGATGTTTTTAACACGGATGGGGCCAACGGCCAAATTTATTGTTACCGGCGATGTTACCCAGATCGATCTTCCGAGAAAACAGCAATCAGGTTTACATGTGGGCTTGCGTATTTTGGCAGACATAAAAGGCATTGACATTATTTACCTTAATGGCGATGATGTGGTACGCCATAAATTGGTAAGACGTATATTGGAAGCTTATGGGGATATCCAATAAAGTAACAAGTATTCAGTATCAATAAAGTAGCAAGTAATTAGTATCAGGTAGCAAGGTTGCCCATCCCGAATAACAATAGCTGATTAAGTTATTCCCGCTATTTTTTACTTAATACCAACTACCTGATACCAACTACTTGATACCAACTACTTGATACCAACTACTTGATACCAACTACTTGATACCAACTACTTGATACTAAATACTTGCTACCCGATACTAAATGAAATGAACGCGATCAAAGAAACAAACTTTAACTTTCCCGGGCAGACTAATTTTTACAGGGGCAAGGTGAGGGATGTTTATACCATTAAAGATCAGTACCTGGTGATGGTGGCTACCGACCGTATTTCTGCTTTTGACGTTGTACTGCCCCAGCCAATACCTTATAAAGGACAAGTGCTTAACCAGATTGCCGCCGGTTTTTTAAAAGCAACCGATGACATCGTTCCAAACTGGGTAATTACCGTTCCTGACCCCAGCGTAACCATTGGCCGCATTTGTGAGCCTTTTAAAGTAGAAATGGTGATCCGTGGCTACCTGGCCGGCCATGCCTGGCGCGAATATTTTGCCGGTAAAAGAAGTATCTGCGGGGTAAGTTTACCGGATGGTTTAAAAGAGAACGATGCTTTGCCCGAACCGATCATCACACCCACAACTAAAGCAGCTGTTGGCCACGATGAAGATATATCAAGAGAAGAAATCTTATCAAAAGGAATTGTGGCAGAAGCAGATTATATTCAACTGGAAAAATACACACATGCACTTTTTAAACGCGGAACTGAAATAGCAACAGAGCGTGGGTTGATCTTGGTAGATACAAAATATGAATTTGGCAAAGCCAGAGACCGCATTTTTTTGATCGATGAAATCCATACGCCCGATTCATCCAGGTATTTTTATAAAAAAGGCTATCACGAACGTCAGGAAAAAGGTGAAGGGCAGAAACAATTGTCCAAAGAATTTGTACGGCAATGGTTGTTGGCAAATGATTTTTCTGGCCGGGAAGGGCAGCAAATACCAGAAATGACGCCGGAAATTGTTCAATCCATCTCAAACCGTTACATCGAATTATACGAATATATAACTTGTAAAACGTTTTTGAAACCAGAAGATCGGGATATTATATTACGGGTAGAAAAAAATATTAAAGAAGCATTGATACTTTTAACCTGAACACTTTTATTTCTACACGAAATTATCCTATCTTTAACTATTAATATTAAAGTATATGAAATTTACAGTTGATAAACATGAAAAATATGTTTTGATTAAGTTAAATGAATCAAAACTTAATTCATTGATCTCGCCGCAATTGAAGTCTGAGTTAATCCTGATGAATTCAGACGGGCAGCGTAATATAATCCTGGATTTATCAATGGTTAAATTTGCAGATTCTTCCGGCCTAAGCAGTTTATTGGTTGGTTATCGTATTTGTAAAAATGCCGAAGGTAGTTTTACCTTAACTGGTTTAAGTGATTCCGTTGCACGTTTGATCTCTATTTCTCAGTTAGACAGTGTGCTTTCTGTAGTTAATACTACTGAAGAAGCTATTGATTTGGTTTTTATGGGTGAGATCGAAAAAGAGCTTAAAAAAGAAATAAAATAATTGTTTTTCTGCCTTTTTAGATGAGATTTGATGTAACGATACTTGGCAGCAGTTCTGCAACACCCATCTATAACAGAAATCCAAGCTCACAGGCATTAAACATCAACGAACGGATTTATTTGATTGATTGCGGCGAAGGCACGCAACAGCAGATGCTGCGTTTTGATATTAAACCCGGAAAAATTGATCATATTTTTATCAGCCATTTGCACGGGGATCATTATCTTGGGCTGATAGGCTTACTCTCGTCCATGCATTTAAATGGCCGTAAAAAGCCGATGATGCTTTTTGGCCCTCCTGATCTGATAAAAATTATTGATGTTCATTTAGCTTATTCCTGGACTAACCTAAACTACGACCTTATATTTTATCCATTACAGTCAGAACAGCCAGAAGTAATACTTGATAATCAAGAGTTTAGCGTTGAAACTATCGTTCTAAACCACCGTATTCCCTGCACCGGCTTTTTATTCCGTCAAAAAAAACCACTCTTGAAATTGGATGCCAATCAGTTGGAATACTATCATGTAGGCCGTAACCAGTTTTTAAAACTGAAACAAGGGGAGGATTTTGTTAACGAGATAGGGGAAATCGTTCCAAATTCAACCTTGACAATTCAACCCGAAGAACCGAAAAGCTATGCTTATTGCTCTGACACTTTGGCTGGGGAAAGTTACCTGCCGCAAATACATAACATAGATTTGCTTTACCACGAAGCTACTTTTATGCAGGATTTATTGGCAAGGGCAGAGGAAACGCATCATACAACTGCTTTTCAAGCAGGGGAAATCGCATCAAAAGCCCATGTTAAAAAATTATTAATTGGCCATTTTTCTGCTCGATATAAAACGCTGGAAGGTTTATTGGAAGAAGCCAGATCAGTTTTTAAACAAACCGATCTGGCTATAGAAGGTAAAGTATTTACAATTTAACAAACTTTTTTTATCAATTATTTTTTCCCTCCAAAAACCGAAAAGCTAACATAACGTTTTGGATTTGCTTTCAAATCTTGCATCAACTTGTCCAGGTTGTTGGCGGCGTTGTTCAAATTGTTGTACAGTTTGTCATCGTTCAGCAATAATCCAACAGAGCCTTTACCACTATTGACTTTATTAATGGCAACCTGTAATTCATTTAAGGCTTTATTAGCGTTGGTTAAAGTTTCCTGTATATTTAATTTGGCAACCTGGTTGCTCATTTGGTCAAAGTTGGAAATAATATGTGTGATATGATCGTTATTATTTCGCAAATTGTTTGAGATAGACTCAAAATTAGCCATTATTTTGGCAATACGGCCGCCTTCAGAACCTACCAGCCCGTCAACTTTTTTTGTGGTCCCTTCAATTGTTTCCAAAGTGTTGGCAATGCTTTTAAACGAACGGTCAATATTTTTCTGAAAAGACGGATTTAAGATGGTGTTTACAGAAGTTAACAAAGAATCCATTTTGGCAATGATCGTTTCTGCTTTTTTCTGTACCGGTTGTACCGATTCTGCCAGGCTTCTTTCTACGTTAGACCGTAGAGTATCTTTATTTTCGGCATTGATCGTACTGTTTCCAAGTTCAAACTCAATGGCTTTATTGCCCAATAAATCTGTACTCATTAAACGGGCAACAGAGTTTTCCGGGATAGGATAATCTTTATTGATCTTAAATTCAACAACTGTTTTTCCACTGTGTTGTAATTTCATGTCTGATACCCTGCCAATCTGAAAACCATTTACCAATACCGGTTTTGAAATATTCAATCCATCAACATGGCCATAAATTGCATAAAAATGCTGTTCACGTGAGAATATGTCATTTCCCCTTAAAAAATTATACCCTAAAACAAGCACAGTAATGGCAACGGCCGTAAGTGCACCGATTTTGGTTTCGTTAGATACTTTCAAAATATTGAATTTTAATAATTTTATTTAAACTGTTACTCGTTTTCTTTGCGGTATTTAACAATGGCACGAACGATCGAATTTACAATTTCTTCCTGCCCTTCGTCTGAGTTTAAATATTTTTCATCTTCAGGGTTATTGATAAAACCGGTTTCAACTAAAACGGACGGCATGGCACTGTGGCATAGGACCAAAACCCCTTGTTCTATTACGCCATTGCTGTGGCGGCCATCGGTTTGTACAAACTCATCATTCACTAAATCAGCAAAACGGATACTTTGTTTACGATACTTATTTTTATATGCGTTTAACAAAATGGTGGATGTAGGGTCATTGGGGTCGAAACCACTGTTCATTTCCTTATCATCTTTGTCAACCAACAGGTTTTCCCTGATGGCTGTTTCTTCTTCCTTGGTACGGTGGAAACCATAAACCAAAACCAAAACACCTTTTCCGGAACGGTCAGGAACCCTTGTTCGTTTACCACGTATAGTTACTGTTTTATCAGGTAAGGAGTTGCAATGTATGGAAATGAACAAATTACCTTTGGCATTGTTGGCAATGTCTGATCTTTTCTGCCATTCTACGTCCTCGCCGTTGGTTCGGGTCATCACAACCTTAATGTCTTTCATTTCCTTTTGTATCGCTTTTTCCAATTTAAAGGCGATGGCAAGCGTTACATCTTTTTCAAGTGAAAAAGAACCGGCAGCACCAATCCTGCGGCCGCCGTGCCCGGCATCAACAACAATGGTTTTTAATTTAAAACGGTGGTTATCTGTGGTGTCTGCTTTTATCGGTTTTTCTTCGATAAAAGAAGCATTGGCAATAAACAGTATTAAAATGGGGAAACAATAAACGAGCCTTTTCAATGTTTTATTTTTCATTAATTTTGAGACGGTACATAATGTAATTTACAAAAATAATATTCAAAATCGATTTGAGATTCATAAAGTTTCTTTTTCCTGTACTGTTTGTCACAATTTGTTTTTTTTCAGCTTTTTCATTTTCTTTTAACCGATTAGGCAAAAAATATAAGTTAAGGGTTAATGATACGATTATTCAGCTGGATTCTTCCAAAAAAACGGACCAGAAGTTTTTACAACGCGATTCCCTTCCTTCAAAAAGAAAAAACGGCACTAAAAAAACAGGGGTAAAAACAGTATCAAAGGCAAAGGCAGATACAACAGCAAAAGCAGATACGGCTTCAAAATCTAAAAATGGATTAAATTCTACCGTAAAATATGCTGCTGAAGACTCTATTGTTACAGATCATATCAATAACGTTGTTTATCTGTATGGCCGTGCCCGTATTACTTATGAAGATGCCGCAATAGATGCAGATTATATCCGGCTGGATCAAAAAAACCATTCGGCTTATGCCAGGGGCAACGTCAATCCGAAAACCAGGCGTTATTCGGGCAAACCCATCCTCAAACAAAAAAACGAAAGCCCGGTAACTGCAGATTCATTGATTTTTGATTACGTTACTAAAAAAGCTAAAATTTACCAGGCCTTTTCAGAGCAGCAGGGCAATTATATTTCTGGCGGACAGGCAAAAAAACTGAACGAAGATGAAATTGCTTACCGCAATATCCTTTTTAGCACCTGTAACCTTCCTTATCCCGACACGCATTTTGGTATCATCATCACAAAAGGTATTGCGGAGAAGAACCAGATCATTTCCGGTCCTGCTTATCTGGAAATTGAAGGTGTGCCGCTGCCCATTGCCATTCCTTTCGGTTTTTTCCCTAAACCGGATAAACGGACTTCGGGCATTATCCTGCCTACTTTTGGCGAAGATGCACAATTGGGTTTTAACCTGCGCAATTTTGGTTATTACCTGGGTTTTGGTGATAAGTTTGATTTGACCAATTACGGTTCCATCTATTCAAAAGGTTCTTTTGAATTAAGCAGTGATGCACGTTATTTGGATAGGTATAAATACTCCGGTGACCTATCCTTAAGCTATGGTTACCATAAATACGGTTTGCCAACAGATCCTGCCCAAAAGGATTTTAATATCCGCTGGTCGCACACACAAAACCCAAATGCCCATCCCGGAACTACGTTTAGTGCATCAGTCAATGCAGGTACTTCTACTTATTACCGTAACAATGCCAGTACGGTAAACTATAATTTAACTGCTTTAACGCAAAATAATTTACGGTCGAGCATTGCATACAGTAAAACCTGGGCGGGCACACCTTTTAACTTTACGGCAAGTGCCAACCATAGCCAGGATTTAACTAACAAAACCATTACGCTGGATCTACCCAGCTTTACCTTTAATATGGCCAGTATCAATCCTTTTGATAGTAAAAACCGGGTGGGCGAGCAGAAGTGGTACCAACGGATTAACGTTGCCTATACTTTAACTGGCGATAACAGGGTGAGTGCCATCCCGGAGTCTCAGTTTTTAACTAAATCAGTTTTTAAAAGGTTTCAAAATGGTTTCCAGCAAACCATACCGGTTAGTTTGAGTTTAAATGTGTTTAAATATTTTCAGTTTTCTTCCAGTGTAAATTATAACGAAGTGGATTATCTGCAAACCATCCGTAAACGATATGCAAGAGGCAACACAAGTGGTGCAGATTCTTTGGTTAACGATACGGTTCCGGGTTTCAGGCGTGCCGGTTCCTATAGTTTAAGCACTGGTTTATCTACAAAATTATACGGAACGTTAAATTTTAAAGGAGGCAGGCTAAAAGCAATCCGTCATACCCTAACCCCGTCAATCAGTTTTAATTACCGGCCCGATTATAACAATGATTCTTATGGTTATTTTAAAAACGTTGTCAGTAATCCGGCCATTCCTTATCCTTATGCATTAACCCGGTATTCTATTTTTGATCAATCGCTTTACGGCGGCCCTTCCGGGGGCAGGTCGGCCGGTTTAGGTTTAAGCGTTGATAATACCATTGAAGCAAAAGTTAGGGCAAAAAGTACCGATACCACCAATACCGACCGTAAAGTACCGATTTTGCAAGGGCTTTCTTTTTCTACCTTTTATAATTTCCTGGCCGATTCCATGAAGCTTTCCCCCATTAATGTTTCCGGCCGTACTGCATTGTTCAATCAAAAATTGGGTATCAATTTTAGCGGCACGTTTGATCCTTATACTACTATTGTACGGGATTCAATAGCGAATGGACAAATTACAAAGTATGTAAGGCACATCAATCAATATACATTGCAGGCCGGCAAATTGCCGCGTTTAACTGCTTTCCAGGTATCAACAAATTTTAGCCTGAATTCCAATACCGTCAAAAATCAAAATCAGCAAAAAAACCAAAACACCAATAATACATTGCAAGGCATCAACCAGCAGCAAAGTGATGCGCTTGCTGCCATCAATCGGAATCCAAATGCCTTTGTGGATTTTAATATTCCCTGGAATGTTAATTTAAGCTATAGCTTTTCTTATTACAATAGCGGGATAGCCACAAATGTCACTAATTCTGTAAATGTAAACGGCGATTTTAATGTAACCCCAAAATGGAAGCTGCAATATACTACCGGCTACGACGTCCGACTGAACAAAGTAACCACAACTTCCTTATCCATTTACCGCGATTTACATTGTTGGGATTTGGCTTTCCAGTGGATACCTTTTGGTTATTATAAATATTACAGTGTGGATCTGCGTGTAAAAGCAAGCATTTTGCAAACGTTAAAGCTGAACAAGCGAAAAGATTATTACAACAACTATTAAAGATGTTAGCAGAAATTATCACGATTGGGGACGAGATCCTGATCGGACAGATCATAGACACCAATTCGGCCTGGATGGCACAGCAATTGAATGCAGTTGGCATCCGCATCAAACAAATTTCTTCGGTTTCTGATAACCGCGAACATATTTTATCTGCTTTAAAAGAAGCATCAGGACGGGCAGACGTGATTTTGATTACCGGCGGACTCGGCCCAACTAAAGACGACATCACCAAAACCACTTTGGCCGATTACTTTGGTGTTGGGATGAAGCGCGACCAGGAGACGTTAGGCAATGTTGCCCGGATTTTTGCCCGGTACAACCGCCCTTTGCTGGATGTTAATATCCGTCAGGCAGATGTGCCCGAAAACTGCGAGGTTTTATTGAATAAAAATGGCACCGCCCCCGGAATGTGGTTTCATGAAAACGCGAAAGTTTATGTTTCGATGCCGGGTGTGCCGCACGAGATGATGTATCTGATGGAAGATTTGGTGATCCCAAAATTGAAAGCAACTTTTAACCTGCCAAAAATCCTGCACCAAACCATTCTAACGGTTGGCGAAGGCGAATCTTTTTTGGCCGAACGCATTGCCGATATTGAAGATCAGCTTCCGCCGGAAATCAAACTGGCTTATTTGCCCAAATTAGGTTTGGTGCGGTTACGGTTGAGTGCCTACGGGAAAGATGAAGAAAAGCTGAAACAGGAGCTGGAAACCCAAACCAAAAAAATAACAGAACGGCTGGGTTCAACGGTAGCGGCAACAGAAGATATTCCTTTAGAGAAGGCGATACTTCTTTTAATGGCAAAAAATAAGCAAACACTGTCTTTGGCCGAAAGCTGCACGGGCGGTTACATAGCCCATTTGTTTACCAGTTTGCCCGGTGCTTCCGGTGTTTTTCTGGGTGGGGCAGTTTCTTATTCTTATGAGATGAAAGAGCAAATGCTGGGTGTAAACAACGATACTTTGTGGAGAACAGGCGCAGTAAGTGAAGAAACGGTGCGCGAAATGGCGGAAGGCGCATTGCGGAACTTCTCTTCGGATTATGCCCTTGCCGTAACCGGGATTGCCGGTCCGGACGGAGGCACACCCGAAAAACCTGTCGGGATCGTTTGGGTTGCCGTTGCCCGAAAAGATAAAACAGTGGCCAGGAAATATGTTTTTGGCAACAAACGTATCCAGAACATCGAACGGACCGCCATTGCCGCCATGGGCGATCTGCTTAAACTGCTGCGCGAACCAATTGCATAATCAACAATAAAATGTATTTTTGGATGAATAAAATATAATGGCTTTATACGAATTACTACTGCCTAAAATGGGCGAAAGCGTTGCCGAAGCTACGGTGATTAAATGGCTGAAAGCGCCGGGCGAATTAATTGAACCAGATGATGCCGTAGTAGAAATTGCAACGGATAAAGTAGATTCAGAAGTTTCTTCGCCGGTAAAAGGTAAACTAAGCCAGCAGTTGTTTAAAGAAGATGAAGTAGCGCAGGTTGGATCTGTGATAGCATTGATAGAAACGGAAGATGGGCAGGGAATTGCAGAAGTGCCAAAACCGGATGCAGTGCCTGTTGCAACCCCGCTTCAACAAGAAAAAGAACCGGTAAAAGAAGTATCCGCAGAAAAAACACCGGTAAAAGAAGCATCACAACCTGTTCCCGGGTTAGAACTTTTACAGTCGAAACCGACTGCCCCAACACATGGGGACAATACTCGTTTTTATTCGCCATTGGTAAGAAGCATTGCTGCCCAGGAAGGAATCAGGCAGGAGGAACTGGAACAAATCAGGGGAACGGGTTCTGAAGGCAGGCTGACCAAGGACGACCTGTTGAATCACCTGCAAAACCGGCAAGCTTCAGCACAACTGGAAGAAACGGAACCTTCTTCAATTCAACCGGACACTAATCATCCAAAACCTACAGAAAGTAAACCGCCTGTCCAACGTTCTGCCGCATCTGTTTCTATGGGGGATGAGATCATTGAGATGGACCGGATGCGAAAGCTGATTGCCGACCACATGGTACTGAGCAAGCAAACTTCCCCGCATGTAACTTCTTTTATCGAAACCGATGTAACCAATCTGGTGCTTTGGCGCGAAAGAAACAAAACAGCATTTGAAAAGCGCGAAGGCGAAAAAATAACTTATACACCAATTTTTATAGAAGCCGTTGCCAGAGCATTAAAAGATATGCCGATGGTAAATGTTTCGGTAAACGGCACACAGATCATCCGTAAAAAAAGCATCAACATCGGTATGGCCACGGCTTTGCCAAACGGGAACCTGATTGTGCCGGTGATTAAAAATGCAGACTCATTAAATATTTTAGGGCTTACTAAAGCAGTGAACGATCTCGCCAACCGAGCACGTAACAACAAGCTGCTTCCGGAAGAAGTAAAAGAAGGCACTTTTACCATCACCAATATTGGTTCTTTCGGGAACATCATGGGCACGCCAATTATCAACCAACCACAAGCTGCAATTCTGGCTATTGGTGTGATCAAGAAAAAACCGGCTGTTATGGAAACAGCATCCGGCGATATGATTGCCATCCGGCATTTAATGTACCTTTCGCTTTCTTACGATCACCGGATTGTAGATGGTGCAATGGGAGGAACGTTTTTGAAAAAAGTTTCTGATTACTTAGAGAACTGGGATACCAAACGAACTTTGTAATGCTTCTTTTACCGGTAAAAAATTGGTGTTGGTAGCGGGGGTTTTTATTCTGATTGCCTTTTTTCATTTCTTCGTTCATCAAAGAAGAAAAGGGGGGTTTTTAAAGACGCCCTTAACCTTAATATGAACAATCAAATCAGAAGATCAAAACCAATTATTGTTTTTTAGGAATATCATGAGGATACCTTTTGCTCCTTGCGCGATACTGTTGTTTTGAACATCCTGATTCTGTAAACGCCAATACCAATAGCACAGCCGTTATTTTCAGCAATAAATTCTTCATTAAATTATTGTTTAAATTCTTTTATAAAAGTAAAGAATTAAACCCAACAGAGCTTATTAAGATTTAAAATCCCAAACCAAGCCTTGCCATAAACTAAATTTCCTATTTACCACCAAAATAAAACTATTTATAAGTTTATAAACTTCTCGTACTTTTGCAGAAAATAGTTTTAGAAGAAACCATGCCTAAAAATTTAAACTATCCTTTGGCCTCCTTCCAAAAAGCTTACACACTAGCAGATGCAGCAGATGCTTTAGGAGGAAGCTGTACTATTGAAAATTGTGCCCAAAAGATGCAGCGAAAGGTAAGCGGCGGTTTTATGGTGATTGTTTCTGCCGCCCAAAAGTTTTCTTTGGTAATATTTGAAAAAGGTATTGTTAGTATTACAAAAGAATATAAACTAATCAAACATGCTTATACCAATACAGAAAGAATGGCTTTGCTGCAAAAAGCTTTCCTGGCGCCACAGGTTTTCTCTGTACTATATCAAAGGTTTAAAGGAAGGGAATTACCTGTAGAAATGCTGGATAAAATACTTATTCGTGAGTTTGGTGTGGAAGAAAGCACGTCAGGCCGTATTGCCGGGTACTTTACAGATGGTTTAAAAACTTATGGCTTGTTAAATAATGCTAATCACGTTCTGGATTTTCAGGGGGAAATAGCTGAACCAGGCTCGGTTGAAGTGGAAAAAAATGAACCGGTTAAGGTGACAGAACAAGACAAACCCGATGCTAATATCAAAATTTCAAATGCTTCTTTTACCGATAAAAAATCAGTGTTATATGAACTACAGGTTTCCGGTCCGGGAATCGATAGTAAAATAGATATTGATGATGAAGAAGATTTGCTGATCGTTGAAGCGTTGTTAAAGAAGATCAGAAAGGTTTTAAAAGCCGGGCAAAAGATCAAATAAAAGTTTATTGCTATTTTTATTACCCTTAAAAAGTTTATTACTACTCTATGATTTGGTTTTTAGGAAATTTATGGTTGTGTCAAAAGGAAAATTCTTACTTTTGGCCCAGGTAATAAATTCTGAAATCCTTTTTCCAAAACTATCACCTGTGTTTTTTACCACGTAACCTGGAAAATTAAAGCGTTCCGGTTGGTTCAAATCTGTAAATTCCCAGGGATGGAAGTACAAATTAAGGTAACCGTCTTTTCGATACGTCTGCTTGCATAGCCATTTTATTAAGCCCATGGGCAGGTTATGAAAGGTTAACCAAAACAATGGAAAGCGGACAAGCGGTGAAACCGAAGATGGCAACTGTAAAACCTGATCCTGATAAAACCAGGTACGCGGCCTTCTGAAATTATTATACCTTCCGGGAAGCCAGGTTGGATTGATAGACGAATTGTACAAATAGCCGGCTTTAAAAACCTCTTTCTCATCTACCGGCATCATACGTGCCATCCTATAACCTAATACTTTTTGACCCGTTAATTGCTCCAGTGCCTCTTTTGATTGCCTTAAATGTTCAACCTTAAAATGGGAATGGTAATAACCATGAGAGGCGATTTCATGCCCGTCCGCAACTATTCGTTCAATTACATACGGTTTATTTAATGCAAAATTAGCGGTGCAATAAAAAGTGGCTTTAACCTGATGCTGTTTTAACAGGGATAAAATATTGAATGTCCCTTCGGTAGAAACAGCTAATTGATCGGCAAAAGAAATGGTTTTACCATATTCAAATGGCATATCAAATTCTTCAATATCAAAGCTTAACAAGATCATGGTTGATATTTACGAGGTTAGAAGAACGCACGATATAATTTGGTCGTTGCTTAGCCTGCATAAACAATTTCCCAAGATACAAGCCGATGATACCTAAAACCATCAACTGCACTCCTCCAAAAAATACAACGGTGGCCAGCAAGGAAGCCCACCCGGAAACAACATGACCTGAAAAATAACTGATTAAAATGTACGGAATATATAAAATAGCCGAAACGGAAAAAAATAAACCGATACCGATAGCAATATTTAAAGGCCTGACACTAAATGCGGTAACACCTTCAATTGCAAACTGGGCCATCCTTTTAAATGTGTATTTGCTTTTGCCCGAAAAACGAGGGTCGCATACATAATTAATTGCAAATTGGCGGAAGCCTAACCAACGTATCAAACCACGCATAAATAATCCATTTTCAGGTAATTGTGCAAGGACGTTGGCTACTTTCCGGTCTATTAAACGAAAATCTGCAGTTCCTTTTTCCAGTTTGGTATCTGAAATGGAATTGATGATCCGGTAATAAATATCCGAAGTTTTCCGCTTAAAAAAGGTAGCTTCATCTGCATACTCACGCGTTGTGTAAACCACATCGTAACCTTCTTCCCACTTTTCTAAAAACTGCGGGATCAGTTCCGGAGGATGCTGCATATCGCTGTCCATACAAATGATACAATCACCGGAAGCATGATCGTAACCGGCCTTTAAAGCATTCTGATGCCCAAAATTTCGGGAAAGTTCTAAGTAAAAAAAATGTTCGCCGATTTTGGAGAGCGTTTTCAGCTTATCTAATGTATGGTCCGAACTTCCGTCATCAACGAAAATCACTTCATATTTGTAAGGCAGGTTTTCAAAAACTGCGATCAGGCGCAAAGCGAGCGTTTCCACATTACCTTCCTCATTAAAAGAAGGGACCACGATAGAAACCAACTTCTTCATACGGCTATTTGGATTTTTTCAGGTTCGCTAACCATTTTTATCGTCCAGGTTTCATAAACTACATGTAACCAAATCAGCAAACAGGGCAGTGCTTTTAATGCATATTTTATAACGTATCCGTTTCTTATAAAGCCCGGAAAAAGATCAGAAGGCGAGAGGCTTGTCAGAATAAATGCAAAAACAAGTAAAACAACTTGTAAGCTGGTTACTGGTTTTTGGAGATTGACAAACCAAATGGCAACACCGGTAAAAGCAATAATGTATGTGGGCGATTCTGAACTGGAACTGAACAAAACCGTAAACAGCAGCGTTGAGCTCAAAATCAATAACTGGAAAGCCGGGTATTTGTATTTTTTGATAAAGAGGTACGATGAGCCGAAAACCATTAAAGCAGGCAGTAAAATTAAGCTATTGGAAATTTCAGGCAGATGAAAGATACGCCGGGCAAGGCCCATTACAGAAATGTCCTGCATCAATGAAACTGCATTTTGTGTGTCTTTTTCTATCAAAACGGCCATCCAATCCCGGTATGTTTGAATGATAAAAGCCGGTGAAGAAACGGCCATCGGCAGAATAAAAAACACTACCGACCAGAAAAACAGGCCTGCAATAAGTTTTATTTTATGACCGGAAAAAAAGAAAAATGCCAGCCCTACGATGCCGTAAAGTTTAATAAAGGTTCCTAAAACGATTAGGCAGGCTGCCCAAAAATCCTTTTTCTGTTTGATAAAAATAAAACTAAACAGAATAATGGCAGTCATGCAGGGATTGAATTGTTCGCTAAAAGAAGCAGTCATCAATTCGTGCACACAAAGAAATAAGATAATGATTTTCTGTTTGTTAACTAAAGGAAGATGATTGATAGCCTGATATAAAACATAAGCATTAAACATTCCCCATATCATTACCGCAAAGTCATTTGGCAACCAGGCAAAAGGCGCAATAAACAATCCAAACAGCGGCCCGTAATGGTTTACATCTAAATAATGTTCTGGTTGGGGCAGGTATAAGTTATGCTGATGTATAAGGTTGAAAAAGGTAAACTTAAAGATAAGGTAGTTATTATAATGATGCCTGAGTGCTTGTTTAAGCAGCGCAAAAAAACTTAGGCCGAACCATAAAAAAAGAGTGGTCCTTTTTTGCAAAAGGAAATTTAAAGCGGCGATGACTGGTTTGCGATACATTTGGCTATTGTTGCAAACTTAAAAAAAAATTGAATAAGTAGAACGATCAGTAAAATATGGCTTTTGAACATAAAAAAAGAGGGCTCTGACCAGGAGCCCTCTTTAGATACTGATAAAAGAAATCTACTACAAAACTTTTATCCATGCTTTTTAGCAGTAGTTTAACGCGGAGAAACCGTGCTGTTGACTGCTATAAAAGCTTTGTCCTGTAATATACGATATTGTTGGTCGATTAGATTTTTCAATTTAATAGTTCCGGTAACAAATTTAAAATGATCAGAATAAAACCTTTCTGCAACATGCTCAAAGTTTAAAGCTTTAATCAATTCTTCGTTGTAATATCTCAAATAAATATTTAATTCCAGGTCATTTGTAAACTGCAAGCCGTCCGTTTCGGCTGCTTTTTTATATTCGTAATGATAATCGTAACGCAGGGCAGTAATATCAGAAAGTACGGCCGAACCTGTTGGATGCCCTCCTGCGCCTTTTCCGTAAAAAAACTGCTGGTCGGCAAAAGCAGCCTGTACAATAATCCCGTTGTATTCGTAATCGACGTTGTAAAGCAACTCCTTTTTGCTTACAAACCTTGGTAATACATGCAAAGCAATCTGCCGGTCGTTCAACTTTTTTGCAAAAGGCACAAGCTTGATCTTTAGTTCTTTTTCTTTTGCGTACTGAATGTCTTGTACAGTTATATTTTCAATCCCGAAATTGAAAACATCTTCCGGTTTTACCACAATTCCGTAAGCATGATAAGCTGCGATAACCAATTTGTGTTTGGCATCAAAGCCACCAACATCCATCGTTGGGTCTGTTTCTGCAAAGCCCAAATCCTGTGCCTGCTTTAAAGCGGTGGCATAATCCAAACCATCGTTAAAACCTTTTGAAAGGATGTAGTTAGAAGAACCATTGAAAATGCCGCTGATGGAATGCAGCAACTCATTGTCGTAGTATTCTTCCAGATTGCGGATGATCGGGATACTTCCGCAAACAGCTCCTTCATAAAGTAAAGAAGTACCATATTCATGTTGCAGGTCAATCAGTTCTGATAAATGTTCTGCAATCATTTTTTTACTGGCCGAAACCACATTTTTGCCGGCTTTCATAGCTGCAGAAACAATTTCGAAAGCGGCATCAGCATCGTTGATTAATTCTACAACGGTATTGATCTCCGGGTTTTGGAGAATGCTGTTTTTATCGGTAGAAAATAGGTGTTGTGGCAAAGAGCGTTTCTTTTCCTGGTTTTTGATTACAAACCGTACAATTTCAAGGTTAAGGTGTTTGGTTTTGACGATGTCATACAAACCCTGGCCAACAATGCCAAAGCCAAAAAGGCCAATATTTAATTTCTTAGTCATCGTATTGAGCAGTACGGTATAAAGCAGTCTTTTTTTCTGTAATGCTTTGTTTTAAAAATGATCGGATGATTTTGCTTAAAGCTTCTGTTTCAATTAAAAACCCATCATGCCCAAACAATGATTTTATCTGCATAAAAGAAGCATCAGAAATGTTCTTCGCTAAATATTCCTGTTCGGCAGGTGGAAAAAGAAGATCGGATTCAACAGCGACAACCAGCGTACGAGCGGTGATTTTGGCAAGTGCTTCTTCTGCAGAAGAATAGTTTCTACCTAAATTATGACTGTCCATGGCTTTACTCAAATACCAGTAACTGAATGAGTTAAAACGTTTAACTAATTTTTCCCCTTGATAAGCCTGATAAGAAGAAGCATTAAATTGATCTGTTTTTTGAAGATCGTTTTCCGCCTGGGTAAGTGCATAAGTTTGATAACTGCGGTAAGAAAGCAATGCCAGGCTGCGTGCTGCTTTTAAGCCTTTTTTTCCGCCTTCGGGGTTTGGGCCGAAAAAGCTTGCATCTGCCTCGATACATAAACGCTGCGATTCGTTAAAAGCAATTCCCCAGGGCGAATGGAAAGCATTAGTTGCCATTACCACTAACTTTTTTATCTTTTTCGGTTCATCAACAGCCCATTCCAAAGCCTGTTGTCCGCCCAGTGAACCACCAATTAGTATTTCAATGTTTTCTATTTCCAGACGTGCTGCCAACAACTGATGCGCTTTTACCATATCACGAATGGTAAACTGCGGAAAGTTAAGATAATAAGGTTGACTGGTTTGAGGATCAATACTTAAAGGATTTGTTGTACCATAAGCAGAGCCCAGGATATTGGCGCAAACAATATAATGTTCTTGTGGATTGAACAAGGCATCATCGCTGAATAAGCCCGGCCACCATTCCAGTACATCAGAATTTGCAGTTAAAGCGTGACAAACCCAAACCACGTTATTTTTATGTTCGTTTAAACAACCGTAAGTATGGTAACCGATTTGCAGTTCGGGAAGCCATTTACCGGATTCGAGTTGAAAATGCCCAGTATAAAAAAATGTTTGTAAGCTCATCAGCGGGATTAAGTATCGGCCGGAAACCAATTGAAAATTCCTGTTCAGCAGTTAATTTTAAGCTGAACAAAAGAATGTTTTTATACCAATTCTGTTTCCTGCTGTTTAACTAAGGCAAAGGCCTGTTCAAAATCAGCTTTTATATCATCAATGTGCTCAATTCCAACAGCTACACGCAGCGCATTTGGTTTTACGCCGGCAGCTATTTGTTCTTCATCTGATAATTGTTGATGCGTAGTTGCAGATGGTTGGATGATGAGGGTTTTAGCATCGCCAACGTTGGCAAGATGACTTACCAACTTCAAACTATTTACAAAAAGGGCTGCTTTTTCTTTTTCGCCTTTCAATTCAAAAGACAAAACAGCACCGAAACCGTTTTTAAGATATTTTTTGGCTAAAGTGTTATAAGGGGAAGATTCCAGCCCCGGATAATTTACTTTACTTACCTGGGGATGTACCTCCAGCCATTTGGCCAGTTCCAGGGCATTTTCTACATGGCGCTGCAAACGTAAAGAAAGGGTTTCTATCCCTTGCAGCAACAAAAAGGAATTAAAAGGCGATTGAGATGAGCCAAAATCACGCAAACCTTCAACACGTGCACGAATAATAAACTGAATATTGCCCATAGAACTATTTACCCCGAAAATATCAGAGAAGATCATTCCGTGATAACCTTCGGCAGGTTCAGAAAATTGTGGGTATTTGCCGTTGCCCCAATTGTAATTACCGCCATCTACAATTACACCGCCGATACTGGTTCCATGGCCGCCGATCCATTTAGTGGCCGATTCAACTACAATGTTTGCCCCATGTTCCAACGGCCGAAACAAATAACCGCCTGCACCAAAAGTATTATCTACCACTAAAGGCAAGTCATGTTTTTTTGCCACAGCGGCAATTGCATCAAAATCAGGAATATTAAACTCAGGGTTACCAATGGTTTCCAGGTAAATAGCTTTAGTTTGCCCGTTAATTAAAGCTTCGATGCTTTTTGCCGTATCATCTTTAGCAAAACGGACTTCAACCCCCAGGCGTTTAAAGGCCACTTTAAACTGGTTATAACTTCCCCCGTATAAAAAAGGTGAAGTAACAAAGTTGTCGCCGGTTTGCAGGATATTGTTCAAGGCGATAAATTGGGCCGCTTGCCCGGAAGAAGTTGCGAGTGCAGCCACTCCGCCTTCCAAAGCAGCAATACGTTTCTCAAAAACATCCGTAGTGGGGTTCATTAACCGCGTGTAAATATTTCCAAATTCTTTCAGGGCAAAAAGATTTGCACCATGCTCAGAACTGTTAAAAACATAAGAAGTGGTTTGATAGATAGGCACGGCACGGGAACCGGTTGTTGGATCAACTTCCTGGCCGGCATGCAGCTGTAAAGTTTCGAATTTATGGGTTTTTTGGGTTTCCATTTTTAAGATTATTTAAATTGATTGATTTTGATTGATTAATATGATTGTAAACAGAATTGCTGCAAGCAAATCCACAGCTAAACAAGGCTGTCCTGCTTTAGCGGCAACACATTAGGACACAGCGGGTATAAAAGTAAAAACCAGTTGTACCAGTTACAGGATTACAGCAGGAAATGGGGGAAAAGCTTTCTTTATGCATGTTTGTGTTAATTTATATTTCCCGGGGTTATTTTCCGGGCCAGGAATTGGCACCTTCTCGTGTTAGGAGGGTTGCCAGTGGGTTTCAGAGCCTGATCTCTCGCCACTTCTTTATAAACCAAAACCTGCAGCAGGAATTGATTAGGCTGGTATTGCTACCAAATAATGTTTCAAATGTAGGAACAGAAGTGATAACAATCCAAATTTTATTCTTTTTAATTTGAAATTGATGACAATGCAATAAATAGATCTTCAATCAGATCATCAACGTTTTCCAATCCAACAGAAACCCGAAGCAGGTTTTGAGGTGTTTTGGTGTCTGGCCCTTCAACCGAAGCACGATGTTCGATCAGGCTTTCCACCCCGCCCAAACTGGTTGCCTGCGTAAAAATTTTCACCTCGTTTACAACCGCACGTGCTTCTTCTGCACCACCTTTTACCAGAAAGGACAACATCCCTCCTCCGGCCGACATTTGCTTTCTGGCAATTTCGTATTGCGGATGAGAAGCAGAGCCCGGATAAAAAACAGCCTCAACTTGTAAAGAATTTTCCAGGAAATCTGCTAGTTTCACTGCATTTTCCACATGTCCTTTCATCCGGTAAGGCAAAGTTTTAATGCCGCGTACCGTCATATAACAATCAAAAGGAGAAGGGACTGCGCCGCCCATTTCCTGTATTTGTTTCAGTTTCAGCCACCACTCGTTCGTTTCACGGGCAATTAAAGCTCCGCCCAGAACGTCACTATGTCCGCCCAGATACTTTGTGGTGGAGTGCATCACTAAATCTGCGCCCATCTCCAGCGGTCTTTGCAGAACAGGCGTGGCAAAGGTGTTGTCGCATACTGTTTTTACCGATGTTTTTTTTGCGATAGTTACAATTGCCGCAATATCCGTAATCTTTAGCAGCGGGTTGGAAGGTGTTTCTAACCAAATCAATTTTGTGTTTGGTTTGATGCTTGCTTCCACCAGTCCTAAATCGCTCATATCAATAAAATCAAACTCCAGGTTTTTGCCAAAAACCTGTTTCAACTGGTTGCGCAAGCCGTGGTACATATCATCCGGACAAATGACATGACTGCCAGGATCAAGTGATTGAAAAACCGTCATCCCGGCAGCATTGCCTGATGAAAATGCAGCAGCAGCAGCTCCGTTTTCCAATTTGGCCAACACGTTTTCCAGCGAATACCTGTTCGGGTTATTGCTTCGGCTGTAAATATATCCTGAAGGGTAGGAACCATCTTCTGCACGTTCAAAAGTGGTTGAAAGCGTAATCGGCTGTATTACTGCTTTATTACCCTGATCAATCTGGTTACCAGCGTGGATGGCTATGGTTTCAATCTTCATGCTTCTTTTATCGGTTAAAAATCTGTGTCTGCAAACATCTGTATAATCGGTAAAACTTGGTTACACAACTACATATAAGTTGATTTTAAATGTAGCGTTTATCAATATTGATGCGTAATATCGAATATGTATGAACTTTTTGATGATTATAAAGACCTATAAAGATGAAAAATATACTTGTAATCTTGATCCTAACCCTAACTGTTTTTTTGTCGGCCTGTAAGAAAGATGCAATCACCAGCGATTATGATAAAAGCTACGTTGCATGGTTAAACTTTAAAAGTTCATCGCACAATTCCTACACCTATACTGCCTGTTCCGGATCTGTATTTGGTGGTTATTATGTAGAAACAAAATTTACAGTACAAAATGGTACGATTGCTATGCGTGAGTTTCAATCAGGAAATTATAAACCTAATACTCACGATTTGATAATTACAAAAACCTGGACTGAAAACAGAAGTTCTTTAAACACGCATGGAAATGAAGGACATGAATTGCTGACGCTTGACCAGATTTATAGCAAAGCAAAAACAGTTTGGCTAAAAGCAGACCTTAAACAGAACGATATATATTTTGAATCGAAGAATAACGATTTGATATCTTTAGCTGGTTTTGTCCCTAAAGGCTGCCAGGATGATTGCTTTAATGGTATAATTATTAAGAATATCAACACATTGTAAAGAGAGGTATAAACGAAGCCTGTTAGAACACATAAACTGATTGCAAATCCTGCTTCTATTGTTTTTATAGTATTTTTGCAGAAACAATATTTGGTTATGCCTGATTCTATACAGGGCTTGTTAAACAGCCCGGGGCTTTCTCCGCAACATCGGTTAATTGCTGCTAAAGTCCTTCAAAATGAACGGATTACTTTTGAAGAAGGTGTTTTTTTATACGAACACGGGGAGTTGCCTTATCTCGGTATGCTTGCTAATTACATCCGGGAAAAACGTCATGGCGATAACACCTTTTTTAACCGTAATTTTCACATCGAACCCACTAATCTTTGTGTTTACGATTGCAAATTCTGTTCTTATTCGCGTTTGTTGAAACAGCGTTCGGAAGGATGGGAATATACAATGGACGATATGTTCAACATCGTTAAAAAATACGACGGGCAACCTGTTACAGAAGTGCATATTGTAGGCGGCGTGTTGCCGCAATACGACGTTCCTTTTTATCAGGAATTGTTCCGGAAGATCAGGAATCATCGTCCTGGCCTGCACATTAAAGCTTTAACACCCGTTGAGTATCATTATATCTTTAAAAAAGCAAAGATAGGTTATGCTGAAGGGATGAAGCTGATGATGGAAGCTGGTTTACAATCTATCCCGGGCGGAGGTGCAGAAATTTTTCATCCGGAAGTGCGGGAATTGATTGCAAAAGATAAATGTACGGCAAACCAATGGCTGGAAATACATGAAGAGTGGCACAAGCTGGGCGGCAGGTCCAACGCTACAATGCTTTACGGGCATATTGAAAAATTCTGGCACCGCGTGGACCATATGGAAAGATTAAGGCAATTGCAGGACAAAACAGGAGGTTTCCAAACTTTTATTCCTTTAAAATTCCGAAATCAGGATAACCAGATGTCAAACGTTCCGGAATCTACGGTTATTGAAGATCTTCGTAATTATGCGATATCCAGGATTTACTTAGATAATTTTGATCATATTAAAGCTTATTGGGCAATGATCAGCCGGACTACAGCCCAACTTTCGCTTAATTTTGGGGTGGACGATATTGACGGTACATTGGACGATACCACAAAAATTTATTCGATGGCCGGGGCCGAAGAACAGCATCCGGGCATGAGCACCAAAGAATTAGTGGAACTGATCAGGCAGGTTGGCCGTGTACCGATTGAACGGGATACGCTTTATAATGTGATAACCAATTACCAGGACCATCAGTTTGAGGACGAAGTGAAGCCCCAATTTTATAAATTGCCCGTTTTAAACTAAGCCGGGTTCAAATCTAAAACATCAGCTTAAAATATATACTTCTTTTAATGGCTAAAAAAACGCTTTACATTATCCGACACGGCGAAACCGACCTGAACAAAGCAGGGATTGTACAAGGACGCGGCATGAACACCGATTTAAACGAAACAGGCCGCAAACAAGGTGAGGCATTTTACAAGGCTTATAAAAACATTCCTTTCGATAAAACCTATACCTCTGTTTTAAAACGTACGCATCAAACTGTAAAGCAATTTATAGATAGTGGCATTCCTTGGGAACAATTATCCGGACTGGACGAAATGGCCTGGGGGGATTATGAAGGCAAAGCAGTAAGCGAGGAAACCCGGGGCAGGTTTAAAAGCATTATGCAAAGCTGGAAGGACGGCGATTTGGATGTACGTTTTGAAAACGGCGAAAGCCCGAACGAAGTACAAGCCAGGCAGAAAGAAGCACTGAAAGAGATCATGTCCCACCCTGAAGAAAGCACGGTTTTGATTTGTATGCACGGCCGGGCAATGCGCCTTTTTCTTTGTCTTTTAAACAACCTTCCGTTAACAGAGATGGACAACTATCCCCACCGCAACACCACACTTTATCGGGTGGAATTTGATGGTGAAAAATTCCATATTGTTGACTTTAATAATACCGATCATTTAAAATATATCTTATAATATCTTGTGAAGAATATTCGGGTTTCTGCTGTCAGTTATACCAATACCAAACCATTTATTTACGGATTACAGCACCATCCGATCCAAAAGCAGATAAATATCAGCTTAGATACTCCTTCAGATTGTGCACAAAAACTAATTGATAATAAGGTAGATATAGGTTTAATACCAGTTGCAGCCATACTGAGCTTGCCATATTGGCAGATCGTTTCCGATTATTGTATCGGCGCAGTTGGCGCGGTCAACTCTGTATTTATTTTTAGCAATTGCCCGATAGAAGAAGCAAATATTATTCAGTTGGATCCCGAGTCGGGATCATCTAATAACCTGGCGAAAGTGCTGCTGAAAAATTACTGGCAATTGAATCCGCAACAGATTACAAATGCCCCTGATTATGCAAATTCCAGGGATGTAAAAACAGCATTTGTACAAATTGGAGATCGTACTTTCGGCAAAAAAAACCAGTTTCCTTTTGTTTATGACCTGGCCGAAACCTGGCAGCAATTCACCGGCCTGCCTTTTGTGTTTGCAGCCTGGGTTGCCAATAAACCGATAGACCCGGAATTTATGAAAGGATTTGACAAGGCTTTAAAAGCAGGGCTCGATGCCAGGGAAGAAGTGCTTGCCGAACTTCCAGTTTATAAAGATTTTGACCTGCGCGATTACCTTTTCCATAAATTGGATTTTAATTTAACGGATGATAAAAGAGAGGCGTTAAACAGGTTTCTGAGCTATATTAAAAATTTATAGATAAAAGAAGCATTGTTTGATTTGCTGAAACCATTCGCAAAATTTCCGAACCTTAAAGGCTTAAATCAGTATAAGAACCTTAAAGCTGACTTATGTTTTATAAAGGTGTTACTATCGGATTGGATTTTGACGGAACTGTTGTTACCCATGAGTTTCCAAAAATTGGCAAAGATTTACCGCATTGTTTAGAAACATTAAAGAAGATAACGAGCCAGGGCGGAAAGATTGTTTTGATTACGATGCGCAGCGGAAGGACATTGGCCGAAGCCGTCGCCTATTTTTCTTATCACGATATCCTTTTGTACGGTGTCAACAGTAACCCAAGGCAGGAGCATTATTCAAAATCACCAAAAATATATGCGAATATTTATATTGATGATGCCGCACTTGGTTGTCCGTTGGTTTTTAGCGATTTAAGCACCAAGGCTTATGTAGATTGGCTGCAGGTACAAAAGCATCTTTTCCCAAAACAAGGGGAAGACCTCATTAAAAGTGCTTTGATGGAAGAGCCGGTTTATGACACAACTGCCGATGACAAACCAAACAAGTTTGCCAACTTTTTCATGAACATGTTTTCAAAGTTGGATTTGTCCTGATTACTGCTTCCGGATTTGTTTAAATCCCTTGATTGTTCGTGTTGATTTTGTTGAGCAGTGCTAATCAGCATACTTCTTTTATCACCCTAAAATTATGTTAGCCTGACTTTGGACTGAACAGATTGTGCTCCTGAAAATGTATTTTTGTATAAAATTGAAATAATATGTCTTCAGATATCGAACACGTACAATGCCTGATCATCGGTTCTGGTCCGGCCGGTTACACTGCCGCCATTTATGCTGCCCGTGCAGATTTAAAACCGGTTCTATATACCGGGATGCTGGCTGGCGGGCAGTTAACGCAAACTACTGAAGTAGAAAATTTTCCGGGTTATCCTGATGGCGTACAAGGACCGGAAATGATGGAGCACTTTCAAAACCAGGCTGCCCGTTTTGGTACAGATATTCGTTTTGGTTATATCAGTTCTGTTGATTTTTCCAGTTTGCCGCACAAAGTGGTAGTGGATGAAGTTAAAACCATCCTGGCCGATACCGTCATTATTTCTACCGGTGCTTCTGCAAAATGGCTGGGCTTGGAATCCGAACAAAAGTATAATGGTTTTGGTGTTTCTGCCTGTGCCGTTTGTGATGGTTTCTTTTTCAAAAAACAGGATGTAGCGATTGTTGGGGCAGGAGACACCGCAGCGGAAGAAGCAACTTATTTGGCAAAACTTTGCAATAAAGTTTATATGATCGTACGCAGGTCAGAATTTCGTGCTTCGAAAGCAATGGTAAGCCGCGTAAAGAATACGCCAAATATTGAAGTGATCTACAGTTCGGAAACGCAGGAAATTGTAGGAAACGGACAAACGGTTACGGGTGTCCGCATTAAAAACACAGAAACAGAAGAAGAACGTTTGTTGGATGTAACCGGATTTTTCGTGGCCATCGGCCATCATCCCAATACTGATATTTTTAAAGGTTGGATCGATACGGATGAAGTTGGCTATATCATCACTAAACCAGGTTCAACCCAAACAAACGTAGAAGGTGTTTTTGCCTGTGGCGATGCACAGGATAAGATTTTCCGCCAGGCCGTTACAGCAGCCGGAACAGGTTGTATGGCCGCACTGGAAGCCGAGCGTTACCTGGCTGCTAAAGAAAGTGTTGTTGTTGAAGCGTAATTAACAAAAGGGTTTATAAAATTTTTTCTGTTGAGGGTTTGGTTCAAAATGCTTCTTTTATGGCATAAAAAATAAGGTCGTCCCCCATTAACCTCTTTTAAAGGAGGAAGCCTAAACGCAATTTGCCCTAAATAAACTTAAAAATAAACGCAATAACTATGCTTCCCCTTTTGAAAGGGATTAAGGGAATGATTTTTTAGAATGAACTTGTTTAAACTTTACCTTTTGTGATAGGATAATTTATGGAAATAGTGCTCATCCCCCTAACCCCCTTTAAAAGGGGGAAGTATAACGCCTATCTTTCCAACGTTATCCTGTTTTAGACATTTGGCGTTTGCAGGTTCCCCCTTTGAAGGGGGCAAGGGGGATGACATCCTGTTTTTATACCCATAAAAGAAGTATGCAACACACCAGCAGAGAAAGTTTAAACAAGTTCAATTACATAAAATCAAGTTGAATGCTTCTTTTACCACCTAAAAATCCATGACAGACAATAATCCTGTTTCCAGCGGCATCATCAGGAATTTAATCGCTTTGATCATCGTACTGGGGATACTGGCTTTTACCTTTTTCTATTTCAAAAACAGTTTTTTTGCTTCCCGCCGGGAAATGAAAGAAGACGTGATGGTAGAAAAAATCACAGCAATGGGCAAGCTGGAACTGGTAAAATACTCGATGAAAGATGTGATCGAGCAGAAAGAAGTGCGTTCGGTTTTTCCTGACAAACGCATTTTGTTTGTTGCCGTTGGGGAAGTAACCGGTTGTATTGATCTCGCTAAACTGCAGAAAAAAGATATTGTTCCTGCCGGTCCGGATTCTGTTACCGTTTTTTTGCCGCAACCACAAATTTGCTATGTTAAATTAGACCATCAAAAATCAAAAGTGTACGATGTTTCCGGCGTGTGGTTTCAGGAAGATGTGAAAGATATGGTGGAAGGCATTTATAAAATTGCGGAGCAGCGTTTGCTCAAAAATGCTTCGGACATGCAGTTGCTGCAAAAAACAAAGCAAAACGCACTACTGATCTTTAAACCGATGCTGGAAAACACTTCGGGTAAAAAAGTAGGTGTGCTGTTTAGGTAACAATTTTGTTTTTAAACCCTAAGCTTTATAAAACCGTATAATTTTATATTTTTGAGTTTCCCACTTTCCTGTTTCCATGAATTTTAAATATTCCTGCTGTTTTTTAGTTCTGTTTTTTGCCGCTTTCAGTTGTTTTCCTCAAAATTCCGATCCTAATTTTGGAATCATTCCGGCCTCGTATTCCATTAAACAAAATTTAGGTAAATTTTACCTGCATAAAAGAAGCATTGTGCAAACGGAATTAAAAGATGACCGCGCAGTTGCATTTTTATCTTCTTATTTAAATCAGTTCCATCCATCTACAAATACTTTAACCCCTGATACAGCTGCTTCTGTGATTGAATTAACGGCAATTGGATCTGATTCATTGCCGGATGAAGGTTACCGTTTAAACATCACACCTGCCCGCATCAAAATTATTGGCCGTAACGCCGGTTTATTTTACGGCGTACAATCGCTCATTCAGTTGCTGGCAGATACAAAAACCGAAGCAACATCAGCTTTAAATTGTATGGAGATAGAAGACCGGCCGCGTTTTAAATACCGCGGGATGCACCTGGATGTTGCCCGGCATTTTTTCCCTGCTTCTTTTATCAGGGAATATATTGATTTGCTGGCTGCTTATAAGATCAACACTTTCCATTGGCATTTAACGGACGACCAGGGCTGGCGGATCGAGATTAAAAAATATCCAAGACTAACCGAAATTGGCAGCCAACGTGCACAAACACTAATTGGTAATCTGCGCGCCCATAAACAACAGCAATTTGACAATAAACCTTATGGTGGTTTTTATACGCAGGACGAAATCAAAGGGATTGTTAAATATGCAGCAGACCGTTACGTTACGATTGTTCCTGAAATAGAAATGCCCGGACATTCTATGGCTGCGCTGGCTGCTTATCCAGAATTAAGCTGTAACCCGAAAAGAACGTATAAAGTGGCCGAAACATGGGGTGTTTTTAACGATGTTTATTGCCCTACAGAATATACTTTTGGTTTTTTGGAAGATGTGCTTACAGAAGTAATGCAATTGTTCCCGGGCAAATACATTCACATTGGCGGGGATGAAGTTCCGAAAAGTATCTGGCGGAAATCCGCTTTTTGCCGGCATTTGATCAAAACGTTAAAGCTGAAAAACGAACACGGTTTGCAGAGTTACTTCGTTCAGCGGATTGAAAAATTTTTAAACGATAACGGCCGGAACATGATTGGATGGGATGAAATTTTACAAGGAGGACTGGCACCAAACGCAACCGTAATGAGTTGGCGCGGGGAATCCGGAGGGATTGCAGCAGCAAGGCAAAACCATCAAGTAATCATGACTTCCCAAAATTCGGGTTTATATTTTGATAAAGCGCAGGGAAAATCAGATCAGGAGCCGCTTTCTATCGGTGGTTATGCGCCTTTGCAGCAAACTTATGCTTACAATCCTGTTCCGGCTGTACTTAATGCCGATCAGCAAAATTATATTATTGGTGTGCAGGCAAATTTATGGACGGAATACATCGATACAACTGCCCAGGTAGAATATATGCTGCTTCCGCGGTTGCTTGCGCTTTCGGAAATTGCATGGACACCTTTGGCGAATAAAAATTACAAAGATTTTGCAGAAGTACGTTTGCCACGGCATTTAAACCGATTGGATGCAGCTTGTATCAATTTCCGGGTGCCGGAACCAATTGGCATCCGCGATACTTTTGTCATCGCACAAAACAGCGTTTATGCTTTGAAGCCTTCTGTAACCGATGCCAAGATCTATTATACCCTGAATACTTATCTCCCACGGGAAACCGATATGCTTTATACTGGCCCCATCAACATTAACCCCGAAAGCAATCAAACTAAAACCTTCCAAACTATTGAAATTACAGCTTCGGGCAAAAAAAGTGTCATTAATAAAGTAACTGTATATAATCGTCAGCCTTTTACAGCGTTAGCTATGCAACCTGTTAATGAAGGCTTGAAATATAAGATATACAGCGGCAATTTCACTGCTTCGGCCCAGTTGGACGATGCCACAGTTATTGATACCGGAACAACCAAAAACATTAACGTTTCGGCTTTTAAAAAGAACAACCGCGTTTTTGGCGCTATTTACCAAGGGAATATCCGTATCGACACAGATGGAAATTATAATTTAGGCTTAACATCGGATGATGGTTCGCAACTATATTTGGATGATGAACTGGTGGTAGATAACGACGGGAAACATGCACTGTTCCAAAAAAGCAACCTTGTACCGATACAAAAAGGTTTTCATAAAATTAAGATCAAATATTTTGATGCCGGGTCAATAAGTACATTAAAGGTTTACTTAAATTTAGCCGGAAAACCACAAACAGAACTTCCGCCGGATATTTTATTTAATTAAGTGATATGGGTTTTTTAGGTGATAAAAGAAGCATTTTCCCGCAATTTACAGTTGTTGTTCTAATAGTAGTAATTTTTGCAGCTTGTAATTCTACTGAACAGAAGCCTGCAACCAGGTTAATCGCTTCACCGGCAAAACCTGCCTTGCCACAACCGTTCCGCTTTCATAAAACTCTTGAAGTTTCCCCCGAAAATATATTTGATGTTTTTAGCTGGGGAAGAGGTTCAACGCAAACAGGTTCTTTTTTGATCCTGGAATCTGATTCCGCTGCTGCTAAGTACACCACAACAACCGGCGATCTGGATGGCGCTATTACCGATGTTTATAATACCGATATGGACATGGACGGCAATCCGGAGATCCTGATCGAGGCCAAAACAAAAGATTCTACCAAACATACGCAAGTTTATGCTTTTGAGTACAATAACAATAAAGCTCAAAAACTGGATTTTCCTAAACTGACTTCTTCCCAGCGAAAAGGTTATCGGGGCGAGGATCAATTCTACCTGAAAGAAGGAGTTTTAATGCGTGAGTTCCCGGTTTTTGATGGAAGCGGGGCCGATGCAAAAGCTACCGGTACTAAACGTGTTTTAGCTTATGGCATCCGCAACAATAATTTTACGGTAAAAACAGTATCGCAGGGCGATGAACAAAATGCAGCATACAACACTAAAAAATCTGTTGCCGCTCCGGTTGTTCCTGAAAAGACTTCAACAAAGAACACCTCGCAAAAGAAGCATCGTCATGTAACAGAACGTCGTCGTCATTCAACCAAAAAGAAATCGCACAAAAGCAGCAGCCACAGCAAAAAGCATCATAGGCACAGCCGATAATGTTTTTTTTAATTGTTTTTTTGTGTTTAAAAAATACGCTACAATTTATAGCTGTTTAAATTTTGTTCCATTTATTTCAAATGCTTCTTTTATCACCTAAAAAACATTAAACTTCTAAAAAAATACAGTATTGAATTATCAGAAAAAAGTACTTTTATTAATAGCTATTTCCACAGTTGTAAAATTCATTCTTGCCTGCTCTATAGAATTAAGCAGTGTTGAAGTTTATTACTGGGCTTTATCACAAAAACTTCAATGGAACTATTTTGATCATCCGCCCATTGTTGCATGGTTGATCAGGTTGACTACCGCCAACCTTCTGTTTCATAGCGAACTATTTGTACGTCTTGGCGCAATCATAGCCTCTGCAACCTGCACCTGGTTGATTTTTAAAATCGGAACGGTTATCAATAACCTAAAAACCGGTTGGTATGCGGCGTTGCTCTATACGTCCTCTTTATACAGTAGTGTCATTGTAGGGACTTTTATATTGCCCGATAGTCCTCAAATGGTTTTTTGGCTTTCTGGTATTTTGCTTCTTATAAAAATTTTACGTTCAACTGCTGATGATCAGAAAGCCAATTTACTTTGGTGTTTGTTTGGCCTGATGTCGGGACTGTGCATCATGAGCAAAGTACACGGGGTTTTCTTATGGTTTGGCGTAATTTTATATGTGTTGTTGATAGATCGCAGCTGGCTAAAATATAGAGGTATTTATTTATCCGCTGTTGTTACCCTAATAATTATTTCCCCTATAATTATTTGGAACATACAGCATGATTTTGTTAGCTATAAATTCCACAGCAGTCGTGTTTCTTTAACAGGGGCAGGCGTAAATTTAAAGGTTTTTATCAAAGAGCTATTAACAGAGGTTTTTATCAATAATCCGGTCAACTTTTTTCTTATCTGCAGCAATCTTTTTTTGGCCTTTAAAGGCAGGTTGCCAGTTGACAAAAAGAACATTCAATTACTGTTGTTTTGCAGTTTGCCACTTATTGTTATATTGTTGTTTATCTCATTATTCAGGGAGGTATTGCCCCACTGGCCCGGACCGGCATATACCTGCCTTTTGATCTTGCCTGCCATAAAATTAGCCTCTGTTACAAGAAGGAAAGAGCAAAATACCCCAAAGGTTATAAAAGCTGCCTTGGCATATATGATGATCATCGCTGTTTTAGAGATCCTTGTCATAAACTATTTTCCTGGTACGTTATCAGAACAAAAACAAGGATTGAACATGGGAAAAGATGACGTTACCATAGATATGTATGGTTGGAAAAGAGCAGGCTTAAAATTTGATTCTTTATACAGAAGTGATGTTGCGAAAAAAACAATGCCTTTTGGTGCCCCCATTATTGTTACCAAATGGTTTCCTGCAGCCCATATAGATTTCTATATCGCAAACAAAACAAAACAAGAAACGATAGGAGTTGGCAATATTTTTAATTTACATCAATATTATTGGATGAATGAATATAAGAAACAATTAAAGAATGGGGACAATGCTTACTTTATTGTTCCTTCCGATTTGTTTGACATTAAAACTTTCAATGAAGTAATCAATGATTTTACACAGTATGAGAAGGCCTCAACCATCCCTATATTCAGAAGCGGCGTTATTTGTAAAGAAATATATGTTTTCAGGATTAAAGGATATAGAAGCCACAAACGTTAAAAGCAACTGTTCCGTAGTGATTGGATTTACAGCTTTTATCGTATATCTGTGATTTTCGCCAGGCAACAATGCTGTTTTTTATGGCATAAAAGAAGCATCTGAACACCAAAAATCACGATACAATTTAATTAACAAACTCCCCAAATTCAGAACGTATCGTCAGTTTCTTAGCCGGTGCCGCTTCTACATGGCCAACAACTTGTGCGGCAATATTAAACTGAGCTGCTATTTCAATGATTTTCTTTGCCAAAGTTTCTGGCACGTACAATTCCATACGATGGCCCATATTGAAAACTTTGTACATTTCCTGCCAACTTGTTCCGGATTCCTGCTGAATTAATTTGAACAAAGGAGGAACAGGAAAGAGGTTATCTTTAATAATATGTACATCGTCCACAAAATGGAGCACTTTGGTTTGAGCGCCGCCGCTGCAATGGATAATGCCATTGATTTGCAAACGGAACTGTTCTAATACTGCTTTAATTACAGGTGCATAAGTTCTTGTAGGGGAAAGCACTAACTTCCCGGCAGTTACTGTTTTTCCATAGCCGATGTCGATCATATCCGTCAGGTTTTTAGAGCCCGAAAAAACAAGATCTTCCGGAACGGCAGGATCATAACTTTCAGGAAATTTTTCAGCCAGGGTTTTATTGAAAATATCATGACGGGCAGAAGTCAATCCGTTAGAACCCATTCCACCGTTGTAAGAATTTTCGTAAGAAGCCTGACCATCGGAAGCCAACCCAACAATCACATCTCCAGCCTGGATGTTTCCGTTGGAAATTACCTCTGCTCTTTTCATGCGACAGGTTACGGTAGAATCAACAATAATCGTTCTAACAAGATCGCCCACATCTGCCGTTTCGCCTCCGGTAGCGTAAATTCCAATTCCGTCTTTACGCAATTGCGTTAACAATTCTTCTGTTCCATTGATGATCTCTGCAATCACTTCCCCGGGGATTAAATTCTTATTCCTGCCGATAGTTGAAGAAAGCAGGATATCGTCCGTAGCGCCAACACAAAGCAGGTCATCCAGGTTCATAATTACTGCATCCTGGGCAATATCTTTCCAAACAGACAGGTCGCCTGTTTCTTTCCAGTACATATAAGCCAATGAGGATTTTGTTCCGGCGCCATCAGCGTGCATGATGTTGCAATAAGCTTCATCATGGCCTAAAACATCAGGAATGATCTTGCAGAAAGCTTTCGGAAAGATGCCTTTATCAATGGACTTGATGGCTTGATGCACGTCTTCTTTGGAAGCAGAAACGCCCCGCAGATCATATCGCTGAGATGGAATCATGGGGCAAAAGTAGGAAGAAGCTTTCGGTTTTCAGTAGTCAGCTTTCAGCAATTAGCATGACGGTTATCAAGCTTATTACAAATTAAAAATTATGAATACTGTTTTTATCGGCATAAAAGAAGCATCACGTTTTAAAGATTTTGTTTCAAAGCTGACCGATAACCTCTGACATCCATTTTACCGGCATAAAAAAAGCTCCGGAAAAAAACTCCGAAGCTTTTTATTTAGAAAGGCAGCTGATTGCTGAAAGCTTATAGCTAAAAGCTATTTAATAAACAACAATTCCCTAAACTTGGGCAAAGGCCACTGTGCATCGTCCACCAATTGTTCCAGTTTATCTACATGGTAGCGAATCGGATCAAAATAACTTTTTACTTTTTCATCATAAGCAATGGATTTTTCGCGGATATCTTCTATCACATTGGCTTTTTTGCGTTCTTCCAGCATCAGGTTGGCGTTGGTTTTGATCTCGGTAACGTGGCCGGAAATTTTTCGGATCAGATCCATTTGGACACTATAAGCAGCTTCTTCCAAACCGATTTCTTTTAAACCTTTTACGTTATCAATTAATTTATTCTGATAAATAATAGCCGCAGGAAGGATAGAACTGTTAATCAATTCGCCAATTACACGCGCTTCGATCTGTAATTTTTTGTAGAAGTTTTCCAGCAAAATTTCATGACGTGCATGTGCTTCACGCGGAGTAAAAACACTTGTTTTGTTGAACAATTCAGCCGTTTTTTCGGTAAGCAGAACGTCTAATGCTTTTGGTGTGGATTTAACGTTGGCCAAACCTCTTGTTGCCGCTTCTTTTTCCCATTCTTCGCTGTAGCCGTTTCCTTCAAAGCGGATCGATTTGGATTCTTTGATGTAACGTTTAATGACCGTCATCAAAGCCACGTCTTTTTTCTCTCCTTTTTTAATCAGTTTATCTACATCGTATTTAAACTTGGTCAATTGGTCAGCAACGATCAGGTTCAGTATCGTCATTGGGCTGGAAGAGTTGGCTGATGAACCAACGGCTCGCAACTCAAACTTATTACCGGTAAAAGCAAAAGGCGAAGTGCGGTTCCGATCGGTATTGTCCCGTAAGATCTGCGGTATCTTTGGAATGCCCGACCATAAAGAATTTTCATCTTTCATAATGCGGCTGATGCGTGCAGTTTCTATCTCATCCAAAACTTCACTCAATTGGCTGCCCAGGAAAATGGAAATGATGGCAGGAGGTGCTTCGTTGGCTCCCAAACGGTGATCGTTGGTAACCGAAGCGATGGAAGCCCTTAACAAATCTGCATGTTCGTAAACCGCACGAATGGTATTTACAAAGAAAGTCAGGAACATTAAATTGTTTTTTGGTGTTTTGCCCGGGGAAAGCAGGTTTTTACCGGTGTTGGTGATCAGCGACCAATTGTTGTGCTTGCCAGAACCGTTGATGCCCGCATAAGGCTTTTCATGCAGCAATACTTTAAAGTGATGGCGCAGGGCAACTTTGTCCATCAAATCCATCAATAACTGGTTATGATCAATGGCCAAATTGATTTCTTCGTAAATAGGCGCACATTCAAATTGGGAAGGCGCAACTTCGTTATGGCGGGTTTTTAAAGGAATACCTAATATTAGAGCTTCAGTTTCAAAATCCTGCATGTAAGCATAAACACGGTCGGGGATGGACCCAAAATAATGGTCTTCCAACTGCTGGCTTTTGGCCGACATGTGCCCGAATAAAGTACGGCCGGTTAAAAACAAATCAGGGCGGGCGTTGAACAAAGCAATATCCACCAAAAAATATTCCTGCTCAATACCCAAAGAAGCATTTACTTTTTCTATGCTTTTATCAAAATAGTGGCAAACATCCACAGCTGCTTTATCAAGGGCAACCAAAGCTTTAAGCAGAGGCACTTTATAATCCAGTGCTTCACCGGTATATGAAACAAAAACAGTTGGAATACATAATGTTTTACTGATGATAAATGCTGGAGAAGATGGGTCCCAAGCTGTGTAGCCCCGGGCTTCAAAAGTGTTGCGGATCCCCCCATTTGGAAAACTGGAAGCATCCGGTTCTTGCTGCGCCAGTGCATCCCCGCTGAATTTTTCGATCCCGCCACCGTCTCCGCTTGGCTCAAAAAAAGAATCGTGTTTTTCTGCAGTTGTGCCCGTTAATGGTTGAAACCAGTGCGTGTAATGCGTAACACCTTTGCTTACGGCCCAGGTTTTTAATGCAGATGCAATATGCTCGGCAATTTCCCGCTCCACCGGAACACCTTTGTCAATAGAATCTATGATGCTCTGGTAGGCTTCTTTTGACAAATATTCCTTCATTTTCTTTTTATCGAAAACATTGGAACCGAAATAATCGGAGATTCTTGCAGAAGGTGCGTTTACTTCCGGGATTGTTCTCGTTGAAACAGATTGTAGTGCCTGAAATCGGATGTTAGACATATTATTATTAGTTTTTATTGGTTTGCTGATGTGAACAACTTAATTTTTTTGACGGAAATAAATGCCATAGTTACAAGAAAAAGCTATTTATTATGAACTTGTTTAAACTTTACCTTTTGTGATAGGATAATTTATGGAAATAGCGCTCATCCCCCTAACCCCCTTTAAAGGGGGAAGTATAACGCCTATCTTTCCAACGTTATCCTGTTTTAGACATTTGGCGTTTGCAGGTTCCCCCTTTGAAGGGGGCAAGGGGGATGACATCCTGTTTTTATACCCATAAAAGAAGTATG
>JAABUQ010001370.1_pt1 | contig 52915 bp, 21 predicted proteins | sample 5560001 | NCBI WGS metagenome assembly JAABUQ01 (sample SAMN10711888, study PRJNA513371) | rock metagenome | isolation source: Antarctica rocks | place: Antarctica: Victoria Land, Finger Mt nord | collected 2015-12-18
CGGGCGACCCGTCGCCGGGGGCGAGCCTGGCCAGGTCGAGCGGGCGGCCCGCCCGGCCGTCCGCCAGGCGATCGAGCCGGGCGGGCACGCCGGCGGCGACCATCCGGCCCAGGGCCCCGAGCAGGCCGGCGATCCCCGGGCGGCCCGAGGGGTCGCAAGCGACCGCGACGTGCGGCCGGTCGCCGAGGATCGAGCCGACCAGGGGGGTCAGGACCGAGCCCGGCCCGACCTCCACGAAGACCCGCGCCCCGGCCTCGTGCATCCGCCCGACCATCGAGCCGAAGCGGACCGGGCTGGCCAGGTGCCGGCCCAGCCTCGCCGCGATCGCCGCGAGGTCGCCCGGGTGCGGGGCGGCATCCAGGTTCGAGTAGACCGGCCGGTCGGGCGGGCTCCCCAAGACGGCCGAAGCGGCAAGCTCCAGGGGGGCCGACGCCCCGGCCATCGTCGCCGTGTGGAAGGCGCCCGAGACGAGCAAAGGCCGGGCCCGCACGCCCGACCGCTCGAACCGGGCCACGACCTCGGCCACGCCTTCGGCCGGGCCGGCGATCACGGTCTGGCCCGGGCCGTTCTCGTTGACCGCGGCCACGCCATCGGACCCCCCGAGCCGGCTCGCCACCTCGGCGAAGCCGGCCGCGACCGCCGCCATCGCCCCGGGATTCGCGCCCATCGCCTCGGCCATCAAGCGGCCCCGCCGGTGCGACAGCTCGGCCAGCCCTTCGATCGAGAGCGAGCCCGCCGCGTGGAGCGCCACCAACTCGCCGTAGCTGTGGCCGCCCACCACGTCGGCCTCGACGCCGAGCTTCCGGAGCAGGCCGAGCAGCCCGACCGAGGCCGAGCCGATTGCCGGCTGGGCGACGCCGGTCGCCCGGAGCGCCAGGCGGTCCCGCTCGCGGTCGGCGTCATTGAAGGCGGGCTTGGGGAAGATCGCCGGGCCGACCCGGGGATGGCCCCGTCGGGCGAGCGCCTGGTCGAAGGCGTCGAACCCGTCGCGGATCTCGGGTAAGGCGACGGCAAGCTCGGCCAGCATCCCGGGGTACTGCGAGCCCTGGCCGGGGAAGAGGAAGGCGAGGCCCTCTCCGTGGTGCGGCGGCGACTCGCGGAACCAGGTCCCGCTCGGGTCGTCGATCGCTCGGCTGCCCGAGGCGATGGCCGACCGGGCGGCCCGGAGCCTGGCCCGCAGGTCGTCCACCGACCGGGCGACGATCGCCAGGGTCGGTGTCGCCGAGCTTCGGGGCGGGTTGGCCGCGTTGACCGACTTCGCCAGGGCCGCGAGGGGGGGGCGGGCCCCCGCCTCGATCGCCCCGTCGAGCTGATCGAGGGCCGAGAGCAGGGACGGGGGATCGTCCGCCCGCCAGGCGAACAGCTCGGCGGACCAGTCGCGGACCGGCGCGGTCGCCGGGGCCCCTTGGCGGTCGTAGGCTTCGAGGACGGCGTGGAAGTTGGTCCCGCCGAAGCCGAAGGCGCTCACGCCCGCCCGCCTGGGCCGGTCGAGGTCGGCGTGGAGCCAGGGGGCGGCCTCGGCGTTGAGCCGGAGCGGGCCGTCGGCGAGGTCGGCCCTGGGATTCGGCCGCTCGACGCCGATCGTCGGCGGCAGGACGCGATGGTGGAGCGCCAGCGAGGCGTTGATCAGGCCGGCCAGCCCCGCCGCGCACTTGGTGTGGCCGATCATCGACTTGACCGAGCCGATCACCACCGAGCCCGCCTCGGCCCCCCGCCCGCGGAAGACCTCGGAGATCGCGTTGACCTCGACCACGTCGCCCACCGCCGTGCCCGTGCCGTGGGCCTCGACGTAGCCGACGGTCGAAGCCTCGACCCCGGCCTTGGCATACGCCCGCTCGACCGCCCGGACCTGCCCGTCGGGCCTGGGCGCGGTCAGCCCCTTGGCCCGGCCGTCGCTCGATGCCCCCAGCCCCTTGATCACGGCGTAGATCCGGTCGCCGTCGCGCTCCGCATCCGCCAGCCGCTTGAGGACGAGGACGGCGACCCCCTCGCTGATCACGATCCCGTCGGCCGAGGCGTCGAACGGCCGGCATCGGCCTCGGGGGGAGAAGGCCTGGGTCTTGCTGAACGCGAGGTAAGTGAACGGGTTCTGGACCGTGTCCGCCCCCCCCAGGATCACCACGTCGGCCGAGCCCGACTCCAGCTCCCGGACGGCCAGTGCCGCCGCCGCCAGGCTCGACCCGCAGGCCGCGTCGACCGTGTAATTGGCCCCGCCGAGGTCGAACCGGTTGGCCACCCGGCCGGCGGCGACGTTGAGCAGGAAGCCGGGGAACGAGTCCTCGGTCCACTCGGGCAGCAGTCCCGCGCAGGCCTCCATCGCGTCGCGACCCGCGCCGGGCCGGACGGTGTCGAGCATCGGCAGGTACGAGCGGAAGGCATAGCCCATCGCCAGTTGCGCCGCGCCGCCGCCCATGCCGAGGACGACCGCCGTCCGGTCGCGGCGGAACGGGCGTTCGGCGTAGCCGGCGTCGTCGATGGCGGCGCGGGTCGCTTCGAGCAGCAGGAGCTGGACCGGCTCGATCGAGGGGAGGCTCGTCGGCGGCATCCCGTAGCGGAGCGGGTCGAACGGAATGTCGGGGACGAACCCGCCCCACTTCGAGACGATCTTGTCGGGCGCCTTGGGGTCGGCGTCGTAATAGAGCCGCCAGTCCCACCGGTCGGGCGGGATCTCGGTGATCGCATCGACACCCCGGAGCGTGTTCTCCCAGAACGTCCGGACGTCCCCCGCGCCCGGCATGATGGCCGACATCCCGACGATGGCCACGTCGGAGGGCCGGGCCGGCTCCTCGGCCGGGGGGGGCTCGATCGCCTCGATCAGCGTCGCCCCGTCCTCGGCGATCGACCGGTGGATCTCGGCCACCGTGGTCACCCGGTCCCGGAGCGTGGCGACCTGGCCGAGCATGTAAATCCCGCGCTCGAACTGGTCCGCGTCGCCCACGGCCACCGGCGGCGAGTCGGCCCCATCGGGCCGCTCGACCCCCTTGGTTGCCAGCCTCAGGCGGCCCGCGTTGAGCCGCTCCAGGGCCTCCCGGGCCGCCTCGGGGGCCAGGCCGGAGGCCGAAAGTCGGCGCCGCTCGGCCTCGAACGCGCCGACGAACGGGGTCGGGCCGACGCGGACCTCGTGGCCCGGCCCGGTCTCCAGCAACGTGGTCGCCTCGGCCCGGATCGCCTCGTCCTGATACCGAGGGACGATCGCCCCGGTCGCGACCGCCTCCTCCGTGAACAGGTAGGCCGTCCCGACCAGGACGCCGACCTTCACCCCCCGGGCGGCCAGGGTGGCGGCCATCGCCGAGGCCAACGCGGCGGACCGGCCGTCGTGGATGCCCCCGGCGAAGACGACGTGCAGTTCGTCCGCGACCATGCCGCCGTCGATCGCCGCCAGGCAGAGGTCGATCGCCTGCTCCCAGAGCACCAGGCTCGACCGCGGGCCGACGTGCCCGCCGCATTCGCGCCCTTCGAGCACGAACCGGCGAGCACCTTCCTTGAGGAAGCGGGACAGCAGGCCGGGCGAGGGGACGTGGAGGTACGTCGCGATCCCCGCCCGCTCCAACTCTGCGGCCTGGTCGGGCCTGCCCCCGGCGATCAGGGCGAACGGGGGCCGGGCCTTGAGCAGGGCGGACACCTGCTCGGCGCGAAGCTCGGGCGAAACGAACCCAAGCAGGCCGACGCCCCAGGGGCGACCGGCGAGGGTCCGCGCAGCTTCGTCCAGGAGCGCGGAAGTTTCCGAGCCCCGGAGCATCGCCAGGGCCAGGAAGGGCAGGGCCCCCTCGTCGGCGACCGCCCGGGCGAACGGGACCACGTCGCTGACCCGGGTCATAGGCCCCTGGAGGATCGGGAACCGCGTGCCGTGTGACCGGGCCAGGGGCGAGTCGGCCGCCATCGGTTTCGACTCGCGAGCTTCGGCCAGGCTCCGCTCGATCGTCGCCTCAACCGCCTGGATGATCCCGCCCGCGGTCACGTGGCGTCGCGCCAGCGCCCCGGCGAACCCGGCCTCCTGGCCGACCGGCCACGCCTGGTCGAGGCCCCAGCCGATCGCCCGGGCGGCGACGCTTTCCCAGGACTCGCCGTCGCCCGGACGGAGCCGGGCCAGGGCCGGCGAACCGGGCGCGGCATGAACCCGGAGGCGGGGCCCGGCGACCGGCCCGAAGACCTGGGTCTCGCCGCCGTCCCATCGGGCGACCCGCTCGCGGATCGGGTCGGGCAGGGGGGACTCGCGGGCGAGCAGCAACGCCCCATCAAGGACGACCCCATGCGCCCCGGCCGCAAGGCAGCCGGCGGCCGAGTGCGGCCCGATCCCGCCCCGGACCCAGATCGGCACGTCAACCCGCCCGGCCATCGCCTGGAAGAAGATGAACGAGGAGTCTTCCGAGGCGAGGCCGCCCGCCTCGTGGCCGGCCAGGATCAGCCCCCGGGCCCCCGCCTCGACCGCGGCGAACGCCGATCGCCGCGACGCCACCTCGGCCCATGCGACCCGGCCGGTCGCCTCGACGGCCTCGATCGCACGGGCCCAATCGATGTCGGGCTCCTCGACGCAGGCGACGACGCCGAGCGACGCCGGTGCCTCGCGGAGCCACGCTTCATCGACCATCATCCCCGGCCAGCGAACGCCGAACGGCCGATCGACCATCCGGGCGACCCGGCGAGCCTCGGCCAGCGCCCCCTTCGGGTCGCCCAGTCGGCCCAGGTCGAGGAAGCCCAGGGCGTCGGCCCTGGCGGCGGCAGCGACGAGCGCCGCCCCGCCCGGATGCTCGGGAGCATAGGCGAGGATGCGAGGGTCGAGACGGGGCATCGCGCACTTCCACTCTTGCCGACGGGTCGGATGCCCGGGCCAACCCGGGCTCGCATCATCGTCCCCGAACCTTGAACCAACCCTCAGCGGATTTCGATCCAGCATCGACCAGGAAGAGACGGAAAGACCCCGGGCGACAACCGTTGCGCCGCGTCCCTTGGCGAAATCGGACCTTCCATCTTAACGCGATCGGCTCGAAATCAAGCCCCGACCTTCAATATAGGAAAGATGCCCAGGGAAAACGGATTCTTCGTTTCCCCTGAACATCGAACTGCCCGGATGCGGGGCGATCGAGCACGCTCAAGCCTAGCAATCGTCATTTCTTCGCGCGCTTCTTGTCGATTTCGCGGCGGATCTGGCGAACCTGATCCTGGGCGATCAGGCTGATCTTGGAGCGGAGGAACGGGTTGCCCTGGAACCACTCGCGCGGCTCGACGAACGCCAAGTGCGCCTCGACGAACAGGACGCCGGGCTCATCGGCGAGTCGAGTTAACTTCACGTAGCTACCTCCCCCCGCGTAGGCCCGAGCCGGCCCTTTCTCCTCCCCTTTCCCTTTACGAGCGATCGGTGCCCATTGGTTCGGGTGTCGGGCGTCGCCGTCGAAGGAATGATCGGTCCGTGCGGCAACGACGAGCGACTCGGCCGTCCGGGTGGCGACGACCCGGTCGGTGGCCTCGACGTCGATCCGGTCGAGGAGGCGTCCGGTCGCGTGGCTGTACCAGGAGTCGACCCCTTCCGCCTTGAGGAGCGGCTCGGCCTTGGTGCCTCGGAGGTCGTCCGGCCCGAGGATCTTGGTCCCGAACCTCATGTTGCCGGCCTCGACGTCCGCCTTGTCCGCCCTGGTCATCGCCCCTTCGAGGTCGACCTCGTCGAGCGTGGCGTGGACGGCGAAATACAGGTCGGCGAGGCGGATCGTGGCATCGCCGGCCTTGAGGTCGCGGGTCTTGAGCACGAACGGGGCGGTGATCGAATCCTTGAGCAGCTCGCGGACGGCCCGGTCGTCGCCGGCGACCGCCCGGACGGCGGCGAGGCCGGCCTTGGCGTCCAGCCCGTCGGCGAGGACCGGGTCGGGCAGGCGGGCCGCGGTCCCGTTCTCGGAGATTCCCTCACCCCGGAGGGCCTGGTAGATCGGGTTGCGGGAGTGATCGGCCGCCGGGGCGGGGGCCTGGGCGAGAGCGAGCGTGGTCAGGATGTGTAAGAGAAGCATCGCGGGATTATCTCAATGGGGATGGTTGCGCGGGCAAGTTTCCGGGCGGTTTGGCCGATCATGCTGGTGTCGAAGCGGGGCCCTGGATGCGGTTCCTTCGGGCGCCGGTCGCGGAGGCTTGAGTCGGATGCGTAAGCAGCGGAGCAACACTCGCGCCGGGCTGATGCTCGTCGGCCTCTGGCTGGGCGGGGCCTGGGGCTGCACGCCGTTCCCGATCAATGGGACGTTCCGGGCGCAGGCCAGGGTCGACGCCGACGCCCGGGTCGTGGCCGACGCGGCGGTCCGGGGCACGGTCGAGGTGAAGCTGCCGCAGAACCCCGACCCCGGCCCGATGCGGGCGGTGGTGGTCCGCCCCTCGCACGCGGGCCCGGCCCGGTCGCGGGTGGGGATGGTCGACGTCGACGGCCTGCTCCTGAACCAGAACCTCACGGGGTTGTACTCGGTCGGCGAGAACCCGGTGGCTTCGTTCCGAGAGAAGCTCGAAGCGGCCGCGAGCGACCCGGGGGTCCGGGCCCTGGTGGTCCGGATCAACAGCCCGGGCGGCGGGGTGACCGCGTCCGACCTGATGGCCGACGAGCTGCGGCGGTTCCGGGCCGAGTCGGGCAAGCCGGTGGTCGCCTGCCTGATGGACGTGGCCACGGCCGGGGCCTATTATCTGGCCCTCGGGGCCGACCGGATCGTGGCCCTGCCCACCGGCGTGACCGGGTCGGTCGGGGCCCTGCTCAACCACTACAACCTCCAGGACGCCATGGCCCAGCTCAACCTGACGGCCGACCCGGTCAAGGCCGGCCCGCTGGTCGACATGGGCAGCGTCACCTCGCCCCTCGACGACGAGGCCCGACGGCTGCTCCAGGAGCTGGTCGACGGGTTCCGCGACCGGTTCCGCGACCGGGTCGCCGAGCGCCGGGCCGGGATGACGCCCCAGGACCGGGCCCTGATCGACGACGGCCGGGTCGTCTCCGCCCCCAGGGCCCTGGCCCTCCACATGGTCGACCGGGTGGGCTACGTCCACGAAGCGATCGCCGAGGCCGAGGGGCTGGCCGGGGCGGGCGACTCCGAGGTCGTCCTCTTCCAGCGCGCCGGGTACCCGGCGCACTCGATCTACGCGATCACCCCCAACACGCCGATCCAGGGGGAGATCGTCCCGTTCAGCTATCCGGGGCTGGACCGGAGCAAGGCCCCGACGTTCCTCTACCTCTGGCAGCCCGACCCGACCGTCTCGCGGCAGGGGGGCCGTTGAGCCCGCCACCGAGCCTTTTCCGGCCCTCGGATTGGCCGGTCCTGGTGACGGGGGCCTCGGGCTTCGTCGGGGGGCACGTCGCCCGCGACCTGGCGGCGTCGGGCTTCCCGGTCCGGGGGCTGACCCGCCGCCCCCCTCGGGTCGAGCCGGGCGACCCGCCGATCGAGTGGGTGCTCGGCGACCTCCGCGAGCCCGAGGCCCGGCGGACGGCCCTGGCCGGGGCCCGGGCGGTCGTCCACTCGGCGAGCTGGGTCCACCTCGGCGCCGACCCGGGCGGCGAGGGGCGTTCGATCAACGTCGACGCCACCCGCGATCTCATGGTCGACGCCCTGGCCGCCGGCGTCGAGCGGCTGGTGTACACCTCGACCGTCCACACCCTGGCCTCGGGCTCGGCCGAGGCCCCCGCCGACGAGGCGACCCCCTGGAACCTCGGACGGGTCGACTCCCCCTACGCCCGGACCAAGCGCGAGGCCGAGGCGCTGGTGCTCGACGGCCTCGGCGGGCGGTTGCCCGGGGTCGCGCTCTGCCCGGCGATGGTGCTCGGCCCCCGCGACCCCAAGCCGACTTCCACGAGCCTGCTGCTGCTCATGGCCCGCTCGCCGGTCGCCTTCCTGCCGGGCGGGGGCATCCCGGTGGTCGACGCCCGGGTGGTCGCCCTGGCCCACCGCCGGGCCCTGATCCTCGGCGAGCCGTGCACCCGCTACGCCCTGGCCGGGCCCTACCTGACCTATCGAGAGCTGGCCGCCGAGGTGGCCCGGGTCGCGGGCCGTCCCCGGTGGATCTTCCCCCTCCCCTCGGGCCTGGAGCGCCCCCTGACCTGGGCGGCCGGCCGGCTCGACCGGCTCTCGGGCGGCCGGAAGATCGAGGTCTCGGAGGCGGTCGTGGCGGGCGGCTTCCTCGAACTCCACGTCCGGGGGGACCGGGCCGACCGGGCCTTCGGCCTCGAACACCCCCGCCCGGTCGTCTCGATCCACGACGCCCTGGAAGACGCCCGGCGGTCCGGCCACTCCCCCGGGCTCAGGCTGGCCCGGCCTCACACGATCGACGAGGTCGACGTCGGGCCGGCTCAGAGCGTCTTGAGGTAGGCGATCAGGTCTTCCAGCTCGGCGGGGGACAGCGACTCTCCGCCGACCAGGCTTTCGGGGGAGTGGACGCCACTCAGGGCGTCCTGCAAGGTCCTGGCCCGGCCGTCGTGGAGGTAGGGGTCCTTGTCGTAGACCCCCCGGAGCGACGGGGGGTTGTGCCCCTTGTACACGTCGCCGCGCTCGCCGAGGCCGACCTCGTGGACCTTGCCGTCGGTGAACTCCGGCCCGCCGTGGCAGGAGGCGCAGGCCGATCGGGCCGAGCGGAAGACGGCCTCGCCCCGCCTGGCCGACTCGGACCGGGAACCGTCGGCTTCGAGGTACGGGTTCCTCGGGAAGTCGAGCGTGCCCAGGTAGGCGGACAGGGCCCGGACGTCGTCCCTGGACGGGTATTTGCCCTGCATGCTCTTGGTGAACGACTCGAGGATCGAGTCGTCCAGGCTCTTCTGCCAGCCGTGCCAGGTCCAGGGGGCCGTCTCGGCGACCCTGCGGAGGGTCGGGACCTTCTTCCGGCTCCGGAGGTGGCTGTTGGACAGGTCCTGCCAGCCGTCGTTCGAGGTGTCGAAGTCGAGCCCGTTGGTGTGGCCGTCGCTGTGGCAGGTGTTGCAGCTATACCAGTTGTTCGACGATCGCTTGGCGTCGTGGAAGAGGGCCTCGCCCCTCCGGGCCAGCGAGGGCTCGCTCGGCCCCCCGACCGGGATCGTCCGGGCGAGCGTGGCCGAGGCCGCGTCGATCACCTGGACCGAGTTGTCGAGGTAGTTGGCGACGTAGAGCGTCGCCCCGTCGGGACTGAGGACGAGCTCGGTGGGCCGGCCGCCGACGGGAATCCGGCGGAATCGGGACTTGTCGAGGACCAGGTCGGCGGCCATCAGGTCGCGGCCGACGCCGGCCCGCCAGGGGAGCGGCCTGGCCCCTTCGCGGAAGATCATGACCTCGTGAGTCCCGCCGCAGGCGACCGCCAGGAAGCTGGCCGAGCCGTTGATCGCCAGGCCGTGGGCATCGCCCGCGGCGTCCCCCTTGGGGTCGAGCGAGAGGACCTCGGACGGCTCGGAGCCGTCGAGGGCAAGGCGGACGACCCGCTGGCCCAGGACCCAGCCCAGGTCGATGTTGTTCGGCGAGGTCGCGAACCCCCGGTTCTTCATCGCCGCGACGTAGGCGTAGCGGCCGTCGCCGCTGACGACGAGCTGCCGGAGGTTGTCCCCCTCGTGCGAGAGCGTCCGCTCGACCTCGAACTTCGCCAGGTCGACCACCGAGAGCGACCGCGACCGGGCGTTGGCGGCGACCAGCTTCGAGCCGTCGGGCGTCAGGGCCAGGCCCCTCGGCTCCCGGCCGACGGCGACCCGGCCGGTCACCTTGAAGTCGACCATGTCGAAGCGGACGACCTCGTCCTTCACGCCGATCGCGACGTAACCGGTCCGCCCGTCGCCGGCGATGACGACGCCCCGGGGCTCGGGCCCGACCTCGATCCGGCCGAGCACCTCCAGCCGGTCGCCTTCCAGGTCGAGCACCGCGAGGTCGTAGCCGTACCAGTGGGCCACCACGACCCGACGGCCGTCCGGCGAGACCGCGACGCCCGCCGGGCGGTCGCCCGTCTTCGCCTCCCGGATCACCCGACCCGCCTTCGGATCCACCAGCGAGACCGAGCCCGAGGTCTGATTGGCCACGAGCAGGCGTGAGCCGTCGCGCGTCAACGCCAGCGCGATCGGCGACCGGTCGACCTCGACGCCTTCCGAGGGCAAGCCCGCCCCGCTCGACCGGCCCATTGCCGGGGCGAGCAGCGCCAGCATCAGAAGTCCAGGGCACGCATGGCGATGGGACATTTCCTGTGGAGCTCCAGGGCAGGCGGGGCGGAGGAGGAGGCGGGTGGCGACTGGTCGGGGCCGGGCCGGGCGCGTATCTCTAGCCAGGTCAGCGTCATCGTAGGAGATTCGGTCCCCTTTCGGCAAGCAAGATCGAGACAGGATCGGCCGAACGTCGTCGTCCAGGGTTCCCGCCTAGAATAATCGATGGGTCGTGATTGAGTCCTCTCGGATGGCACCGAGGTCATCGACGCCCGGCCCGAGTACGGGAGGATATCGTAACCATCTCAACCGCCCCACCATGACCAGATAGTGTCATTTTGTCAGCTTGCCTGACCGGAAAGTTTCGCCAAAATGCCACCTCACCAGCCGACCCCCACGATCCGCCTGTTCAGGGCAGACCTGTTCTCGGGGCGATCTTCGATCAGGTAATTGACAAAAGATGCAAAGAGGGTACTTTGGAGGGGTGCTGCGGAACAGCAAAGGAGTACCGGTCCCGGCGAGTCTCCAGATCAACGACTTTGGGGGGTTTGTCCGAACACTCGCCGATCTCAACGAGGTTGCCCGCTCCTGTATCCGGGAGCCCCAAGCCACCCTCGGTTCGACATAGATCTTTTACGGCTGATGACCCGGGCCGAGCCATGCCCGACCCCGCCATCGCTTGATCGGCCGCCGGTCCTCTTTTGGACGCTTCGAGCCCGTCCCGTCTTCCCGTTCGGGCCTGCCGGGCCCGGTTTCCTCGGAGGTGTAACCGATGGGACGACTCCACCCCCCGACGGACCGCCGATCTCGCACCATTCCAGCCATTCGAAGTCCGGACCCGGTCGGGGTTAGCGATCGGGTGAATTGAACGGCGGCGCGTCCTCGGGAGCCGGGTTTGGTCGAGCCGGTGTTTACTCATCCGCGGTCCCCGAGATTGCTCCGAAAGACCTGACACGAAAGGCGATCGGCACCGTCTTGAGCCCCCGTTGAGCCGGTCGCAGCCCCAGCGGCGCCGGATTTCGCGACTCAACACGGTTCTGGTCGAGCTTCATGAGCGTCGCACCCAGAGATCACGCCTCCGACCCGACCGATTTCGCTTCCCTGATGCGTCGCCGCGCCATCGAGCATGGCGAGTTGAGGGGCTTCACCTACCTGGCGGATGACGGCTCGGCGGCCGTGGTCCTCACGTTCGCGGCCCTCGACCGCCGGGCCCGCGCGATCGCCGCCCGCTTGCAGGGGGCGGGGATGGCCGGCCGGGTCGCCGTCCTGCTCTATCCGCCGGGCCTGGACTTCCTGCCGGCGTTCTTCGGCTGCCTGTATGCGGGGGTGATCCCGGCCCCGGCCTATCCCCCGCGATCGAGGCGGCCGTCGCCCCGGCTCCAGACCCTCTTCGCCGAAGCCGGGCCGGAGATCCTCCTCGGCCAGGCTTCCCTGTTCGAGGGGCTCGACCTCAAGGCTTCCCCCTTCGCCTCGGCGGAGGCCCTGGCCCGGCTGGCGACCGACCTCGTGCCCGACGCCGAGGCCGGGGCCTGGGTCGAGCCGGAGATCCGGCCCGACTCGGTGGCCTTCCTCCAATACACCTCGGGGTCGACCGCCAGGCCGAAGGGGGTGGCGATCACCCACGGCAACCTGATCGCCAACTCGGCGGCGATCCGCCACTGCTTCGGGTCGGATCGCGAGACCTCCGGGGTGTTCTGGCTGCCGCTCTACCACGACATGGGGCTGATCGGCGGCATCCTCCAGACGATCGACTGCGGCGGGTCGAGCACGCTGTTCGCCCCCGCCGCCTTCCTCCAGCGCCCCCACCGGTGGCTCGAGACCATTTCCAGGACCGGGGCGACGATCAGCGGCGGGCCGAACTTCGCCTTCGACCTCTGCGCCCGCAAGGTCACCGACGAGCAGGGGGCCTCGCTCGACCTGAGCCGCTGGCGGGTCGCGTTCAACGGGGCCGAGCCGATCCACCCCGAGACGATCGACCGCTTCTCGGCCGCCTTCGCCCCGTGCGGGTTCCGCCGCGAGGCGTTCCTGCCCTGCTACGGCCTGGCGGAGGGCACGCTCATGGTCGCCGGCGGGCCGGCCGGCCGCCCGCCCTCGACCCTCGACCTCCGCCGCGAGGCCCTGGCCCGGGGCGAGGCGATCGACGCCGAGCCCGGCGAGCCGGAGGCGCGGCGGGTCGTCGGGTCGGGCCGGGTGGTGCCCGGCCACTCGGTCGCGATCGTCGAACCCGAGTCCGGGGCCCGGCTCGACGACGGCAAGGTCGGCGAGATCTGGGTCCGCGGGCCGAGCGTCGCCGCCGGCTACTGGAACCAGCCCGAGGCTTCCGAGGCGACCTTCGGCGCCAGGCTGGCCGACCCTGATGAGGGCCCGTTCCTCAGGACCGGCGACCTCGGGTTCTTCCGCGACGGCGAACTCTACGTCGCCGGCCGGCTCAAGGACCTGATCATCATCCGGGGGCGGAACGTCTACCCGCAGGACGTCGAGTGGACCGTCGGCCGCTGCCACCCCTCGCTCGGGCCGGAAACCTGCGCCGTCTTCGCGGTCGAGGCCGAAGGAGACTCGAAGCTCGTCGTGGTCCAGGAGGCCGGCCGCCGCGAGAAGGACCACGAGGCCGTCCTGGCCGCGATCCGCTCGGCGGTGGCGGTCGAGCATGAGTTGGAACTCCTCGCGGCCGTCCTGATCCGGCCGATGTCCCTGCCCAAGACGTCGAGCGGCAAGGTCCAGCGCCACGAGGCCGCCCGGGCCTACCGGGACGGGATGCTGGACGAGGTCGCCTCCTGGACGGCAGGCTCGGCCGCGTCGGTCGCCCGGACTCCGGCCGATGATACGGCCCCGACGACGCCTCGCTCTCGCGCCGAGGTCGCCGCCTGGCTGGCGGCGAAGCTGGCGGGCCCGTTGGGAATCCGAGCGGACGAGGTCGACCCGCGCAAGCCGTTCGCCGAGTTCGGCCTCGGCTCGCTCCGTGCGGTCGAGCTGGCGGCCGAGGCGGAGCGCTGGCTCGGCCGGCCGCTCGCGCCGACCTTGCTCTATGACCACCCGACGATCGAGGCCCTGGCCGCCGCCCTGGCGGGCGAATCGGCCGAGATCGTCGCTGCACGCGAGGCGCAGCCCGAAGCCGGGCGCGATGATCGGGTCGCGGTCGTCGGCATCGGCTGCCGGTTTCCTGGGGCGAGCGGGCCCGAGGCGTTCTGGAAGCTGCTGGTCGACGGGATCGACGCCGTGGGCGAGGTGCCCGAGGGCCGGCGTGGCGACTTCGCCGGCCAGGCCTCGACCCGGGCCGGCTTCCTCGACCGGGTGGATCGGTTCGACGCCGAGTTCTTCGGGATCTCGCCCCGCGAGGCGGGCCAGGTCGACCCCCAGCAGCGGCTGCTCCTCGAAGTCGGCTGGGAAGCGTTCGAGGATGCCGGCCTGGTCGTGGACCGGCTGGCCTGCGGTCGCGTGGGCGTCTTCGTCGGGATCTCGACGAACGACTACGGCCGGCTCCAGGCCGGAGGGGACCGGCGGGAGGACGCCTACACCCTGACCGGCAACGCTTCGAGCATCGCGGCCAACCGGATCTCTTATGCGTTCGACTTCCGGGGGCCGAGCCTGGCGGTCGACACCGCCTGTTCGTCGTCGCTGGTGGCGGTCCACCTGGCCTGCCGGAGCCTGGCCTCCGGCGAGTCGGACGTGGCCCTCGCCGGCGGCGTCAACCTGATCCTCGACCCCGAGGTGCTCGACCGGCTCGGCTCGGCCGGGTTCCTGGCCGCCGACGGCCGCTGCAAGCCGTTCGACGCGGCGGCCGACGGCTACGCCCGGGGCGAGGGGGCGGCCCTCGTCGTGCTCAAGCCGCTGGCGAAGGCCCTCGCCGACGGCGACCCGATCTACGCCGTGATCCGGGGCGGGGCGGTCAACCAGGACGGGCGGAGCAACGGCTTGACCGCCCCCAGCGGCGAGGCCCAGGAGGCGGTCCTCCGCGACGCCTACCGGGCCGGGGGCGTCGACCCCGCCCGGGTCGAGTACGTCGAGGCGCACGGCACCGGGACCCTGCTGGGCGACCCGATCGAGGCCCGGGCCCTGGGCCGGGTCCTGGCCCCGGGCCGGGAACAGGGCGGGCGCTGCCTGGTCGGCTCGGTGAAGGCGAACATCGGCCACCTCGAGGCCGCGGCGGGCGTCGCCGGCCTGATCAAGGTCGCCCTCGCCCTCCGCCACGCGACCCTCCCCCCGAGCCTCCACTTCCGCGAGCCCAACCCCCGGATCGCGTTCGACGACCTCGGCCTCGCCGTGGTCCGCGAGCGGGCGGGATGGCCGTCGACGGCCGCCCCCCGCCTGGCCGGGGTCAGCTCGTTCGGGTTCGGCGGCACGAACGCCCACCTCGTCCTCGAAAGCCACGACCCGGCGCCGGTCGAGCGGCCGGTGGCCCCGCCTTCGGCCGTGCTCCTGCCGATCTCGGCCCGGAGCCCCGAGGCCCTCCGCGACCTGGCCCGGGCCTACCGCGAGGCGATCGCCGGGGGCGCGTCGCTGGCCGACCTGGCCTACTCGGCGAGCCGGCACCGCCCCGCGATGGAGCACCGCATGGCGGTCGTCGCGGGCTCGGCCGAGGAGGCGGCGACGCTGCTCGACGCCCACGCTTCGGGCGAGCCTCGGGCGTCGGTCGCCTCGGGGCGGAGGGTTCCCGGCCGGGCAGGTAGCCGCCTGGCCTTCGTGTTCTCGGGGCAGGGGGTGCAGTGGGTCGGGATGGGCCGCGACCTCCTGGCCACCGAGCCCCTGTTCCGTGAGGCGTTCGACGCCGTGGATCGGCTCGTCGGGGCCGTCGCGGGCTGGTCGCCCCGGGCCGAGCTCGATGCGCCCGCCGAATCCACCCGGATCTTCGATCCCGAGTACGCCCAGCCGACCTTGTTCGCGATCCAGGTTGCCCTGGCGGCCCTCTGGCGGTCGTGGGGCATCGAGCCCGACGCCGTCGTGGGCCACAGCCTGGGCGAGGTGTCGGCCGCCTGCGTCTCGGGGATCTTGGGCCTGGAGGATGCCGTCCGCCTGGTCCTGGTCCGAGGGCGGCTCACGCAGCGCGAGCTCGGCCAGGGGCGGACGCTGGCCGTGGCCCTGGGGCCCGACGAGGCGGCCGAGGTCGCGGCCGGTTCGGGCGGCCGGCTCGCGGTCGCGGCGCTCAACGGCCCCCGCTCGTCGGCGATCTCCGGCGACCCCGACGCGATCGCCGACCTCGCGGCCTCGCTGGAGGCCCGGGGGATCTTCGCCCGGGCCCTCGAAGTCGACGTCGCCTACCACGGGCCGAGCATGGAGCCGCTCCGGGTCGAGCTCGAAGCGGCCGTCGCCGGCCTGACGCATTCGGCCGGGACGATCCCCCTGATCTCGACCGTCACCGGCGGGCCGATCGAGGGGCAGGCCCTGACCGCCCGGCACTGGGGGCGGAACCTCCGCGACGTCGTCCGCTTTGCCGACGCCGTGGGCCATCTGGCCGGCGAAGGGTTCGACGCCTTCCTCGAAGTCGGCCCCCACCCGTCGCTGCTCGGTGCGATCCGCGAAGTCCTCGGCGACCGGGACGACGACGCCCTGACCTTGGGTTCGTTCCGTCGGGGTCTCGACGGCCGGGCCGCGCTGCTCCGGTCGCTCGCCGTCCTCTTCGCCCAGGGGTGGGAGATCGCCTGGGACCAGGTGGCCCCGACCGGCCGATTCGTCCGCCTCCCGGCCTACCCCTGGCAAGGGGAACGGCACTGGTCGGCGACCCGGGCCCGGGCTCGTCCCTCGTCGAACGGCCAGCACAACGGGGCCTCGAACGGCAATGGGTATCATCTCCCGGCGGCGGAGATCGTCCCGCCGCCCGAGGGGCTCGACCTGCTCCATGAAGTGGCGTGGGTCCCGATCCCGGGCCCGAGTCCGAGCACCACGGCCGGCGAGCCGGCGAGGCGCTGGGTGATCTTCGAGGACGGATCGGGCGTGGCTCGGGCGATCGCGGACCGCCTGGAAGGGTCCGGGGCGGAATGCGTGCGGGTAGGTCAGGGCGACTCGGGCTCGGCCGTGGAAGCCTTGCGGCTGATCCTCGACGAGGCATCCGCCTCGGGCCGAGGTTCGATCCGGGGCGTGGTCGCCTGCTGGCCCCTCGATTCGGCGGCGTCGGACGAGACCCCGATCGAGGCCATCGAGGCGAACCTGGCCGCCGGTTGCGACCTGGCGCTGGCGCTGGCCCGCGAGCTGTCGGCCCGGCGCCTGGAGACCAAGCTGTGGCTGGTGACGGCCGGGGCCCAGCCCGCGGGACCGGGTTCGGCGGTCGCCGACCCGTCGCAGGCCGGATACTGGGGCCTCGGCCGCTCGATCGCCCTGACCGATCCGAGGGCCTGGGGCGGGCTGGTCGACCTCGACCCGGATGCCCCGTTTGGCGACCTGGACGCGGTCGCGTGCCGGCTCCTGGCGCCGGAGGGGGAAGATCAACTGGCCTTCCGCTCGGGCGTTGCCCATGCCGCCCGGCTGGTCCATTCCCCGGCCGAGCTTCGGCCGGAGCCCGGGCTCCGGCCGGAGGGGACGTACCTGGTCACCGGCGGCCTGGGCGAGCTGGGCTTGAAGGCCGCCCTTTGGCTGGTCGAGCGGGGTGCCCGGCGGGTCGTCCTGCTGGGGAGGCGCGGCCTGCCGCCCCGGGACACCTGGGATGATCTCCCGCCCGACCATGCCTTGGCCTCGATCGTCGGGGCGATCCGGGCGATGGAGCGGCTCGGGGCGACGGTCGTGGTCGCGCCGGTCGACCTGGCCGACGGCCGCCGGATGGCGACACTGTTCGAGCGGTTGGGGGGCATGCTCCCGCCGATCCGGGGGATCATCCACGCCGCGGGGGTCCTCGACGACCGGCCGCTCGATCCCGCCGCGCCGGCCTCGGTCCGCGCCGTGCTCCGGCCCAAGGTGGCCGGGACGTGGACCTTGCACCGCCTGACCCGGTCGCTCCCGCTCGACTTCTTCGCCTGCTTCTCCTCGGCCGCCGCCGCATTCGGCGCCAGGGAGGCGGGCTACGCCGCGGCCAACGCCTTCCTCGACGGTTTCGCCCGCTGGGCCGGCGCCCGGGGCGTGCCCGCCTTGAGCGTGGGCTGGGGCCCCTGGGCCTCGGGCGGGATGGCGGCCGATCGTGCCAGGTCGCACCGCCTTCTGGGGCTCGAACCGCTCGACGCCGATCGGGCCTTCGGCCTGCTCGGGGGGTTGCTCGGCGGGCCGAGCCGCCATGTCGTCGCGGCCGAGTTCGATTGGTTCACGTTCCGGATGGTCGCCGGCGCCGGTGGCCGGGGCCGCTTCCTGGGGTCGATCGCCGAGCGGCCGGCGGCCCCCGAGGTCGCGGCGGTGGCTTCGTTCCGCGAGCGCTGGCGGCACGAGTCGCCGGGTCGCCGCCGCGAGGAGATCGTCCGCTACTTCCGCGACCGGGTCGCCGGCGTGCTCCGCCTCGACCCGGACCGGGTCGACCCCGAGCGCCCGCTCGACGCGATGGGCCTCGACTCCCTGATGGCGATCGAGCTGAAGGGGCGGGTCGAGGCCGACCTCGGCACCGAGCTCCCCCTGACCAGCCTCCTGGACGGGCCGACGATCCGAGGGCTGGCCGACCTCGCCGCCGAGCAGTGGGACGACCCCGGGCGGGCCGAAGTCCCGGCGATCCCGGCCCTGCCGATCCCCGAGGTCGACGAGCACCCGCTCTCGCCCGGCCAGCGGGCCCTGTGGACCTTGCACCGGCGCACGCCCGACGACCCGTCCTATAACATGGCCGGCGCGGCCCGGATTCGGGCCGTCCTCGACGTGGATGCGCTCCGACGCTCGGTCCAGGCCCTGGTCGACCGCCACGCCTCGCTCCGGACGACCTTCGCCGAGGTCGACGGCCTGCCGACCCAGCGGGTCGAGCCGCGATCCGAGGTCCAGTTCCACGTCGAGGACGCCTCGGGCTGGAACCCTCCGGAGCTGCAGGCCAGGGTCGACGCCGAAGCCTGCCGGCCGTTCGACCTCGCGGCCTCGCCGCCGTTCCGGACCACCCTGTTCTCCTCGGCCGCCGACGATCACACCCTGGTGCTCTCGGCCCACCACGTCGTCGGCGACTTCTGGTCGATCGCCATCCTCCTCGAAGAACTCGGGCCGATCTACCTGGCCGAGCGGGGCGGGGCGGCGGCCGACCTGCCCGCGGTGCCCCTCCGCTACGTCGACTTCGTCCGCTGGCAGGCGGCCATGCTGGCCGGCGCCGAGGGGGAGCGCCTCCGGGCCTACTGGGCCGGGCGGCTCGCCGCCCCCCTGCCGGTGCTCGACCTGCCGACCGACCGGCCGAGGCCGGCGGTCCGGACCCACGGGGGCGGGACCCGGTCGCTGCGGATCGAGTCCGGCCTCGCCCGGGGGCTGGCCGAGCTCGCCGGCTCGCGCGGGGCGAGCCTCTACGTCGCGACCCTGGCCGCGTTCCAGGTCCTGCTCGGGCGGGTCGCAGGCCGCGACGACCTGATCGTCGGCTCGCCGGTGGCTGGGCGGGGTCGGTCGGGCCTCGGGGGCGTCGTCGGCTACTTCGCCAACCCCCTGCCGATCCGGCTCGACCTGTCGGGCCGGCCGAGCTTCGCGGAGGTTCTGGACCGGGCCCGCCGGGCCGTCTTCGAAGGGCTGGACCATCAGGACCTCCCGTTCGCCGAGATGGTCGATCGCTTCGTCGCCGACCGGTCCCCGGGCCGGTCGCCGCTCTTCCAGGTCATGTTCGCCTACCAGAAGGCCCAGCGGCTCGACGCCGAGGGGTTGACGCCGTTCATCCTCCGCGAAGGCGGCTCGAAGCTCGACCTCGGCGGCCTGCCGATGGAGTCGGTCGCGGTCGACCTCGGCGCCAGCCAGTTCGACCTGACGCTGTCGGTGGTCGAGGCGGACGGGGCGCTGGTCGCGTCGCTCGAATACAGCGCCGACCTGTTCGAGCCGGCGACGGTCGACCGGATGCTCGGACGCTACCGGACCCTCCTCCGGTCGATCGTCGCCGACCCTGAGCGGCCGATCGCCGACCTGGCGATCCTGCCCGAGGCCGAGCGCTCGCTGGTGGTCGAAGCCTGGAACGCGACCGACGCTCCGACGGCCATCGAGGGGCCGATCCACCGGGCCATCGAGGCCCAGGCCGCCCGGACGCCGGACGCCGTGGCCGTGGCCCACGCCGGACGGTCGCTCACCTATCGCGAGCTGAACGGGCGGGCCAACCGCCTGGCCCGCAAGCTCCGGGCGCTCGGGGTCGGCCCCGAGTCGCGGGTCGGGCTCGGCGTCGAGCGGTCCGACGGGATGGTCGTCGGCCTGCTCGGCATCCTCAAGGCGGGAGGGGCCTACGTCCCGCTCGACCCCGGCTATCCCGCCGAGCGGCTCGAATTCCTCCTCGCCGACGCCTCGATCGAGGTCCTCGTGACCCAGTCAGGCTCCGAGGCGCGGATGCCCCCGGGGTCGGCCCGGGTCGTCCGGGTCGACGACCTGGAAGACTCTCCCGCCGACGCCGAGGACTTGCCGGGCGGCTCGGGCCCCGACCATGCGGCCTACGTCATCTACACCTCGGGCTCGACCGGCCGGCCGAAGGGGGTGACGGTGTCGCACCGCAACCTCGCCCGGTCGACGGCCGCCCGCTTCGACCACTACCCCGGCCAGGTCGGGGCGTTCCTCCTGCTGGGCTCGTTCGCCCACGATACGTCGGTCGCCGGGATCTTCTGGACGCTCGCCCAGGGGGGACGGCTGGTGATCCCCAGGGAAGGGGAGCACACCGACCCCGAGGTCCTGATCCGGCTGGTCGCCGAGCACCGGGTGACGCACCTGCACAGCGTCCCCTCGCTGTTCCGGGTCGTTTTGGCGGAGGCGCCCGAGGGGCGGCTCGGGTCGCTCCGGGTCGTCTTCTTCGGCGGCGAGGCCTGCCCGCCCGACCTCCCCCCGGCCATCCGGCGGCGGCTGCCCCGGGTCGAGGTCCACAACGAGTACGGCCCGACCGAGGCGACGGTCTGGTGTACCGTCCATCGGTGCGGCCCGGGGGACGGCGACGGCCCGGTCCCGATCGGCCGGCCGATCGCCCACGCCCGCGCCTACGTCCTCGACGACCGGCTCGACCCGGCGGCCATCGGCGCGGTCGGCGAGCTGTACATCGGCGGCGAGGGGGTGGCCCGGGGCTACCTCGGCCGCCCCGCCCTGACCGCCGAGCGGTTCGTGCCCGACCCCTTCGGGCCCAATCCCGGCGGTCGGCTCTACCGGACCGGCGACCTCGCCCGCTGGCGGCACGACGGCCGGCTCGAATTCCTCGGCCGGCTCGACCACCAGGTCAAGGTCCGGGGCTATCGGATCGAGCTCGCCGAGGTCGAGGCGGCGCTCCTGCAGCACCCCGAGGTCGGCGACGCGGCGGTCGTCGCCCGCGAGTTCGCCCCCGGCGACAACCGGCTGGTCGCCTACGTCATCCCGAGCGGAGGGTCGAGCCCGGTCCCCGGCGAGCTCCGCCGGTGGCTCAAGCGGCGGCTGCCCCCCTCGCACGTCCCGTCGTACTTCCAGCCGCTCGGGGCGTTCCCGCTCTCGCCCAACGGCAAGCTCGACCGCGCCGCGCTGCCGGCCCCCGACGTCGACCTGGCCACGGCCGAAGGGCCGCACGAAGCCCCTCGGGATGCCGCCGAGCGGCTGGTCGCCGGGATCGCGGCGGGGGTCCTGGCCCGCGATCGGGTCGGGGTCCACGACGACTTCTTCGACCTGGGGATCGACTCGATCCTGGCCATCCAGCTCGTCTCAAGGCTCCGCCAGGCCGGCCTGAGGGTGGACCCCGCCCAGATCTTCGAGCACCCCACCGTGGCGGCGCTGGCGGCCCTGGCCGTCGCCGAGCCGGCGGCCAAGGCCCCGGACGACCCCGGCCTCGATCGGTCCCGGGACTATCCCGCCTCGCCGATGCAGGAGGGGATGCTGTTCCACTCCGGCCTCGCCCCGGAGTCGGGCGTCTACGTCCAGCAGTTCACCTGCCCGATCGACAATGCCCTCGACGTCGGAGCCTTCGAGGCGGCCTGGCGGCGGGTGATCGAGCGGCACCCGATCCTCAGGACGGCGTTCCTCCGGGGGGACTCGGGCCAATTCCGCCAGCACGTGCGCCGCGAGGTGGGCCTGCCGCTCCGGGTCCTGGACTGGACCGACGCGGACCCCGACGCGATCGCCGATCGGCTCGAAGGCTTCCTCGATGCCGACCGCCGGCTCGGCTTCGACCCGGCCCGGGCCCCGCTGCTCCGGCTCCGGCTGATCCGGACGGGGCATGAGTCGTGGCGGCTGGTCCTGTCCAACCATCACGCCCTGATGGACGGCTGGTGCGTGCCGATCCTGCTCGGCGAGGTCCTGGCCTGCTACGAGGCGAGCCTGGTCGGCCTGGTCGCCGACCTGCCCCCCGTCCGGCCCTACGCCGACTACATCCGCTGGCTGGCGACCCGCGACGAGTCCGAGGCCGAAGCGTTCTGGCGGCGGACCTTGCGGAACGTCCGGGCGGCGACCCCCCTGCCGTTCGCCGGCCCGGCTCGGCCCGGCGAGCTTGAAGCGGGCGAGGTGGGTGTCCGCCGGGCCTGGCTCGACGCCGGGGCGACGGAGGCCCTGGCGAGCATGGCACGGTCGCGCCACTTGACCCTGGGGACGGTCGTCCAGGGGGCCTGGGCGCTCCTGCTGGCCCGCTACTCCGGCCGACCCGAGGTGGTCTTCGGGGTGACGGTCTCGGGCCGGCCCGCCGAGCTGCCCGGGTCCGGCTCGATGGTCGGGCTGTTCATCAACACCCTCCCCGCCCGGGTGGCGATCGACGAGTCGATGCCGCTGGCGGACTGGCTCGGCACCGTCCAGGCCCACCTCGTCGCCATCCGGCGGCACGAGTCGACCCCCCTGGCCCGCATCCAGGGGTGGAGCGAGGTCCCGCCCGGTCGCCCCTTGTTCGAGAGCCTGGTCGTGTTCGAGAACTACCCCGACGACCCGACCGCCCGCGCCAGGGCCGGTCGGCTGGGCGTCGGCGAGATCCTCGCCCTGGAGCGGACCAACTACCCGCTCGCCCTGACTGTCGTGCCGGGCCCGAGGCTGGGCCTGTCGCTCGGCTTCGATCGGGCACGGTTCGCCGACCCGGCGATCGATCAGCTCCTTTCGCACCTGACCCGCCTGCTGTCCGAGATGGCCGGGCGGCCCGAGCGCCGCCTGGCCGAGATCCGCCCGGAAGACCTTGATGGGCCCGAGGTCCCCGGCCGCCCCCCCGGCCTCGGGGGCTGGGACCCGCACCCGACGCAGCTCGACCGGCTCTCCGATGAGGAAGTCGACGCGCTGCTCGTCGAACTGTCGAGCGAGGGGAAGAACCCATGAGCGGCACCTTGAACCGAACCGCCGGCCTGTCGCCCGAGGAGAAGCGTGCCCTGCTGGCCCGGCTCCTCCGCGAGAAGGCCGCCGGCCGGCCGGTGGACGCCGGCGTCCACCGCCTGTTCGAAGCCCAGGCGGCGCTCCGGCCCGAGGCCTCGGCGGTGGTCTTCGGCGGCGTCGCCACCAGCTTCGCCGACTTGAACGCCCGGGCCAACCGCCTGGCCCGCCGCCTCAAGGGGCTCGGGGTCGGCCCCGAGTCGCTCGTCGGGCTCTGCGTCGACCGCTCGGCGGAGATGATCGTCGGGCTGCTCGGGGTGCTCAAGGCGGGCGGGGCGTATGTCCCGATCGACCCGAGCTACCCCGCCTCGCGCGTGGCGTTCATGCTCGAAGACGCCCGGGTCCCGGTCCTCCTGACCACCCGGGCCCTGGCCGGCTCGGTCCCAACCGGCGAGGCCGCCGTCGCCCTCGTCGACGAGCCCAACGAGGCGGTCGAGGCCGGCAACCTCGACGGCGTCTCGTCCCCCGAGCACCTGGCGTACGTGATCTACACCTCGGGCTCGACCGGCCGGCCCAAGGGGGTCCAGGTCAACCACGGGTCGCTCGCCAACTTCCTCCGGTCGATGGCCCAGTCCCTGGGATTCACCCGGGACGATGCCCTCCTGGCGGTCACGACCCTCTCGTTCGACATCGCCGCGCTGGAGCTGTTCCTCCCCCTGACGACCGGGGCCCGGATCGAGCTGGCGGCTCGCGAGGAGGCGGCCGACGGCGTGGCGTTGGCCCGGCGGATCGAGTCGGCGGGCGTGTCGTTCCTCCAGGCGACCCCGGCGACCTGGCGGCTCCTGCTCGAAGCCGGCTGGCCCGGCCGGGCGTCCTTGACGATGCTCTGCGGCGGCGAGGCCCTCCCCCGGCCCTTGGCCGACCGGCTCCTGCCCAGGGGGGCGGCCCTCTGGAACCTCTACGGCCCGACCGAGACGACGATCTGGTCGTCGGCGGCGAAGGTCGAGCCGGGCGACGCCCCGATCGTGATCGGCCGGCCGATCGCCAACACCCAGCTCTATGTCCTCGACCCCCGGGCCCGGCCGGTGCCGGTGGGGGTCGCCGGCGAGCTGTACATCGGCGGCTCGGGCCTGGCCCGGGGCTACCTCGGCCGCCCCGCCCTGACCGCCGATCGCTTCGTGCCCGACCCCTTCGGGCCCAAGGGCGGAGGGCGGCTCTACCGGACCGGCGACCTCGCCCGCTGGCACGCCGACGGCGCGCTCGAATGCCTGGGCCGGCTCGACCACCAGGTCAAGGTCCGCGGCTTCCGGGTCGAGCTCGGCGAGGTCGAGGCGGCCTTGCTCCGCCACCCCGGTGTCCGCGAGGCCGTGGTCGTCGCCCGGGAAGACTCCACCGGCGAGCAAAGCCTGGTCGCCTACCTCGTCGCCCGGGGGGCCGAGGCCCCCGCCGCGTCGGACCTCCGGCGGTCGATCCAGGGGTCCTTGCCCGACTACATGGTCCCGTCCCACTTCGTCGGGCTCGACGCCCTGCCGCTCACGCCCAACGGCAAGGTCGACCGCAACGCCCTGCCGGCGCCCGAGGCGTCGCGGGTCGCCCCGTCGGGACACTACGTGCCCCCCCGGAGCGCGATCGAGGAGGCCGTGGCGTCGGCCTTCGGCGACGTCCTGGGGCTCGACCGCGTCGGCGCCTTCGACGACTTCTTCGACCTCGGCGGCCATTCCCTCATGGCCGCGCAGCTCCTGGCCAGGCTCCGCGACGCCTTCGGCCGGGAGTTCCCGCTCAAGGACCTCTTCGACGCCCCGACGGTCTCGGCGCTGTCGCACCGGATCGGCGACGCCCTGCGGGCCGGGTCGGGCGAGGCGATCCCGGCGATCGAGCCGGCCGACCGGACCGCCCCCCTGCCGGCCTCGTTCGCCCAGCAGCGGCTCTGGTTCCTCGACCAGCTCGAGCCCGGCCAGGCCGTCTACAACCTCCCGGTCGCCGTCCGGCTCAAGGGGGAGCTCGACCTCGAACTCCTCCGCCGGGCCTTCGACGAGCTGGCCCGCCGCCACGAGTCGCTCCGCACGACCTTCGGGGCGATCGACGGCCAGCCGATCCAGGTCATCGCGCCCTCGCTGTCGATCCCCTTGCCGCTGGACGACTTCAGCGGGCTGCCCGAAGCCGACAGGGAGCCCCGGATGCTCGTCCGGCTGGGCGAGGAGACCCGTCGGCCGTTCGACCTGGCCCGAGGCCCCCTGATCCGCGTCTCGGTCCTCCGCCTCGGCCCGGCCGAGCACGTGATCATCGTCGCGATGCACCACATCATCTCCGACGGCTGGTCGATCGGCGTGCTCGTCCGCGACCTCGGCGAGATCTACGACGCCCTGGCCCACGACCGCCCCTCGCGGCTTCCCCCGCTGGCGGTCCAGTATGCCGACCACGCCGCCTGGCAGAGGGGCTGGCTCAAGGGTGACGCCCTCCGCACCCGGCTCGACTTCTGGACCGACCACCTGGCCGGCTTGGTGAACCTGGAACTGCCCACCGACCGGCCCAGGCCCCCGATCCGCGCCGGTCGAGGCGGCACGAGGGTCGCGACCCTGCCGACCGAACTCGCGGGGTCGCTGAAGGCCCTGGGCCGCGAGGAGTCGGCCACCGCCTTCATGTCGATGCTGGCCTCGTTCCAGGCCCTGCTGGCCCGCTACTCGGGCCAGGACGACATCGCGATCGGCTCGCCGATCGCCGGCCGGACGCGGTCCGAGGTCGAGGACCTGATCGGCTTCTTCGCCAACACGATCGTCTTCCGGGGCGACCTCAAGGGCGACCCCAGCTTCCGCGAGCTGCTCGGCCGGACCAAGGCCACGGTGCTCGCCGCGCTCGGCCACCAGGACCTGCCGTTCGACCAGCTCGTCAACGCCCTGAGGCCGGAGCGCGACCCGAGCCGGACCCCGGTGTTCCAGGTGATGTTCGCCCTCCAGAACGCCCCCTTGCCCCCCCTGGAATCGCCCGAGATGGCGATGACGCCGATCCTGGTGGGGACCGACACCGCCAGGGCCGACCTGACCATGTTCATCTTCGAGGGGGACGAGGGGCTGACCGCGTCGCTCGAATACGACGCCGACCTGTTCGACGCCGCCACGATCGACCGGATGCTCGGCCACTGGCGGACGCTCCTGGAGTCGATCGTCGCCGAGCCCGACCGGCCGATCTCGGCCTTGACGATGCTCTCCGAGGAAGAACGCCGCCGCCTGGTCGGCCAGTGGGACGCGCCCGACGAGGCCTCGTCCGCCGACCTCGACGGCCTGTCCGAGGAGGAACTCGACGCCATGCTCCAGCAACTCGAGGCCGGGGACGATGCGTAAAGCGAGCCAAGTTCAGCGGGAAGCGGTCGACCTGTCCCCCGAGGCCAAGCGGGCCCGGCTCGCCCGGCTGCTCAAGGCCAAGGGGGGCCCGAAGCGGGCCGTCGCCCCCGCCACCCTCCACCGGCTCTTCGAGGCCCAGGCGAAGCGGTCGCCCGCGGCCCCCGCGCTGACGGTGGGCGGCTCGACCTTGTCGTACGGCGAGCTCGACCGCCGGGCCGACCGGCTGGCCCGCCACCTCCGGGGGCTCGGGATCGGCCGGGGGAAGCTCGTCGGCCTGTTCATCGACCGCTCGGCCGAGATGATCGTCGGGCTGCTCGGGGTGCTCAAGGCGGGCGGGGCGTATGTCCCGATCGACCTCGTCCACCCGCCCGACCGCCTGGCCTTCCTCCTGGCCGACTCGGGCGTGCCGGTCGTCCTGACCCGGTCGTCCCTGCTCGCCGACCTCCCGCCGACCGGGGCCAGGGTCGTCTGCCTCGACCGGATCGAGGACGGAGACGCCCCCGACGAGGCCCCGCCGGGCGACGAGGTCCGGGGCGAAGACCTGGCCTACGTCATCTACACCTCGGGCTCGACCGGCCGGCCGAAAGGGGTCGAGGTCACCCACGCCAACGTCGCCCGGCTGTTCTCAAGCACCCGCCGGTGGTTCGACTTCTCGGAGGACGACGTCTGGACGATGTTCCACTCGTTCGCCTTCGACTTCTCGGTCTGGGAGATCTGGGGTGCCTTGCTGCACGGGGGCCGGCTCGTGGTCGTCCCGCGGGACGTCAGCCGATCGCCCGACGCCTTCCGCGACCTGCTCCGCGACGAGCGGGTGACGGTCCTCAACCAGACCCCCTCGGCCTTCCGCCAGCTGATCCGGGCCGACGAGGGCCGGCCCGAGGAGGACGAGCTCGAGCTCCGCCTGGTGATCTTCGGCGGCGAGGCCCTGGAGCTGCAATCGCTCCGCCCCTGGTTCGACCGGCACGGGGATATTCACCCCCGCCTGGTGAACATGTACGGGATCACCGAGACCACCGTCCACGTCACCTACCGCGAGATCACCCTCGACGACCTCGACCGCTCGGCCGGTTCGAGCCCGATCGGCCGCGCCATCCCCGACCTCCGCGTCTGCCTGCTCGACCGGAACGGCCAGCCGGTGCCGGTGGGCGTCGTCGGCGAGATCTTCGTCGGCGGCCCGGGCGTCGCCCGGGGGTACCTCGGCCGCCCCGCCCTGACCGCCGACCGGTTCATCCCCGACCCGCTCGGCGACCGCCCGGGTGCCCGGCTCTACCGGAGCGGCGACCTCGCCCGCTACCGCAAGGACGGCGAGCTCGAATACGTCGGCCGGTCCGACCACCAGGTCAAGGTCCGCGGTTTCCGGGTCGAGCTGGGCGAGGTCGAGGCGGCCGTCGCCCGCCACCCCGGCGTCCGCGAGGCCGTGGTCGTCGCCCGGGCCGACTCCGGCGGCGACGCCCGGCTGGTCGCCTACCTCGTCCCGCGCCACCGCCCGAGCCCCTCGACTTCCGAGTTCCGCCGCCACCTCAAGCAGACCCTGCCGGACTACATGGTCCCCTCGGCCTTCGTGGCCGTCGACGCCTTCCCGCTCACCCCCAACGGCAAGGTCGACCTCGGGGCCTTGCCCGACCCCGACGGCGGCCGCCCTCGGCTCGACGGGGCCTATGTCTCGCCCGTTGGGCCGGTCGAGGAGGTCGTCGCCTCGATCTGGGCCGCCGTGCTCGGGATCGACCGGGTCGGGGCCCAGGACAACTTCTTCGACCTCGGCGGCCACTCGCTCCTGGCGACCCAGGTCATCTCCAGGGTCCGCTCGGCCTTCGCCGTCTCGGTCCCGCTCCGCCCCCTGTTCGAGGACCCGACCGTCGCCGGCCTGGCCCGGGCCATCGAGGCCGCCCGGCGGGGTGAGGTCGCCGACGCCCCCTCACCGATCGCCCGGTCCGCGTCGAGCCCCGACGAGCCGATCCCGCTCTCCTACGCCCAGCAGGCCCTCTGGTTCCTCGACCGGCTCTCGCCCGGCCGGGCCACGTTCAACGTCTCCGCGGCGATCCGGGTGGTCGGCCCCTTCGACCTCGACGCCCTCGATCGGAGCTTCGCGGCGATCGTCCGCCGCCACGACTCGCTCCGGACCACCTTCGCCTCGCGGGACGGCCGGCCGGTCCAGGTGATCGCCCCGGCCTCCGCCCCCGGGGCCCGGATCATCCACGTCGACCTCCGGTCGATGCCCGAAGCTCGGCGCGCGGCCGAGGCCGCCGACCGGGCCTCGCGCGAGGCCGGGCGGCCGTTCGACCTCGCCGAGGGTCCCCTCGCCCGGGTCCACCTGTACCGCCTGGGCGACGCTGACCACGTGCTCCTGATGGTGATGCACCACGCGATCACCGACGGCTGGTCGCTCGGGATCGCCGCCCGCGAGCTGGCCGAGCTGTACGCGGCCGACCTCGACGGCAAGGCTCACGCCCTGGACGACCTGGTCATCCAGCAGGGCGACTTCGCCCGCTGGCAGCGGGACTGGCTCCGGGGGGCGACGCTCGAAGGGCTCCTCGGCTACTGGACCCGGCAGCTCGCCGGCCTGGAAACCCTGGAGCCGCCGACCGACCGCCCTCGGCCGGCGGTCCGCTCGGCCCGGGGCTCGACGCGGTTCTTCGAGGTGCCCGGGGGCCTCTCGCGGGCGCTGATCGACCTCGGGCGGAAGGCGGGCGTCACGCCCTACATGACCCTCCTGGCCGCGTTCCAGGTCCTGCTGCACAAGATGAGCGGGCAGGACGACATCGCCGTCGGCTCGCCGATCGCGGGCCGCAACCGCGCCGAGGTCGAGCCCCTGATCGGCTACTTCGTCAACATGCTGGTCCTCCGGGGCGACCTGGCCGGCGACCCGACGTTCCTCGACCTCCTGGCCAGGACCCGCGAGGCGGCCCTGGGGGCGTTCGAGCACCAGGACTTGCCCTTCGACCGGCTGGTCGAGGCCCTCCGGCCGGCTCGCGACCTCGGCCGGACGCCGCTGTTCCAGGTGATGTTCGTCCTCCAGAACAACCGCCTGCCCGACGTCGCCCGGCACGACCTCGCCCTCCTCCCGTTCGGGCTGGAGGGGGGGAGCGGGACCGCGAAGTTCGACCTCACCCTGGCCCTGGTCGAGGCCGAATCCGGCTTCGCCGGGTCGTTCGAGTACGACCTCGACCTCTTCGACCCCTCGACGATCGACCGGATGGTCGCCCGCTTCCTCGCCCTGCTCGGGGCCGTCGCCGCCGACCCCAGCATCCGCCTCTCCGGGATCGACCTGGCCACCGACGCCGAGCGCTTCGCCGCGATCGAGGCCCCGAACCGGACCGCGGCCGACTTCCCCGAAGGGTCCACCCTCCACCGGCTCTTCGAAGCCCAGGCCGCCCGGGCCCCGGGGGCGATCGCCATCTCTCGGGGCGATCGGCGGATGACCTACGGCGAGCTCGACGCGGCAGCCTCCGCCCTGGCCAGCCGGCTGGCCCGGCGAGGGGTGGGCCGGGGGGCCCGCGTCGGCCTCTTCGTCGAGCGATCGTTCGAGATGGCCGTCGGCATCCTCGGCATCCTCAAGGCCGGCGCCGCCTACGTCCCGATCGACCCGGCCTACCCCCGCGATCGCGTCGCCGCACTGCTGGCCGACGCCGACCTCGTCGCCTTGCTCGCCCCCGAGTCGATCCGGGGCCGCTTGCCGGAAGTCCCCGTCGCCCTGCTCGGGTTCGAGGACGCGGGCGATCCGGCGAACGGGAGCGTCCCGCTCGCTTCGAGCGGCCCCGGTGACGCCGCCTACGTCATCTACACGTCGGGCTCGACCGGCCTCCCGCGCGGGGTGGTGGTGCCGCACCGGTCGGTCGTCAATCATGCCGTCGCCGCCGCCCGGTTGTTCGGGATCGGGGCCGAGGACCGGGTCTTGCAGTTCTCGTCGATCAGCTTCGACATCGCGGTCGAGGAGCTGTTCCCCGCCTGGAGCACCGGCGCCTCGGTCGTGCTCCGAGGGGACGACGGCCAGCTCGACCCCTCGGCCTTCACCGATCTGGTCGCCCGCGAGCGGATCACGGTCCTCGACCTGCCCACCGCCTACTGGCATGCCTGGGCCGGCCACCTCGCGGCGACGGGCGCGGCCCTGCCGGCCTCGCTCCGCCTGGTGATCGTCGGCGGCGAGCGGGCGCTGCCGACCGTCCACCGTGCCTGGCGATCGGTCGAGGGGGCCGACCGGGTCCGCTGGATCAACACCTACGGGCCGACCGAGGCCACCGTCATCGCCACCTCGTTCGAGCCCCCGGCGGCGGACGGTGACGGGCCGGGTGCGGGCGACCTGCCGATCGGCCGGCCGATCGCCAACGTCCGGGTTTACCTCCTCGACGACCGGCTGCGGCCGACGCCGCCCGACCTGGCCGGAGAGCTGTTCATCGGCGGCGTCGGGGTGGCCGACGGCTACCTCGGCCGGCCCGGGGCGACCGCCGAGCGGTTCCTGCCCGACCCGTTCTCGACCGTCCCCGGCGCCCGGATGTTCCGGACCGGCGACCGGGCCCGCTGGCGGCTCGACGGCCAGCTCGAATTCCTCGGGCGGGTCGACGACCAGGTCAAGGTCCGAGGGTTCCGGGTCGAGCCGGGCGAGGTCGAGGCGGCCCTGATCGGCCTGCCCGGGGTCGCCTCGGCGGCGGTCCTGGCCGATCGCGAGGCCCCCGGCGGCCCCCGGCTCGTCGCCTACGTCGTCCCGGACGGCCCGGGCATCGACCCGACCGGCCTCCGCTCGGCCCTGGCCGACAAGCTGCCCGGATACATGGTCCCGGCCGCCTTCGCGATGCTCGATGCCCTGCCGATGACCCCGACGGGCAAGGTCGACCGCCGGGCCTTGCCAACGCTCGTCCGGGCCGAAGCGGCGCGGGTCGTCCCCCACCGGCCGAGCCGGGACGAGGTCGAGGCCCGACTGGTCGCGATCTGGGAGGACGTGCTGGGTGTCCGACCGATCGGGATCGGCGACAACTTCTTCGACCTCGGCGGCCACTCGCTGCTCGCCATCCGCCTGCTGGCGCGGGTCGAGGAGGCGTTCGGCCGCGACCTGCCGCTGGCGACCTTGTTCCTCGGCCCCACGATCGAGGAAGTCGCGAACCTGATCCGGGGCGAGGGGGATCGAGCGGCCGGGGCGAGGTCGCCGCTGGTCGCGCTCCAGCCCAGGGGGGACGGGCGGCCGTTCTTCTGCGTCCACCCGGCCGGCGGGATCGCCTACTGCTTCCGCGACCTGGCCCGCGAGCTGGGCGAAGGCCGGCCGTTCCTCGCCTTCCAGGCGCCCGGGCTCGACGGCGAATGCGAGCCTTTGGCGGACCTGGTCGAGATGGCGGCCCGATACGTCGAGGCGATCCGGGCGGTCCAGCCCGCGGGCCCTTACCACCTCGGCGGCTGGTCGCTGGGCGGGCTCGTGGCCTTCGAGATGGCCCGCCAGATCCGCGAGGCCGGCGACGAGGTCGCGACCCTGGCCCTGTTCGACACCGGCGCACCCGGGACCAACCCCGACCGCCCGGTCGACCCGGCGGCGGTCGAGCTGGGTCGGGAGATCGCCGCGCTGGGCAGGGCCGAGCTCGAGGCCGACGAGTCGGCCGACGCCGAGCTGCTGGCCGCCTTCGCCGCCGACCTCGCCTCGGCATTCGGCGGCGACCTGGCCCGGATGACCCGGCATTTCCGAGGCCTGTCCGCCGAAGGCCGTCGCGACCTGGTCTTCCGCCACTTCCGGATCGATCGGGTCTACACCGAGGAGGCCGGGCCCGAGCGTCGCGCCCGGCTCTGGAACGTCCTCCGGGCCAGCCTCCTGGCCTGGGCCCGCTACCGCCCGGGGCCGTTCGACGGCAAAATCATCGTGTTCCGGGCGGCCGACGCCCCCAGGAACGGCCGGCCGGCCGACCCGTCGATGGGTTGGAATGCCTGGGCCCGGGGCGGGACGTCGAGCCACCCGATCCCCGGCGACCACGCGGGCATCCTGGCAGATCCGGGGGTCGCCCGCCTGGCGGCGCTCCTCAGGGCCGAGATCGAAGCCGGGGAGGCGACCCGGCGATGAGCGCCCCGCGGTTGATCGCCCGCCTCGCCGAAGATGCCCCGATGACCGCAGCCGCCCTCGCCTGATCAACCACCACGACCTGACCCGAATCGACCCACCCGGCATCCTCACCTATGAAAAAACTCCTCTTCATCATGGCCGTCGTCTGGGCGGGCGGGGGCTTCGGCCTCTGGTACTACAACGAGAACCGCGTGACCAAGGTCGGCTTCCGGACCGTCCAGATCGCGCGCGGGGACCTGCTGGCCACGATCAACGCCACCGGCACGCTCGAACCGGTCGAGGTGGTCGAGGTCGGGTCCCAGGTCGCCGGGGCGATCGAGTCGTTCGGCAAGGACCCGGGCGACTCGACCCGGGCGGTCAGCTTCGGCGCGCGCGTCGAGCAGGGGACCGTCCTGGCCCAGATCGACGACGACCTGTTCCGGTCCCGCGTCGACCAGATGAAGGCCAGCGTCCTCAGGGCCGAGGCCGAGGTCGGCCAGGCCGAGGCCAAGCTCCGCCAGACCGAGCGCGAGCTCGGCCGGAGCAAGAGCCTGAACAACCGGGGCATGGTGGCGGCGGCGGAGCACGACACGGCCCTGGCCAACCACGAGTCCGCGATCGCCTCGCTCGCGACCAGCCAGGGCGCCGTGGCCCTGGCCAGGGCGAACCTGGAGGAGGCCGAGGTCAGCCTGGCTTATACCACGATCAAGTCGCCGGTCCGGGGCGTGATCCTCGATCGCCGGGCCAACATCGGCCAGACCGTCGTGGCCAGCTCCAGCGCCCCCAGCCTCTTCCTGATCTCCAGGGATCTCGCCCGCCTGGAGATCTGGGCGTCGGTCAACGAGACCGACATCGGGGCGATCCGGGTCGGGCAGGGGGTCAAGTTCACCGTCGCCTCGCTGCCCAAGGACGAGTTCCGGGGGACCGTCGGCCAGGTCCGGCTCAACGCCAGCATGACCCAGAACGTCGTCACGTATACCGTGGTCGTCGACGTGGACAACGCCGCAGGCAAGCTCCTGCCCTACCTCACGGCCCGGCTCCTGTTCGAGGTCGAGGGCCGGCATGGCGTCCTCCTCGTGCCCAACTCGGCGCTCCGGTGGAAGCCCAAGGTCGACCAGGTCGTCCCCGCCGGCCGCGACGAGTATGCCAGGGCCCATCGCTCCCGGCCGGTCGACGACCCCGGCCCGTCCAGGTCGAGTTCCGGCGAGCCCAGCCGAGAGGCGACCCTCTGGGTCCGCGCCGGCGAGTTCGTCCGGCCCGTGCCGCTCAAGATCGGCCTGACCGACGGGATGAAGACCGAGGTCGCCTCCGGCGGCGACCTGATCGAGGGGACCGAGGTGGTCGTCGGCCAGGCCCAGGCCGGCGAGAGCGGCGGGAGCGGGAGCGGCAACGTGGACAGCGGCACGTCCTCCCCCTTCCTCCCCAAGATCAAGAACAGGCAGGCGAAGCGCTGAGCCGGCCGCTCGGATCGTCCATTTGGCCCGGGAAATAAGCGGAGGGCGGCTTCGTGGCGATGCTCAGGCTGGAAGAGATCTACAAGGATTACGGGATCGGCAAGCTCACGCTGCCGGTGCTCAAGGGGGTCTCGCTGGACGTCGAGCCGGGCGAGATGGTCGCCCTGATGGGGGCCTCGGGCTCGGGCAAGACGACCCTGATCAACATCCTCGGCTGCCTCGACCAGCCGACCACCGGCCGGTACTGGCTCGACGAGCTCGAGGTGTCGCGGCTCTCGGTCGTCGAGCGGGCGGCGATCCGGAACCAGCGGATCGGCTTCGTCTTCCAGAGCTTCAACCTGTTGCCCAGGCTCTCGGCGCTGGAGAACGTGATGCTGCCGATGGCGTACACCGCCCGGCACGTCTCCGCCCGCGAGGTCCGGGCCCGGGCGACCGCCCTGCTCGAACGGGTCGGCCTGGGCGGCCGGCTCGACCACGAGCCGGCCCGGCTCTCCGGCGGCGAGCAGCAGCGCGTCGCCATCGCCCGGGCCCTGATCAACCGGGCGCCGATCCTGATCGCCGACGAGCCGACCGGCAACCTCGACTCGAAGACCGGCGAGGAGATCCTCCGCCTCTTCCGCGAGCTCAACGAGCAGGAAGGCCTGACCGTGATCGTGGTCACCCACGACCCGATCGTCGCCGACCACGCCGACCGGACGATCCGGATCTCCGACGGCCTGATCTCCGACGACCCGGCCCGCGACGGCCCGCCCCGGACCTCGTCCGGCCGCTCGGGCCTTGCCGAAGAGGGCGACGAGGCGGGCCGCGCCCCGATCCTGGCCCGGCCCGGGAGCGACCCGGTCCGGTTCCTGGGGCGGACCACGCTGACGGCGGTCCGCTCGCTCCGGCGGAACGTCCTGCGGTCGGTCCTGACCACCCTGGGCATCATCATCGGGGTGGCCTCGATCATCGCCATCGCCGAGATCGGCCAGGGGTCGTCCTCGGCGATCCGCGAGGTTTTGGAGACGACCGGCGTCAACAACCTGCTGGTCCAGGCCGGCGCGGCGTCGACCAACGGGGTCAGCCTGGGCAGCGGCACGGTCAAGACCCTGACGCCCGAGGACACCGAGTCGATCGCCCACGAGTGCCCCGCCGTCGACAGCCTGGCGCCGATCGTCTACGCCCGCCGCCAGGTGATCTACGGCAACCGCAACTGGGTGCCGGTCTACCTCTACGGGACCACACCCGCCTTCCTCCGGGTCCGTCGCTGGGAGGAGCTGGTCGAGGGGGAGCCGTTCACCGAGCGCGACGTCCGCGACGTCGGCCAGGTCTGCATCCTCGGCCAGACGCTGGCGAAGGAGCTGTTCGACCAGGAGTCGCCGGTCGGCCGCGAGGTGGTGGTCAACGACGTGCCGCTCCGGGTGATCGGCGTCCTCAGCCGCAAGGGGACGAACATCATCGGCGTCGACGAGGACGACATCCTCCTCGCCCCCTGGACGACGATCAAGTTCCGGATCAGCGCCTCATCCTCGCCCAACGGCCCCCAGGCCGGCAAGCCGGCGGGAGATGCGCCCGAGGCCGGGCTCCTCGGCCGCCGCTACCCCCGGAGCGAGATCGCTTATTATCCCTCACGATCGGCCATGCAGGCCCTGTCGACGCCGAAGCTCGAGCGGTTCTCGAACGTCGACGCGATCCTCGTCCGGGCCCAGTCGACCGAGGAGATCCCGATCGCCAAGGAGCAGATCCGCGACCTCCTCCACGAGCGGCACCAGGCCCCACCCGGCCAGGCCGACGACTTCGACGTCAAGGACTTCACCGAGGTGATCCGCGCCGTCGAGTCGACCGTCGGGCTGGTCGCCGGCCTGCTGATCTGCGTCGCCCTGATCTCCTTGATGGTCGGCGGGGTGGGGATCATGAACATCATGCTCGTCTCGGTGACCGAGCGGTTCCGCGAGATCGGCCTGAGGATGGCCGTCGGCGCCGCCCCGCGCGACATCCTCCGCCAGTTCCTGGTCGAGGCCGTCGTCCTCTGCGTCCTGGGCGGCGTGGCCGGCATCCTCGTCGGCCGAGGGGGCTCGCTCCTGGTCCGCTACATCGCCCGGTGGCCGACCGAGACCTCGCTGATCGCCATCATCGCCTCGGTCTCGGTCTCGATCACCGTCGGGATCACCTTCGGCTATTACCCGGCCTGGAAGGCCTCGCGGCTCAACCCGATCGAAGCCCTCCGGCACGAATGAGGCTCGACCGGCCGCGGCCCGCGGGGGGGCTCGAAAACCGGGGGAACTTCCGGCCCCGGGTGCGGGTCTAATTTGTTGCCCGGGATGCCTTTCGAGGGTCGAGCCTGCCGGGCCTCGGCGGCCCCGGGCGATTCATACTGGGCATTTCGGTCAGGCTGGGCAAGACGCTGGGTTCCTTGACACTGGCCGCTTCCGGGGTTACCTTGGACGGGTGCATGGCCCGCTCCGGCTCATCCCGCACGGGGCGAGATCGATCCCGCCCGGCTTTGTCGCCGCAACTCGTTCGTCGTTCCTCCCGACCGATCGGCGCGGCCCAGTCGAGCGCGGTTCGTGTGACCGGCACCGTCGTCCATCTCCCTATCGAAACGCTCCACCTTCCCCCCTGCCGGGCTCCAACTCAAGGGTCTTCGATCATGGTCCAAGCGTTCGCCCCGAGAATGCCGAGGGGGTGCTCGTGGTTGATGCTGGCGATCCTGCCGATCGCCCTCGCGGGCCGACCCGCTGCTGCCCAGGGGCCCCCCTCGGGCGATGCCAAGGCCGCCGACGCGAAGCCCAAGGCGGACGAGAAGCCGGGCACGCCCGCCGCCGAGCCGGCCGACCAAGGCCCCGAGGCCGAGGTGTTCGTGGACCCCAAGGCCAAGTCGCTGTTGGCCAAGTTCGACGTCCTGACCTTCGTCGGCGCGCCCATCCGGGTCGGCGGCACTCCGGAGGAACGCGCCAAGTCGAAGGTGACCTCCGGCCCTGATGATCGCGCCAAAGTGCTCAACATGGTCGCCCGGAACGAGAACCTGAACCCCGAGTTCCTCAAGCGTTACGTCGATTTCTTCGCGACCGAGTTGACCAAGCGCGACTCCATCAACGCCATCGTCAACCCGCCGGCGGGGGCACCCGCGGGCTCGCCCCAATCGCGCGGGCTCGAGCGGGCCGTCCAATGCTTGACCCAGCCGATCGTGGATGCGAGGTTCAACAAGAACGCCGAGTTCCTCAAGAGATATAGCCAGATCCTCTTCGAGTCCAGGCTGGTCTCGGTCCTCGACAACAACTACCTGTCCCGGATCGACGCCATGATCGTGCTCGGGATGGCGGGGTATAACGACCCGATCGCGCTCGACCTTTATGCGGCCCAGCTCAAGAATCCCGACCAGGTGATCTGGGTGAAGCTGTGGGCCTGCCGGGGCTACACCAACGCCTCCCAGCAGGGAGCCATCAACCTCGACCAGGGCAAGACGATCAACGGGGCCGAGGCGATCCTGGCCTTCCTCAACTCCGACCCGAAGCTCCCCTGGCCGGCGAAGATGCGGGCGATGGAGGCGCTGGGGTCGCTCCGCCTGGCCACCGCCAACAGGCCCGGCGGCAAGGTCGACGCCGCCTCGGTCGTCCTCCGCAACTTGGTCGACCCCCAGGCCGCCTTGGAGGTCCGGTCCTGGTCCGCCTGGGCCCTGGGGATGATGAAGGTCCCGTCCCAGGTGTCGCCCTACAACTTCACCCTCCTCGGCCGGGAGATCGGCGAGCTGGCCATCGACCTCGGCAGCGAGATCGTCCAGGAATACGACGACAAGCAGGCCAACTTCGAGCGGGAGAAGGACGAGGCCCATCACCTCTCGGCCCTCCTGCTCTATCAGGTGGTCCCCTCGCTCTCGGGCGACAGCGGGATCAATGACTCCGGCCTCCTGGGCTCGACCCACCCCAGCCTCGGGGCCGTCAAGCCGCTCCTGACCAAGCTCGACGAGAAGGTCAAGGCGGTCGCCCGGGAGTCTTACGAGCTGATCCGGGCGGGCGGGACGAGCCAGAAGGACAAGCGGAACGACCTCGACTCCAAGGTCGCCGACCTGAAGTCCTTCATCGGCCAGGTCGCGCCCAAGGATCGCCGGCTCGTCCCCGACGGGCCCGACCTGCCCGCGGTCGCGTCGCAGGTGGCCGGTGCGGCCGGACGCTGAGGCGGCGGGCGGTTCGCGGCCGCCCCGCCTGCCGATCCCCGAGATCCGCGACTACCAGCGGATCAACGCCGAGCTGGTCTCGCTCCTCGACTCGGGCCACCGCGAGATCTACCTCGACGGGGCGGAGGGCCAGCGCCTGCTGGCCTCGGGCCTCCGGGGCTCGTGGGAAGCCTCGATCGAGATCGTCGGGCCGACCGGCCCCGAGCTGGCCTCGGGCCTTGACGCTCCCGAGCTGACCATCGTCGCCCGGGGGCGGTCGGCCGACGGCCTGGGGCGCGGGCTCCGATCGGGGACCGTGATCCTGGTGGGCGACTCGGCCGACGCCCCGGGCTTCGGCCAGTCGGGCGGCACCCTGGTCGTCCTCGGTTCCGCCGGGCACAGGGCCGGGCTCGCGCAGTCGGGCGGGACCCTGGCCATCTTCGGGACGACGGGACGGCTCCCGGGCGACCGGCAGTCGGGCGGCCGGCTGTTCTGCGAAGGGGGGCGCGACGCCCCTTTCGCCGGCCGAGGGCGGACCGGCGGGCGGATGATCCGGGTCGCCGAGGATGGGTCGGTTCCGGAACCGGATCGGGGCGAGTGGCTTCGCGTGCTCGAACTGGCAGCCCCTTGGGGCGACCTCGCGAGGTTCCGGGGCCGGTGACATGCGCCGTTGGGACCTCGCCATGCACGCCCGACCCCGGATCTCGCCGCTGCTCGCGTCGATCTTGCCGCTCCTGATCGGCGGGTGCGGCGAGGAACTCGGCCCCGAGCGGTTCGCGACGACCCAGGTGGCGGGAATCGTCCGGGTCGGGAATCTCCCGGTGGCGGGCGGCTTCATCGAGGTGTCGCCCGCCGAGGGGACGAAGGGGAACCTGAGGATCGCCCCGATCGGCCCGGACGGCCGCTTCACGCTCGATCGGGCGCCCGTGGGCCGGGTCGTGATCGGCCTGGATCAACTCCCGATCCGCGAGGTCGGGACGCCGCTCGGCCCGGTGGAGCCTGGGCGGTTCCGGACGGTCTGGGGCGTGATCCGGCGGACCATCCCCGAAGGACCGAAGGCCGAACTCCCGATCGACCTGATCTACGAGGCGATCCGGACGCGGTCCCGCCCCAAGGGGCGCCCCCGACGACGGAAGCGCTCGGGGTCGCGATCACGCCCGGGCCCCGCGGCGGATGGGGTGCCGGACAACCCGATCGACCCGCCGGCCGTCCGGCCCGAGCCGACGGTCCGGGTCGTTTATCGCGACCGATCCGGCTCGATCCACGTCGAGTGGCCGGGCGACCGGCTGGCCGAGGCGATCGCCGACGTCGAAGGGGCGCTCTGGGTCGACATCGAGGACCTCGAGTCGGCCAACAACGACCGGGTCGAGGCGATGCTCCTCGACCTGTTCGGCTTCCACCCCCTGGCCGTCACCGATGCCCTCCAGGATACGCACGTCCCCCGGGTCGACGACTGGGGCCGCTACCTCTACCTCGTCGTCAACACGATCGACTTCGACGCCGAGACCGACGAGGTCCGGATGCACGAGCTCGACTTCTTCCTCGGGCCGAACTACCTGGTCAGCTACCACAACGAGGCGATCGGGGTCCTCGAACGGCACCGCCGGAACCTCGAACGCGAGCCCGAAGGGCGGCTCAAGCAGGGGCCGGATCACCTGCTGTACCGGCTCCTCGACGAACTCGTGGACGACTACCTGCCGGCGATCGAGCACATGGACAACTGCATCGACGACGCCCAGGACGAGGTCTTCCGGAAGCCGACCTCCAGGACGCTCCAGCGGATCTTCCACGTGAAGCGGTCGGCGCTCCAGGTCCACCGGATGGTGATCCCGGTCCGCGAGGTGATGAACCGCCTGGCCCGCGACGACTACTCGGCCATCCGCCGCGAGACCCGAGTCTACTTCCGCGACGTCTACGACCACCTCGTCCGGCTCCACGACATCCTCGAAAGCCTCCGCGACCTGATCGCGGGCGCCCTCGACACCTACCTGTCGGTGGTCTCGAACCGGACCAACGACACCATGAAGGCCCTGACGGTCGTCAACGTGATGTTCCTCCCCTTGACGTTCGTCGTCGGCTTCTTCGGGATGAACTTCTTCGGCCCCACCCTCGCGTTCGATTGGCCGATACTCCCCAAAGCCCCCCTGTTCTGGGCCACCATGGCCGCCATGATCGGCATCCCCGCCCTGTTCTGGCGGCTGGCCAGGCGACGTGGTTGGCTTTGATGGGGTAAGCTGGAGATTGTGGGTCCGAGCGAGTCGATCCGGACGGAAGGCGAGGTCGATGATGACCACTCGATGGCGACTCCGGCCGTTCGACGCCGATCGGGTCGCCGCGCTGGGCCGGGAGGCGGGCGTGTCCCCCCTGATCGCCCAACTGCTCCTGGGCCGGGGGGTGGTCGACGCGCCGGGGGCCCTGGCGTTCTTCGACACCAAGCTCGCCGGCCTCCACGACCCCGAGACCTTGCCAGGCGTCGTCGAGGCGGCTGACCGGATCGTCGCCGCCGTCCGGGCCGGCCGGAAGATCTTCATCTACGGCGACTACGACGTCGACGGGGTCTGCGGGACCAGCATCCTCTGGGCCTGCCTCAAGCTCGCCGGCGCCCGGGACGTCGAATACTACATCCCCCACCGGGTCGAGGAAGGTTACGGGGTCAACGCCGAGGCGGTCCGCCGGCTCGCGGTCGAGCACAAGGCGGAGCTGATCATCACCGTCGACTGCGGGATCTCGGCGGTCTCCGAGGCGAGGCTGGCCCGCCAGCTCGGCGTCGAGCTGATCGTGACCGACCACCACACCCTCGGGCCCGAGCTGCCCGACGCCGCGGTCGTCGTCCACCCCCGACTGCCGGGTAGCCTGTACCCGTTCGGCGACCTTTGCGGCTGCGGCGTCGCCTTCAAGCTGGCCTGGCAGATCTGCAAGACCTTCGGCGACGGCAAGAAGGCCTCGCCGCACCTCCGCGACTTCCTGGTCAAGTCGATCGGCCTGGTCGCGATGGCCACCGTGGCCGACGTGATGCCGATCCACGGCGAGAATCGGCTCCTCGTCCGCCACGGCCTGGCCGGCCTGATCGGGTCGCCCAGCCACGGGCTCAAGGCCCTGATGGACGTGGCGGGCTGCCTGGGCAAGAAGGGGCTGAGCACCGGGACGGTCGGGTTCAAGCTCGCCCCCCGGATCAACGCGGCGGGCCGGCTCGAACGGGCGATGCTCGCCGTCGAGATGCTCACCACCGACGACCAAGGCCGCGCCGAGGACCTGGCCCGCCAGCTCGACGCTTGCAACAAGCAGCGGCAGGAGGTCGAGCGCGAGATCGTCGAGCAGGCCCACGAGATGATCGCCGCCCAGGGCGGGATCAGCGGCCGGGGGGCGATCGTCATAGGGGACGAGGCCTGGCACCCCGGCGTGATCGGGATCGTCGCCAGCCGACTGGTCGAGACCTACCACCGCCCGGCGATCGTCGTGGCTTTGGGGGCCGAGCATGGCCAGGGGTCGGCCCGGTCGGTCGCCGGCTTCAACCTGTTCGAGGCGATCCGGGCCTGCTCGGCCGGCCTCCTCGGCTTCGGCGGGCATGCGATGGCCGCCGGCCTGAAGATTCCCCGCGGCCACTTCGACGAGTTCGCCGCCCTCTTCGACGGCCATTGCCGGTCGGCCCTGACCCCCGAGCAGTTGCAGAAGGCCCTGAATATCGACGCCGAGATCCCCCTGGGCGCCCTCACGCTCGGGGTGGTCGAGGCGATCGAGGCCCTCGAACCGTTCGGGATCGGCAACCCGAGGCCGGTCCTCGCGGCGAGCCGGGTCCGGGTCGTCGGCGAGCCCAACTTCGTCGGCGACCGCAAGCAGCACGTCCAGGTCCGGTTCGCCCAGGGCGACGTCGCCTTCAGGGCGATCGCCTTCAACATGGCCGAGCGCGGCAAGGCCCTCAAGCCGGGCCTGCTCTGCTCGGTCGCCTTCCACCCGTCGATCAACGAGTGGAACGGCCGCCGCGAGGTCCAGCTCGAACTCCGCGACTTTCGGGTCGAGGACGAGGCCCACGCCCTATCGGCCTGACTCGATCCGCCGGAGCAGGTTGACCATCTCGATCGCCGCCAGGGCCGAATCGACCCCCTTGTTGCCCGCCTTCAGGCCGGCCCGGTTCAGCGCCTGCTCGACCGTCTCGGTCGTCAGGACGCCGAAGATCACCGGGACGCCCGAGGCCAACCCGGCCTGGAGCACGCCGGCCGCCGCCTGCCCGGCGACGTGGTCGTAATGCCCCGTCTCCCCCCGGATCACGCAGCCCAGGGTGATGACCGCGGCATACCGCCCCGACTCCGCCAGCTTCCGGGCCACGAGCGGGATCTCGAACGACCCCGGCACCCAGGCCAGGTCGATCCGGTCCTCCGGCACGCCATGACGGGCGAACGTGTCCCGGCAGCCCGAGAGCAAAGCCTCGGTGATCATCGAGTTGAACCGCGCCGCGACGATCGCGAACCGGCCGGGGGGAGGGGAGAAGTCGCCTTCGAAGGTCGTCATGCGTGATCCCGTCGATTCATGCCCGCCGGTTCCGATGGGTCGTTGGTCGAGATGAGAACTTCAATCGGCGGCGGGACGGGGGAACGTCCGTTCGACCCATTCGCCGAGCAGTCGGAACCATTCCGACTCGACCGGATCGCCGCCGAGCGCCAACGCCTCCAGCACCAACGCCGGGGTCAGCGCGGGGATGGCAAGGCTCCGATCGATGGCTTGGTAGGCGCCGTCGACGAGTTGCAGGAATTGCAGCGTCTTCTTGCCGGCGCGATATCGCCAAACCTCCGGCACGCCCAAGGCGGCGTAGACCGGCAGCCGGCCGGCCGAGCTGACCCGATTGTCGACCTCGATCCAGAGGTCCGGCGGGGGGTCGCCCGCGTCCAGGTCCGGGTCGCGCTCCCTGGGCACTCGATCCGCGTTGGCGAAGTAGAAGCTCTGGTCCGGCTCCTTGCCCTTGCCCAGATACGGGCCGTCGCCGGCGCGTCGAAAGGTGTAACTCCCCGTCCCGTCATAGGTCAGCCCGAACCGGTTGGCCACCGTGGTGATGATGATCCGAATCCTACCGGACGGGCCCTCGTGCTTCCGAATCTTGGGCGACACGATTTCGAGCGTCCCGTCGTGGTAGGCCATCCGGAGATGACGGTTCTCGTCGGCCAGGGCGAGCCGGACGTAGACCTTGAACGGCACCCGACGGAGGACCGTCACATGGGGATGGGGGCCGGCCCTCCTGGCCTTGGCGAGTCCCGGGGTCTCTTCGACGGAATTTGGCATGGATTTATGCTCAAAAAAAGACCCGCCTCAAATGCTGCGTCGATGAGGGCCTCGGGCGGGACCGGGGCGGCGCTCAATCGACTCCCGGGCGAGGGAAGGTCCGATCGACCCATGCGCCCAGCAGTCCCCTGTAGACGGAATCCAGGGGGTTATCGCCGAGGGCCAAGGCTTCGAGGACCAGCGCCGGCGTGAGCGGGTCGAGGCACAGGCTCCGCTCGATCGGCTCGTAAGCCGAGCCCGCCAAACCGAGGAATTGGAGCGTCTTCTTCCGGGAACGATAGCGCCACACTTCGGGGACGCCGAGGGATGCGTAGACCGGGAGCCTACTCTTCGAGCTGGCGCGATTGTCGACCTCGATCCAGAGGTCGGGCGGCGGGTCGCCCGCGTCGAGGTCGATATTCCGATCCCTGGGCAACCTGGCCGCATTGGCGAGATAGTAGCTTTCGTCGGGCTCCTTGCCGACCCCCGCATAAACCCCGCCTCCGGCCCGTCGGAAGGTCGCCCCCGCCGAGCAGTGATAGGTCAACCCGAGGTGATCGGCCATCGAGGTCACGATCCAGCGGAACTTCACGGAGTGTTCTTCGTGGTCCTGCAATCGGGGTGACACGATTTCGAGCGTCCCGTCGTGGTAGGCCATCTTGAGGTGGCGGTTCGCGTCGGCCTCGGTCAGCCGGGCGTAGACCTCGTATGGCACCCGATGGAGGACCGTCACGTTCGACCGGGGACGGGCGGCCCGGGCCTTGGCGACGCCCGAGGTGTCTCGGATGAGGTTCGTCACAGGCTCATGCTCATCAGGAATTCGGCGTTGGTCTTGGTCTTCTTCATCCGGCCGGTGAGCAGTTCCATGGCCTCGACGGGGTTCATGTCGTTGAGGACCCGGCGGAGGATCCAGACGCGGCGGAGTTCCTCGGGGTCCATCAGCAGCTCCTCGCGGCGGGTGCCGGAGCGGTTGACGTCGATCGCCGGCCAGACCCGCTTGTCGACCAGCCGGCGGTCGAGGTGCAGCTCCATGTTGCCGGTCCCCTTGAACTCCTCGAAGATCACGTCGTCCATCCGGCTGCCGGTGTCGACCAGGGCGGTGGCGAGGATCGTCAGGCTGCCGGCCTCCTCGATCTTCCGCGCGGCGCCGAAGAACCGCTTGGGCTTCTGGAGGGCGGAGGCGTCGATGCCGCCGGTGAGGATCTTGCCGGAGTGCGGGGCCTCGGTGTTGTAGGCCCGGGCGAGCCGGGTGATCGAGTCGAGCAGGATCACCACGTCGCGGCCGAATTCGACCATCCGCTTGGCCTTCTCGATGACCATCTCGGCGACCTGGATGTGGCGGCTGGCGGGCTCGTCGAAGGTCGAGCTGATGACCTCGGCGGTCGGCCCCTTGACCGAGCGCTCCATGTCGGTCACTTCCTCGGGCCGCTCGTCGATGAGCAGGACCATGACGTAGGCGCCGTCGTGGTTGGCCAGGATCGAGTTGGCGATCTTCTGGAGCAGGATCGTCTTGCCGGTCCGGGGCGGGGCGACGATCAGGCCGCGCTGGCCCATGCCGATCGGGGTGACGAGGTCGACCACGCGCATGTTGATCTCGTCGGCGCCGTTCTCCAACTGGAGCCGGCCCATCGGGTGCAGGGCGGTGAGGTCGTCGAAGCCGACCTTCTCGCTGAGCTTGTCGGGGTCCTCGTAGTTGATCGCCTCGACCCGGAGCAGGGCGAAGTACCGCTCGTTCTCCTTGGGCGGGCGGATCTGGCCGGCGACGATGGCGCCGGTCTTGAGGCCGAAGCGGCGGATCTGGCTGGGCGAGACGTAGATGTCGTCGGGGCAGGGGAGGTAGTTGTAGTCGGGGCTCCGGAGGAAGCCGAAGCCGTCGGGCAGGACTTCGAGCGTCCCCTCGCCGAACATCAGGCCGTTCTGCTTGACCCGCTCCTTGAGGATCTTGAAGATCAGGTCCTGCTTCTTCAGGCCGGTGTACTCGACGACCCCCTCGCTCTTCGCCGTGCGGATGAGCTGGGGCATCGTCATCTTCTGCAGCTCGGTGAGGTGGATCTCGCCGCGCTTGATGTCCTCGTAGCGGTCGTGGATCGCGTGGTCGCCGAACTCATCCTCGTCGTCGACCGGCAAGCCTTCGAGCATCGCCTCGACGGCGGGCTGGGGCGGGGCCTGAGTCGAGGCCTGAGTCGGGGCCGGGGCCGGGGCGGCCGGGGCCGCGACCTGCGCGGGGGCGACCTGGGGCTCACGCTCGCGGTCGGGACGGGGCGAGGGGCTCGGGTCGCGGGGCTGGGCCCGCTCGCGGGCGGGGGGGACGGACTCGCGGGGTTCGGGTCGCGGGGCCGCCTGGCCCCCTTCGCGCTCGGCCCGGTCGCGGGCGAGCCGCTCGCGGAGCGACAGGCCCCCCTCGCGCTCGCCGTTGGTCCGCTCGCGGAGCCTGGCCGGCTCGCGCCCCGCCGGCCGGTCGTCGCGCGAGGCGACCGGCGCCGAGGGCCGAGGGGCGGCCGGGGGCTCGGCGGGCTCCTGGGCCGCGGGGGCGGAGGCCGGCTCGAGCCTCGGCTCGAACGTCGGGAGCGAGGCGTCGGCTTCGACGGGGGCGGCGGCGGCCGGCTGCGCGATCTTGCCGCGGAGCCGGGACGAGCTGGAGGACTCCCGGCGGGGGCGAGTCTCGTTGGACATGGGGATCGATCCTTCCTCGTTCGTTCGTTCGGCCGGTCTCAGGCGTCGGGCGGCCGTCGGCCCGCCCTTCTGGCGGGGGACGCGCCCGGTGGTGAGGCTCGCGCGGATATCGGTCGGGAAACCGGCGCCCTACTGGAGGAGGCGACGGCGGGGTCACGTCAGGCTTGGAGAGTGATCGGGAAATGGACGACGCGTCTGTCGATTCCTGGGCTCGGCCGGCTCAGGAGGAGGGCTGGCCCCGGGCCGAGGTGGGGGCGTCGGCCCGCTCTGGGGCGGGCTTGCGCCCGTTCGGCCGGATCAGCCGGGGCCAGAGGGCCGCCGCGGCGGCCTTCAGGTCCTCGGGCGTGCCGTCGTTGCGGAGGATGTGGTCGGCCTGGCGGCGCTTCTCCTCGGCGGGCCCCTGGGACTTCTCCCGGGCGGCAAGGCCCTCGGCCGTCCAGCCCCGGGCGGCCTCGAGCCGGGCCAGCCGGACCTCATCGACCGCGTCGACGTAGACGACCACGTCGCACAGGGTGTCCCAGCCGGCCTCGTAGAGGATCGCCGCGTCGAGGACGACCGCGGCGGCCCGCCCCAGCCTGGCCTGGCGGATGATGGCCCGGTCGAAGGTCCGCCGCATCGCCGGGTGGAGAATGCCTTCGAGGTCGCGGAGGGCGGCCGGGTCGGCGAACACGATCGAGCCGAGGGCCCGGCGGTCGATCGGCCTGCGCTCTCCCTCCGATGTGTAGGGGGCGAGGACCGCCTCGCCGAACCGCTCGAGGACGCGGTCGCGGCAGGGGGACTGCTCCAGCAGGGCGTGGCCGATCGCGTCGGCGTCGAGCACGAAGCCGCCGAGCTCGCCGAAGCAGGCGGCCGCGCGGGACTTGCCCGCCCCGATCCCGCCGATCAGGCCGACGACCGGCATCGGCCCGCTCCGCCAGGGGCCTCGGGGCGGGCGTTGCGGGCGGGGATTGTCTGGGTGACGTCGAGACATGATGGTTCGATCCACGCCCGGGATCAGGGCGGAAGGGGGCAGGTCGGCCGGGGCCGGGTCGAGCACGATAGCGACGATGGGGGCGAGGAGGAGATTCGGCCGTGCCTCCGGCCGATCCGATGAGGTTGTCTGCGACAGCGATGCGAGGCGAGCCGCTGATCGCGAAGGGGGCGTGTCGGTGATCTCGGAATCAGGGAATCCGGGTCGGTTGAACCCGGCGGGGCGACGGGCTTTCCTATCGTCGCTGCCTCGGGACCTCGACAAAGTCGAGGGCCGGAGGAGGACGAGCACGAGTCAAAGGGCGAGCGTGAAGGCGGACGGTAGGACGCCTCTTTTTATACGCCAAGCCGGGCCGATCCGCAACGTGATTCGTCGAAACCGCGAAGTTTTCCGCCGAAAACGGGTCCTTCCCCCCAGATGGTTCGGATTCACGGGGCCTCGGCGAGCGGGGCGACGTCGAGCCAGTTCGGGCCGGCGGCGACGTCCACCTTGAGCGGCACGTCGAAGGCGATGGCGCCGACCATCTCCTCCCTCACGAGCCGGGCGAGGGTCGCGATCTCGCCGTGGGGCACTTCGAAGACGAGCTCGTCGTGGATCTGTAGCAACATCCGCGCCCGGAGCCCCTCGCCCTTGATCCGCCGATCCACCGAGATCATCGCCCGCTTGATCAGGTCGGCCGCCGACCCCTGGATCACGGCGTTGACGGCGGTCCGCTCGGCCAGGTTGAGGTTCCGGCCGGTCGTGTTCTTGATCCCGTTGATCGCCCGTCGCCGCCCGAGGATCGTCTCGACCCGCCCGTCCCGCGCCGCGCTTTCGAGGGTCCGGTTCATGAACGCCTCGACGCCGGCATATTCGTCGAAGTAGGCGTCGATGAAGGCCGCGGCCTCGACCTGGGTGATCCCCAGCCGCGTCGCCAGGCCGAACGGCTTGATCCCGTAGATCACGCCGAAGTTGACCGTCTTGGCCACCCGACGCTGGTTCGAGTCGACCGCGTCCTCGGCCACCTTGAAGATCCGCGCGGCGACGGCGGTGTGGATGTCGATGTCCTCGGCGAAGGCCCGGACCAGGGCCGGGTCCTTGGTGTAATGGGCCAGGATCCGGAGCTCGATCTGCGAGTAGTCGGCCGCCAGGAGCGACCAGCCGGGGAAGCCGGCGACGAACGCCTGGCGGATCTGGCCGCCGACCTCGGAGCGGATCGGGATGTTCTGGAGGTTCGGGTCGCTCGAACTCAGCCGGCCGGTCGCGGTCACCACCTGGTTGAACGAGGCGTGGACCCGGCCCTCCTCGTCGGCCAGGGTCGCCAGGGCGTCGAGGTAGGTGCTCTTGAGCTTGGAAAGCTGCCGCTGCTCGATCAGGAGCCGGGGCAGGGGGTGCCTGGCGGCCAGGCTTTCGAGGACCTCGACGTCGGTGCTCGGGTCGCCCCCCGGGGTCTTCTTGTACGAGGGGAGCTTGAGCTCCTCGAAGAGGACCGTCCGGAGCTGCGGGAGCGAGCCGATGTTGAACGGGTGGCCGGCCTCGCGGTAGATCTCGGCCTCGATCACGGCGATCTTGGCGGCGAACTCGCCCGAGAGCTGCTGGAGCCGGCGGACGTCCACCTTGATGCCGGTCGCCTCCATCTCGGCCAGGATGTGGATCAACGGCCGTTCGAGGTCGGCGTAGAGATTCCAGAGCCCCTCGGCGCGGACCTGGGGGGCCAGGATCTCCTCGATCCGCCAGGTGGCGTCGGCGTCCTCGGCGGCGTACTCGGCGATCTTGGGGATGTCGACCAGGTCCATCGTGATCTGGTTCTTCCCCTTGCCGATGAGGTCGACGATCGGGATCATCTGGTGATTCAGGAGCCGCTGGGAGAGCTGGTCGAGGCTGTGGTTCCGCTCGCCGCTCTCCAGGAGGTAGCTCAGGACCATCGTGTCGGTCACCGGCCCGGCGATCTCCAGGCCGGCCCGGCGGAGCACGAGCATGTCGTACTTGAGGTTCTGGCCGACCTTCTCGGACCCCGGGTTGGCCAGGGCCGGCCGGAGCGCCTCGATCGTCTCGGCCAGTCCGAGCACCCGGGCCCCCATCGGCCCTCGGACCGGCAGGTAGTAGCCGACCCCGGCCTCCCACGAGAACGAGAACCCGACGAGGTCGGCGCGGAGCGGGTCGACCGCCGTGGTCTCGGTGTCGAGGCAGAATCGGGGGCGGAGGGCGAGCTCGGCGGCGAACGACCGCAGGGCTTCGGGCGTGTCGATCGTCCGGTAGTCGGCCTCCCAGGGGACCTCGACCGGCCTGGACGTGTCGACGATCTCGTCCATGAACCGGTGGAAGCCGCATTCCAGGCAGATCGACCGGAGGGCCTTGGCGTCGTGGCCGTCCGACTTGAGGGCGTCCCAGTCGAGCTCGAGCGGCAGGTCTTCTTCGAGGGTGATCAGGCGGCGGCCCTGCTTGACGGTCTCGCGGTGGGCCTTCAAGTTCTCCTTGCGCTTGGCGCCGGAGACCTTGTCGATATTTTCCATCAGGTTGTCGAGCGTGCCGAACTCCTGGAGCAGGGCGGCCGCCGTCTTCAGGCCGATCCCGGGGACCCCGGGGACGTTGTCGACCGAGTCGCCGGTCAGGGTCAGGGTGTCGACGACCTGCTGGGGGGTGACGCCCCAGTCGGCCTTGAGCCCCTCGACGTCGAGGAAGTCGCCCTTGCGGAGGTTCAAGATCCGGGTGTGTTCGTCCAGAAGCTGGCGGGCGTCCTTGTCGGACGTGCAGATCACCACGTCGAGCCCGCGTTCGACGGCCCGACGGGCGAGGGTGGCGATCACGTCGTCGGCCTCGGCCCCCGGGTGGAGCAGGACGGGGACGCGGAACGCCTCGAAGAGGCGGCGGATCACCGGGATCTGCGGGACCATGTCCTCGGGCATCGGCCCGCGCTGGGCCTTGTACTCGGCGAACTCCTCGGCGCGCTTGGTCTTGCCCGCCCCGTCGAAGGCGGCGGCGAGGTAGTCGGGCTTGCGCCCCTTGAGCAGGCCGAGGAGGTCGCGGAACATGCCGAAGACCGCGTGCGTCGGCTGTCCCGCCGGCCCGGTCATCAGGGGGATGCCGTGGAAGTTCTGATAGATCAGCGAGTACGCATCCAGGATATAGATCGTCGGCCTGGCGGTCATGGGGACGGGTCGCGGCGTTTGGGTGGTCGGGCCATCCGAGGGGCGGGGCCCCCTCGGGGGTTTCGGTGAGGGTCAGTGTAAAGCCGCCGGGCGTGGAGTCAAGCGAAGGGGGCGGCCCGGGCTCCGGGCGGATTGAGCCCGGGCCCCGCCGCGATTACGATCGGCGGGTCGGATTTCGGAGAGGGCGGCCCCGGGCCGGCCCGGCGGGATCGCGGGCAGTCGGGGGTCGGGCCAAGTGGATGAACGCGGGAGCATCGGGGACGAGGCCGCCGTCGGGCCTCGCGAGGAGTACGGGCGTCGCCTGGAAGCCGGCCGGTCCGAGGCGAAGCGGCTTGCAGGCCTGGACGACCTGGCCGGCAACCTGAGGCTGGCGACCTTCCTCGCCGGGCTGGCGGCGGCGTTCCTGGCCTGGCGGGGCAGCATCCCGCCCCTGGGGATCTTGCCGGCCCCCCTCGCCTTCGCGGCCCTGGTCGCCTGGCACGGCCGGGTCCTCGCCGCCCGACGCCGGGCCGAAGGGGTCGCCGCCCACCACGAGCGGAGCCTCCGGCGGCTCGACGGGCACTGGGCCGGGGAGGGGGCCTCGGGGGCGCGCTTCCTCGACGAGGAGCACCCCTACGCGGCCGACCTCGACCTGTTCGGGGCCGGCTCGCTGTTCGAGCGGCTCTGCGCCGCGAGGACCGCCGCCGGCGAAGCGACCCTGGCCTCCTGGCTCCTCGCGGGCGCCGGGCCCGAGGAGATCCGCATCCGCCACCGGGCGGTCGACGACCTCCGCCCCCGGATCGACTTCCGCGAGGACCTGGCCCTGCTCGGCGACGACGTCCGCCCCGGCGTCGCCCCCGAGTCCCTCTCCCGCTGGGGCTCGGACCCCCGGCGATCCGCCCCGACCTGGCTCAGGTTGGCGCTCGGCTTGGTCGCGTCGGCCACCGTCTCGTCCGTGGCCGCCCTGTTCGCCGAGCGGATCGGCCCGACGATCCCCCTGGTCCTGCTCGGCCTCGAAGCCCTGATCGCTTACGGGCTCGCACCGAGGACCCGCAAGGCCCTGGCCGAGGTCGAGAACCGTGCGGCCGAGCTCGCCACCCTGGCCGGCCTCCTGGCCAGGATCGAGCGCGAGCCCTTCGATTCGCCCCGCCTGATCGAGGTCGCCTCCGCGCTCCGGGGCCAAGCAGGCCCGGCCTCCCGCCGGATTGCCCGCCTGGGCACGCTGGTCGCCTGGCTGGAGTCGAGCCACAACGTCTTCTTCGCCCTCATCGGCGCCGTGCTGCTCTGGAAGACGCAGTTCGGCCTGGCGATCGAGGCCTGGCGGGAGGCCGAGGGGCCGTCGATCGGCCCCTGGATCGACGCCGTCGGCCGGCTGGAGGCTTACGCCAGCCTGGCGGGCTATGCCTTCGAGAACCCGACCGACCCCTACCCCGAGCTGGTGGCCGCCGGGCCGCTGATCGAGGGCGAGGGGATCGGCCATCCGCTGCTGCCGCCGGACGCCTGCGTCCGCAACGACCTGGCCCTCGGCGGCGACCTCCGCGTGCTCGCCGTGAGCGGCTCGAACATGTCGGGCAAGAGCACCTGGCTCCGGACCGTGGGGATCAACGCGGTCCTCGCCCAGGCCGGAGCGCCGGTCCGCGCCCGCCGGCTCAAGATGAGCCCGCTGACGATCGGCGGGACGCTCCGGGTCCACGACTCGCTCCAGGCCGGTCGGTCGCGGTTCTACGCCGAGATCCTCCGGCTCCGCCAGTTGATCGACCTGGCCTCCGGCTCGCCGCCGCTCCTGTTCCTGATCGACGAGATCCTCCACGGGACCAACTCGTCGGACCGCCTCCAGGGGGCCGGGGCGATCGTCAAGGGGCTGATCGACCGGGGGGCCATCGGCCTGTTCACCACCCACGACCTCGCCCTGGCGGCCGTGGCCGAGGACCTCGCCCCCCGAGCCCGGAACGTCCACTTCGCCGACCACCTCGACGAGCGCGGCCGGCTCGCCTTCGACTACCGGATGAGGCCGGGCGTCGTCCGCCAGTCCAACGCGATCGCCCTGATGCGGGCCGTGGGCCTCGACATCTGACCGCCAGCCCGGGCGAACCGAGCCGGAGCACCTCGTGTCGGACGGAGGCCCGGAGATCCTCGCCTGCCGATCGCCCGCGACCCCTCGGGCCGCGGATCGGCCGGCCAAGGTCGATCACGACGGGTCGCCCGTCCACCATCCCCTCGCGAGAGCCATGATGCCGACCCGGAGGTCATCGCGCCAGCGTCTCCGCTCCCTCTGCGCCGAGGTCGACCCCGACGACGGCGCCGACCCCCGGATCTTCTTCCGCGAGGTGGAGTCTCGCGCCAGGCCGTCGCACAAGGCCCGCCAGCTCTGCCGCCAGGTCGCCGAGACCCTCGACGGCCTCTTCGCCGACCACCCCGCCGACGACTCGCTCCGCGACCTCGCCGTCGTCGCCGTCGACCCCGCGCCCGACTGCGCGCACCTTCTGGTGACCGTCACGCCCCGACCCGGAGGGTCGCCGCCCGATCCCGGTGCGCTCCTCGGCCAACTCGATCGGGCCTCGGGGTGACTGAGGTCCGAGGTCGCCCGGGCGATCCGCCGGAAGCGGGCCCCATCGTTGAGCTATCGGACGATCCAGCGGTTCGAGATGCCCGGGATCGACCCCCCTTAACTTGGGGACAACCGACGATCCGCCGCCCTCAAAGCGGAGATCGTGCCCCGCCGCGGGCGTGCCCGATCGAGCGACCGCGATCCCTGGGGTCTTGCCATGGCCCGATCGAGCGAGTTGTATACTCCCGAAGGATTCGCAGATCGGACCGGGCCCGAGTCTGACGAGGTTCCTCGGTAATCCGGCGATCCGACTCGTCCCCGACCCCGAGGGACGATCCGGCCCGCCACCTGAAGCAGCAACGAGCCGGCGTGGCGAAACGGCAGACGCAGAGGACTTAAAATCCTCCGGGGGGGAACCCCCGTGTGGGTTCGACTCCCACCGCCGGCACTCCCCGACAGGGCCCGACAGGACCCGGCCGGAGGCGTCAACCCCCGACGAACAAACGACTTCCGGGACTCTCGAATTCGACGGATGTTCCCCGATGTTCAGGGCATCATCTCCGCCTACGGCCGACAGGTTCCGCCTCGTTCCGCCCCCTCCGAAGGGAGAATAAAGGGAAGGACGACTGCTTGAATGTCCGCCATCGGTGGTCGTTCCGGCGTCCGCCTCGGGCTCGGCGGATGAAGGATTCAGGTCGGGAAGGGAGCCGACCGCCCCGTTGATCTCATGCAAGCTGGCTTTGGCGTGAAGCCCGATGGTCAGGCTCTGGGTCGAGTGGCGGGCGAGGGTCTGGCGGACCTTGACCAAGGCGCCCGAGGCCACGAGGTTCGAGATGAAGTATTGTGGACCCGGAAGGACCCGTCGTCTTCCGTCTTCCGGCCGGCCCCCACGCCCGGCTCGGGATTCGGCCGCTTTCCTCTAAGGGGTTTGAAAGAACGTAATTCTCCCGTATCCTGTAGCCTCTTCACCAGGAGGCCCAGGAGCTTACGGAGATGCGACCCGAACCCGAGATGATCCCCGTCCTGATCGATGCCGCCGAGGCCCT